>OFMK01001891.1_pt1 | contig 13312 bp, 10 predicted proteins | sample 1541781 | NCBI WGS metagenome assembly OFMK01 (sample SAMN04209250, study PRJEB22552) | human gut metagenome | biome: gut; material: feces | host: Homo sapiens | place: USA: Oklahoma
TTTCTTGTAGAAGAGGACATCCGTCCGAGAGATGACTTTAAGGAAGCGGAATGGTTCCTCACCACCGTTGAGGTAAACTACAAGTTTAATAAATATCTTCTGGCAGGAAGCGGATATATGTCTCTAGCACGATACAAGGCATCCGACGAGTTACGAAACCGATATTATCTCTACGCTACGGGGACTTATTCGGCCGGACGTTTTACCCTCTCTGTCCGGGAACGTTTTCAAAGTACCTATAAGGTTCACGCCGAACATCCCAAGAATTATCTGCGTTCGATGCTGACCCTCTCCTATAAGATCCGCAAGAGTGGTTTCTGTCCTTTTGCCTACACCGAGGTCTTCAATGATACGCGAAATAAGATGCGGTCCGATAAGATCCGTTTCTCCACAGGAAGTAATTACCAACTAAACCCGAACAATAACCTCCAACTCTATTATCGCTACCATATATTTAATGTAGACGATCCCGTGAATTACCGCCATGCGATCGGTATCTGCTATACCCATCGTTTTTAATAAGAATTTTCGTACCTTCGCGTCCCGAGTGCTTGATAAACCTCGTTAAAAACAAGAAGACATGCAAAAAACAGTTACAGTACCTTTCATGCTGCTAGGTATACTTTTTAATATATGCCTTGTAGCGTCCAATCTTTTAGAGACAAAAGTAGTGCAAGTAGGCGGTATAACGGCTACCGCAGGTTTGATCGTATTCCCGATCTCGTATATCATCAATGATTGTATAGCGGAAGTGTGGGGATTCAAGAAGGCACGGCTAATTATCTGGAGTGGCTTCGCCTCTAATTTCCTAGTGATCGCTTTCGCGCAATTGGCGGTATTATTACCGGCCGCCCCTTTCTGGGAGGGGGAGGAAGGTTTCAATTTCGTCTTCGGGATGGCCCCACGTATAGCGGTCGCCAGCTTGATAGCGTTTTTGGCCGGTTCTTTCCTGAACGCCTATGTGATGAGCAAAATGAAAATCGCCTCCAACGGAAAGAATTTCTCGTTACGAGCGATCGTATCTACCCTTATCGGTGAGAGCGCCGATTCCCTGATCTTTTTCCCGATCGCCTTCGCCGGATTGATCCCGGCCGGAGAATTGCTTATCATGATCGGGACGCAGGCGGTACTTAAATCCTTGTACGAGGTTATCATCCTTCCCGTCACCATCCGTGTCGTAAAGTACATCAAGAAAGTAGACGGGAATGATGTGTATGATCTTGGTACCTCGTATAATATCCTAAAGGTTAAAGACATTTAGGCCGGGACCAAACAATGACCGGCCTTCATTTGAATAGATGCGACCAATCCTCCCTTTGCTGCGGCATATAGGACTTCATTCCCAATAATTCAGCCGCCCGGCAATTCACGGAAGCGTCATCAATCAGCATAGTCTCCTCGGCTAAAAGATTCGAGTCCTTCAGTACGTACTCAAAAATATCCGCGTTCGGCTTCAGCATATGCAATTCGTAAGAGAGGTAAATCTTATGGAAGAAATCTTGGGCACAAAGACCTTGATAAGAGAAATAGGTATCTTCGGACCATTTCCAATGAAGCTCGTTCGTATTGCTCAGAAGCATCGTATTATAGCGTTCACGAAGCTCCAATAGCAGACGCAACTTATTTTCCGGGACGTCTCCCAACATGGCGATCCATGCCGTGTCGATTTGTTCGTCCGTCAGGGGCTTCCCCGATAAGGCACGAATATCATCGCGAAACTGTTCCACCGAAATCGTTCCCAACTCTAATCGCTCAAACAAGTCCTTATGTTGATAGTTATTCGTGATCTGCTCCCGGATATTCTCCACGCCCAGATTCTCGAAAGCCTCGATACAACGGTTGCGAGTCAGGTTAATAAGCACACCGCCCAAGTCTATAATCAAGTTCTTTATGCCTTCCATATCATTTCTTTTTATACCAGCTACGACGTCTGCGATGTCGTCTTTTCTGTTGATAACGATTGATCCGCTTGTAAACGACCCAGACAAACAACAAGCCGAAAACAGCGAATATCAATATAACAATCCAAGAGTTAAGATTGTCACCTTTTACCCGGCTCCACATTTCCAGAACCACCTCCGTCTCGTTCCCGAAATCACGGATCATGGCACAACGTTCCACGACCTTCCGGTCCGGATATTGAGCCGGGTCTATCTGGATACGCACCGCTCCCGGTCCGAAGAAATAACTTACGTCCGAGAACTCGGTCCGCGTCGTATCGATCTTTTCCGCCAATATTTCCGGGGTGGCCACGGTGCTGACATATCCGGTCACCTCCATATTACGGCTGACGATGTCCGGACGGCATAGATAGTCCATAAAATAACTGGCCGCCTTCACGTTGCGAGCGTATTTAGGGATCGCCCAACCATCGTACCAGATATTACTACCCTCCAAAGGAACCTCATACCCCAGATCTACGCCTACGGCACTCGCCTCTTCCATGGCCCAGACCGCGTCGCCGCTCCAAGTGAAATTCAGCCACGCCTTTCCTTTCGTCATCATCTCCTTACCGAAATCGGCCTCCCAACCGGCGATATTCGGTTTCATCTTCTTCAAGTATTCCTCGGCGATAGCGATCATTTCCGGGGAGCTATCGTTCATCAATTGCTCCACCGTGATCGTACCATTCGCCAATTCCCTCGCATGGGCGTATATGATAGCGGTTCCATAAGCGTCACGATAGCTATCCTTCATCAAGATCTTATTCCTGAAACGAGGGTCCCAAAGGCATTTCCACGACATGACCTCGTCCCTCGAGACATCGGCTTTATTATACAACAGGCCGGCGGTTCCCCACATATAAGGAACCACGTAGTCGGTAGTCTTCCGGCCCGGCTGACTCAATTTATTCAGTTCCGCTTGGATATAGGGAGAGACATTGTTGATATAATCCGGTGTCTTCCCGAAATTACGGTCGATCGGTAGCAAGAGATTTTTCCGCAGCATGCGCTCAAGGATATACTCCGAAGGGCAAATCAAGTCGAAATCCTCATGCCCCCGTTCGATCTTGGTCAACATGATCTCGTTGATATCAAAGACCTGATAGATAATCCGAACCTCCTCGCCCGTCTGTTCCTTATACCATTTCGGGAAATCCGTCAGGACATCCTCGTCGATATAATCTCCCCAGTTATAAATCTTCAAGATCTTACTTCTCTCCTCGTCCGAGCGCCCGCAAGAAGTGAACAGCCCCATAAGCAGGACCCAAACAGACAGAATCGATATAAATTTCTTCATTTTCATTTACGCTCGCTTCGCTTTCTCAGCACGTTTATTTATAACAATCAACAATACTAACACGGTTACGAAGATAATCGTTGAGAGGGGACGCAACTCCGGGGTCAATCCTCCTTTCCGGGCATCCGCATAGATAAAGGTGGAAAGGGTTTCCAAGCCCTCATTACCAATCGTAAATATGGTCACGGCAAAATCGTCGATAGACAGCGTGAAGGCAAGGATAAAGCCACTGATCATACCCGGACGGATTTCCGGGAAGATCACCTTCCACAAGGCCTGAAACGGAGTCGCCCCCAAATCCAACGCCGCCTCGTAGATATTCTGGTTCATTTGTTTCAAGCGAGGCATGACGCTTAATACCACATATGGCGTACAGAACGTAATATGCGCCAGCACGACCGTCGTCAAACCTTGAGAGATCCCTAAGCTGACAAACAACAGGAACAAAGAAATACCGGTGATGATATCCGGATTCAACATCGGGATGTTATTGACAAAGCTCACGGCATTGCGGGCCCTCGCCTTCAAATTAAAGATCCCGATAGCGGCTACGCTCCCCAACAAGGTAGATACCGTAGCGGCTATCATGGCGATAGCGAACGTATTCCAAAGGGCGCTGACCAACGAATGTTGTACGTTGCCGGCAAAAAGAGAGCTATATAATTTCGTGGAGAACCCGGTCCAGTTACCCAGCACTTTCGCCTCCGTGAACGAGAAGATCATGATAATCAGGATCGGCGAGTAGAGCAACAAAAGCAAAGCCCACAGATATCCCTTAGCTAAATATTTCACCATCAGATAAGCCCTCCCTCATTCGCCGAATCACTGCTCTCATTGCTGAACAATCCCGTGATTCCGATTAATAACAACATGATAAGAGAAAGCGCCGCCCCGTAGTTCCACATACCGTTATTGATATTCTCCTGTATGGTCGTACCGAAGAGCTTGATATTGTTCATCGTCAACAACTCGGCGATGGCAAACGTAGAGATGGTCGGCATAAACACCATCATGATACCGCTCATCACTCCCGGCATCGATAGTGGGAATACGGCCTTGATAAATACCTGCGACGGATTCGCCCCCAAGTCTTGCGCCGCCTCTATCAAGCTGTGATCCATTTTCTGGAGCGTATTATAAATCGGGTAGATCATAAAGGGCAAGAAGTTGTACACCATGCCAAAGATCAAGGCCCCCTCTCCCAGCGGGAAATTCAAGAAATCGAACAAAGCCACGGTAGCCAACGTACGGATCAAGATATTGACCCACATCGGAAGGATAAACAAAACGACCATCGTACGGGAAGTATTAAATCGGGCTTGGCTCAATATCCAAGCGGCCGGATATCCCAGCAGCAGACAAAGAATGGTCGTTATCAAAGCGATCCCAACTGAATACACGAAGGTGTTTATCGCCTCGGGATGGATCATAAACTTACGGAAATTGGCGAAGGTAAACATCCCCTCGTCATTCGTAAAGGCGTAATACACGATCAAGAGGAGCGGTATCACGACAAAGATGGCCAAGAACAGGACATAAGGAATGGTCCAGTTCCTTCGTCTCATAAAAAATGCAGAAAACGTATTGATCACTTCCTTCCCTTTTTAAGCATGAATAATTCGAATTTTATCCGGGGCGATCGTTATGCCGACATGATCTCCATCATCCCATACATCGTTGGTATCGACAAAGATGTCCTCGTCCCAATCCGTAAACACGGTCAGATGATAATGGTTGCCTTTGTAGAGGATAAATTTCACCTCTCCGGTCAGGCGACCGTCTTCCTCGTTATCCTCCAAGATCACATCTTTAAAATCGATCTCCACTTTCACAGGCGTATTTGGCTCTATATCGGTTACCTCCTTGCATTCGAACGTACAGCCTAGGAATTCCACATGCGTAGCGTCGATAAGCTTTCCCTCGAAGGTATTGCAAATACGCTCTTTCTTCATTACATGGATATCGAAAGGCTTGATAAGAAGCCCGACCTCGCTACCCGCCTCGAACGGGTGGTAATCCTGTACCATGAACTCGTATCCGTTCGGGGTTTGCACCATCATCTCATAATGCACGCCCTTAAAGATGGAGGAGGTTACCGTACCCGTCAACATCGCCGCCTCCGACGGCTCGAAGATGTAAATATCCTCGGGGCGCAACACGACATCTACCGGCATTTGCTCCCCGAATCCCTCATCCACGCACTCGAACTCATGACCGGCGAAAGAGACTTGCCTATCCTTGATCATCGTCCCGTTCAAGATGTTACTCTCACCGATGAAATCAGCGACGAACGAATTGACCGGCTCGTTATAAATATCGATCGGGGTACCGATTTGCTGGATCTTTCCCTCGCTCATGACAACGATCGTGTCGCTCAGCGTCAGCGCTTCCTCTTGGTCGTGGGTCACGTACACGAACGTAATGCCTAAGGACTTATGCATCTCTTTCAATTCCATTTGCATGTCCTTGCGCATCTTCAAGTCCAAGGCCGCCAACGGCTCATCCAGCAATAACACCTCCGGCTCATTCACGATAGCACGAGCAATCGCCACACGTTGCTGCTGGCCACCGGAAAGGGAATCGACATCCCGATCCTCATAGTCTGTCAACCCTACCATTTTCAACGCCTGTTTCACTTTCTTCTCGATCGTGGCGGAAGGAAGTTTCTTCAGCTTCAGGCCAAAGGCGATATTATTGTACACATTCAGATGTGGAAATAAAGCATATTTCTGGAATACCGTATTTACGGGACGTTTATGCGGCGGCGTCTGCGTAATCTCCTTCCCGGACATCGTGATAACGCCCTCGGAGGCCGTCTGGAAGCCGGCTATCAAACGCAACAGGGTAGTCTTTCCGCAACCGGAAGGCCCCAAAATGGTTACAAACTCGCCCTTGCGGACCTGTAAATTTACATCATTCAGCACGGCCTTCTCGCCGAAATACTTCGATACGTGCTCCACGCTGATAATGCGATCCGATTTTCGTATTGACATTCTCGCTTGATCTAATTAGAATTAAACAATCATGAACAATGTTCTTATTTATTTTTGCGCGAATGTACAGATTTTAATAAGGCCGGGCACTATCGTTTTTACAAAATCTGACCTTACACCGGGTGAGAAGCGGCGCATTTCTCCAAGATTCGACCGCGCACCCGATGTAAGCCCCGTATTTCTCCAAGATTCGACCACGCGCCCGGCGCGAGGTCCAATATTTCTCCAAGATTCGACCGCACACCCGACGCGAGCCCCGTATTTTTCCAAGATTCGACCGCGCACCCGGCGCGAGGTCCCGCATTTCTCCAAGATTCGACCGCGCACCCGACGCGGGCGGGATATTTGGGAAATATTCAATCCACGTATATCCGGTAGCTCCCCGATCCCAATCGGTACACAGCCTTCCCATCCTTCAATCCCACGGGCGTGATCCCCTCCTGCCCTTTCTCCATACGAACGGACTTCTCCGATTTGGCGGGCAGATATAAGGTAGCCGTCGTATTAGCGGGAATGGTTGCCTCGTATATATAGCCCTTCTTTTGGATTTGCCATCCACTCTCGATACGGCCATAGGCGGAATCGTAATGACCCCGGATGAACGAGAAGGTTCCGCCGATACGGGGTTGAAGGATGATGTGCTTATAGGCGGGTTGTTCCTCATCCCGCTGGATACCCAAGGTATAAGCTATCATCCACTCCTCGATAGCGCCATACGAATAATGGTTGAAAGAGTTCATATCCACAGGGCCGAAGCCATTTACCAACGTGTAGGAATTCCAACGTTCCCAAATCGTGGTAGCGCCTTGCAGGACAGGATACAGCCATGAAGGATAGGCGGTTTGCTCAAACAGCTTATAGGCGACATCGTCATAACCATTGTCGGATAATACCAAATTCAGGTAAGGCGTACCGATAAAGCCGGTCGTAAGCGTATAATTATGTTTCTTGATATTCTCTACCAGATACCGGATCGCCAAGGGTTTGTTTTTCTCATTGAACAGATCGAACTGGAGAGGAACCACGTATGAGGTCTGCGTATCCACGATCTTCGCCTCGGTAGCCGCCGTTCCGGGCCACATACCTACTTGCGAATCCTTGCCAAAGATAGATTCCACCGTTGGAGCGAACGTGCGTCCTTCCTCGTTTACGAACAGGTCGTTAAAAGACCTCTTCACGTTCTCGTAGAAAGTACGGAAACGCCTTTGGTCCGCGTCCTTCCCTAAACGTTTCGCTACCTGCTCCATAATCAAGGCGTCGTAGGCGGAGTAAGCGGTGTTCGTCAACATGGAATTCGTCGGCTCGATAGCCAGCCAATCGCCGAAACCACCGAAGGGCTGTACATAGCGTACGGCACGACGCTCCAAATAATCCATATAAGCGACCATGGAAGCGTAATGCTGTTCCAGAATACGCACGTCTCCGTATTGTTGATACATTTGCCACGGTACGATCACGCCGGCTTCCATCCATCCCATGGCACCTCCGCCATCCTCCGCGCCGTGTGGAGGGAAACCGACCACGGGTATATAGTTCGCGTAACTACCGTCATCTCCTTGATTATCCCGGACCGAGTAGAGCCAACGGGTGTAAAACGGATCGACATTCATATTATAAGTAGCCGTACGAGCAAATACCTGCGCATCCCCTGTCCAGCCCATACGCTCATCCCGTTGCGGGCAATCGGTCGGAACCGACAGGAAATTACCCCGTTGGCCCCAAATGATATTGCTGAACAAACGGTTGACACGCTCGTCCGACGTCTCATAACCGCTCGTCCGCGCACCGATAGATTCCAGCACGATCCCTTTCACCGCCTCCAAGGGTAACGGCCTCTCCAACCCGTGAATCTCCACGTAACGGAAACCATGGAACGTAAAGCGAGGCTCATACGTCTCACCCGCCGCATCCCCTCTCAGGATATAGCGATCCGTGGAAAGGGCGCTCCGGTAATTATCCGTATAGACTTGCCCTTTCTTCTCCTTATACATCGCGATCGTGTACGGGGCGACAGGTTTGGTAGGGATCGTTTCCGGATAATTCATCTCCCCGAAACGGATCGTGATTTCCTGTCCGGCCTTTCCCTTGAAAGTCAGACGGGGAACACCGACCATATTCTGCCCCATATCATAGACATAGACGCCGGGAATAGGCTCTACCATGGACTGAGCGGTCAGGGTCACATTATTTTGTATCGGGCTGCCTACATATCCTTGGATCTCCACATTTACCGGAGGAGCGGCGAATAAGGTCGCCGGTTTCCATGACGAGTCATCAAAACCCGGAGCATCCCAGCCGTTCACCTCTTTCCGGGCATCATATTCCTCTCCATTCTGAAGGCCGTTAAAAGTGATCGGTCCCCGGTCATAACATTTCCAGCTATCATTCGTAACGATCGTCTCACGAGTACCGTCGGCATACTCGATCACGATCTTTCCCAATAAGGACTGGCGGGTTCCGTATTGATCCTGCCAACCGGTAAGGAAACCGCTATGCTCGCTCCACCATCCGGCGCCCAACATCGCCCCGATACCATTATCGCCCGGTCGTAGCAAATCCGTTATATCATACGTATTATACATGATACGGTAACGGTAATCCGTCCAACCCGGATTCAGATAATCCTTTCCAACCTTCTGCCCGTTCACCGAGAACTCGTAGACACCCCTAGCGGTAGCGTATAAACGGGCGCTCTTGACCGGTTTCTCTATCTTTATCGCTTTCCGGAGCATGGGAGCGGATACGTTCTCGCCCGGATACCAGACATTGAGCTTTCCCTCCCCTTTCTCCACATAAGTCTCGGCAGGATTGTACAGAAGCGTATTCCACGTATCCTCGCTGATACACAAGTTGGAGAATGTAGCGGTCTGCCCTTTAGGTTGCAGGAAACCGATCGCGTACAAACGGCAATGATAAACCAACTCTCCATCCGGATAAGGATACACGGTGAAAGCCCCTTCCTTGCCTCCCCAGAAATCACCACGGCTCTTCCGTTCTTTCTCCTCGGGAGTCAAAGAGGAATTCACCAAGGTCTTTCCATCGATCTCTATATCCACGAAATATTTCAAGGCATATTGGGCCGTCGTCACCTTCAACCGGATATGATGCGCCTTATGCTTATCCGAGGCTGGGATGATGGAGGCCAGACTCTCCGAGGCGTCTTGCGTCGTTTTTCCATCCGTGGTATGGCGTAAGATGAAACGGGCGTCCCCCGAACCATTCAAGTCCAGTTCAGCAGACACATAATTATCAGCGTCCCTCGCCCCAAAGACAAATACGGCTTTATCATTACCCTCGGCCACCCGCACATCATAGTCGATCACATAATGCGAGCGATATTTGGAGAGTTGTGTCTCCGACGAGCCGATCCAACGGGCGCCACTCCATCCGGAACCCAGAAGACCGGTCTCGAACCACGCAGGCTCGGTGGAGGTAATTTCCGTTCCCGATTCATCCCATACGGAAACTTTCCAATAATAGCGAGTGGAAGGTTGTAATGCTTTTCCTTGATAAACTACGCCGACCGATTCCCCGGAAAGAACCTTTCCCGAATCATAGATATAACGCCCGGCAGCTAATTGCTCCGGACTATCGGCCACCCATAACCGATAAGCCTGCCCACAGGCCCCATAGCGATCGGACTCCATCTGCCAGTTAAAACGTGGCTGACTGACATCAATTCCCAGTGGATTGGTTTGATACTCAACCCGTAGGTTCTTCAATACGGTAACCGCACCCAGAGGTAGCCATCCGGCCAGCAACCCTAAGATTATAGACAAAATACATCGTGTGCTCTTCATAATACAAAGAATTAAAATGATAACGGTACAAAAATATCCATTATCATCTTAACTCTTTGTTTCATTTTTGGGAGAAGATGTAGCAGTTTTGACACTACTCAATCTTTCCTACCATCTTGGACGGGTCTACCCAACGATCAAACTCCTCGGCGGTCACATAACCGGACTCGATAGCCGCCTCCCGCAAAGTCTTATTTTCTTGATAGGCTTTCTGGGCGATAGCGGCGGCCTTGTAATATCCTATTTTCGGATTCAAAGCGGTAACCAGCATTAAGGAGCTATCCAGATGGCGTTTGATGTTTTCGTTCACCGGGGTAATGCCTTTTACGCAATGTTCGCTGAAATTCAGGCAACCGTCACCAATCAAGCGGGCGCTTTGCAAGAAGTTCGAGATAATAACCGGCTTAAATACGTTCAACTCGAACTGCCCGTTGGAGCCAGCTATCGAGATTGTCACGTCGTTACCCATTACTTGAGCGGCGATCATCGTCAATGACTCGCATTGCGTAGGATTCACCTTTCCCGGCATGATGGAGGAACCCGGCTCGTTCTCCGGCAAATGGATCTCACCGATACCGGCACGAGGACCTGAGCCCAACATTCGTATATCGTTTGCGATCTTCATTAAGCTGACCGCTACGGATTTCAAGGCTCCATGCGCCTCAACCAAGGCATCATGGGTAGCTAGGGCCTCGAATTTATTCGGAGCGGTTACAAAAGGAAGCCCAGTCAACTCTGATATCTTCTTAGCGACACATTCGTCATAATTGACCGGGGCGTTAATACCGGTCCCAACCGCCGTACCTCCTAAAGCCAATTCGGAGATATGCGACAGGGAATCCTTTACTTTCCGTATACCATATTCTAATTGAGCCGCATAGCCACTGAACTCTTGCCCCAATGTCAATGGAGTGGCATCCATAAAATGAGTCCTCCCGATCTTCACGATCTTCATGAACTCCTCACTTTTTAGCGCCAACGCACGATACAGACTCTCCAATCCCGGGATCGTCACCTCCGCTATCACCTTATAGGCGGCAATATGCATAGCGGAAGGAAACGTATCATTGGAGGATTGCGATTTATTCACGTCATCGTTCGGAAGCAGCACTTTCTCCTTATCCGTTAGCTTTCCTCCGGTCAACACATGCGCCCGGTTGGCGATCACCTCATTGACATTCATATTCGTCTGGGTCCCGCTCCCCGTTTGCCATACAATCAAGGGGAAGGAGTCATTTAATTTACCCGCCAAGATCTCGTCGCATACCTTACCGATCAACTCGCATTTCTCCGGAGACAAGACACCGGCGTCTTTATTAGCCAAAGCCGCTCCTTTTTTCAAGTAAGCGAACGCCTCTATCACCTCTTCGGGCATCCGGCTAATATCGGTGGCGATCTTGAAATTATTCACGCTCCGTTGTGTTTGCGGCCCATAATAAACGTCCGCCGGCACTTCCACCTCACCTAAGGTATCTTTCTCTATTCTATACTTCATGACACATAAGTTTTATTAATCTCTTCTATGTATAAACTATCTGGATATCGAATTGTTTATGTTACATTCACGAGTATATCATGAAAAGACATTTATCATGGAACAGAATTCAGATCATAGAGAAACGGCTTATTTCGCCTCCGATGTTTTTTAATAGTTTTTCTTCTCGTCAATAATGTATTCGGGACGGGCCTTGATCTCGTCAAAGAGGATACCGACATATTGCCCTAACACGCCGACCGTCAATAACTGTACACCTCCAAAGAAGATAATGGAAGTCATGATAGAAGTCCAGCCAACCTCGGCGTTACTAAAACCATAGATCTTGCCCAACGTGAACCAAACCGCCAAGATTATACCGACCAATACGGATATAAACCCGAGACTCGTCGCCAAACGCAACGGCTTCTTCGAGAAATAAAGCATTGCCGTCGACGCGAATTTCAGCATCTTACTAATCGGATATTTCGTCTCGCCGGCGATACGCGCCTCACGCTCATAATAAAACGGCACTTGGTGGAAGCCTACCCAGCTTATCAAGCCACGGATATATTTTCCCCGTTCCTTAAAACGGTCGAACTCATTCATCACCTTCCGGTCCACTAAACGGAAATCTCCCGTATCCAGCGGGAAATGGACCTCGCTCATATAATTCATCACCCGGTAAAAAGCCTTGGAGGTGAACAGCTTGAAAAGACTCTCCCCTTCCCGTGACTTACGGACGCAATAAACCACGTTAGCATTCTCTCTCTCCTGCACTTCCAGCAGATCCGGAATCAATTCCGGCGGATCCTGCATATCGGCGTCGATGATAATCGCCAAATCAGCGTCACAGTTATTGATACCCGCCGTTACCGCCGGTTGATGACCGAAATTCCGGGAGAAGTGAATCACCTTCACATGAGGATCGGTAGCGGCTATATGATCCAACAAAGAACGTGTCTTATCCTGACTACCATCATTTATATAGATAATCTCCGTAGGGTTCGGCAACTTTACCAAGACCTCTTTCGTACGCCGATACGATTCCTCGATCACGGCTTCCTCGTTGTAACACGGGACTATAACCGCTAACTTCTTCATGCCTTTTAAGCTTTAAAGGTATAAAACTTATTTACTAAAAAATTAATCACCGTATAGAAAGCCATTCCAATCAAGTGGTTGTAGTAATGATCGATCGTAAGTCGGGAATTCAAGATCAGTACCAATCCGTACTGTAAAGCATAACAAATAATAAAAGCGATCGTGAACCGAACCGCCCCTTTCGTCCATCCGGTGGAACTTCCCTTGAAAGTCCATTGCTTGTTCCAGATGAAACTGTTTAATATGCCTGCCACATATCCCGTTAAGTTAGATAAACCTTCCCGGCATCCGAAGAGTTTCATCATCACCCAGATAACGATCATCGTTATCAAGGTATTGCTCAACCCGACTACACCATACTTAATAGCTTGCTTAATCGTCTCCATTCTTATTTATAATCTCGGAAACCTCCTCCGCTGTCAATTCCTTGACATTCGTGATCGTGAAAACATTCGAGAGGAAATCGCCGTATTGGTTACATTCATTGATCACCCGATCCAACGTGGCTTTTATATCCGTACGCACCGGGATCAAGAACACCAGCTCCACATACTGCTCACCGATCGTCAAACGCTCGATCTCGCAGTCCGTTTTCGGCAGATAATAAGCGAACTCCCGCTCGATTGTCTGCCGCTGATATTCTTGGAAAGGTTTCTTGCCTTTAGACGTCATCAAGACATAGAAACGCAGCTTCTCCCCTT
>OFMK01001897.1_pt1 | contig 13237 bp, 15 predicted proteins | sample 1541781 | NCBI WGS metagenome assembly OFMK01 (sample SAMN04209250, study PRJEB22552) | human gut metagenome | biome: gut; material: feces | host: Homo sapiens | place: USA: Oklahoma
TTGTGCGGGCTATTTTCATTTCAGAGTTCGGCAAAAGTCGAACTTTCCTATAAAGTAAAAAAGGCACGCAGCTTGGAATTGTAACTTCCAAGTCGCGCGCCGAATTTCAGCGTTCTTTTTTTAATTATTCCATTCATCCGTATTTTTCTCACATCATCTGTCAGGACGACATGCCTTACCACAAGCCAGATCCGCAGCCTTTGCTAGCATGCGCCAAACTCTTTGAAACGGAGCTTCCGCTTGTCCTCTACATAGGCGATACGATTTCAGACAGTATTTGCGCAAAAAATGCCGGTATTGATTTTGCTCTCGCTGGATGGGGGTGTCCGGATCACGAAGCTGTTCCTTCGGATATTCTCCTTCATAATCCAAGTGAATTGTTGTCTCTTTAATACTTCCTCAATGTATCATGGCTGTCATCCGTTGTGTTTTCTATCTTTCTGATCACTACATAATAACCACTGTCTCCGGCTTTAACAAAGACACGGTCACCAACTTTATGTCCTTTTAAGGCTTTGCCAAGCGGGGACTCAATACTGATAAGCCCTTGCAGTGAATTGCCGCGCACACTTGTCACAAGACGATAAGTCTCTACCTCGTCATCATCTTCAAAATACACATCAACTGTATTATTAATTCCTACTTCATCTTCTCTGGACTCATCCGACACAATCTGTGCATATTTCAGCATTTTCTCTAAATAGCGAATGCGGCTCTCATTACGATTCTTATCCTGCTTCGCTGCTTTATACTCAAAATTCTCACTCAAGTCACCTTGCGCTCTTGCTTCTTTTACTGCTTCAAGTTCTTTCTTACGAACAACAAGCTTGCGGTACTCAATCTCTTCTTTAATCTTCTCTACATCACTTCTGGTCAATTTTTCTCCCATGATAAACTCCCTATGATTCCACTAAATTTCAATAATTAATATTAAATACAAAAAACAAGTACACTATTATTATAAATATACACTTAAAAATATACAACTGCTTTCCCGTCATATGTTATTTTGATTTGTATTTCTTGGAATTCTATGGCTGAATCGCCTGTGACCTATATAAGACGGATCGAATTAGAATTCTTAGATAGGTTTATTGTAATATAGAGATACCAAAAAGACAAGAAAAAAAGAGAAGTTTCGTAACAACCTCTCCTTCCTCACATCATTAAAACAATAAATACGGATTATATAAAAGGAACTCACCCGCCATAGCAAACAGCAAATATGTCACCGCCCGTCCTTCCACATATCTCTTCGGCAGACGAATTTCACAGGTAGATACCACCAACTCCAAGTCATCTATCTCCAAAGTATCTGTTTTCAGATGCACACCAAAAATTTTCGTAAATACTTTCCAAACAAGATAGCCAACCAAGGTTCCGAGAATATTCGCAGTCAAATCATCAATATCCAAAGCACGGAAGTTAAAAAGCTGTGAAATCTCAATAAGCATAGAAAACATTGCTCCTATGAACACCGTCTTTCCCACACTTCTGCACTCTTTCCAGATAAAGGGAAGAAGAAAACCAAGCGGCATACACATAACAATATTTAACACATAGCCGATCCCCACCTCAGCAAAAGGTTTCAAATTGATTGCTCCTGATAAGAGGGGCGTATCTGTGCGGAGCACATCCGCCAAAAGTCCGATTCCGGTAACTTCATATACCATCCACACATACACAAGAAATATACCTGTCCAGATCAGAGAAACAGCCTGACAATGTTTCCCACTCTTTCTCCCCTGATATACCAAAACAAGCTGATATAACAAGCATGGCAAAAATACGCTTGCCAGACTATATGCTGTAAATATATTAAACATTCCTTCCATAATTCCTTCTCCTTTCACCTTCGAGATATCTTATATTTCTATTATAGAAGTGAAATCTTTATATTCTCGAAAGAAATTTATTAAGGAATTATGAATTTTATTCTTTTTCTCACGAAGCTTACGATAAAACTTTCCTGCTTATTTAGGAATCAGCCCATAATGTACCATCGCCTTATAAATCCCGTCATTCTCTACAGTATCTGTCACGTATTCTGTATAAGGTTCCAACGCTTTATCATGTTTTCCCATAGCCACCGCATGAGTTGCATATTCAAACATAGACAAATCATTGCTGCTATCACCAAACACATACACCTCATCCTTAGAAATGCCGAAATGCTGCCTTATGTATTCAATGGCAGTCGCCTTACTATATCCCTTCTGAATACATTCATACATTCCGCCTCTGCGGTCAATAATTTCCATTCCATCTTCAATGCAGGAAAAAAACTTCTCCGTCTCACAATGTTTATCTGTAAGAACCAAAATTTTATCATACTGAAAATTTTTCTTCTCTATTGTTTTCTCTGTTCCAAGTCCCATAGATGCCATATACCGCTTTGTGCTTTCTACTGGTTCAAACCGACTAATGCGCTCCGAAAAATAAATGTCTTCTGTTCCTTCTAAAAACCCTTCCATCCGGTACTGTTCCATAGCTTCAATATAGCGAACACCTCGTTCATATGGAATATGGCTTTCCATCAACACTTCCTGTTTATAGACTAAATATGTTCCGCATCCACATAAGAAACCATCAAAATCTAAATTTTTAATCATTGCCGGAACGCTGCAAATGGTGCGCCCGGTATTGATAAAAATCTCATGCCCTTGTTCTTTTACTTTTTTCAACGCTTCCACCGCACTTTCCGGTATCTCTCCCGTAAGTCCGCTGATCAATGTATCATCAATATCGAAAAATAATGCTGCCATTATTTGTTATTCTCCTTATCTTGTAATTCCCAGATATGAATCCACTCCATTTGCAATTCCCGCTACAATCTGAAGCTGATATTCTTCTGTTGCCATTTTCTTATCTTCTTCCGGATTGGTCATATAACCCATTTCCACGATTGTCACTGGAACTTTAGCCCAGTTCACACCGCTCATGGTATCCGTCTCCCACACTCGTTCTTTCCTCGCTCCGGTAGCTGCCACTGCACTGTCAAGCACACACGAAGACAAAGCTTTACTTTTCTCATACAGTTCCCCATTATATGGATTAGAAGCAGTCTGGCAAATAGTCATCATGCCATTGGCACCGCTATTTTCTGCGCCGTTGGCGTGAATACGGATAAATGCATCTGCACCGGAAGAGTTCGCAACTTCTGCACGCTCCGCATTAGAGATATCCACATCAGAGGTTTCCCGAACCATGATTACCTCATAGCCCCGGTTTACGAGCTCTTCCTTAAGCTTCATAGATACTTCCAATGTCAGTTCGTACTCCGGCTTACCTGTGACAACACCGCTTGTTCCTGACGCAACCTTCGCCTTCATCTCAGACGATCCCGGCCCTACTGGCTCTTTCTCACTATTTCCCTGCGCCTGATGTCCGGCATCAATCACCACAAGATAGCCATTGGTTTTTGGTTCTTCAACCAATTCCTCCTCTTTCGTTTCTTCTGTTTCTTCCGTTTTTTCTGTCTCAATCACAATATCTTCTGCCTTTTCTTTCGGTTCAGCCTTGGGTTCTTCTTTTTTGCTGCATCCTGTTACACATACCGCAAATAGGAGCCCCAGCAAAATTACTTTTTTCATTTCCTGATTCCTCTTTATTTTACGATTCCAGAAAGATCGATTTTTCCATCAAATACTACTTCTGCAGGTCCTGTCATAAATACATGACCGTTTTCTTCATTCCACTCTATCATCAGATCGCCTCCGAGAAGCTTTACTGTCACTTTTCGTTTTGTCAAACCATTTAAAATACTGGCTACTGCCACTGCACATGCACCCGTACCACAGGCCAGTGTTTCACCCGAGCCACGTTCCCACACGCGCATCTCTACCGTATGTTCATCCAGCACATGTGCAAATTCTGTATTGATCCTCTGTGGAAATCTCGGATGATTCTCAAACTTCGGACCGATTTTTTCAATCTCAAGTTCTTTTAGATCATCCATATATACAACGGTGTGCGGATTGCCCATAGACACACCCGTCATACGGTACTTTCTTCCATCCACAGCAATCTCTTCATCGATCACTTTTCCTACATCTTTATTGTCCATTGCGATTGGTATCTCTTCCGGCGCCAAATGCGGTTCTCCCATATCCACTTTCACAAGGCGTACTTTTCCATTTTCTACCGTAAGATCCAGATATTTGATTCCTCCCAATGTTTCAACCGATATTCGGCTCTTATCTGTCAATCCATAATCATACACATATTTTGCCACACAGCGAATTCCATTTCCACACATTTCTCCTCTGGAACCATCCGCATTATACATAACCATCTGAAAGTCCGCTGTCTCTGACGGGCAGATTAAGATTAACCCATCGGAACCGATTCCAAAATTCCGATTACTGACAATTTTTGCTACGGAAGATGGATTTTCCACCGTCTCCTTAAAACAATTTACATATACATAATCATTTCCCAGTCCCTGCATTTTCGTAAATTTCATAGCAAGTTCTCCATTCTTTCTATTTCTTTCAATTCTCAATCAATTTCACCCAAAATTATATGTCATTCCATTTGGAAAGTCAAAGATATCTGCTATCTTTTTATTGAAAAACCGACCGCACTCTGTTACAATGTGTTTTAACGAACTACGAAAAATGAGGTGATTCTTATGGGACTTGCAATTCCAATCGAGACAAGCGCCAGACACATCCATCTATGTCAGGAAGATTTTGAGAAATTATTCGGCGAAGGAAAATCGCTGACTTATCAGGCTGACTTAAGCCAGCCCGGACAATATGTTGCAAAAGAAAGACTCTGTGTAAAGGGTCCGAAAGGAAGCTTTGACACAGTTGCTATCCTGGGACCTTTTCGCCCAGAGACACAGCTTGAGATTTCTATGACAGATGCACGCAAACTTGGGATTCCGGCTGTGATCCGCCAATCCGGTGATACTGCTGACACTCCCGGCTGCACATTGGTCGGCCCTGCCGGCTCTATTGACATTGACCACGGCGTCATTGTTGCCAAACGTCATATCCATATGACTCCTGTTCAAGCTGTACAGGCAGGCGTTCAAGATAACGACGAAGTCTTTGTCATTATGGATAGCTTTGAGCGTTCCCTCATTTTTGCCGATGTGATTGTCCGCGTAAATCCTAATTTCGCACTGGCTATGCACGTAGACACAGATGAGGCTAATGCCTTCGCCGGAAACAGCCACCCAACCGGTGTTATTTTAAAACTCTTTGGCGGACGAACTTACAATCTTCAAAAATGGGCAGATGAACTACAAAGCGGAATTAACCGATTATAACCGATTCCCCCAAAAACAAAAGAAGAGATAAAAGCGCATCCTGCGATTGCCACCTTTATCTCTTCTTTTATATCTTCATCTTTTTACTTCTTCGACTTATTATATCTTCGCCGTCAGCGTCTTTGCGCTGACACCTTGAAGCATCCCTAACTTCCCGGACAGAGTACTCGTTATATCCCCCGGTGCATCCAGCACAACGCTAATGATGGACACGCCTCTATCACGATACGGAATTCCCATTCTTCCTACAATATACTGTCTGAATTCATGGAGCAATTCATTGACTCGCCCCGCTGATTCCTCATCCTTCACAATGATACTGATCACTGATACTTTGTTGTCCATGATTAACCCTTCTCTTCTTATTGAATGAAAGCTTTTGCACGATTGAAAAATTTCTACATTGCATCGATGATCTGCTGTGCAAATGCGTCCAACTCTGCTTCTCTGTCATTTTTCAACACAGATTTGATTGACAACTGCTGTGTAAGAAGCTCCATTTCTTTCATTTCCTCTAACTTCTTCACAATCTGTTTTCCTGCTGTCGGAGCCCATGTTCCGTTATCCATCAATGCAACCGTGCGCTTCTGTACTGATAACGCTTTCATGTCATTTAACAGGTTCTCCATCGGAGGATAGATTCCTCCGTTGTAAGTCGCGCAGGCAATTACAATATGACTTGCACGGAAGATTTCCGCGATCAATTCCGATACATGTGTTGTAGAAACATCATATGCTGCAATATGGCGGATTCCTTTTTCAGCCAGTTTTCCTGCCAGTGCATCTACTGCCTGTTCGGTATGTCCATATACAGAACCATAAATAATTACAACCTCTTTATCTTCCGGCTCATATTTACTCCATTTATCATACTTTTCGATAATATAAGACAGATTCTCTCTCCAGATCGGACCGTGCAGAGAGCAGATGAGTTGAATATCAAGTCCTGCTGCCTTCGTAAGAAGCGCCTGTGTCTGCATTCCGTATTTACCAACAATATTTGCATAGTAACGTCTTGCATCTGCAAGCCATTCTTTATCAAATTCTAATTCATCACTGAAAATATTTCCATTTAACGCACCAAACGTTCCGAATGCGTCTGCGGAAAACAGTACCTTCTCTGATTCTTCATAAGTAACCATAACCTCCGGCCAGTGTACCATCGGCGCCATAACAAAGCGGAAAGTGTGAGTTCCCGTTGTCAAGGTATCTCCTTCTTTCACAAGCACAACGCGATCTTCCTTAGGAAGATCGAAAAACTGCCCGATCATCTGTACTGTCTTGGCATTGGCTACAATCTTCATATTCGGAAAGCGACGCATCATTTCCTGAATACCGGCTCCGTGATCCGGCTCCATATGCTGAACGATCAAATAGTCAATCTCTTTTCCGCCCAGAACATAATCTATATTTTCCATAAACTGTTGCAGTGCACATACATCTACTGTATCTAATAATGTAACTTTTTCATCCATGACAAGATAAGAATTATAGGAAACTCCTCTCGGAATTGGAAATAAATTCTCAAAAAGTGTCAAGCGGCGGTCATTACATCCTACCCATACAATATCGTCTGTTACTTTTCTTGTATTCTGCATATCAGAATCCTCCTAATCATATGCTAAATCTTTTTATCTTCTCTTCATTTACGCAATATTCGCAATTATTATAGCACACTTTTCTTCTTTCGTATGCATTTTTTTCAATTTCTTCAAGAACAGTTACACGCAGGCATTTTTCACCCCTCTGAGGAGATTATCGGTAATCGCCGCCATCTCTTCCACCGTTTGATCCGAGTCTTCATCCAGCCATTTTTTAATCATTCCAATACATCCGAACAAACAGAATGTATAAGGATACTGCAGTTCATCCACCATTTCCGGATGCTGGCTCTTAAATAACCGCACACCATGTTCCGCAATCAACTCCTCCAGCCGATAGACAAACGCCATATCGCCATGTTCCCCCATAAGCGCCTGACAGATCTCTCTGTTTTTCTCCAGCACACTGAAGATTTCTTTCACATAAGCCGCATTTTCACACTCCAGATCCACTTCCGGATGATCCGCGATCACCTGACGAAAATCTTCCATCAGTTCTTCTTCGATGGTACTCATCATATTATAAATATCCGTGTAATGAAGATAAAATGTAGAACGGTTGATATCTACTTCTTCTACCAGTTCCTTAACTGTAATCTCACGAATATTTTTCTTTTTCAGCAACTTAGCAAGTCCTGCCCGCAATTGATTTTCTGTTTTCCGTATTCTTCTGTCTTTCTTTTCTTTTACCATGACATACCCTCTCTTCTTATCATTTTTCACCGAATACTGTTTATAAAAAATTCATAATTTATTCTGTACATTTTCTTCTGAGCTGTCTAGTATCGGACAAACACTCCCAGATTGTCGTTTGCCTCTCATTCACCCTTTTAGTATAATTACATCGAGACGATAAAGCAACTATGTGTCCATTAATAGATTTATCATCTATAAAATAGCACAATTTAATCTCTGTTTCAATCATTTTTTTATACATAATTACAAGGAGGTCGATTTTATGATTAAACAGGAGTGGGCATATCTTAGAAAAAATAAGATTTTACTGCTTGTTTTTCTGGCTATCATTGCCATTCCCACTATTTACACAACGTTATTTCTAGGTTCTATGTGGGACCCGTACGGAAAAGTTGACCATCTTCCGGTTGCCATTGTCAACGAAGATAAACCGGTCACTTACAATGATGAAACGTTAGAAGTCGGAAATGAGATGGTTGATTCTTTGAAAGACAATGAGTCTCTCGATTTTCATTTTGTTTCTTCAAAGGAAGCGAAAGATGGATTAAAAAATGGTACTTATTATATGGTCATCACCATTCCGGAAGATTTTTCGGCAAACGCTTCTACCGTACTCGATGAGCATCCAAGAAAAATGGTTCTGGATTATGAAACCAATCCCGGCACAAACTATATTGCCTCAAAGCTAAGTGAGACTGCTCTTAACAAAATTCGTACCAGTGTCGCAGATACAGTAACAAAAACTTATACCGAGACCGTATTTGATCAGATTGTCACAGTCGGAGAAGGTATGACAGAGGCTTCCGACGGTGCCGGACAGCTCGCAGATGGCGCCATTCAGCTTGCAGACGGAAACAATACCATTACAACGAACTTAAATGTACTGGCCAATAGTTCTCTTACATTCAAAAATGGAGCTGACACCCTCCATGTAGGTCTGAAACAGTACACTGACGGTGTAGCTCAACTTAATGATGGTTCTAAAGAGTTAAAAGACGGATTATCTACTTTAAATAGCGGAGCTTCTGCTCTTGCATCTGGTGTCAGTCAGCTCTCCAGCGGTTCTTCCAGCCTTGCAGCAGGACTTAATCAGTATACAAGTGGAGTCAGTACCGCACAGGCAGGCGCTGATACCTTAGATAAAAGCAGTATTTCTTTGACAGCAGGGGTTACAGCGCTTAAAACAGGAGTCGATACTCTGGTTTCAAAAAACAATGCGCTTAATCAAGGCGTTGCAGCTATTTCAAATGGGCTTGGCAATATCATCTCTGAGATTGATCAGATGTCTGCCTCCACACCGGAAACAACCACTGAAGTTTCTGCTCAGCCCGTAGACACCTCCTCAGTTTCCGCCAACGCCTCTGCCACGTCGGACGCTTTAAGCACTGCGTCTTCCAACAATCAGGCATTAATAAGCGCCATTGAGAACAGTTCTCTCTCCGAAGAGGAAAAATCTTCTCTTAAGGCTCTGGCAAATAACACGCAGACTTCCATTGAGACTGCTTCTTCCAACGTCTCTGCCACGAAAGATAGTATTTCAGAATTACCAACAAGCACATCCTCTTCCACAACAACGACACAGTCAGGATCTGCTTCAAGTGACGCTCTGTCAACATTAAAAGGACAACTTACCTTTATGAAAAAACAGATTGATGACGAACAAACGGGATTAGCTTCCGGTATTAAAAACTATACTGATGGAGTCAAAAAAATCCAGACCGGACTAGACGGTGACGGAACTCTCGCAAATCCTGGTCTTGTAAATGGGATTAAAGCCTACACAAACGGAGTCTCCACATTAAATACCGGACTTACAACGCTGAACAATAATTCTTCTTCCTTAACCTCAGGTGTCGGTCAGTTGAATAGCGGTCTTACCAGTCTGAACAAGCAGACTCCGGTCCTGACTTCTGGTGTCAGTCAGTTATCCAATGGTTCTGCACAGTTATATGCAGGGACCGGAAAACTCACCGCTAACAGCGCAGCTCTTATAAGCGGAAGCAGTCAACTCTCTGATGGTGCCGGAAAGATCAGTGACGGAGCCGCAGCACTCGCAGATGGTTCCTCCACACTTGGAGACGGAATCTCTCAAGTAAAGGATGGAGCTGATACGCTTGCCTCCAGTCTTGCAGATGGCGCTGACGAAGTAACTTCTATCCACGCAGATGAAGAAACAACCGATATGTTCTCTTCACCGGTAGAAGACAATGGTTCCAAACTGACCAATGTAAAAAATAATGGACATGGAATGGCTCCTTATATGATGTCTGTTGCACTCTGGGTAGCCGGAATTGCATTCTCCATCATGTATCCGTTAACCAAATATCACGATCAGTTAAAATCCGGTTTTTCATGGTGGGCAAGCAAAGCTTCTGTATTGGTAATTCTATCCATTGCAGATGCGCTTCTGATGATTGGATGCCTTCACTTCTTTAATGGATTTGCTCCGAAAGAAATGGGGAAAACCATGCTGGTCGCAAGCTTTGCCTCTCTTGCATTTATGTCCATTATGTACTTCTTCAATGCCGCCCTCGGTAAAGTAGGAAGTTTTCTGATGCTTATTTATATGGTTGTTCAGCTCGCCGGTTCTGCCGGTACATATCCGGTGGAATTATCCGGCAGCTTTGTTCCGAGCATTCACTCATTTTTACCGTTTACCTATACGGTAGACGCATTCCGAAGCACAATAGCCGGAGGAACAAGCATCATGCCTTGCATGATTATGCTGATACTGATCACTGTTGTCTTCTCCGTTTTAACGGTGTTATTATTTGAGAAACGGGCACATAAAATCAAAGCCGGGAAGCCAACACTGACAGATCTTCTGGAAAAATTAGGACTTGCTTAACCATCGTTAGGTAAGCGTAAGGATACAAGAATCACCTAAACTAGTCGCATATATTCAAAGAGCCTGCCGATTCATGAACATCTCTTCATGAATCGGCAGGCTTTTCATTTCCTACCACCTATTAATTATTCAAAATCTAATTCAATCGGGCAATGGTCTGAGCCCATTACATCAGTCAAAATCTTCGCATCCTTCAACCGCTCCTTCAGGCAATCAGATACACAGAAATAATCAATTCTCCATCCCGCATTCTTAGCCCTTGCACTGAATCGATAAGACCACCATGAGTAGATTCCTTCTTGGTCGGGATAAAAATATCGAAACGTGTCAACAAATCCGGCTTCCAGAAGATTAGAAAATTTTCCTCTCTCCTCATCTGTAAATCCCGCATTTTTGCGGTTTGTTTTCGGATTTTTCAGATCGATCTCCTTATGCGCCACATTAAGATCCCCACAGAAAATTACCGGTTTATTTTCTTCTAATCGCTTAAGATAATCAAGAAAATCATCTTCCCATTTCATCCGGTAAGGAAGTCTTGCCAGCTCATTTTGCGAGTTTGGCGTATATACCGTAACAAAATAGTATTCCTCAAACTCCAAAGTAATCACACGGCCTTCCTGATCGTGTTCGTCGATTCCGAGACCATACGCCACAGATAACGGTTCTTTCTTTGTAAATACAGCAGTTCCCGAATACCCTTTTTTCTTGGCATAATTCCAATATTGATAATATCCCGGTGTATCAAGCTCCAACTGTCCTTCCTGCATTTTAGACTCCTGAATACACAAGATGTCCGCATCAATATCTTGGAAGAAATCCATAAACCCTTTCTGTACACAGGCACGGATTCCATTTACGTTCCAGGAAATAAATTTCATATTCTTCTCCTATCATTTATCCTTCTATTATTTTCTGTCCGGAAATCACTTGTGACCGCCGCACCTTTACATCGCATACTATTTTTAATAGTACACTTTTCGTAGGAATAGCCCTCTTGCCGGGGCAAGAAATCCTGCAAGGCTTCTATCCTCTGCGGCAATCACCACCGGAAGCTTAGAAGCATCTCGTTTTCCGGTTCCGATCTCCAGAAGTGTTCCTGTCAAAATTCGTACCATATGATATAAAAAGCCGGTTCCATAGTAAGTGATACGCACTTTATCACCTGTACTGACAATTTTAATATTTGTTATCTTACGAATCGGATCTTTACATTCTTTGTCGTCTGTAAAGCTGGTAAAATTCTTCGGTCCCAGCAAATAAGGCACTGCTGCCCGCATTGCTTCGATATTTAATTTCTCCGGATAGTGATAACAATATCTTCTGGAAAATACATCCGGTTTCTCTCTGCAGTCAATATAGTATTCGTACTTCTTACCCTTGGCACTCTTGCGCGCGTGAAAACCATTTTTCACAAGTTCTACTTTCACTATGCGGATATCTTCCGGAAGATATCGATTAAGCGCATCTTTTAATTCCTGCACATCATAAAGTTTCGATAACTTCACACTTGCCACCTGTCCACGAGCATGGACACCCGCATCTGTCCTTCCGGATCCATCTACCTGAACACGGTAACCAACTAATTTACCAATACTCCACTCCAATATAAACTGGATGGTATTGTCAGTTGTTGCCTGCCGCTGCCACCCTTGGTATCTGCTGCCGTCATAAGAAATCGTCAGCTTATATGTTCTCATTTAACATCACCCTGCTATTTTAGTATTTTTTTCAATTCATCCATAAAAGTATTTACATCTTTAAATTCTCTATACACGGATGCAAATCGAACGTATGCAACCTCATCCAGATCTTTTAGTGCATCCATAACGATTTCGCCAATCACATGGCTTGGGACTTCTTTTTCTTCTAAGCTGAAGATTTTTGTCTCCACAGATTCGACGGTCTTCTGGATATCTGCCGCTGAAACCGGGCGCTTATAACAGGCTCTTAAAATACCATTTTCAATTTTCCCCCGGTCGTACTGCTCTCTGTTATTATCTTTCTTAATAATAATAAGCGGAATTGTCTCCACCTTCTCATATGTAGTAAATCTCTTGCCACAAGTATCACAAGAACGGCGGCGTCTGATAGAACTGCCATCTTCTGCCGGGCGTGAGTCAATGACACGTGTATCTTCATTATTACAATATGGACATTTCATCTTCATCTAGGTCCTTTCTTTCGTTCTACTTCATAGTATATCTGGTGCAGATAAAGAAGTCAAACTACAAAATAAACATTTTATGTTTCTTCATGCATCTCTACTAAAATAATATCCGGACCGATTCTTTTGATACATTTAAAAGGAATAATATACTCAGCCCCATCTCCGAATAATCCACAAAATTTCCCACCTTTCGGAATAATAATCGCCTCAATACTCCCCCGACATTCATCGATGACCAGATCCACCACATAACCCAATTTACAACAATCACAGGCATTAATAACTTCCTTATCCTGTAATTCACGAAATCGCATAGCAATACCTCCTCGCGATCACATTCTCTTTTCTTATAATATAATATGTAGAAATCATTAATTCGGGACGGGGAAGCCCCCGTCCCGAATTAATAAATATCAATCACCGATACCGGACAGCTATCTCTTGCCTCTTTCGCTGTCTTCTCATATTCTGGTTCGACTTTTTCATATGCTTCTGCCTCTCCATCATCATTAAACCGGAAAACCTCCGGGCAGGCAGCCACACAGGCGCCACAGGATATACATCCTTCATTTACTTTTGCTTCCATATAATACCTCCCTATATAGTCAAGTCTTTTTTCCTTTAAAATCAAGGTTTTTTTAAGGTTT
>OFMK01001902.1_pt1 | contig 13206 bp, 13 predicted proteins | sample 1541781 | NCBI WGS metagenome assembly OFMK01 (sample SAMN04209250, study PRJEB22552) | human gut metagenome | biome: gut; material: feces | host: Homo sapiens | place: USA: Oklahoma
GTGTCGCGGTATTGATACTGAATAAATCCGGGCGTTGTAACAGATCTCTCATGATTCAGCCTCAGAAGCGCGGCATACTTAAGCCGCCGTCGATGGCGACCGCCTGACCACAGGTGTAAATAAGTTTACCTTCCGCCATCGCGCGGACAGTGGAAGCAATATCCGCCGGATAACCCCAACGTCCCCACGGCACCAGACCTTTGGCAATCAGTTCGTCGTAATAGGCCGTTGCCGGAATAGTCATATCGGTTTTGATGAGACCAGGACGCACTTCATATACGCCAATTTGTTCATTACAAAGGCGAGCAGCAAACAGACGAGCAGCGGCAGAGACGGCAGTTTTGGCAATGGTATATTCGCCGCGATTCATCGCCAGCATGATGGCGTTGATGGAACTGACAAAAATAATCGAGCGGTGCGGCAGTTCTGCTTCCGGTTTCGGCTGTGCCAGTAAGCGCTTACTGAATGCCTGAGCAAGGAAGAACGGTGCGCGGGTGTTAATGGCAATATTTTGGTCGAAGCTGTCTGGTTCGAGGTCGAGAAGGTCACCGCGTTTTTTCACTGAAATGCCTGCGTTGTTGAGCAGGCAGTCCAGACGTCCCCACTGGTTTTGCGCTGCGTCGAGCATCTCTTCATGCAGGGAGAGATCGCCCACATCAGCAGGGAAGCAAATCACTTCCACGCCTTCCGCCAGACATTCTTGTTGTGTGGCATGTAATTTTTCTACGCTATCCGCATCCGGACGATCATTAATCAGCAGATTAAATCCGCCACGCGCAAGCTCCAGCGCACAGCCCTTTCCAATACCACGAGCGGCTCCGGTAATCACGGCAACAGGACGAGTGGATTTCATACAATAGCTCTCTTTTTTTGAATTTTGTTTCCTTAGTGATGATTAGCTTGCGACTGGAGGATAAAAAGATCAACCATCTAGTTGGTTGATATGCGATGGCGATCACAGGACATTTGATAACCTGATGAAAGTACAAGTTTTTGCCCTTTTTTCTGAAGCTGAAATCAAATCAGGTTATGATAGTCACCACGAAGAGGTCGTGGGGAAGCGTTATGTATCTTGATACCAGCAACGTACAGAGCCTGAAAGAAAAGCTGCTGTTATGCGCGGTTAATGAATTTGCCGAATATGGTTACGAAGGGGCCAGAGTCGATAATATCGTCAAGGCCGCGGGGTGCAGTAAACAGACGGTTTATCACCACTTTGGTAATAAAGAAAATTTATTTATCGAAGTACTGGAATATACCTGGAACGATATTCGACAAAAAGAAAAGGCCCTTGATTTCTCAGATCTTCCGCCACAGAAAGCCATTGAGAAAATAATCGATTTTACATGGGATTATTATATTTCTAATCCCTGGTTTTTAAAAATTGTGCATAGTGAAAATCAAAGTAAGGGTGTGCATTATGCAAAATCACAGCGTCTTTTAGAAATTAACCATGCGCACTTGCAGTTAATGGAATCCTTATTGGATGAAGGGAAGAAACAAAATATTTTTAAGCCAGATATCGACCCATTGCAGGTGAATATTAATATTGCTGCGCTTGGCGGATATTATTTGATCAACCAGCATACGCTTGGCCTGGTTTATCATATCAGTATGGTTTCCCCCCAGGCACTGGAAGCCAGACGTAAGGTCATCAAAGAGACAATCCTTAGCTGGCTTTTGGTTGACCCTTCATCTACCGCGCACGAATAAAACTGCCATCCGGCTGGCGGGTGAACAGGACCTGTTGATTATTCCCCGTATCAATGGTTAAGCCCGTCACCACGCCGCTGGCGTTCTGGCGGATTTTCACCATTTGCCCGTTTTGCAAATTACTCAGCGGCTTACCCGCGCCTTCTACCTGCGCCATTGCATAGACATCGGTAGCGGGCAGTCCGTGGTCGCGGAACAGCTGCGCCATCGTTTTACCGGGTTCGACACGGTAAGAGCGCCATTGATTATCAATTCCGCTATCTGGCTGGAATGGTTGTGTTTGGGTAGTTTGCGGCTGTTCTTCTGGCTGGCTTTCCTGTATAGGTTCTGGAGCGACCGGAGCCACCTGATCAGGATCATTTTGTGGTGTGACTAATTGCGCCCGCAGCTGTTCTTCTGTCGGCGGTTGTGATTGCGACTGAATATCTAACTGCGCTTCACGCGTCACCACCGGCGCGTTGGGCGTATCATCAGATGGAAGCAGAAATCCGACCACCAATATAATGGCGGCAATAATGATCCCCCGACGATGCATCGGCGGCAGCGGGTCCATGAAGCGAAAATTGTCCGGCGCGTGCCAGACTTTCTCCAGGGTTGGTTTTAGTTCAAAGCGCCCGGGCATGGTTTCCTCCTGCTCCGCGTCTTGTTCCTCAATCATAGCCTATGAATAAGCTAACGCTATGATGTCCGTGGTAAACCCGCCTTTATTATATTCATACGGGATATTGCTATTGTTTCTTTTTCCCCGGGATTTGTCATCATTCCTGCGACAAAGTTTTACCCAAAGAAGTGTGGCTGATATGCTGCCCGCTACTTTTATACCCTAAGAAAGGAAATACGATGACCACCCCAACTTTTGACACCATCGAAGCGCAAGCAAGCTACGGCATTGGTTTGCAGGTAGGGCAACAACTGAGTGAATCTGGCCTGGAAGGGCTGCTGCCAGAAGCACTGGTTGCAGGTATTGCCGATGCGCTGGAAGGCAAACATCCGGCTGTTCCGGTTGATGTGGTGCATCGCGCGCTGCGTGAAATCCATGAACGCGCTGACGCCGTGCGTCGCGAGCGCTTCCAGGCGATGGCCGCTGATGGCCAGAAATACCTCGATGAAATCCACGAGCGCGCCGATGCCGTTCGTCGTCAGCGTTTCCAGGCGATGGCTGCTGAAGGTGTGAAATACCTGGAAGAAAACGCCAAAAAAGAAGGTGTGAATAGCACCGAATCTGGCCTGCAATTCCGCGTGATCAACCAGGGTGAAGGCGCAATTCCGGCACGTACCGACCGCGTTCGTGTTCATTACACCGGTAAACTGATCGACGGCACCGTGTTTGACAGCTCCGTTGCTCGTGGTGAACCCGCTGAATTTCCGGTTAATGGCGTGATCCCTGGCTGGATTGAAGCACTGACTCTGATGCCGGTAGGTTCTAAATGGGAACTGACTATCCCGCAGGAACTGGCATATGGCGAGCGCGGCGCAGGCGCATCCATCCCTCCGTTCAGCACCCTGGTGTTTGAAGTCGAACTGCTGGAAATCCTCTAAGCAGCGCATTCTGTTCCCCTCGAACCAGAGGGGAGCAGGCATTCAGCAATAAACCCTTCAGTTTGCCAAACGGCGCTATTTTGTGTTGCAAAGACCCCGTAAGCGTGTATTTTTGTGAGCTGTTTCGCGTTATCACCGTGATATGACACTCACTTTAAACATAAAATTAACATTAGATCTAAATCTTAGTATTCATCCCGCGTATTGTTACCTAATATCGATGAGTCCCGATACAGATTCGTCGTATCATAGACTGACTAAAGGCCGTAGAGCCTGAACAACACAGACAGGTACAGGAAGAAAAAAACATGGTAGATCAGGTAAAAGTCGTTGCCGATGATCAGGCTCCGGCTGAACAGTCGCTACGGCGCAATCTCACAAACCGACATATTCAGCTTATTGCCATTGGCGGTGCCATTGGTACGGGGTTGTTTATGGGGTCTGGCAAAACGATTAGCCTTGCCGGGCCGTCGATCATTTTCGTTTATATGATCATCGGTTTTATGCTCTTTTTCGTGATGCGGGCAATGGGGGAATTGCTGCTTTCGAATCTGGAATACAAATCTTTTAGTGACTTCGCTTCCGATTTACTCGGGCCGTGGGCAGGATATTTCACCGGCTGGACTTACTGGTTCTGCTGGGTTGTAACCGGTATGGCAGACGTGGTGGCGATCACTGCTTATGCTCAGTTCTGGTTCCCCGATCTCTCCGACTGGGTCGCCTCGCTGGCGGTGATAGTGCTGCTGCTGACGCTCAATCTCGCCACCGTGAAAATGTTCGGTGAGATGGAGTTCTGGTTTGCGATGATCAAAATCGTCGCCATTGTGTCGCTGATTGTCGTCGGCCTGGTTATGGTGGCGATGCACTTTCAGTCACCGACTGGTGTGGAAGCGTCATTCGCGCATTTGTGGAATGATGGCGGCTGGTTCCCGAAAGGTTTAAGTGGCTTCTTTGCCGGATTCCAGATAGCGGTTTTCGCTTTCGTAGGGATTGAGCTGGTAGGTACAACCGCTGCGGAAACCAAAGATCCGGAGAAATCACTGCCGCGTGCAATTAACTCTATTCCGATCCGTATCATTATGTTCTACGTCTTCGCGCTGATTGTAATTATGTCCGTGACGCCGTGGAGTTCGGTAGTCCCGGAGAAAAGCCCGTTTGTTGAACTGTTCGTGTTGGTAGGGCTGCCTGCTGCCGCAAGCGTGATCAACTTTGTGGTGCTGACCTCTGCGGCGTCTTCCGCTAACAGCGGCGTCTTCTCTACCAGCCGTATGCTGTTTGGTCTGGCGCAGGAAGGTGTAGCACCGAAAGCGTTCGCTAAACTTTCTAAGCGCGCAGTACCCGCGAAAGGGTTGACCTTCTCGTGTATCTGTCTGCTCGGCGGCGTGGTGATGTTGTATGTGAATCCTAGCGTGATTGGCGCGTTCACGATGATTACAACCGTTTCCGCGATTCTGTTTATGTTCGTCTGGACAATTATCCTTTGCTCGTACCTGGTTTACCGCAAACAGCGTCCTCATCTGCATGAGAAGTCGATCTACAAGATGCCGCTCGGCAAGCTGATGTGCTGGGTATGTATGGCGTTCTTTGTGTTCGTGGTCGTGTTGCTGACACTGGAAGATGACACTCGCCAGGCGCTGTTGGTCACCCCGCTGTGGTTTATCGCACTGGGGCTGGGCTGGTTGTTTATTGGTAAGAAGCGGGCTGCTGAACTGCGGAAATAACCGCATTATCATGCTGGATGGCGCAATGCCATCCAGCTTTTAGATTACTCACCCGCCAGCGCGCGTGGGAACAGTACATTGTTTTCCAGGCTGATGTGATCCATCAGGTCATCAATCAGTTCATTAATACCGTTATACATCGCTTTCCAGGTGGTGCAGGCTTCCGGCGGCGGTGTGACGTTATTGGTGGTGTGTTTAATCACTTCCAGCAGTTCGCCCGCTTCATCGTGCTCGCTTTCCATCACGCTGATTGGTCCCATTGCCTGGCTGCCCATGCCTTGTTTGATCATCGGGAAGAGGATCTGCTCTTCTTTCATCATGTGGCTGGAAAGCTCTTCATGCAGCATAGTCAGGTATTTTGTCAGCCCTTTTGGCACGCTCGGTTTGTCGGCGTGAACGCGCTCGACTTTAGTCGCTTGCAGGATCAGCTCCGGCAGCTGCTCGCGGTGACGATCGTGGTAGCGCACGATGATATGGTCAATGATTTCTGCCAGCGGGGCGCTACGCCAGTCTTTCTCAATCGGTTGTTCAGCAAGCTTTGCCAGTTCAGCTTCAATGACCTCAACATCCAGTTCTTTACGTGCCGCCGCGCGCGCCAGCGTCTGCTTACCGCCACAGCAGTAATCCATATCATATTTACGAAACAGAGCCGAAGCGCGAGGGATAGAGAGCGCCAGTTCACCTAAAGGTTGGTCGCGATAAGCCATAGCTGATACCTCATTCTTAATAATATAAGATGTATTTTAAATGCATCTTTAAGGCAAAAGCTATAACCCTTACGTAGCAGAGGCTTATTTAACTCACTGCCAGCGTGTCAACTTTCTGAGACAGATTCAGTTAAAGGTTTTTCTGGTTTTGCTCTGACCGCAATGACCACGCCAATCACTAACAGCGCGATACCGCTCAGCGTCATTAGCGGCGGCATTTGCTGGCGGAGTAAAAAGGTGTACAGCAAACCTGCCAGCGTTTCGAAAACAATCAGCGGCCCGAGAATCACTGTCGGTAATCGCTGGCTGGCGACGTTCCAGCAGAGTGCGCCAACCCATGAGCAAAGCACGGCTATCGCAACCATCAGACTAATAAACACCAGCGGACGGGGGCCAAAAGGTAAGGAGAAGTCCGGCGTTTGTATATTCAGCCAGTAACAGGCGACGAGATAGCCGATGAGAGAAACCGGCAGCGTGACCAGCGCCTGCGCCGTCGCCCACATCATCGGATGTTTGTCGGGATTTTCCCGCAGCCAGCGGGCGTTGCGCAGGGCATACCATGCCCAGCAGACCACGGAAACTAACGCTAGCACGATGCCAGAGGTATAACGTGCCCAGTCAAAATCGGGGAGTCCGTGGTTTAACTCAGCAATATTCACACTCGCCAGGCCGATGCCAATACAAATCAGTGCCGGGGCGAGTTTTCCCCACGCGAGTTTGCCGTCGCGCTGGCTATAAAGCAGATTGGCAAAGACAGGAATGACCACCGGCAGGGTGCCGATAATCATCGTGGAAACAGGCGCGCCAGTACGTTGAATGGCACTGGCAAGGCAGAAGTAATAAATGAGGTTGCCCATCATAGTGAGCATCAAGGCGGTAAGCCAGTCCCGACGCGCCAACTGACGCAGACGCACGCGTCCCAGCCAGGCAATGGGCAGCGCAATTAACCCTAACGCCAGATAACGCCCCATCGACTGCAACATCGCCGGGTATTCCGGTACGATCAACGGCCCGACAAAAATAAGCCCCCACATCAACCCTGCTAACAGGGCGTACAGCACGCCGCTAATCATTACTGGCATCCATTGGTCTGTCAGAAGAAAGTTCAGGAAGCAGACATGATTGCTCCCGGCATCCCGTCATTATTAGAGAGGATGCGGGAGGATGCCACTTTAATTAACTAGTTATTAACATTAAAAAGATGGCTTACGCTTTCGGCTAACGTTGTCGTTGGGCGGCCAATCAATTTGCTAAGCGTTTTGCTGTTATCAAACAGACCACCTTTCGATGCGCCAACGTCAGAATCCGCCAGCATATCCGCCAGTCCGTCGGGCAGTCCGACGCTTTTCAGTGCCGCGGCGAAATCGGCTTCGCTCAGATTTTGATAGGTAACGGATTTTCCGCTCTGTTTGGTCAGCTCTGCCGCTAACTGTGTCAACGTCCAGGCACTATCGCCCGCCAGTTCGTAAACCTTGCCTTCGTGACCGGCTTCGCTAATCACGCGTGCCGCAGCTGCCGCATAATCTGCCCGCGTTGCTGAGGCGATTTTGCCATCGCCCGCCGCACCGATAAATACGCCGTGTTCCAGTGCTGCCGGGGCGCTGGCGAGGTAGTTTTCGGTGTACCAGCCGTTGCGCAGCAGGGTGTAAACGATGCCAGAATCAGCCAGCATTTTATCCGTCTCGATGTGCTCATCGGCGAGGCCGAGCGGGGAGGTATCTGCATGTAGCAGGCTGGTATAAGCGATAAATTTCACGCCAGCCGCCTTTGCGGCATTAATAACATTACGATGCTGCGGGGCACGTTGACCCACTTCGCTGGAAGAGATCAGCAGTAGTTTTTCCACTCCCTGAAGTGCAGATGTCAGTGCGGCTTCATCGCCGTAGTCAGCCTGACGCACGGTAATGCCTTGTGCTGCCAGGGCCTGGGCTTTTGCCGGATTACGAACGATAGCCACTATTTGGCTGGCAGGAACCGTTTTCATCAAGGATTCAATAACATAGTGACCAAGTTGGCCAGTGGCACCAGTAATAGCGATCATGGGAAGTCTCCATCGTTTTGTCTTGTGTTTAAATACGCTAACACCTAAACTTACTTTTAGTAAGTACGTACAAAAAGGTAAGTATGAAATGAGTCAGGTTAGCCTGTCGCAACAACTGAAAGAGGGTAATCTCTTTGCGGAACAGTGCCCGTCGCGCGAGGTGTTGAAACACGTCACCAGCCGTTGGGGGGTATTGATTCTGGTGGCGCTACGCGAAGGTACTCATCGCTTTAGCGACCTGCGGCGCAAAATCGGTGGGGTGAGTGAAAAGATGCTTGCGCAGTCGTTACAGGCGTTAGAACAGGATGGTTTTCTTAACCGTATCGCGTATCCGGTGGTGCCGCCGCATGTGGAATACAGCCTCACGCCGCTGGGCGAGCAGGTGAGCGAAAAGGTTGCTGCACTGGCGGACTGGATTGAGTTGAATTTGCCCGAGGTGTTGGCGGTGCGGGATGAACGTGCGGCATAACTGCCGGATGCGCTGAGCTTATCTGGTCTACGGTGCATGGCTTGTAGGGCGGATAAGATGCGCCAGCATCGCATCCGCCAATAAATGCCGGATGCGGTTGATGATTTATAGGCCGAAAAAGAAGTGTTTTACTTACTCAAATCCACCTGATAAATCGCAAACCCGATATCATCGGTCGCGACTTTATTCATCGGATATTGCCCTTTCTCTTTAATAAACGCTGCGGCTTTATCTGACGGGGAAGTTTCGAAACGGATATCCAGTTTCTTATCGCCAGCAATCGGTGCTAAACGCCAGTTGTTATCTGCCGCCGGGTGAATTTCCCCCGCACGTTTCGACTCATCAGCAATCCACGCTGCCAGCACCGAGCGGTTCTCATCCGGTGAAGCAAAAGCGATATGGCTGTCGCCCGTACCGGCAAATTTGCCGCCGTAAGCGCGATAGTTATTGGTGGCAACGAGGAACATGGCGTTCGGATCAATCGGCTTGCCATTAAAGGTCAGGTTCTTAATCCTTTCCGCATTGGCATTAATCATCTGGCACTCGCCGTCATAACGGGCAGGCTGGGTAACATCAATCTGATAATTCACACCATCAATCACATCAAAGTTATAGGTGCGGAAACCATCCCAGTTGATGAGTGATTGCGGTTTCGTGCTGTTAGGATCAATCTGGTTAAACTGTCCGGCGGAGCACTCCAGCCACTCTTTCACCTCTTTACCGCTGGCTTTCACTACAATCAGCGTATTGGGGTAGAGATAAAGATCGGCGGCATTACGGAAGGTCAACTGGCCTTTTTCCACCTCCACATAGCTTGCCGGGTCATTTTTGCGACCACCAACTTTAAACGGTGCGGCAGCTGAAAGCACCGGCAGTTTTGCCAGATCCGGATCGCCCTGAATGTAATGTTCGACATACGCTTTTTGCGCGTTGTTCACTACTTGCACGGTCGGATCGTCCTGCACCAGCGCCAGATAGCTATACATATTGTCGGCAGATTTACCGATTGGCTTGCTGACGAACTGGCGTGTGGCATCGTGATCGGCTTTGAGTGTTTCTACCAGCTTGCTGTCTTCCGCCGCGAGGGATTTTTTATTGGCGATGTCGTAAATCGGCCGAGCTTCCGCTTTCGCCTGCGTCACCTGCCATTTACCGCTGTCATTACTGAGTTGTAAGTCGACCACACCAAGATGATCGCCCCACATGCCTGGCATTACCGCCGGAACACCATTCAGCGTGCCTTTCGCGATATCAGCTCCTTCGATATCAGCAAAATCTTTACTTGGGAAAACGGCGTGAGCATGGCCAAACATAATGGCGTCAACACCCGGAATTTCACTGAGATAATAAACTGAGTTTTCCGCCATCACTTTATACGGATCGGCAGACAGCCCGGAATGCGCCAGAACGACAACGAGATCGGCACCTTTCTCGCGCATTTCAGGCACGTATTTGCGCACGGTTTCGGTAATATCATTCACCGTCACTTTCCCGGATAAATTAGCTTTATCCCAGCCCATGATTTGCGGCGGTACGACGCCAATATAGCCAATCTTCAGCGTCTGTTTTTTTCCGTCTTTATCGACCACTTCGGTGTCTTTAATTAAATACGGTGTAAACATTGGCTGTTTGGTTCTGGCGTCAATGACGTTGGCATTTACATAAGGGAATTTCGCTCCCGCCAGCGCATTTTTCAGGTAATCCAGACCGTAGTTAAACTCATGGTTGCCAAGCGTGCCGACGGTATAGTCCAGCGTATTTAATGCCTTATACACTGGGTGAATATCACCTGCTTTTAATCCTTTCGCCGACATGTAATCTGCCAGCGGACTCCCCTGAATCAAATCGCCGTTATCGACCAGTACGCTGTTTTTCACTTCATTGCGGGCATCGTTAATCAGGCTTGCCGTACGTACCAGTCCGAATTTTTCCGTGGCGGTGTCTTTGTAATAATCGAAATCCATCATGTTGCTATGCAGATCAGTGGTTTCCATGATACGCAGATCGACCGTCGCTGCATTCACACTGGCGGCAATCAGCGTGGCCAGGAGCGTTGCGCTAAACTTAATCATCAGGGACATCCTTTTATCATCGGGAATACGAAAGAAAAGGGAGAATAAACGTCTTACTTATAGAACAGTGAAGAATGCCACAATTTTACGCTTTGAAAATGATGACACTATCACAGTTGGCGCATTCATTAACGATAGGGTATAAGTAAAACAATAAGTTAACACCGCTCACAGAGACGAGGTGGAGAAATGTTAGATCAAGTATGCCAGCTTGCACGGAATGCAGGCGATGCCATTATGCAGGTCTACGACGGGACGAAACCGATGGACGTCGTCAGCAAAGCGGACAATTCTCCGGTAACGGCAGCGGATATTGCCGCACACACCGTTATCATGGACGGTTTACGTACGCTGACACCGGATATTCCGGTCCTTTCTGAAGAAGATCCTCCCGGTTGGGAAGTCCGTCAGCACTGGCAGCGTTACTGGCTGGTAGACCCGCTGGATGGTACTAAAGAGTTTATTAAACGCAATGGCGAATTCACCGTTAACATTGCGCTCATTGACCATGGCAAACCGATTTTAGGTGTGGTGTATGCGCCGGTAATGAACGTAATGTACAGCGCGGCAGAAGGCAAGGCCTGGAAAGAAGAGTGCGGTGTGCGCAAGCAGATTCAGGTCCGCGATGCGCGCCCGCCGCTGGTGGTTATCAGCCGTTCCCATGCAGATGCGGAGCTGAAAGAGTATCTGCAACAGCTTGGCGAACATCAGACCACGTCCATCGGCTCTTCGCTGAAATTCTGCCTGGTGGCGGAAGGACAGGCGCAGCTGTACCCGCGCTTCGGACCAACGAATATTTGGGACACCGCCGCTGGACATGCTGTGGCCGCAGCTGCCGGAGCGCACGTTCACGACTGGCAGGGTAAACCGCTGGATTACACTCCGCGCGAGTCGTTCCTGAATCCTGGGTTCAGAGTGTCTATTTATTAATTAATTTATGCAGCAGGTCCATCACTTGCTGCACCTCTTCCTGAGTAAGCGCCCCGTCTTTGGCCCATTGCACGCGACCGTCTTTATCCAGCACCACTACAGCGGAACTTTTTTCATCCAGCTGCCAGGCACCGCGTGCGACGCCATTGCTATCAACAATAAACTGCGACCAGGGATAAAGCTTTTTATTACTCTCCAGACTGCTGCGCACAAACATGCCGGAACCCGGAATTGCGTCGTCGGTGTTAACAATGGTGGTGGTCTGGTAACGATCGTGCGGTAACTTCGCTGATTTAATCGCTTCAATCAGCGTCGCGTTTTTCTCTTTTGCAGAGGTGCGACCAGCAATATGTTGCAGTACTCGCACTTTTCCCACTAACTGCGCGCTGTTCCAGGTTTTGTAGCTAAACTGATCTTTATCAAGCACCAACTCGCCACGATCGGTGATGCCAATCGGCGGCACTCGCTGACCGGTTTCGAACTGATGTGCGGAAGCCATCATCGGCAACAGCAGGCAGGTGAGTGCCAGAATCTTGCGTAGGGTCATGGTGTTTCCTTCTTATGATATGCAGGTGATCCGACCACTTGGGTCTGAGTTTTAATCATATGTGCTATTTATCGAATTTCCCGCAAGTGTGATGCCAGTTTGCGGTCAAGCGCACAAATCATATGAAAAATGAATGCTTATACTGAAGACCGCGCTTCGGTAAAAAGATAATTCTGAATAATTGTAACCTTTAGGTAAAAAAAGTTATACGCGGTGGAAACATTGCCCGGATAGTCTATAGTCACTAGGCATTAAAATTTGCGCCTCATAATAGTTGGGCCGATTGTGGCACCGCACAGGCGTAATACTCAGCAGGAGATAACAATGAAAATTTTCCAACGGTACAACCCACTTCAGGTGGCGAAGTACGTAAAGATCCTGTTCCGTGGACGGTTATACATCAAGGACGTTGGCGCTTTTGAATTTGATAAGGGTAAGATTCTTATCCCAAAAGTGAAGGATAAGCTGCATTTGTCAGTGATGTCCGAAGTTAACCGTCAGGTTATGCGTCTGCAAACAGAGATGGCTTAACCAAAGTGCTATGCAGTAATAAGACGGCTCCTGATTCAGGAGCCGTTGATGTTTCTGGGGGTTACGCGACGCTTTCTTCTTTATCTTTAGCGTCAGGCAGTTTTGGCGAAAGGGCGGTGGCCTTGCTGTCGATCCGGGTCACCAGCAGCTGGTCGATGCGGTAGTTATCGATATCCACCACTTCAAATTTGTAGCCGGCGAATTTCACCGAATCGGTGCGTTTCGGGATCTTACGCAGCATAAACATCATAAAGCCTCCGATGGTTTCGTAGTTGCCCGACTGCGGGAACTCGTCAATATCCAGCACGCGCATGACGTCGTCAATTGGGGTGCCGCCGTCAATCAGCCATGAGTTCTCATCACGGGCGACAATCTGCTCTTCCAGCCCCTGACCGACCAGATCGCCCATCAGCGTGGTCATCACGTCGTTGAGGGTGATGATCCCCACCACCAGCGCGTACTCGTTCATGATCACCGCGAAGTCTTCACCTGCGGTTTTAAAACTTTCCAACGCCTCTGAAAGGGTTAACGTATCCGGCACAATCAGCGTGTTGCGAATTTGTACGCCGCTGTTCAGTGCCAGGCTTTGGTTAGCCAGCACGCGGTTCAGCAGGTCTTTAGAATCGACATAACCGATGATGTGGTCAATATCTTCATTACAGACGAGGAACTTAGAGTGCGGATGTTCCGCCACCTTATTCTTCAGGCTTTGCTCATCTTCGTGGAGATCAAACCAAATCACGTTTTCACGCGGTGTCATTGAAGACGGAACGGTACGGGATTCCAGCTCAAAGACGTTTTCAATTAATTCGTGTTCCTGTTTACGCAGTACCCCGGCCAGCGCGCCGGCTTCCACCACCGCGTAAATATCATCAGAGGTGATGTCGTCTTTACGCACCATTGGGATTTTAAACAGGCGGAAGATGTTGTTCGCCA
>OFMK01001914.1_pt1 | contig 13137 bp, 9 predicted proteins | sample 1541781 | NCBI WGS metagenome assembly OFMK01 (sample SAMN04209250, study PRJEB22552) | human gut metagenome | biome: gut; material: feces | host: Homo sapiens | place: USA: Oklahoma
GCCTGAATTTGTCGGATTTTCAGGGGGACACGGTACGGGTACTCGGAAAAGGAAATAAGGAGCGCACCGTATATTTGAATGAGGCCTGCAAGGCGGCGCTGGAGCAATACTTGCCCAAACGTATTTTACCGCACGACAGGGATCAAAATGCTTTGTTTATCAGCCGTAACCGCAATCGCATCAATGTGCAGACAGTGAAGTGGCTGGTAAAAAAATATATCGGTCAGGCGGGGTTGGATACGCAGAAATATTCCGCCCATAAATTGCGCCATACGGCAGCGACGCTGATGTATCAAAACGGGGTGGATATCCGCACTTTGCAAAATATTCTCGGTCATACAAGTGTTAACACAACCATGATTTATACGCATATCGAGGACAGCAGTTTGCGGGAAGCAGCGTCAAAAAATCCGTTGGCATCGGTCAAACCGCAGCGGACGGACACAGAGTAAGAGCCATAGTATCCCAGTCAGAGGATGCTGCATATGCAGTTTGAGTTGCCTTGAGAATGGCCGAGATTATCGAAAAACTTTGTTTTTCCGACAATCTATGTTTGGACTATGCCAAACATGAGAGCGAAAAAAGTCCCTGTATACAGAAGCTTTTTCGCTCTTAAAGTATAAAAAGTCAGGCATATGTCCTGACTTTTTATGCATTTGCGCTGCAAATGTTGTTTTATGCGCGCTGCCGCGCGTATTGTGGGTATCCCCATTGACAAAATACTTTTTCGGCAGGCTGGGCCATGCCCTGAGGAAACAGGGCATGGCTTTTGTGGTGGTTCCGGCATAAACGATGGCAGGGAACAGAAAGGTGCACCGCTGCCGGGTTGTGTGGCAGCGGTGTACGAGTCAGGGGAAAGGTCTTACCAGGGCTGTGCGTAATTCCATGTGCCGATCCCAAGCGGGGAAAACGCAATATAGACAGCAGCAACACAGATCAGAATAACAGCGGTGGCAACCCAACGGTATTTCCACGGTGTCAGATCGACCGCGCCGACATCTTCCTGTATCCATGCGGTCGCATGGTTTTTTTGCTGGTTATAGCGGTTAAGCAGATACATCAGCAGCAGTTCGAGCGGTAACAGGACGAGCACAGCATACAGATAATGGAACCGATCACCGAGGAACAGGAGGAATGCGCCGTAGCTGACCACATGAATGAACAAGACCAGTTTGGCAGAGTATTTGGGCAGATACTTGAAGAAGAAACCGCCGAAAACCGCAGACAATACCGGCAGTGCGATCAGCATGACCAGCGAATCAAGGAAGGTTTTCAGACCGGCCGGGAAAAAGTAGATCAGGGGGCCGACAATGGTTGTCAGAACAGCAAATAGAATGCCGATATTTTTGCCGACTTTGACAAGCTTTTCTTCCGAAGCTTTTGGATTGATAAACTCCTTGTAAATATCCATGGTGAACATGGTATCAACTGAGTTCAAAACCGAGTTGAAGGAGGAGAGGATCGCGCCGAGCATAACGGCGGCGAAAAAGCCCATCAGCGGCGCCGGTATCACCTGTGTGACCAGCTGCGGATATGCTTCATCCATCATGCTGACCTGATTTCCCTGAAGCTGGAACAGTGCAAAGGCGATGACGCCCGGCAGCGCCAGATACATAAAACCAATGATTTTGAGGAATGCGCAGTACAGAGCACCCTTTTGTGCTTCCTTCAGGTCGCGTGCAGCCAGCACTCGCTGAATAAATGACTGGTGTGTACACCACGACTGCAGTCCGAGAAACAGCAGACCGGTGAATACGGTGGGCCACGGTACGGCAGGCGGCAGCGAATCGGCCGGTGCGATTGAGTTGAGCATGTCCGAGTGGTTTTCAATCAGGTACCGCATACCGTCAGCGATGGCAAAACCGTCGCCGCCCGAAACCTTGCCCAATACGCTCAGCGCCAGAAAAGGAATCATAAAGCCGCCGATCAGCAGACCGATTCCGTTAACGGTATCTGATACGGCTACTGCTTTCAGCCCGCCGAAGATCGCATAAATTGATCCAATGATGCTGATGATGACACAAAGGATGATGATGGATTGAAGTTTGCTTACGCCGAGCATGGCAGATACACCGAAAATATTTTCAAACACCAGTGATCCGGAATAGAGGATAACCGGGATCTGCACCACAATGTACAATAGGATATAGGCAATCGAGAACCAGAGCTTGGTGCTGCGGTCATATCGCAGGCCGATCAGCTCCGGAATGGTCGTAATACCGCTTTTTAAGTAGCGTGGTGCGGCAAACAAAGCCAAAATGATGCAGCAGGGGGCTGCAACAATTTCAAAAGCCATGGGGCTCATACCAACGCTCCATGTTTGTCCGTTCGTGCCGACGAGCTGCTCGGCTGACAGGTTTGTCAGTAGCAGCGAACCCGCAATGACAAAGCCCGGCAGGCCGCGTCCTGTCAAAAAGTAACCGTCCGCTGTGGTTTGGTCATCGCCCTTGGTTTTGACATAGGAGATGACAGCGACCAAAATGGTAAAACCAATGAATGAAATGATCGTCCAAAGCATAATTTCACTCCCCTTTGAAATGATGAGAACCGATTTTTCTTTCTCTATATATGTATTTATTTTGATTGTTACAGCCGTCCAAAAGAATAGCAGAAGGCCGGATGCTGGGGATAGCGTGCGGCATCCGGCCTATGCGAGAAGAAAGAGATGATTATTGGCTGATGGTTTGGCGCAGTGCGTCGATCGAGGTATGCACACCGGCGTCCACACTCATGGTGAGATCTTCCATCTCAAGCGATACATCGCCGTCATAGCCCATCATATGGACGACCGAGAAGAATTCCTTCCACCACTGCAGATCCTTGCCGCAGCCGACGGCGACATAGTTCCATACCCGGTCGGCAGATTCGGTGACCGGACGCGGCTCCAGCAAGCCGTCACGGTCGGCAAGACCGCGTTCGATGCGAGCATCCTTGCCATGCACATGGACAATACAGCCCTTCAGCGCACGTGCAGCAGCGATCGGGTCGGCGCCAAGCACCATCATGTGCGAAGGATCGAGGTTGATGCCCAGCATCGGATCGGTTGCTTCACGCAGCTTGAGCAGGGTGGATGCCGACCAGACCATTGTGCCGGGGAACTCCTCAATCGCAATGTGTTCAATGCCGCACGTTTTGCAATGCGCGATAAACTCATTCCAGAAATCAATGGTCACCTTCCACTGGTATTCATAGGCAGGCGCCATAAAATCCGGCCACGATACCGTGGATGTGATCCAGTTCGGGGTAGTATCACCCGGCGCACCGGCCGGCAGACCGGCCATTGCAACAATTTTCTTTACCCCCAGCAGACCGGCCAGCGTGGCGCAGTCATACATGGACTTTTTGTATTCCTCGCCTGTTTCGCTCGGCCATGTCGGGTTGCAGGATGTATTCAGGGCAGAAATGCGCATGCCGCGTTTGTGCAGTTCGTCCATAAAGGCGCGGCGCTTGTCTGCATCAGCAAGCAGCTCAGCAGTATTGCAGTGCTTGCGCGCACCCCAGCCGCCTGCGGTCATTTCGACTGCATCAATACCGAGAGATTTGACCTTGTCCAGCATATCAGTATAGGACAAATCGGCAAACACATCGGTGCAAATGGCAAGTTTCATGTATTATAACCTCCGTTTCAGTTAAGAGAAGAAGCGCCCGCTGCCCGAAAACGGCGGGCGCCGTGAAGAGAAAAAGATGGGTTTACTTAAAATCGACCCAGACACCGCCCTTGTCGGCGGATTCCACACACTTGAGCACCCAACGGATGCCATCAATACCGTGCTCAAGGTCCGGGTAAACCAGATTGTTCAGCGTTTCTTCATCGCCGCGGTTCTTCGCGTCCATAGCGATGGCAAAACGGGTGTACAGGTTGCTCCAGGAGTCGATCAGGCCGGTATAGTGCAGCGCGCCCAGACGTTCATACTCCAATGCTTCCGGGTTCAGATAATCCATCGCGCGAACCAGAATCTGCTCCGGCTGTCCCTGAATCTGATATTTCAGCTCGTCCGGATGCATGTCGTTCCATTCCAGAGAGGCCTTGGTGCCAACGATGCGGATGTGCTGGCTGGACATATCGCCGGCGTTGACTGCGGAAGCCCACATGCGGCCAACCGCGCCGTTTTCATAACGCATCAGCACATAAGCATTGTCTTCCAGCGGCGCACGGGATTTGATAAAGCTCTGGCGGTCGCACAGCAGCTGCTTGAGCTTGAGCTGCGGGCAAACCAGCTCGGACATGTAGAAGGTGTGGGTGGACAGGTCGCCAAGCACGAAAGACGGGCCGGACTTGGCCGGATCGACACGCCATTTCTGACCTTCTGCCTGCTTGTCACCGGTCGGGTCGCAGGCAAAATCGTGGGCATAGCGCAAATCGACCATGGTAACCTCGCCGATGTCACCGTTCTGGATCATGCTGCGCATCTGGCTGAGCAGATCAAAACCGGAGAAGCCGTAGGTCACGCAGACAACCTTGCCCATTTTTTCTGCCAATGCCTTGATTTCTTCGCCCTCTTCTACCTTAAAGAACAGTGGCTTTTCGCAGATAACGTGTAGGCCGGCTTCGAGAGCTGCCTTGCAGACTTCGAAATGCTGGAAATTGGGGGTGGCGATGTCGACCGCTTCGATGCCGTCTGCTCGCTTAGCTTCCTCTGCGAACATGGTCTTATAGTCCGGATACAGACGCTTATCATCCATGTTCAGATTCTTGCCGAAGTCCACGCAGCGGGCAAAGTCCAGATCGAATGCTGCCGCCTTAAGGACGAACGAAGTGTTGTCACGCATCGCGCCCAAACGGTGCTTGTAACCTACGCCGCTTGTACGGCCGCCGCCTACAATACCCCAACGGAAGGGACGTGCAATTTTCTTTTCACCGATAAACATATTGGTGCATCCTTTCTTTCTCAGTTAATAAATTTCATTCTTTTTGTACAAGCAGCTGCATTGTGGGAAATACACATATACTTGAAATAATATTTGTATATTGTGTGTATTTCCTGTTTGTTGACCTTAGTATAGAATAAAATTATACAGCATTCAATATTGTACTTAGCTTAAAAATTCATCTATCCTGCTTTTCAAAAAGATGAAAATATAAAGATACATCATTTCTGCTGTATCCTTCATGGTTTCTGTTGTAGAGAGGAGAACATCAATGAAAAGTGTCGATCCAGGTATTTTGGAGCAGTCGGTTTGTTTTCCCTTCACACCGCCCAAATCCGCACAGGAGCTGTTTTTTTATCCGGTCTGGTGCGGACATTATTTTTGTACGGATCATTATTTTATGCGGCGGATGAGTTACCCGCCGCTGTTGGTTGCATTTGTTCGGAAAGGAATCCTGCGGGTGGAATACCGCGGCGAAACACGGCGGGCGGAAGCGGGCGATGTGGTGCTGCTTGATTGTATGGAACCGCATTATTATCATGCGGAGAATGGGCTGGAATTTCTGTATATGCATTTTGACGGCTCGAACGCACATGCAATTACCCGGTATATTATCGAAACGAACGGTTGGATGATCCAGCGGGAAAATAATACACTGGTCGGCGATCTGCTGTTTGATATGGTGCGGTTTTATCAGGATGGCGGCGTTGAGACCGGGATGCAAAGTTCCATGCGGATTTACCGCTTGTTTGAATTGCTGCTCGCGCCGGACAGTACGCCTGCCATGGGTGAGGATCCGGTTGAACTGGCTGTACAGTATATCCGCGCGCATATCGGTGAAACGATTACGCTGGAAGAGTTATCGGCATCCGTCTGTTTGAGTGTGTCCTATTTTTCCCATCTTTTCAAAAAAAGAACCGGCTTTGCGCCGGTGGAATACGTGATCAATTCCCGGATCGAGCGTGCCAAGGTTTTGTTGGTGCGGTCGAACGATTCTATTGCAGAAATTGCGGAAAAGGTGGGTTATGCTTCCAGTGGCAGCCTGATTAATCTGTTTACTAAGCGTGTCGGTGTTTCGCCGCGTCAATACCGCGTAACACATCTGAGTCTGCGAGAACCTGCTGGTTTTCCGGAATGATATCAGCGGCGTTGCATGCTGTTGCAAACGGATGCAGCAAAAAATCCCACTTGTCCTCATGGTATGATGAAACAAGTGGGATTTTATATATTCATTGGCAGCATCGTTGATGCTGGGGATTTTTACCATGCAGAGCGGGGGACGCATATAACCGGATAATACGTGATGTAAACGGCTTGTTTTCACTGTGCGTATCGGCATTCAGTATCGTTTAACAATCGGTGCAGGAGAAGGCTGACTGCTTTTATCACATGGAATTCAAAACGACTATATCGTCTTCGCAAAGACGGGTCTGTCCATCTGGTAGGATCAGGTCACTGCCGCGCCGGATGAGGATGATCAGCATATCGGATGGAATGTCAAGTTCGTATAGTTGTTTGCCGCACCACCGGTGAGAAAGTGTGATGGTGACTTCTTTCAAACGGATATCATTGTCATCCTGATATGCAAATGCACTTAATACGAGGATATCATTCTGCTCAATTATCGTATCACCCTTGGGGATCAGGTTTTGACCGGTTCTTTTGAGGAATACCAATAGGGTCTCGGGCGGCAGTGAAAGCGCCTGTACGGATTTGCCGATCCATGGATGACCGCTCTTGATCGGTAAACTGATGTAATGGATATCGATCTCATCTGTGTAATCATTAAAGGTCATCAGTACATTACCGCTTTTGTTGATCATTCCGGCTTTTTCGGAAAACCAGGGCAGCAGACTGCCCTGCAGCAAAAGTGATAACAATACAACGCAGAAAACCATGTGAAACAGATCGGTTTGCAGCGGAATATCACGGACGAACACCATAATGGCAAACACGATGGAGGCGGCGCCACGCAGTCCGGCCCATGAAATGACCGCCTGTTGACGGAAAGGAACATGAAGCGGCGTCAGCAAAAGAAAAACGGACAGGGGACGGGAAATGAAGGTGAGAACAAAGGCAATCACCAAAGCAGGCAGCCATACCGCTGCAAGACGCGAGGGAAAGGACAGCAGGCCGAGGATGAAGAAAATCATCATTTGCATCAGGCTGGTCAGTCCGTCAAACCAACCCTTTTTTGTTTGGCATGGGGGAATTGCCTAAAATAATACCGACCAGATAAGCGCTTAAATAGCCGTTCCCGCCGATGTATGTAGGCAAAGCGTAGGATAACAGAGCAACAGCCAGCATAAACACGGCATCAAAACCGTTGACCTCGAAGGTGAGAAACTGCAAAAACCAACGGGCAGCCAATGCGATCAGTGCACCGGTCAGCAGTCCACAGCCCAACTGGGCGGCGGCAAGTGTTAAAACACCGCGCGCGGAAAGAGCGGAACCGGATTGCATGATGGAGAGCAGGATCAGAGTCAGCGTATAGGCAAACGGATCGTTGCTGCCGCTTTCGACCTCCAGCAGGGAATCCGTATTGTATTGCAGGGAAAGACTGCGTGAGCGCAGCACATAAAAGACGCTGGCGGCATCGGTCGAGCACAGTACGGCACCAATGAGCAGACCTTCTATCAGACTGAAATGCAGCACCAGATGACAAAAAAGACCGGTAATCCCGGCTGTCAGGATGGTGCCTGCGGAAGAGAGTAATGCGGCCTTAGCAGCAACCGGCCGGGCGATATCCCAGCGGGTGCCGAATCCGCCATAGAACATAATGCAGATTAAAGCGAGGGTGCAAATGTTTTCGGCAAATGGAAAGTCGTCAAAAGCAATTTGGAACAGACCTTCCGAGCCGAACAACATCCCCAGAAGGATAAAGGCGAGCAGCATGGGGATACCAAAGCGGCTGGTAATTTTGTTGCTGAGAATACAGATAATGATGACAACAGCGCCAAGAATCAATGACTGAGGCAACGGATAACCTCCTGACAAGTTGATTGATGTTCTGATTGCTTTGCAGCAAGGGAAAAAGAACACCTGTAATCATTATTATACTGGAAAGTTTGGTGATCATGCAATGGGAAGGGGGAGCAATGTATGATTCTTGACGAGATGTGAACGGAAATCAGTCAATAAAAGCAACGCACCGACCCTGCCATGCGGCGGATCGGTGCGTTGCTTTGTGGAATATGGTCATTGTGCGTGCGAGGCGATCACATCGTTCATATCGTACATGCCGGGCTGCTTGCAGCCAGCCATAAAGACTGCTGCATCCACTGCACCGGTCGCAAATACTTCGCGGGAAAGCGCTGTGTGCTTGATCTCGATGATCTCATCCCGGCCACAGAACAAAACCGAATGTTCCCCTACGATCGTGCCACCGCGAATGGCGGAAATACCGATTTCATGTGCAGGGCGTTTTTCGCGGCGTTCGTGCCGGTCGTAGACATATTCTGCTGGGTAGGGAAGGGCAGAGGCAACAGCATCCGCCAGCATGAGCGCAGTCCCTGAGGGGGCATCCAGCTTTTGATTGTGATGCTTTTCGATGATCTCAACATCGTATTGGTCGCCCAGTACGGCAGCGGATTTGCGTAAAAGTTCACTCATCAAATTGATGCCGATCGACATGTTGCCGGAACGGAACACAGGAAACGCAGCAGATGCTGCGCGGATCTTCTGCAGCTGCTCCGGAGAGTGGCCGGTCGTGCAAATGATAAGCGGCGTATGGTGCTGCTCGCAATAGGACAGCAGATGCTCTGTGCTGGATGCGTTGGAAAAGTCGATGATCACATCGCATGAACCTTGAAATTCAAATGGATCGGAGAATATCGGAAAATCCGCATATTTTGCGGTATTGATGTCAAATCCCGCAACAATCTGCATGTTATCCCGTCCTGCGACTATATCGGTGATCACGTGTCCCATCCGCCCGTTACAGCCGGAAAGCGCAATATTTAACATCTTTTCAAAACTCCTTAATTAAAGCGGGCTTAGATTTTGCAGCCGGCCTTTTCCAGTTCCTTTTTGATACGTGCAGCATGTTCCTCACTGGCTTCTACCAGCGGAAGGCGAAGTGCACCGACGTTCCAGCCGAGGATCTCCATCGCTTTTTTTACAGGGATAGGGTTGACCTCACAGAACAATGCGTCGATCAGATCGTGATATTTGAACTGCATTTGTGCGGCTTCGGGGTAGCGGTTTTCAAAGCAGAGCTGGGTCAAATCATGGGTTTCCTGCGGCGCCACATTGGACAGCACTGAAATAACGCCCTTGCCGCCAAGCGCCATCAGCGGAACGATTTGATCGTCGTTGCCCGACCATACGTTGAGGTCATCGCCGCATTTGGCCATTGCAGCAGCCAGCAGGCTGAAATTACCCGATGCCGCCTTCAAACCGTTGATGTTGGGATGCTGTGCAAGCTGATACAGTGTATCGGCTGTAAAGCAAACGCCGGTACGGCTGGGCACATTGTACAGGATGATCGGCAGATCACAGCAGTCAGCAATTTTGGTATAGTGGGCGAGCAGACCACGCTGGGTGGTTTTGTTGTAGTAGGGGGTGACAGATAAGCCGCCGTCCGCGCCGCATTCCTGTGCGAAACGGGTCAGTTCGACCGCATAGGCAGTATCATTAGAGCCTACGCCGGCGATAACGGGGACACGGTGATTGACGTATTCACAGCACCAGGCAACCGCCTCGCGATGCTCCTTGTCGTGCATTGCGGATGCTTCACCGGTCGTACCGCACACGATGATCGCATCCGTACCGTGTGCGATCTGGTGGTCGACAATGCGTCCGAATTCTTCATAATTTACTTCACCGGTTGCGGTGAACGGTGTGACAATGGCGACACCGGCGCCGGTAAAAACAGGATTTTTCATAAGACAGTGACCTCCTTAGCGGTCCATATAGCCTTCGGCACAGAGCAGTTCTGCCATCAGGACAGCACCGCCGGCTGCGCCGCGCAGGGTATTGTGCGACAGGCTGACAAATTTATAGTCATACAGGGCATCCTCACGCAGACGGCCGATCGAGACGCCCATACCGCCTTCCAGATCCCGATCCAAGCGGGTCTGCGGACGGTTATCCTCTTCAAAATAGGTCAGGAAATGTGCGGGGGCGGAGGGAAGATGCAGCTCCTGTGCGCGGCCCTCAAAGCTGCGCCACCGTGCGATCATCTCTTCCTTGCTCGGCTTGTTTTTGAACTTGACAAAGGCTGCCGCCATATGGCCGTCCGAGCAGGCAACGCGCAGGCACTGCGCGGTGATGACCGGGCTGACGGCAGGCTCGATGTGATCCCCCTCGATATGGCCCCAGACCTTCATCGGCTCTTTTTCGCTTTTTTCTTCCTCACCGCCGATAAAGGGGATGACATTATCAACCATTTCCGGCCAGCTTTCGAAGGTTTTGCCTGCACCGGAAATCGCCTGATAGGTACAGACAGCAACTTCGGTCGGCTCAAAATCCATCAGGGCGGACAGCGCAGGCACATACGACTGGATCGAGCAGTTGGACTTGACTGCGATAAATCCGCGCTTCGTCCCCAAACGCTTGCGCTGTGCGGGGATGATCTTGGCGTGCTCGGCGTTGATTTCTGGAATGATCATCGGAACGTCGGGCGTCATACGGTGGGCGGAGTTGTTTGAGCAGACCGGGCACTCGAGCTTGGCATACGTCTCCTCCAGCGCACGGATCTCTTCCTTTTTCATATCAACTGCGCAGAAGATAAAGTCAACCTGCGCGGCAATCTCCTCTGCGTCAGCCGTTGCATCATACATGACCATGTTTTTGTATTTGTCCGGCATAGGAACAGCCATTTTCCAACGGCCCTCACAGGCTTCGGCATAGGTTTTGCCGCGGTTGCGCGAGGAAGCAGCCAGTGCTACTACTTCAAACCACGGGTGGTTTTCCAGCAGCAGGGAAAATCGCTGGCCAACCATACCGGTGGCACCGACAATACCGACTTTGTAGTGATTCATGTTGATCATATCCTTCCCAAAAGGTTTTCTAACGGTTTCCGTTCCAATACAAATGCAGCAAAGAAAAATACCGGTTGAAAAACCGGTATGATCTATACTATAATAGAAAATACGGACGTGCCGTACGGTTCTAAACAGGATAGCTCTCCACCGGCATTTTCTGCTGATGACAGACGCAGGGATATTATCCGCAGCATCCAGCAGGGCCTTGCCGCAACAAGAACCGGCTTCGGCGGAAGACCCTTTCTCGGCTGATTCACGGGTTTACGGACCCTCCCAGACCGATACTGATGAATTCCGCGCCTCTATCTGTATCTGTACTTTTCTTTATTATTGTAAAGTAAGGTCATATGTTTGTCAAGAGAGGGCGGGAAAAATAACAGGAGGATGATCAAATGAAAAGAATCCTATCTCTGCTGCTTTGTGCAGCAGCATTATGCGGCTGCCTGCAGACGGCGCCGGCCGCGGCAGCGAATGAGGATACCATTCTGCGTGTTGGATTGACGGTAAGTGGTTCCAGCTCCTTTGCCGACCCAAAACTGGAAAATGTCTCCGGATACGCATCCGGTTATACGGCAGGTGTGATGAACGGCACCGCGTTTTCGGGCAGCAAGACAATTACGGCAACTCAGTTGACCATTCGCCTGGTAGATGATGCGTTTCAGATCAGTGATACGGCATCGGGCAAGGTGTTGTATACAACGGCGAAAGGGGCGGACCATTTGGCGATCCAGCCCAAAAGCACGCTGACATGGTTTAAGGGATATCGCTGGCAGGGCAGCTTTGTTTATCGCCGTGCCGGAAATGGTAATCTTACTGTTATAAATTATGTTGGGCTGGAGGATTATGTGAAGGGCGTGCTGCCATACGAGATCGATCCGGACTGGCCGGCTGAGGCGCAAAAAGCGCAGGCGGTTTGTGCGCGTTCGTTCGCACTTGGTACCCATAAACATACTGCCAGCGGATACGATCTGTGCAACACAACGAATTGTCAGGTGTATTTAGGGGCAAATAAAGCAACGGCGGCTTCCAATGCGGCGGTAAATGATACCCGCGGTCAATATCTGACCTATCAGGGCAAGCCTGTCATCGGTTACTTTTTCTCTTCGGATGGCGGCGCGACCGAGGATGCGGTCAATGTATGGGGCGGAGATTATCCGTATTTGAAGGGGAAAGTGGATCCGTACGAGGGAAAAGTGGATGAGTGGAGCGTTACCCTGACAGCGGAGGAAGTTAGAAAGAAGCTGATCAGCGTAGGTTATACCATCGGTACGGTCGCAAAGGTCGAGGTGACCAAGCGCACAGCAACGGATAATGTAAACGAAGTGACAGTGACCGATACGGATGGCAAGACGGTGACCATCCAGCGCGATAAGGTGCGCACGGTATTTGGTTTGAAGAGCATCCGCTACACGATCACTCCGCATCAGACCAAAGCAGTGAAGACGCTTCCGGTGAGTGCGGCACTGCAAAAAATCGTTCCTTCAGTACATCAGATTACCTTGGACGGCAAAAAGGTCACTCCGCAGGGCTGGAATATCGGAGGCGAGAATTATTATAAGCTGCGCGATATTGCTTATATCATGAACGGTACGGGCAGCCAGTTTAATGTGGGTTGGGATAACGCAAAAAATTGTATTTCCCTTTTTGCCGGACAGGCATATCAGCCGGTCGGTGATGAAATGAGTTCATCTGCTTCGTCAGCGGTCAAAACCTATATGCCTGCGACGGCTTCGATCGTGCTGGACGGCAAAGATATTCAGCTGACCGGTTATCATGTAAACGGCAATAATTATTATCGCGTGCGTGACATGGGGAAGGTGCTGAACTTTACGGTGGATTTTGATCCGGAAAGCGAGATGGTGCTGCTGTGCAGTGCCGATCAATCCGGGCAGCCAGTTCAGCCTGAACAACCGGAGCAGTCGGATACTCCCGCGGCCAGCTATACTTTTACCGGTTCGGGCTGGGGGCATAGCGTGGGCATGAGCCAGTGGGGTGCCTATGCGATGGCCAAGCAAGGTTTTACTTACGAGGATATTTTGAAATTTTACTTTACCGGTATTTCCCTTGCCGGATAACCCGTTAGAAAAAAGGAGGAGCGGCACGGCGCTTTCCGACCGAAGTGCGTGCCTGTATGGATGAAGAAAAGTGATTTTTATTTTGATTTGCCTGAACGCCTGATTGCGCAGCATCCGTTGGAGCAGCGGGATGCGTCGCGCTTGCTGGTGCTCAATCGGGCAGACGGTTCCGTGACCCATCGTCATTTCCGTGACTTAATCGAATA
>OFMK01001931.1_pt1 | contig 13037 bp, 11 predicted proteins | sample 1541781 | NCBI WGS metagenome assembly OFMK01 (sample SAMN04209250, study PRJEB22552) | human gut metagenome | biome: gut; material: feces | host: Homo sapiens | place: USA: Oklahoma
TCGTTCATCTGACCTGCGCCGCGTTCCTCATTCGCGCACAGGCAGTCCTCGGGGCGCATGAGCTTTGCTGCAAAGGGTCTCTTGTTCTCCGTGCGCGCCACTGCAACCTCAGTCTCGGTTTCTGCTGTAATGGTCACCTTGGTGTTCTGCGGCACGTGCAGCAGGATCGCGCCCTCATGAAAGCAGTCACGGCGCTCTACTGTTTCACTGCTGCCATTCCATGCAAAAGTCACCTTGCCGGACAGCAGGTCATAAACGACCTCCTGTGCATAATCAAAGTGCATCACATCGCCTGCCGCCATTTTAACAACACCGAACTCCATGCCCATCATTTCCGGATGCTCAACAGCAGAGACCATTTTATTATAGCCCGGTGCAAACGGGCCATTGCTTGTATATTTCATCGTTTTTCGCTCCTTTTTTCCGTTTTTTGCAGCAAAAAGCCGCCCGCTCTGTACGGGCGGCTGTGCCTGATCCATCTATTTGTTCAGTACGGATACGATTTCGTCTTTCCCATTCCTCCGCTGCCCGCCCATCGGCAGCGCAGCCCCCTGTGCCGCGCTGCGTCCGGTACGGTGTGAGAGAAAATATCAGAGAATGCAATGAGCGTAATAAGAGATGCGGAAGAAGAAGAAAAGGGAATAACAAATTTTCTCAGTACATTCTCGCTTCTGCCAGATGATCGTCGATGCGTTTGCGGGCTTCCTTGACCTCCTCAGACCGGGAAGTGGACGCTACGCCGATATGCCACCAGCTCTCATAGCCTTCTGCCATGGTCTTGGGCAATACCTTCGCATCGATGATGCAGGAGCAGGTTTCCTTCTTGGCATCCTGCACGGCCTTGCGGAATTCTTCCGGCGTTTTGGCATAGAACGCCTTCATGCCGTAGCCTTCGCCTACCTTGCCGAAATCAGTATAGCAGTAGGTGCCGTCCAGCTTGCCGGTCTGCTCATTGCGGTGGCGCATCTCCGTTGCCAGCGAGCCAACGCCATTGCCCATCTGCAGGTTGTTGATGCAGCCGAAGGCCGCATTGTCAAACACCACAACCGTGATCTTTGCGTTCTCCTGAATTGCCGTCGGGATCTCAGAGTTAAGCATCATAAAGGAACCGTCGCCGACCAGCGCATAAACCTCCTTATCCGGCGCTGCCAGCTTGGAGCCGAGCGCGCCTGCAATTTCATAACCCATGCAGGAAGCGCCGTATTCCATATTGTAAGAATCCTTTGCATCCGTTACCCACAAGCGCTCGAGGTCGGCCGGCAGCGAACCTGCCGCCGCTACGACGATCGCATCGTCATCGATCTCCTCACGCAGAATGCCGACCGCATTGGACTCAGTAATCGTGCCGCCGATATCCTTAATGTAATCATTCATGATCTTTTCGGTCCAGCTGGGTACGCAGGGCACAAACTTTCCTTCACCAAAGCCTTCGCCATGATACTGCACGCCCAGCACATGCAGGCGCTCCTCTTCCCATACCTTGCGGATGTTCTCGATCTCATCGGTATAAGCCGTCTTATAGCCGTCCTCCTTGAGCTTTGCCATGATCGCTTCCAGCGTAACCTTTGCATCACCGACACAGCGGGTCGCATCCAGCTTCTCTGCATGGAATTCAGAGGTATTGATGGTCAGCACCTTGATATCCGGATTGCGGAACAGAACCCACTTGGAGCCGGTAACAAAGTCGTTAAACCGGGTGCCGACGCCGATCACGAGATCACAGTCCTTGCACAGTGCATTGGCCGCCAAACCGCCGGTAACGCCGATGCCGCCAACCGACAGCTCGAACGAATCCGGCAGCGCGGAGTGGCCTGCCTGCGTCTGGGATACCGGGATATTGAATGCCTTGCAGAACTCCATCACGGTTTCGCCCGCCTCGGAGTAGCGCACGCCGCCGCCCGAAATGAACATCGGCTTCTTGGATGCCTTGATCATCTCCACAGCCTGCTCCAGCTCATAATCATCCGCTACGCGGCGGGCGATATGATGGATGCGCTTCTGAAAGAAATAATCCGGATATTCGAAGCTCTCGCCCTGCACATCCTGCGGCAGAGAAATAACCGCAGTGCCGCAGTTTGCGGTATCGGTCAGCACGCGCATCGCGTTGACCATCGCGCTCATCACCTGCTCGGGACGCGAAATGCGATCCCAGTACTTCGCCACCGGCTTAAAGCAGTCCGATGCCGTCATGGACAGATCGTTCGGCACCTCAAGCTGCTGGAGCACCGGGTCGGGCTGGCGGGTTGCAAACGAGTCCGACGGGAACAGCAGCAGCGGGACGTTATTGATCGTTGCGGTCAGCGCTGCGGTGACCATATTTGCCGCACCCACACCGATCGAGGACGAGCACGCGATGATCTTACGGCGGTTATGCTGCTTGGCATAGCTGATCGCGGCATGTGCCATGCCCTGCTCGTTGCGGCCCTGATAAACGCGCAAATGGCCGGGATCTTCCTCAAGCGCCTGACCAAGGCCTACCACCATGCCATGGCCGAAGATGGTAAACACGCCATCCACAAACGGCTCTACCTTGCCGTCCATCTCAATATACTGCTGGTTCAGGAACTTGACGATCGCTTGGCCTACTGTCATTTTGGTTTTACCCATGTTTCTTCCTCCTCAAAACTTGTCTTCCGGCCGCTGCCCGCGGCCCTTGTTTTTGATGGTTTTAGTTTAACATCCACCATCCGCTATTTCTTCTAACATCTTGGTTTTATGCATATTTCCATGCTTTTGATGCTTTTTACGCATTTGCTTCCGCGCAGGCAAGTGTTTTTTCCTCTTTTTCTCCTGTAAACGCACATTTCACACCACTACACGGCAGCACGGTTCCCATTATTGCCGCAGCTGCTTTTTTTAATATCTCGCTTTTGCAGGAAATGCCCCGATATTCGCTCACCGTTTTTCATCCCGAACACTCATTCTTTTGTCCAGAATCAAAGCCCACCTCAATATTTTGATAAAAATCATGTTTTTCCCCACGCAGCTGCACACCATGGCATACGCAATATATGCAAACAATTTTACAGGATATTGCTTCCGTTTTTCTCATTATTACCGTATTTCCCTCCCGGTCTTTTACAATACTTGCCCTATTTCCGGAAAACACATGAATCTGAAAGAAGCCTACCGTCAAAAATGCTATGCTATATACAACAAAAAACCTGACATAAACAGGCAACAAAATCTTATCAACCTATTCCGGAACTACTTCATAAGGAGGAAGCATCATGTTATTGGCTGTTCTTGCTCTGGTAATTATTTTTGCTAATATGTATCTGACCCGCAGCTGTACATACACCACACTTTCGGATTTGAACGGTTACGATTACCGCTGACTACCTCTTCTCTTTTCTCTCTTGTGCAGCGCCCCAGCACCATAACGTGCCGGGGCGCTCCTCATTGCATGAAAATGCGCTGTACACAATTTGTGTGCAGCGCATTTTCTTTATTTCTTTTTTCGTTTCTTATTTGTGCTCCCACCTTGCTCCTTTTGCGCAACTATATAGTTCTGCCGATACTTATTGGGCGGCATACCAACGTTTTTGGTGAATTGCAGGTTGAAATAGCTCTGCGTATCATATCCTACCATTTCAGCAATCCGTGTAATGGAAAAATCGGTCGTGATAAGCAATGTCTGCGCCTCACCGATCCGGCGCCGCAGCAGATACTGCACCGGCGAGTAGCCGCTCATCTGCTTAAAGACGTGCGACAGGTAATAAGGACTGATATGCAGTGCTTCACCCATGCTTTGCAGCGTGATTGGCTCCATGTAGTGCCGGTCGATGTACTCCTTGATGCGCCGCCCCAGAATGTGCGGCTCCTCCACCGGTTTTTCCGCAATGGCATCCACTCCATCCGTTACCGTCAGCACCTTCACAAGCAGGGCATGCATCAGGCTATGGCAAAAGGCTTCGGCACGCGGCTCACCCGATGCAAGATTGCGGAACATCATTTCAAACAGGATGCGCAGATCTCCAAAGCTCTGCCCAGAGGGAAACACATAACCCGCATCGTCCGGCAGCAGCGCATTCTCCCGCAGCCCCGGCATATGCAGTCCGCCGATTGCAACACAATAGCTGCCGACTTCAATATCCGGCCCCGATATCTCATCATGCACCACCCCGGCATTATAGATCAGCAAATCCCCCGGACGGATGAAATACTTTTTATCATGGATCAGATATTCACTCGAACCGCTGCAAATCAAAATGATCTCCACGAAATCCTCATGTGCGTGCATCACCCGCGGATGCGCACTTGCATCCGGCCGAATATCACTGACATACAGCAGCTTGGGATTGTTTTCTCCAGTAAAGATGGATTGAAAATCCTTTTTTACAAAACACTGTACATTAAGCGAATGTTGTTGTGCCATGCCGTCCCTCCTTTGCCTATTCGTCTGGATGTCTGCACCTTCTTTCCACTACCACTATCGATAATCAGTCCCTGCCAATCCCCGCTCGCAATCCTGACACGTTTTTTCACCGTCCTTACGGAACGAGCGGCGATATTGTCCCGGCGACATCCCCACATATTTTTTAAACATCGTGTTAAAATGACAGACGCTGGTATATCCCAGACGGTCTGACACTTCGGCAATCGGCAGCGTTTCATGAATCAACAGATCCTGTGCTTCTCCGATACGCCGTTTGATGACATACTGCATGGGCGGCGTTCCAAACTCCTCGCTGAAAATGTGCGCCAGATAATATTCATTCATGCGCAGCCGATCCGCCACAACACGCAGCGTCAGGTTTTCCGAATAATGCTCATCCAGATATTGACGCACCCGATGCGCCAAAACGGATGGTGTTTCCACCTTTGCTACGGTCTGCTGTCTGGCGCTGCTACCGACCAGCGCCTGTGTAAGCAGCACCACAGAATACGCCAAGCTGCTGCACACCGCTCCCAAATGCGCGGTATCGGCAGACAGCAGATACAGCAGCCGCATCACCTGCTCTACCTGTTCGGCCAATTGTCCACAAGAAACCACCGGGCAGGTATGCCGATCAGTCAGACAGTTCGGCAGCAACCCATCCAGCTGCACCCCGGTCAGCGCTACACTGTATGAATATATCTGCCGTACCAGCGCCGGATCCTCCCCATGCAGCACCCCTGCGTTACAGATTACCATATCCCCTTTTCCGATCGGATACAGCCGGTTATCAACCATATACTGTCCCTCGCCGCTGCATACATAAAACAACTCCAGCATGTTGTCATGAACATGCGGCAGGTGCGACTGTTTATCATTGCTGGTTCGGTCGATCAGCACACAATTCACAAATCCAGTAAACCCTGTCATCGGATTATACCACCCTCCCCGCTTGAGAACAATCACAAGATTTCACAATTTTGTTTTCCCGTTTTGGCTTTTTTCATGTCCTGCCGTGCGCTTTTCCCACAAGAACCCGCTAACACCTTAATCGCATTTTCTTCTATAATAAATCACAAGAACAGCAGAGAAAACGCAGGAAACAAGCCAAATGTTGAAAAATAATTATTTGCTATATCATCACCATTTTATTTTATTATAGCATAACTCATGGCGATATGCTTTGATAATCCTGCTTTTTGATGCATCTATGGGAAACACCCGCTAAGATGAAGAAGGAGAGTGCATGAAAATGAAAAAGGTACGTATTGGTCTGTTGGGCGCTGGACGCATCGGCAAGCTGCACGGGGAAAATTTGGCACATGCCGTACCGGAGGCTGAGCTGTACGCCGTTGCCGATCCGTTTATGAACGACGCGACCCGCGCATGGGCTGCCAACATGGGCATTGCCCACTGCTATGATGATCCGGAGCAGATTTTCAGCGACGCATCGATCGAAGCGGTCTTTATCTGCTCCTCCACCAACACACACGCCGACTTTATCATGCGCGCAGCCAAGGCCGGCAAGCATATCTTCTGCGAAAAGCCGATCGACACCAATCTGGCCAAAATCCAAGAGGCGCTCGACACGGTCAAGAACGCAGGTGTCAAGCTGCAGGTCGGCTTTGTACGCCGCTTCGACCACAACCACAAAATGGTGCGCGACACGGTTGCCTCCGGCCGTCTGGGCAAGCCCAACATCGTCAAGGTCACCTCGCGCGACCCCGACCATCAGTCCATGGACTATATCAAGGTTTCGGGCGGCATCTTCATGGACATGACCATCCATGATTTCGATATGATCCGCTATCTGGCCGGTAGCGAAGTGACCGAAGTCACCGCATACGGCGCGGCGCTTTCCGGCGCGGGCTACGACCAGTACGGCGATGTGGACACCGCCATTGTAATGATGAAGTTTGAAAACGGCGCGCTGGGCGTGATCGACAACAGCCGCGCTGCGCATTACGGCTACGACCAGCGCACTGAGGTACACTGCGATAAGGGCTGTGTACAGGTTGCCAACGACCTGAACGATCAGGCCATGATCTCGAGCGCCGACGGTGTGGAGATCGCAAAGCCCACATGGTTCTTCCTCGAGCGGTACAACAATGCGTTTATTGCGGAAGCAAAGGCGTTCACGCAGGCCGTCCTGAACGGCACCGATACGCCGGTCACCGGCTTTGACGGCCTTCAGCCGGTCAAAATCGCCATGGCAGCCGCCAAATCCCTGCAGGAGCATCGTCCTGTCAGCCTCAGCGAAATCCAATAATTCAAGAGGTGAGCGAACATGCAAACTACAACCTCTGTGCAAACCGCTTCTCCTGCCGCCCCGCTTTCTTGGTGGACGCGCATCTCCTATGGTTTAGGCGACACCGCATGCAATGTCGTCATGGGTATCACCACCGCGGTACTGACCTTGTTCTATACCGATTATGCTGGTGTATCCGTCGCTGTTGTCGGCCTTGCGATGCTGATTTCCCGCGTGTTTGACGGCACTTCCGATGTTATTATGGGTGTGATCGTCAACAAGACCAAATCCAAATGGGGCAAAGCCCGCCCTTGGGTACTGTGGATGGCCGTGCCGTATGCACTGTGTACCATTTCGATGTTCTGCATTCCACAATCCACTGAAACCGTGCAGTTCTGGTACATATTTGTTACCTATAATCTGTGCACAACCGTTTGCTACACCGCCATCAATGTGCCATACGGTACGCTTTCCACGCTGATGACCCGCTCCTCCCACGAACGGGATATGCTGTCGGTCATCCGCATGGCGTTATCTCCCTTCGGCAAGATCATCGCCGTCACCTTCACCCTGCCGATCGTCAAACTGTTCGGCGACGATCAGGCAGCGTGGATCAAGGTTATGAGCATCTGGTGCATCATTGCGGTCGGTCTCCTGATTATCTGCTTTGCCAACTGCAAAGAAACCGTGCGTTTCGAGATACAGCAGCAGGCACAGCCCAAAGTGACTGCGGGCCGCAGCTTGAAGGCTCTGCTGTCCAACCCCTATTTCTGGGCAACCCTGATTCTGTGGGCGGTCACCTGTATCCATACCACCATCATCGGTACTGATCTGCCATACTACTGCAAATATGTATTGGGCAACGACGAGCTGTATAGCTTCATTTACACGGCTGAAATCGTTTCGCTCATTGTCGGCGCGCTATCCTGCCCCCTTTTGCTGCGCCGGTTCAACAAACGTGACCTCTCACTGCTGGGCTGTGTGGTCGTGGTTGCGGCACAGGCGCTCATTATGCTTCACCCCAACAGCTTCAGCTGGATCCTGACCATGACCATCATCCGCTCTCTAGGGCAAGCACCGCTGACCTCGGTTGTGTTCGGCATGATGGGCGACGTAGTAGAGTATGGCCAATGGAAATCCCATATCCGGCAGGAAAGCCTGATTTTCGGTGCCGGTTCGCTTGGATTCAAGGTCGGCACCGGCGTGACCAGCGCCATCATGACCATGCTGCTCGAAGCAGCAGGCTTCCTCAGTTCGACTACGGGCGGTGCAGTGCAGCCGGAATCGGCTAAGGAAATGATTGCTACGATCTTCTACTGGGGTCCCATTCTAGTCTGGGCTGTCGCCATTGTGGTATTGCTGCTGTACCGACTGGATAAGATTTATCCCACCATTATGAAAGAACTGGCCGAGCGCGAAGCGCGCGGCGAAATGTAAAGGAGCATACGATATGTTGAAACTTGGCTATAACGAGGCCACCTGCAAGGAAAATTCCACGGTGGAAAAAGACCTTGAGCTGTGTGAAAAATACGGCTACGACTATATTGAACTGCGTCTTGATATGCTGAAGGAATACCTCAAGACACATACCGTGGACGATCTGAAGGCATTTTTCGCCAAGAGCCATCTCAAGCCCTATGCCTTTAACTCCATTGAAAACATCAACTTCTGCACCCCGGAGGAGTGGAAAACGCTCGTCGAGCTGTTTACCTTCGGCTGCGAAATCGCCCAGCAGATCGGCAACCCGTACATCATTGTCGTACCGACCGTTACGGCAGAAATCTGCACCAAAAACGAGCAGGAAGTGTTCGAGGACTCGGTCAAGGTGCTCAACCAGCTTGCCGACATCGCGGAGCCTTATGGGGTCAAGCTGTCCTTCGAGCCGATCGGCGACCGTAAATGGTGCTGCAACAGCGTGCGGCAGGCGCTTGAGATTGTGCAGGCAGTCAACCGCGACAATGTCGGCCTGACAATCGACTGCATCAACGTCTACCTGCACGACAAATGCGCGGACGTCGACTTCATCCGCAAAGTGCCCAAGGATAAGCTGTTTGTGTTCCATATCAACGACTGTGAAGACCTGCCGCTCGGCATCCTCGACCACTGCCACCGCCTGATGCCCGGTCTGGGCGTTATCCCGGTCAAGGAGGTTGCGGAAGCAGTCAAAGCCGTAGGCTACGATGGTCCCGCCTGCCTCGAGCTGTTCCGCCCGGAATACTGGGGCATGGATGCAGAAGATGTTATCCGCATGGGTACGGAAACCACTTGTCCGTTCCTGTAACAGCAGGATTTTCAAAAAACACCGTTTCCACTGTGCGCCGCCCAAACGCGGCGCACAGCTTTCAAGGCGCTGTTTGGTATCCATACTGCGCATTTGTCCGGCGTTTTTCTTCATTTTTCTCCCACGCACACTTTTTTGAACAAACCCAAGAAGTTAAAAGAAAAAGCCAATGCGGACTGCTACACTGTAACCAGTAAACAAGGTCTCCGCACATCAAACGAAAGGAAGGGATTCCATGTTAGATCCGAATAAAGTAAAAATTGGTATCGCCCCGATTGCATGGACCGAGGACGATATGCCCGAAATGGGTGCAGAGAACAGCTTTCTTCAGACCATCAGCGAAATCGCGCTGACCGGTTATGTCGGCACAGAGATTGGCTGCCAGTACCCGCGCGATCCTGCCATCCTGAATAAGGAATTTGGCCGCCGTAGTATTTCCGCCATCACCGCGTGGATCAGCACATACTTAAACGAGCAGCCGCTTTGGTGGAACGAGCGCGCCTTCGTTGACCACATGAATTTCCTCAAGGCCATCGGCGCGACCGTCATCAACACCTCGGATCAGTCCTTCTCCATCCAGCACCAGTGGAACACCCCGCTGGCCAACAAGAAGATGCTCAACGACGATGAGTGGGAATTACTCACCAAGGGTCTTAACCACCTCGGTAAAATCGCCTATGACAACGGCATGAAGATCGTCTACCACCACCACATGACGACTACCGTGCAGACCACTGCAGAGATCGACCGCATGCTCGCCATGACCGATCCGAAGTATGTCAGCATGATCTACGACACCGGCCACCTGACCTTCTCCGGCGAGGATCCGATCGAAATCCTCAAGAAGCACCACGACCGCATCGGCCATGTCCATCTCAAAAATGTGCGCAAGCCCGCCATGGACAAGTGCTACGCGGAAAACAAGAGCTTCCTGCGTTCGATCCCGGAAGGCGTGTTCACCGTACCCGGCGACCCAGAGGGCTGCGTGGACTTCCCGGCCGTGTTCAAACTGCTCGACGAATATAACTACGAGGGCTGGCTGGTCGTCGAAGCGGAGCAGGATCCATCCAAGGCCAACCCGCTGGAATACGCGCGCATGGCACGCGCATATGTCAAGGAGCACACCGGTCTTTGATGCGGTTGCCCTACGCAAACAGATCATTCAAATTTTGAAATATTGAGATAAAGGAGCGAATTCTTATGAAAAAGCTGAAAATCGGTATCATCGGCGTTGGCCGTCTGGGTTATGAGCATGCCTGCAACATTGCAAACCGCGTACCCGGCTCTGAGCTGGTCGCCATCGCGGATGCAGATTTTGACCGCGCCAAGCAGGTCGCCGCAGAGCTGGGCGTTGCTGCAGTATATAACGATCCCAAGGCGCTGTGCGAGGATCCGAATGTCGAAGCAGTCGCAATCATCACCAACACTGCATCTCATGTGGAGATGATCAAGCTCGCGATGGATGCCGGCAAGCATGTCTTCTGCGAAAAGCCGTTGGCTGACACGGTTGAAAAGTGCAAGGAAGCGGAAAAGATTATCGCCGCACACCCCGACCTCATCTTCATGTTGGGCTTCATGCGTCGCTATGACCACTCCTATCAGGTAGCCAAGAAGAAGATGGAAAACGGCGACATCGGCGATGTCATCCTGGTTCGCTGCTACTCGCAGGATCCGATCTCGATCATCGAAGGCACCCTGAAGTACGCGCCGCGTTCGGGCGGCCAGTTCATCGACATGTCCATCCATGACTTTGACCTGATCCGCTGGCTGACCGGCTCCGAGCCGAAGAAGCTGTGGGCGATCGGCGGCTGCTACGAATTCAAGCAGTACAAGGATTGGGACGACGGCGACAACGTCAGCGGCCTGATGCAGATGGAAAACGACGCCATGGCATTCTTCTTCGCCGGCCGCGCTGCGGCGCACGGCTCGCACGTGGAGACCGAGATCGTCGGCACCCGTGGCACCCTGCGCATCGCATCCGTACCGACCGATTCGCTGGTAGAGGTCATGAGCGAGCACGGTGTCTGCCGTGAATGCTATCAGGACTTCATCACCCGCTGGCATGACGCTTACATCACTGAAATCGAAGAGTTCTGCGATTGCGTAGCGACCGGACGGAAGGCCACACCGGGCGTGATCGACGGCACCCAATCTACCAAGATTGCCTTCCGCTGCAAGGAATCCTTCCTCAAAAACGAACTGCTGCCGCTGGAGTAATCTCTGCACATTCCAAAAATCATTCCTATCCTCTTATCATACTTTAATATGCTGAAAAGGCAGAAGGACGAAGCACATTTGCTTCGTCCTTCTGCCGTTATTCAGTCATAACTGGGATGCTACACGCTAAGCATTGATGACTGGTATGCACGTACATCCATACTTCCTCCTCTAAAAAGCTGTATGGGGATGCATCCTAACAGCTGTCTTAGCAGCATAAGAGTTCACCGCAAAGGAGTCGCAGGGTGTCCATCGAGGCACGTAAGACTTCGTTATATCTGCACTGGAAATAATGAAATACCCCAATCACCCTGCATTGCTTTCCCTCTTTGTTACGGTGACAAAACCGCAAGGCAATTCTGAGCACATATGCCCTCTAGATACCAACACCTTTTTCCCTCATTCTTGTTATGAGCACACCAGCTTTAGAAGCATTTAATCTTTCAACCATTCCTCAAAACGCTCCAGCGAGATTTCGCCGGCCTGACAGGCATCACGGTGTTTTTTTGCCTCTTCCGTCCAGGCATTGAATTCCTCGCGTGTCATCGTACCATAACGGATACGGGCATTGTGGGTCTTGTAGGCGCGGTTATAGGCGCGGGTGATCGGGTTGCCGAGCAGCTTTTTCTGGTAGATACGCGAAGCACCGACATCCCGGCAGGTTTTGCCGTTTTCATATTCGCGGGAGCAGTATTCCGTCCGGTCACCGTCCGTTGCGGCAAACAGTTTGCCGCACAGTCGGCATTCTTTGAAGCGCACCGCACGGCGCAGATAGGTGGATTTGAGGAAAACGTACAGTTCCTGCACAGATCGGGGATAGCAGACTTCTGCCATTACCATTTGCTGCTGCGTACTGTAAAGATACGCCGGATCCGTGTTCTCGGCCGGGGAGATCCAGCCGTTAAATGCCGCGCGTGTGCGGGCCGGGAGCAATTCCGTGCGGCTGGAAGGCAAACGCATGGGTGTACGTCCCCAGATCTCCCAGTACCGGCGGTAAATATCCTCCGTTTCCGGGCTCAGGCAATCGAACAGAAGCGTGTGCGCATCTGCCCTGACCTTGTCCAGTTCCCCGCGGAAATCGGTGACAATCGAAGGATCAATATCGCAGAAGCTTTTGAGAAGCAGCGGCGCAAGCTGCATCACCAGCAGATAGAGAAAAGGATTGTGCACATGCTGGAAACGGAACAGTATTTCACTCCATTCCCCCATGTTTTCCTCTCCTACACGTTCTCTCTCTTTCAGATATTCATAAGTCTCCTGCAAAAGGGCTTCATCATCTTTCTGCCAGTTCTCCAGCAATTGGATCATGCTTTCTCCGTAAGAAAAGGTGTGCCGGTGATGCATATGTTCTGCATTATCGAAAAATTCAAAAACCTCCTGCTTTGCCGTAACAAATACGCGAAGATGGCACTCGGACGGGATGATCTGCTTCACGGAAAATCACGCACCTCTATATAGAAATATTTATTCGTGAAATACCAATAGACCTATTGACAAATTCTTTCATGGTTCTATTATAGTTCTATCGAATTATAATTCTATAATAAACTAAACGATCTAATTTGTCAACCGGGAGGAGGGATGAAGATGAAACGGATCGCATATGAGGACTACCCCGATGTGCTGAATGCCGAGCAGCTTGCTGCGATGCTGGGCATTTCGCGCGCGGGCGCGTACCAGCTGATGAACCGCGCGGACTTTCCCACGCTCTGCATCGGCAAACGAAAACCGGCGCCCAAGGACAAGGTTCTTGCATGGATCGACCGGCAGACTGAACGCTGACGCATTCTCAGGATACACGGAAATCGGAACTTTTCCGGCCGTTTCGGGCATACGGTACTTTTACAAACCTGAGCGGTAATTTCGCGGAAAGTGCACCTTTTACGCCAAAAATGAAAAGTGCCCAAAAGGTT
>OFMK01001933.1_pt1 | contig 13014 bp, 10 predicted proteins | sample 1541781 | NCBI WGS metagenome assembly OFMK01 (sample SAMN04209250, study PRJEB22552) | human gut metagenome | biome: gut; material: feces | host: Homo sapiens | place: USA: Oklahoma
GCGGCCCCGGCAAGGGGTCGCGTTTTTTGTGCGCGTATCCGCGAACGAGGTTCCACGTTGCCATCCGATGGGCGAGCGGAGCGCACCTGGCGTCCGGAGCGAAGGCGCGAAGCGCCGGAGCATGAACAAGCACGGGCTGGCCGTGTGCGCCACCGCTGTCATCCTTCGACTCCGGCCCGCGGCCTCCGCTCAGGATGACAGGGCCTGCTAGTCAGAATGAACATGACTTAAAACATCATGGACAAAAGCATGACTTTTCGGTAGTTTTCCAAGGGAAAACCAGCAGAGTGGAAAAGGAGCCTGGAAGAAACCCCAGGTAAACGGAACGCCTCTTGTCGCGCGCCAAAGCAAAACTACGGAAAAGTGCCTGTTTTTGTCCATGACTCTTTAAGTAATATATAGAAGCGCACGAAACCAGGGCGTACGGAAGAGAAACTCGGCCGGCTTTTCGGACGCAGGAAGCATCGGCTTTTGAGCGCCCTTCGCCGCGGCGTTCCTGCGAAACATCCCGGCTTTCGAGCTTCTTCCTGCCGGAATACTCTCCGATTGACGATACGCCAAGCCGCTGGTGTCGGCGCTGCTGTTCGCGGTGCACATCGTGTACGTGTCGAAGTTCTCGGGGACGAACGACGTGCTGGTGCTCACGGTGATGCAGTTCTTCATCGGCGGCGCGTGCGGCGTGGCGTGCGGCGCCTGCTTCGAGACGCTCTCTCCCGCGTGGGCCCTCACGCCCGAGTTCTTCTGGAACATGGCCTACCTGGTCATCTTCGCGTCGTGCGTGGCGCTGGTCATCCAGAACGTGGCGCTGGCGCATGTGCCGCCCGCGCAGGCGTCGCTGTTCCTCCGTCTGGAATCGGTGTTCGGCGTGCTGTTCAGCGTGCTTCTGTACGGTGAGCAGGTGGGGCTCAAGCTGATCGTGGGATTCGTGCTGATCTTCGGCGCCATCCTGGTCAGCGAGATGTTCCCCCTGAAACGCAAGGACGTTGCAACCAATCAACTGGAAGCGGTGCCGGTCGAGCTGCCATGATACAATTGCTCCCAATGTGTGCAGTAAGGGAGGAACCTCATGGCAGAAAAAGACAACATCGTGCTCATCGGCATGCCCGGCGCCGGCAAATCTACCCTCGGCATCGTGCTGGCGAAGATCTTGAACTACGACTTCATCGACGCCGACCTCGTCATCCAGAACAGCTGCGACAAGACGCTGCAGAAGCTCATCGACGCGTGCGGTCCCGAGGGCTTCATCCAGGTGGAGAACGAGATTCTGCGCGAGCTGAACGCGTCGAAGTCCATCATCGCCACGGGCGGCTCGGCCGTGTACTCCGACGAGGCCATGAAGCATCTCGCCGAGATCGGGACCATCGTGTATCTGAAGATCACGTACGACCAGCTGGTCAGCCGTCTGAGCGACCTGCAGGAGCGCGGCGTGGTGCTGAAGGGAGGCATCGGCATGAGCCTGCGCGAGCTGTACGACGAGCGTCTGCCGCTGTACGAGCAGTACGCCGAAGTCACCGTCGACGTGAACGACCTGTCCATCACCGCCGCCGCCCGCAAAGTGGCCGACGCCCTGAAGCAAGCGTAATCGAAAATGAGACAAAGGGAATGAGACAAAGGAACGGAGATGCCGTCTCGTGTCGATCTCGTGTGAGACACCAACCCCGTCCCTAGTGTCTCACCCGGCGTCTCGTCCAAGCAAGAAAACGCCCCGCAGCTCGTTACAAGCTGCGGGGCGTTGTCGTTGCTGGTCGAAGCGCGATGCGGCTCTACAGGCCTTCTGTTTCGAAGCGCTTCTCAAGCGCCTCTTGATGGATGCTGTACTGCAGCGCCATCTCTTTTGCTACGCGTCCGCTCTTCACGAGATCGAACAAGCTCTGATCCATCGTGCGCATGCCCTCGGCACCGCCCGAGGCGATGGCGCTGTCCAGCTGATGCGTCTTCTCCTCGCGAATAAGGTTGCGGATTGCCGTGTTCGTGATCATGATCTCGAAGGCCGGCGCCGTGCCGCCGTCGACGGTGGGCACAAGCTGCTGCGACACGATTGCCTGCAGCACCATGGACAGCTGAATGCGGATTTGGCGCTGCTGCGAAGCGGGGAAGGCGTCGATGATGCGATCCACCGTGCCCGCGGCGCCCGTAGTGTGCAGCGTAGAGAACAGCAGCTGCGCCATCTCGGCCGCAGTCACCGCAGTGCCGATGGTGTCCTGGTCGCGCATCTCGCCCAGCAGGATGACGTCAGGGCTCTCGCGCATGGCCGAGCGCAGGGCCTCGCTGTACGTTGCCACGTCGGTGGGCACTTCGCGCTGCGTGACGATGCAGGTGCCGTGCTTGTGCACGTACTCGATGGGGTCTTCCATCGTGATGATGTGGCCGGAACGTTCATGGTTCAAGCGGTCGATGATGCATGCCAGCGTCGTGGACTTGCCGGCGCCCGCCGGGCCGGTGACCAGCACGAGCCCCTTCTGGAACTTGGCCAGGCGCAGCACCTCGTCGGGGATGTGGAATTCCGCCGGATCGGGCAGGCCGAAGGGGATGACGCGGATGACCGCTCCGTACGAACCGCGCTGACGGAAGACGTTCGCGCGGAAGCGCCCGATGCCGGGCAGGGCGAACGAGAAGTCGTCGTCGTGATTGCCGTTCTGCATGAAGGTGTCCATGTTGCGGCCAGATGCCTCGTAGATGGCTCCGACGAAGGCCTCGGTGTCGGCCGGCTTGAACGGTGCCGAATCCAGTCGAACCTGGCGGCCGCTCACGCTGTACGCCAAAGGAAGTCCTGCGATAATGAAGACGTCGGATGCCTTCGCGTCCACCATCTCTTGCAAGAGCTGCTCCAGTTTCATCGTGCTTCTCCTATCGTGTTTGCGCGGCGCCCGACCAGAGCGTGGCACCCGGGCCGTCGTTCGTCCACTGCGTTGTCGCTTTCCATTGGCTGATCTCGTATGTTGCGTTCGCGGTGATGGTTAATTCCACGTCAAGCGTGCGCCCGCTGGAGGAGGCGAACGTCATGAGCACTCTCGACCCGTCGCGCTGCGCGTCGGCCGGCAGCGCCTCGTCCACGGCGGCAAGCGCTTCGTCCAGACCGCCTCCGGAGGCTCGCACGTCTTCCAGAGCCGCGTCGATGACGGCCACCGCGCTTTGAGCGGCTTGCTCGTTCTGGTAAGTATCGTTGGTGAACAGGGCCTGTTTCTCGGCGGCGGAATACGTCGCTTGCGCGGTGGTAGCCGAAAGCACGGCCATCACGGCCAGGCACAAGATGATGACCAACGTGAACAGGCTGATGGGGCCGATACGAACGCTGCCGTTGGTGCTGTTCATCGCTGCACCCCCTCGTTCGACACGTAGCGAGCCGTGTCTATCTGGTAGGTTGCTTCTCCGCCGCAAGATACGTAGATGTGGGCGGTGTAAAGCGTGCCACCCGGTTGGCTCTGGGCTTCCACGATGCGCGTCAAGTCGTACACGCTCTTGTCGAGGACGTCGATCGGCCCCTCGGGTTGTACCAGCTGGCCGTCGACGAGGACGTACTCTCCTCCCGTGTTGCCGCTGGTCGGATCGGCCGCGAACGCTTCGGCGTCGTTCGATGCGAGGATGATGGCGTTCGACAGGCGGTCGGCTTCGATGCTTCGTTCGTGCGCTCCGGCGATCACCTGCATGATCACGGCAAGCGACGCAATGAGAAACACCAGGAGCACAAGCGCCTCCACGATGAAAGCCGCGCCGTGCCAGGGTCGACGGTCGTGATCGTTGCCGCGGCGCAGGCGGGAAAGGTCGATGCCCATCAGGCACCTCCTCTTACGCTGCGCAGGGCAACCGAGGTGGAGCCTTGGTCGGTGTGCACGGTCAGCAGGCCGTCGGTGTAGGTGAAGTCGAAGGTGGAAGACCTCACGATCTCCCGAGCCTTCTCGGGCGTGAACGCCGTTCCGGCGCGCGTGTACTCTTCCACGATTGCCCCCTGGTAGGCGTACAAACGCGTCTCGTAGTCGCCGTTGCCCAGGTGTTCGGTCAGCACGAGCGCCAGCCCTTCGGGACCGTCGGCCACGCCTACGGCGTCGGTCCCGTCGGTGGCTCGGATGGAGTTCGCGATCAACGACAGCCCCAGTCGGGTATTGTCAGAGGAAGAGCGCACATCGTTCGCTGCGCGGTAGGCGCTCGTGCCCACCAGAAGCGCCAGCAGCAGGAACAGCGCGATGACGGCGAACAGCAGCGTGATGAACGCCCGTCCGCGCGCCTTTCCATCGCGGGCTTCGGAGCTGCGGTTGGACCCTGTCGCCTGGATCAGCGTTTGCACCATATCGCCCCTCATTTCGCCAACACCACGACGTTCGGCATGACGTTGTCGGCGAACACCTCGTACGTGATCGCGTAGTCGGAGCGATTCACGACCAACCCGTAGTTCTCCTCGAGATAGGCGAGCGACGAGGGGTATGCGCCCTCGATGGCGCAGCACTGCTTCGCGCTGTTCAAGATGGCGTTGCGCACCGACAGCTCGCCTTGCTCGCGCAGCGATGCTCCGATGGCGTTCGAGGAAAGCCAGACGAGCATGACGACCAGCACGATGGCGAGCAATCCGGCCATGCGCTTACGGGTGCGCCTCCTGATTTCCTGTTTGGTCAGCTCGTGGTACATGGGACTAGCCGATCGATCCCATGATGCCGATGAGCGGGAGCATGACCGCGATGAGCGTAGCCCCCACGCCCACGGTGAGGAACGCGGCCAGCGTGGGCTCGACGCTGTCGATAAGACCGTCGAGGCGCACGATAGAGTCGTCGAAGAACGTGTCAGACAGGCTTGCCAGCACGGTTTCCAAGCTGCCAGAGCGCGTGCCCACGACCAGCATGCGGGCGTAGATGGGCTCGAAGACGTTGTTGTCGAAGATGGCTTGCGCGAGGCTCTTGGCCTGGGCGGGATCCGTCATCTGCATCCGCACCGCTTCCAGCTGGGATTTCAAGTTCCCATGGTCCACCATGGCCACGGCCTTCTCCATAGCGGTATCGGTGTCCACGCCGGCAGCTACGAACGTGGCGAGCGCCGCGGTGAACCGACTAACGGCCATCTGGCGCATAGGTCCGCGCGTGAGGGGCGCCTTTTCGAACAGGCGCAGCAAGCGCTGGCGCCCTGCCGCCGAGCGGCCGGCCAGCACGCCCAGCACTACGAGCACGGTGCACAGCAGCGTAACGCCCAGAGCGATCCAGCCTATGATGATGGAAGCGTTCACGTATCCGAAGGAGCCGGCCGTCAAGTTGCCGGTGAGGCCATGGTACACATCCACGAACACGGGTAGAATCACGATGACGGTGAACAGCAGGATTGCCGACATGACGCACAGCAGCGCAGCCGGGTAGGCGATCGCGTTCTTTATCTTGGCGTACAGGCGATCTTCCTCGTCGTAGTATCTCGCCAAGCTCCACAGCACGTTCTCTAAGCGGCCCGCGTGCTCGCCTGCGCCCACCATGTCGACGACGTGGGAGGGGAGGCATCCTGAATCGTCCATAGCGAGCGCCAGGGGCTTGCCGACGATGAGTTCTTTGTATACGTCGTCGCACGCGCGTTTGAACGCGGCGTCTTCCATGTTCTCGCCCAGCAGAAAGACGGCTTCGTCCATCTGGATGCCGGCGGAGTGCATGACGGCGACGCTTTCGCAGAAGGCGGAAACAGCGCTGCTCTCAAGCATCTTCGTGGCCATGTCCTACGCGCTCCTTTTGTCTCGTGCTGCTACGTGTATCGTCATAATCAGTACGTGTAGAGGTCGGTGTACGCGATTCCGTCTCCCACGTAGCTCGACCCGCTTCCGGCCGCGAACGTCGTATCGATACGCGTCCACGTGTTCTGCTTGATATCGATATGGGCATCGACCCATGTGCCGTCAATATACACCATGTTCCAAGCGTGGTATATATTATCGGGCGATACGTACCCGGTGATTATCTTGCAGGGGATCCCTTGGCTGCGCAGCATGGCGGCCGCCAACGATGCGTAGTCGAAGCAGATGCCCGCGCCGTCGGCGATGCACGAATCGGGGTTGGGAAGGTAGCCCGTCGCATCGGCAAGCCGAGCGGCTTTGTCCTCGTCGTATGCGATATTTTCAACGATCCAGTCGTAGATCCCGCGCACCACGTCGCCCTCGTTCTGGGCGTCGGCGGACAGGTCGTTCGCCAGCTGCGTGCTTTTGCTGGATGCGTCGTAGTCGCAGTAGACGCTCGGTCGGATGAACGGTTGGAATTCGTCAGCCAGCGTCACAGGCTGGTCGGCGAGCGAGTACAGCTCCGAATACCGTTGTCCGGTAGTGTTTTCCCAGACGGTGAACGTGTACGCGCCGCTGCCTTGAACGAGAGGGCACGAGATGGGCGTGCCGTCGCTGGGCAGATCGAAATAATACTGCGTTTCCGAACCTTCAAACGAAATTTGAAATTTGAGCCGGGTTGATGCAGTTGCCGAGACGGCCACGTAACCTTTCGCCAGGTTCGAAGCGTCGATGCTCACGCCGTTTTCGCCGCCGGCCGCCGCTTGGTCGAACGGGGAGAGCGCAAGCTCCGGCCGCTCGTAGGCCGGGCCGCTCGTCTGGCTCTGGCTGCCTGAGGGGTTCACGGTTTTGCCGACCGCGCCGTTTTCGCTGCATCCTCCCAGCGCGACGAGCGTCGTCGCCAGAACAGCTGCGCACGCGCTGCGGACAATCGCACGCAGCGCGCGGGCGCGCCGATGTTGCGGCGTGCAAGCTCCGTCGCGTTGTTTCCGTCCAGCGGCTGTGATGCCGAGCAGGTGCATGCGCCCTCTCTACGATTCATTGTCTCGGAGGGCATTATACCCCTCCTTGCGCACATACCGGATACTGTTGATTTTGGCACGAAAAAGCGATTCCCGCTACGTTAGATGCAGATGCTTGTTTCTTAAATGGCCAGATAAAATGCGGATTTGGTTAACGCGTTGCCCAATTGGTGTTTTAATGCGGTCGCTTCAAGAGCATTTAGGGGCGCAACGTGGTAGAATATAGATTGGGTTATAGGCTATACCCTTGTTCTGTATTACAGAACGTGGTATGTCGGGTCTGTCACCTACCATAAGATAGACGAGTTTTCAGCATATTCGACAACGTATGAGCTCATCGACAAGCGCAGTGCGTCTACGTGCTTGGATCGGGACTGCGAAGCGGTTCGCGACGAACAGCCGATCCTTCCGTAGCTGGCAAAAGTCTGGGTGATAGGTATGTTGGAGAAAATGCTAGATCTTAAAAACACGTTCGAAGGCAAGTTCCTTGCCGTCCTCATGTCTGTGGTGTTGGTCATGTCGATGACGAACATCCTGGCGTTCGCAGGCAACGAAGGTCAGAAGGACGGTTCGAAAACCGAGTCCGTTCCCACCGATCAGGTGGTCGGCGAGTCCGACAAGGAAGCGGTCGGCGAGGCCGTGCAGCATGGCGAGAGCGCTGCGGCCAAGGATGCCGATGCGTCCAAGACGACGCCTTCCCAGCCTCTTGTTTCGACGACGGTCGACGAAGCCGTGGTAACGTTCGAAACTCAGAACGCGTTCGTGTCCGTGAAGGATCAGCTGCTCTCCGGCACGATGCTGACCACCGAACTGCACAAAGAGCTGAGGTTTACAGCAAGCGCCGACACCGGCTTCGAGCTGGGAGCCATCACCGCGAAGAACGCCGCGAACGCCGACGTGCCCGTCACCACCCAGGACGGCGTGTCTAGCATCGCGGCCGAGTATGTCGACAGCACCTTGGTCGTGTCCGTTGTCGCCGCTGCGGTTGTCTCCGATGAGCCCGAAGTTGAAACCACGCCTATCACCAGCGATACCAAGATCGAGCCGGGCGAGGCGGACGAAAAGGGCGAACCCGAAGAGCCGAAATCGGAAGAGCCCGAGACCGATGAGCCTGAAGCCCCCGTTGCCGACGAAGACGTCGTCGAGGTCGAAGCCGACGTGAGCAACCCGGCGTTCGAGGGCTATGCCCAAGCCGGCAACGTGCTGGTGAAGGTAACCGCCGCCGAAGGCGTGCTGCCCGAAGGTGCGACCGTGCAGGCGACGCGGATCGAGCGTCAGGACGTTGTGGACGCCGTGGCCGAGAGAGTGGAGAGCCAGGGCAAGGTGCTCGAGGATGCGATCGCCATTGATGTGACGCTGCTCGACAAAGACGGCAACGAGATCCAGCCCAATGGCGCTCTGAACGTCTGCTTCTTCGACGCGAACGTCGAGGGCGAAGAGGTGGGCGTGTACCGCGTGTCCGACGATGCGTCTCAAGTCGAGACCATCGGCGCCCGCCAAGCCGACCCCGCCGTCCAAAGCTTCGACGTGGATCACTTTACTATTTATGTGGCCACGGGAAGCAATTATGCCAGTACAGGCATCAAGTTGGATTCTTCTTCAATAGAGGTAGGGGAAACGATTAAGGCTCTTGGAGAGCGGAAGTGGAACTCGAAAGGATACTCTTGGACTAGCTCTGACGCATCGGTGGCGAAAGTCGCTTTCTCAAAGGAGAATCGCGCAGACATCGTCGGTGTGAGTCCGGGTGTTGCCACGATTACCTATAGCTACAAGGTGGGCAATCGAACGTATACCGACACCGCCAAAGTGCACGTCGTTCCGTCGGTCGTCAAGCACACGGTATCGTGGTACGTCAATGGCGATGTTTCCAAAAGCACGAAGGTGCGAGACGGGGAGGTGCCCAGCTATGGAGGGACTCCTAATCGTGCAGGCGATTGGCAGTACAAGCAGTTTGTTGGTTGGGCCACAGCTCCCAACTCGAAAAATTATTTGACTGAGGGCGAGCTGCCTGCCGTAACCGAAGATGTGTCGTACTACGCTGTATTCACTTCTCAAGCCTATTTCTATTTCGTTCTTGAGGGGCGTTCGAACACCAGCACGGTTGCCAAGGACTATATGTATGCCGGTGAAGGAACCATGATCGTTCCCGATGGGTTTAATAGTGGCGACCGCTGGTATGACGGGTCAAATTTCAGCATTGCTGATTATATCGTCTCCACTCCTTCCGACGAGACCATCCGAAATGGTATCAGGGCAGCTTACGCAGATTACTCTCCTGATTGGACGTATACCATAGACTGGACTACGCTGAGCGTTGCGGGTTCGTCGGTCGATTACCGGTATAACACCTTTGATTATGGCAAGTCGATGCATACCGACGGTGCGTTGAGCATCAATAAGGATACGACCATCGGCGTGACATACCTCACGCAAAAACCTGATGGAAGTGTGGTCACCAACTCCACCTCTCATGACAAAAATGTTGCGTTCGGGCTCAATAGCACAGTTAATACGGATGCCCCCTCTTTTGAGACCGATGGGTATACGTACAATTCTCGTGTCAACCATAATGGAGCCAGCTATGTCTTCGACGGCTGGTATCTCGATCAAAGCTATACCACTAAAGCTCCTGACAGCGTTTCCCCGTCATCGTCAGCCTCGTTCTATGCGCGTTATATCGCCAACACGAAGACATTGACGTACCAAGCCAACGGTGGCGCTTTTTCGGATGGTACTATCCAGGACAAAACGGCCGTTCAGCAAGTAGGCGCCCGTGTCTCCTTCATTTCGAATCCCTCGCGAGATGGGTATGTCTTTACGGGATGGAAAGATAAAGATACAGGAGACGTTTATTCTGCTGGTGTTTCCGGCATGATTATGCCGGATCGCGACGTTACGCTTGTCGCGCAATGGCAGGGCGTCATCCCCATCAAGCTTCTCGGCGATGAAACGAAGAAAACCTACAGTGGAACGAAACAGAGCTATACTGGGTTTACTGTTTCCGGACTTGACATGGGTAGCTATACGGTTTCTGGCGTACAAGCGCTTGCACAGGGCACCGACGTGGGGACGTATAAGGGCACCATAGACTATTCTGGGATGCGCATTTTTGAGAAATCGTCTGGCTCCGACGTTACAAATCAATTCGAAGTGGTTGAAGCTAGCGAGCCTACTTTGATTGTAGAAAAAGCCCCGATTTCGATTGTTACGCCCGATGATTCTAAGCTCTACGATGGCGCTCCGCTGATTGCTACAAAAGGCGCTGAGCTTTCGGGCTTGGTCAATGATGAGACCGCCACCCTTATTGTTATCGGAAGTCGTACCGATGTCGGAACTTCCGATAATGCATATCAAATCGATTGGAGTGGCTCGGCTAAAGAGTCGAATTACTTCATTGATGAGGAGACTATCGGCACGCTCGAGATCGCCAAGCGCCCCGTCACCGTGACCGCCAAGGGCGGCGAGAAGCAGTACGACGGCAAGCCGCTGACCGCCGCCGACACCGGCTACGACATCGGCGGCGAGGGCCTGGTCGAGGGCCACGAGGCCGACGTGGCGCTCTCCGGCAGCCAGACCGCCCCGGGCGCCTCGCCCGCCACGGTCGAGTCCGTGGCCGTCAAGGACGGCGACGTCGACGTGGCCAACAACTACGACGTCGCCACCGCCGACGGCAGCCTCAAGGTGACCAACCGCGACGCCAAGTACGAGGTGACCCTCAAGGCCAACTCCTCGACCGGCAACGTCTACGACGGCACCGAGAAGTCCGCCAAGGGCGTCGTGACCGACCGCTTCGTCATCGACGACGTCGAGTACGCGGTCTCCGGCTACGAGACCCAGGACCCGGCCGAGGTCGCCGCGGGCGTCTACACCAACAACGTCTCCGGCGACTTCAAGGTCAAAGACCCCGCCGGCAACGACGTGACCAGCGAGTTCGCGGTCCACACCGAGGACGGCGAGCTCGAGATCCTGCCGCGCGAAGTTACGCTCGCGTCTGGAAGCGCCACCAAGATTTACGACGGAACGGCACTGGAACTTCCCGATGTGACAGTGGGCGGAGACGGTTTCGTCGGTACTGAGGCGAGCGTTCGGGCAACAGGTTCTATCACCGATATCGGTGGTCCGATCGATAACACCATTGTTGTCGAACCTGGCGAAGGGTTTATTGCCGCTAACTACAACGTTGTCTATACGGTTGGCAAGCTGACCGTTACTTCCGCCTCCATCGATCCGGATGATCCGAGCTATACGGGCATCCAGATCAACAATCCGTACGACGTGCAGTACAACGGACAAGAACAGAGGTGGATCCCTTCGGTGTTCGATAGGAACAACCATAAGCTTGTTACGGGTACCGATTACACGGTTTCCTACAGCCAGGACGTCAGGAACGTTGGCGTTGTGACCGTTACCATCACGGGCATCGGCAACTACATGGGTACGGTGGAGCGTGCGTATAACATCACCCCTGCACCTGCCGTTATCAGGGTGAACGATTCTTCGAAGGCTTACGGCGAGGCCGATCCGGGCTTTACGGGAGCGGTCGAGGGCCTGTTTGGCGATGATTTGCTGGGCGACATAGCTTACAGTCGTACGAACATCGATGAAGAGGTTGGCAATTACAGCGATGTGCTGACTGCGACGGTCGGCAACCTGAACGGCAACTACACCTACACCGTCGAGCCGGGCAACTTCTCTATCGTGCCTGCCGGTGGAAACGTCGTTACCATTGACGCGACAGGTTTGACCAAGACCTACGACGGGCAGCCTGTCTCGGTTGTCGCCGAGGCCAGCGTCGACGGCTCCGCGTTGCTATACTCTGTCGACGGTTCCACGTGGTCGGATGCCAATCCCGAGTTCACAAATGCCGGTACATATACGGTGTATGTAAAGGCGACGCATGATGGTTATGAGGAAAGCGCGCCCGTAAGTGCCACTGTTGTCATCAACCCTGCTCCCGTGACCATCGCTGTTGCCGATGCTTCCAAGGTTGCCGGCGCTGACGATCCTGCCTTCAGCGGCACGGTCGAAGGCCTTGTGGCCGAGGGGGATCTGGGCGATATCAACTACGTGCGTCCTGGTGGCGAGGAAGCCGCAGGCGTGTATGTTGGCGCCCTGACGGCGCTCTACACGCAGAACGGGAACTACAGGGTCGCCGTGCTCAACGGCACCTTCACCATCACAGCTGCTCCCGTGACGCCGCCGACCCCGCCGACACCTCCGACCTCGCCGACTCCGACGCCGCTGCCCACGCCGGGCACCGTTCCGCCGGACAGCCCGATAGCGCCCGTCGTCACGCCGATCGTCGATGCGCTGCAGGGTGCGGCCGAGGCGGTCATCGGCGACAACGAGACGCCGCTGGCTGAGCCTCGCGAAACCGAGATCGGCGACAACGATACGCCGCTTGCGAGCCATGACCATGCGTCCTGCTGGGTGCATTGGTACATTATTCTCGGCATCATCGTGACGGCCTTGTACGGAGCTTGCGTGGCGCTGCGTCGCGGGTTGTTCTCGCGCAAGCTGAAGAAGTACGAAGACGGATTGACCGGGGGCGGCGACCCCGCTCCCGGCGCTCCCTCGATCGGCGACGACGCTTCGGCGCCGATAGCGCCGAAGGGCGCTCCTGCGGGTGCGACGTTGGCTGCCGGATTGGGCGAATAGGGGTTTCATCATGAAGAAAAGCAACGTGATAGTATTCGTCCTGCTGGCCTTGGCCTCAGCGTTCTTCCTGTGGCTCTGGTACTTCCTGGGGCTCAACCGGGTGGACGAGCCGCTCGATCTGGTTTTGTCCATCGTGTGGTGGCTGGTCATCGTGGTGGCCATCGCCGTCATCGTGAAGATGGAGCGCACGCGTCGTCAGCGGGTTCGCACCGTGTACGTGGGCGACTGTGCCACGTTCAACAGCGAGCAGGGCTTGGCGACTATCGAAGGCTCTCAGCCGGTGTCCGAGGTGATCGCGGGAATCCTGCAGAGCTTGAAGTACGATTTCTCGCGTGCGGATTTTCCCGATAAGGATCGCTTCGTCGTGAAGTATTTCGTACGCACGAAGCAGTTCGAGGCCGAGGAGAAGCAGGGTTCCGATACGGTCGTAGACTCTGAGCAGGCGTCTGCCGGAGCGGCGAAGCCGCAGATCCAGCAGAAAACGTGGACGGGAGAGGTGTTCATCGTGGAGACGAAGGAAGAGCGTCCCTTCGGATCGCCCGAAGAATTGGCCCGCATCCTGGCCTCGCTCGAGCAAGCAGCGTAAAGAAGCGGCCCCGG
>OFMK01001934.1_pt1 | contig 13007 bp, 15 predicted proteins | sample 1541781 | NCBI WGS metagenome assembly OFMK01 (sample SAMN04209250, study PRJEB22552) | human gut metagenome | biome: gut; material: feces | host: Homo sapiens | place: USA: Oklahoma
TCTGAGGTGAGCATATCACCTCTGTTCAGGTGGCCAAATTCAGTAAACCACTTCAAAAAGATTCTTTGTGGTGGCGGACTGATGGAAAGACATCGGTTATTGCAGAGGCCATTCAATGAGTGGTCTCGACAATGGCTTATACCCTACACGGGATAACTTAACTGATATCCCTTTTAACGGATAAACGGAGCCAACAATGGCAGAGATTATTCCCATGACTGAAGAACAGAAATTCCAGTTAGAGATTTATAAACTGGTCATGAACCAGAACGCAGCCGCAGAAGAAGCATTTCAATTCATTGGCACTGACGAACTGAAGCTTGAGCTATTCAAAATTCACTTCCAGTCAGGCGGCGCTAATTCAGATATCACGATCCGCACATTCGAAGCGGTGCGTAAATCGAAGGAAGCGTTAGACCTGTTCACTACCGGAGCATGATGTGAGCCGCGTAATCAATTTGGGTAAGGAGAAGAAATTCCCAATTACTCAAGAGCTATACGAGCGGCTGGAAAGCGCCATCCATGATTACGATGGTGAAATCAGTTTATGTGAGGCGATTGGCACACTCGAATTGCTGAAGCAGTCATTGATTGAAGGCGCGAAAGAGTCCTTAACCTGAAATAACGATTAAGTGAGATGAATATGGCAGCACTCAACATGCTGCCTTTTATCGTTGATTAGTTTAACCGCGAGCTTCACGACCGTTTTCGTCTTCAGGCACACGGAAACGCCAGTACTTGTCTGGCTTAACCCAAACGACATCATTGCCACTATCAACTCTAAATGCATTTATAACTTTGGTTGAAAGTACTTGGTTGCCATCTGCATTTTCTTTCAGGTGCTGCTCATTACCTGTCTTTATCAGGTAATCGACAACATCTTGTTGATAAAGGCATCTGTCAGTTACTAATGCGGACATCATCCACTTTGTTATATCAGCAACTTTTAAATGAGACGCGCTTGGGCTTATGGCTTTGGGTTTGTGTCCGTTAAAGACTCTTCAGCAAAGTGTCCTTTCTCAAGTTTTTTCCCTGCAAACCATTGGCATGTGTATGTTCCAGTAAAAGAACCTCCGTATTCGTGGATTTCGTATACAGACATCTCAGGACCGCCTGATTTCAAATATACGGAATCGCCAATTTTAAATAACGCTTTTCTTACAGTTGAAGATTTGCTCATAACTAATCACCTTCATAAGAGAAAACATGGCACTCACCGACAAACAAGAGATGTTCTGTCGCGAGTACCTCATCGATTTAAATGCCACGCAAGCGGCTATTCGGGCGGGGTACAGCGCAAAGACAGCTAACCGTACCGCATCCGAAAACCTGTCAAAACCTGACATCAAGTTAAGAATCTCCGAACTGAAAGCGCAACGCAATGATCTTGTTGGTATTAATGCAGAATATGTACTTAACCGCCTTATTGAAATCGACCAGATGGATGTGCTCGACATTCTCCTGCAAAACGGTGAGTTAAAGCCCATTAAAGACTGGCCTAAGGTATGGCGCACAACGTTATCAGGAATGGATGTTGTGGAGATGGTATCCGCAGATAGTGCAGCACTCCTGAAGAAAATCAAATGGCCTGATAAGGTTAAAAACCTCGAACTTCTTGGTAAGCATGTTTCTGTTCAGGCGTTTAAAGAACAAGCTTCTCACGAGCTAACAGGCAAAGACGGCGGCGCAATCCAGATTGAAACATCACCGATGAGCACTCTATTCGGAAAATGACCTCGATTAATCCTATCTTTGAACCGTTCATTGAGGCGCATCGCTACAAAGTCGCCAAAGGCGGTCGAGGTAGCGGTAAGTCATGGGCAATTGCGAGGCTGCTTGTTGAAGCGGCGCGTCGGCAGCCTGTGCGCATACTCTGCGCTCGTGAACTGCAAAACAGTATCAGCGATTCGGTAATCCGGTTGCTTGAAGACACCATAGAGCGGGAAGGGTATTCGGCTGAGTTTGAAATTCAGCGTTCAATGATCCGTCATCTCGGAACGAATGCTGAATTCATGTTCTACGGCATCAAAAACAACCCGACGAAGATTAAATCGCTCGAAGGCATTGATATCTGCTGGGTGGAAGAAGCGGAAGCGGTAACGAAGGAATCATGGGATATCCTGATACCAACCATCCGCAAGCCGTTTTCCGAAATATGGGTGAGCTTTAACCCGAAAAACATCCTCGACGATACCTATCAGCGATTCGTCGTAAATCCTCCCGATGATATTTGTCTGCTGACAGTGAACTACACCGACAACCCGCATTTTCCTGAAGTTCTCCGTCTGGAGATGGAAGAGTGTAAACGCAGAAATCCGACACTGTATCGTCACATCTGGCTGGGTGAGCCGGTAAGCGCAAGTGATATGGCAATCATCAAACGAGAATGGCTTGAAGCTGCAACCGATGCGCACAAGAAACTCGGATGGAAAGCGAAAGGCGCGGTTGTTTCTGCGCATGACCCATCAGATACAGGGCCAGATGCTAAAGGTTATGCATCGCGTCACGGTTCGGTGGTTAAGCGTGTATGCGAAGGCCTGCTCATGGATATAAACGAAGGTGCGGATTGGGCATCGTCTTTGGCAATAGTCGATGATGCTGATCATTTCCTGTTTGATGGCGATGGTCTTGGGGCAGGGTTGCGTCGTCAGATAACAGACTATTTCAGTGGCAAGAAAGTCACCGTGACGATGTTTAAGGGTAGCGAATCACCATTCGATGAAGATGCACCGTATCAGGCCGGAGCATGGGCTGATGAAGTCGTACAGGGCGACAACGTTCGCACTATTGGTGATGTGTTCCGCAATAAGCGAGCGCAATTCTATTACGCGCTGGCTGACAGGCTGTATCTGACATATCGGGCGGTTGTCCACGGTGAGTATGCAGACCCCGACGACATGCTGAGTTTCGACAAAGAAGCGATAGGCGAGAAGATGCTGGAGAAGCTGTTTGCAGAACTGACGCAGATTCAGCGCAAATTCAATAACAACGGGAAGCTGGAGCTAATGACTAAGGTCGAAATGAAGCAGAAGCTCGGTATTCCATCTCCTAACCTGGCTGATGCGCTGATGATGTGTATGCATTGCCCGGAGTCGGCTGCGCAACCCGACTATTCCAGTTACTCAATTCCTTGTGGTGTAGGTTGATATGGCAGAAAAAAAGATGACTGACTGGCATCGCAAGGTGCTGTGCAACTTTGATAATGCCTGGTCAGCAACGCAGGATATGCGTGAGCAGATTATTGAGGCTCAACGTTTCGTCAGGGTGTCCGGTGCACAGTGGGAAGGCAGCACAAACGCTGGTTACTCATTTGATGAAGGCAGGTTTGAGCATTACCCGCGCTTTGAACTAAATAAGATTGCCCGTGAATGTGATCGCATCATTGGCGAGTATCGACAGAATCGCATCAGCGTTAAATTCAGGCCGAAGGATGACAAGGCATCGGAAGCGTTAGCCGAAAAAATGAACGGCAAATTCCGCGCTGACTATCAGGAAACATCCGGTGGCGAAGCGTGTGATAACGCATTTGATGATGCCGTAACGGGTGGATTCGGTTGTTTCCGCATGTGTGCCGATTACGAAGATGAAATGGATCCGAGTAACGAGCAGCGACGCATCAGTCTTCTTCCTGTTTACGACCCGGCGACATGCGTCTTCTTCGATCAGGACAGCAAGCAATATGACCGCTCTGATGCTATGTGGGCTATGGAAATGTTCTCCATGACGCCTAAAGCGTTCGAGGCTGAATACCCTGATTCCATCGCGGCAAGTCTTTCTCGTGATGACACTGGTACTCAATATGACTGGTCAACACCTGATGCCATCTATGTTGGACGCTACTACGAAGTTCGCATAGAGAAGGTGAAGCTCACGGCGTGGCGCAATCCTGTCAGCGGAGAAACGGCAATCTATGATGAAGAACAGATCAAAGATATTGTTGACGAGCTAACCGATGGTGCATTCGAGCTGATCGGTGAGCGGACAGTGAAGAAACGCCGCGTTTATTGCGGCCTTCTGTCTGGCGCTGAATGGCTGGAAGAACCGAAGCGTATTCCGGGAGAGCATATTCCTCTCATCCCGGTATATGGGCGTCGATCATTTGTTGATAATCAGGAGCGAATCGAAGGTCACGCAGCAAAAGCGATGGATGCACAGCGTCTTGAGAACCTGATGGTTTCCATGATTGCAGATAACGCTACTCAGGCGGGCGGTGATGGCATTCCTATCGTGGATGTTGATTTCATTCCCGGTCCATTAATGAATCACTGGGCAGAGAGGAATAAGAAAAGACCAGCAGTTCTTCCTATGACCAGCAAGAAGGACAAAAACGGAACGGTCATTTCAGAAGCTCAGGTTGCTGGCTGGACACCTCCGACACAAATGCCTCCAGCTCTTGCCGGGCTATTGCAGTACACCGGAACGGCTATTCAGCAAATTACAGGTGCGTCGCAGCTTGAGAACATGCCGAGCAACGTCGCCACCGATACCGTTGATAGCATCTTTAACCGGATGGACACGCAGTCCTATATCTACATGGACAACATGGCTAAATCCATGCGCCGTGCTGGCGTCGTGTGGCTTTCTATGGCTCGTGAAGTCTATGGCAGCGATACGCCAATGCGCATCGTTAATGAGGATGGCAGCGATGATGTGGCGCTGATGACTGGTGAAGTGGTTGACCGTCAGACAGGGCAGGTTATCGCGCTTAACGACCTTTCGCAGGGTAACTATGAAGTGACTGTCGATGTCGGTCAGTCGTTCGCTACTCGCCGTGATGCAACGGTTAAGTCGTTACTTTCCATGCTGGCACTTATCCCACCAGGAACGCCGAAGCACGACCTTGTATCGTCGATGATTCTCGACAATATGGACGGCGAAGGGATGGACGACCTTAAAGAATACAACCGCAATCAGTTGCTTCTGTCTGGAGTTATCAAGCCGAGAACGCCAGAAGAGCAGCAAATGGTTGAGCAGGCGAAACAACAACAGGCCAGTCAGCCAGATCCGGCTATGGTTGCTGCGCAAGGTCAGCTTCTTGCTGGTCAGGCTGAATTGCAGAAAGCGCAGAACGAACAGGCAGCCATTCAGGTTAAAGCATTCCAGGCACAGACTGATGCTCAGGTTGCAGCGGCAAATGTTGTGAAAATCCTCGCATCTGCCGATAGCCAGCAGAAATCTGATATCCGCGAGGCTCTGAAACTGCTCGGACAGTTCCAGCAACAGCAAGGAGACAATGCCCGTGCTGATGCAGAGCTTGTCCTGAAAAGTCAGGCACAGGGCCATGCGCAGCGCATGGACATCAGCAGCATCCTGCAAAAATCAACTCAGCAACAACCACAGCAGTAATTAACCCATAACGTGCAATGGCTGTCTTTATGAGGCCTGGCACCCTATTGCCTTCCGATGGGCTGAACATCGAGTAAACAGGGGTAACAAATGGACCAGATGGCAGAAAACACACCAGAAGTTGAAATCGAACCCGACGCGTCAGAGCAGATTCCTGATGATGTCGAACTGGCTGAAGAAGTCGAAAAAGCAGATGGCAGTGAGTCCTCAGGAAATGATGCAGAGGAAGCTACTGACACTGATGACGACGAATCAGAACAGGAATTCTACTTTGGTGACGAAAAGCTGGATTCGCCAACCAGCGAAGATGGAGCTGAGCATGGACTGGTAAAACACTTGCGCAAGACGATTAAAGAGAAAGACCGCGAGCTGAAAGAGCTGATGCGTCAGTCTCAGAAACCCGTCGAGCAGCAGCCGGTAATCACTCAACCACCGCGAATGCCAAAACTGGACGATGAGGACATCGGTTTCGATGAAGAAATCTACCAGCAACGCATGGCTAAGTGGGCAGAGGATAACGGCAAGTACCAGCAACAGGAGATGGCTCGCAAGCAGAAGGAGCAGGAGCTTCAGGCTGCCTATCAAGATCGATTATCCAAATATCAGCAACGTGTTAAGGCTCTCAAGGTTCCTGGCTATCAGGAAGCAGAACAGGCCGTACTCGAGGAAATCCCCATCGAGACACAAAACGCGATCCTGTTTGAGTCAGAGAAGCCGGAAATCGTTGTTCTGGCACTCGGTCGCAACGCTGAACTGCGCAAGCAACTGGCAGAAGCTACCAACCTCGTAGCAATTGGTCGTCTGCTGGAACGTATCGAATCGAAGGCCAGAATCATGCCAAAAGCAAAAACCACGGCAGCCACAACCCCGACAGTTAAGGGGAGCAACGGCGCAGTAATCAACAACCTAGACAAATTGAAAGCCAAGGCGCTGGAAACTGGTGACTGGACGCCGTATTTCGCCGCTAAAAAGGCAAAAAAATAACCTATCGGAGCATTAAGCATGGCTAACCAATTAGCAAAAGACCTTGAAATCATGTTCGAAAACTACGTTGAAGGCTTTGAGGCCGCCTGCGTAGTTTCCCGTAACGCTAAAAAATTCCGTCCCGGTGATACTGCAATGCAGCGAGCAGGCGATGTTCTGTATCGTCCGCAGCATTACCACATGAACATTGAGGAAGGCCTCGATCTCAGCAGCAAAACGCCTACCGCACTGGTTCAGCGCCTTGTTCCTTCCGTGTTCAAGGAGCCAAAAAACATTCTGTACACTCTGGATGCGCGTGAAATGCGTGACCCGGAACATAAAACTGAAGCTGGTCGAGCCGCAGGTATGCGCCTTGCTGCACAGATTGACTCTGACCTGATTTCCATGGTCACGCAGCGTGCTACTAACGTGATCACGATGGCTGACTCAACCACAGGTACACAGGGCCGTGATTTGTGGAACTGCGCGGCAGGTATTGATGCCACCATGACGGCGATTGGTGTACCGCAGGGTATCAACCGTCGCTCTTTCTGGAACCCCTTCAACTACAAAGACCTTGCTGGCGAGCTTGGTCACCGTGCCTATGCTCAGGGCGCAACACTGACAGCATACGAAAAAGCGCAGATCCCTCCGGTTGCGTCCTTCGATAGCTACAAGACCGATATTTCTGGTCGTGTGCCGAAAGGTACAGCAACTTCGATTACGCTGGCAGCAGCACCTGCTCACAAGGTTGAAGCGAAAGATGCCAACGATATGCCCGTGGATAACCGACAAGGAACCATTACGGTATCTGCTGAAGGTTTGCAGGTTGGCGATGCGTTCACCATTGCTGGCGTGAATTCCGTACACCAGATCACCAAAGATACCACCGGTCAGCCGCAGGTATTCCGCGTTCTTGCTGTTAGCGGAACGACAGTGACTATTTCCCCGAAAATTCTGCCGCCTGACAACACGGATGTCGCCAGCCGCCCATATGCAAACGTTGATGCTAATGCGGCAAGTAGCGCAGCAATCACCATTCTCAACAAAAATGCCGCACCGGCTAACCTGTTCTGGGCTGATGGTTCTGTTGAACTGATGTACGGCAAACTGGCGTTCCCTACTGGTCAGGGTCCACAGGTAATGACAGCAACCACCGAGCAGGGCGCTACGCTGATCATGTCTTACGCCTTCGACCACATCAAAGGCGTAACCACTGCGCGTTTCACCACTCTGTACGGTTGCTCTGTACTGGTTCCTGAATATACGGGCATCGTTATTGCCGGGCAGTAATTTAGGTGGGGCTTCGGCCCCATTTTTATTGGGAGAAGACAATGGCACGAACAATGCTCTATAAGCCGGGCAACATGATCACCTGTGGTCAGTTTGCTGTCGATTACATCATTGTTGATGACGAAGAAGTTAAATCTCACCTGAAAAAAGGTTGGGTAAAAACTCCTGAAGAAACCGCAACGAAGCAAAAAGTGGCTAAGGCGGAAGAAGATGGCAAAAACGAAGGGTGATCTCGTTCTAAAGGCTTTACGAAAAGCCGGGCTGTATTCCAATGCCACGTTGACAGATGCTGACCCTCAGGCAATTGAAGATGCCATTAATGACCTCGAAGACATGATGGCAGCATGGCAGGCGAAAGGTATCGAGCTTGGGTATCAGTTTGCTGATACAGAAAACGGCATCATGCCGTTACCTGACGATGATTCAGGTATCCCTGCATGGGCAAATGATGGCGTCGCTTTGAAACTCGCTGTGCAAGTGTGCATGGATAACGTCATTCAGCCGGCAGACGCTCTCCTTACCGCTGCCGACAGCGCATATCAGACAATCTGTATCGCTTTAACCAAAATACCACCACTTGAGCGGCGAAATGACATGCCTCGCGGTAGTGGTAACAAAAGCGCGTTTACGTGGAATCGGTTTTACATCGAGAAAGATGATCCGAGTACGTGAGGTGAATAAATGCCGATTCAGCAACTTCCGCTCATGAAAGGCGTCGGCAAAGACTTTCGAAATGCCGACTATATCGACTATCTGCCAGTGAATATGTTGGCTACACCCAAAGAAATCCTGAACAGTAGCGGATATCTTCGCTCATTCCCGGGCATTGCCAAACGTTCTGATGTGAACGGTGTATCTCGCGGAGTCGAGTACAACATGGCGCAGAATGCTGTTTATCGCGTGTGTGGCGGCAAGCTGTACAAAGGAGAAAGTGAAGTCGGTGATGTTGCCGGAAGTGGTCGCGTATCAATGGCGCATGGTCGGACATCACAGGCGGTAGGCGTTAATGGTCAACTGGTCGAGTATCGCTATGATGGCACGGTTAAAACCGTCTCAAACTGGCCTACAGACAGCGGATTCACACAGTATGAGTTAGGTTCAGTTCGCGACATTACGCGCTTACGTGGGCGTTATGCGTGGTCAAAAGACGGAACTGATTCATGGTTTATCACTGACCTTGAAGACGAATCTCATCCTGACCGTTACAGCGCACAATATCGCGCAGAGTCTCAGCCTGACGGCATCATCGGCATCGGAACATGGCGAGACTTCATCGTCTGCTTTGGTTCATCGACGATTGAATATTTCTCCCTGACTGGTGCAACCACCGTTGGTGCCGCTTTGTATGTTGCACAACCATCGCTGATGGTGCAGAAAGGTATTGCCGGAACCTATTGCAAAACGCCATTCGCTGATTCCTATGCGTTCATCAGCAATCCGGCAACAGGTGCGCCATCTGTATACATCATCGGATCCGGTCAGGTTTCACCAATCGCCAGCGCGAGCATTGAGAAAATTCTCCGCTCCTACACTGCTGATGAACTGGCTGATGGTGTGATGGAGTCTCTGCGATTTGATGCGCATGAGCTGCTGATTATCCATCTTCCGCGCCATGTTCTGGTGTACGACGCATCTTCAAGCGCCAATGGTCCGCAATGGTGTGTACTGAAAACAGGCCTGTATGACGATGTGTATCGCGCTATCGACTTCATTTACGAAGGCAATCAGATAACGTGCGGCGATAAGCTGGAATCGGTGACCGGGAAATTGCAGTTCGACATCAGCAGCCAGTACGACAAGCAACAGGAACACCTTCTGTTTACTCCGTTGTTCAAAGCAGATAACGCCAGATGCTTTGATCTGGAGGTGGAATCATCGACGGGTGTTGCGCAGTACGCTGACCGCCTGTTTCTGTCTGCAACCACTGATGGCATCAATTGGGGTCGTGAGCAGATGATTGAGCAGAATGAACCGTTCGTTTACGACAAACGCGTTTTGTGGAAAAAAGTAGGGCGCATCAGGAAAAACATTGGCTTCAAATTGCGCGTTATCACTAAGTCACCTGTCACTCTTTCAGGCTGCCAGATAAGGATCGAGTAATGGCTGATTCGAATCTCAATGAGCCGGTAATCATCCAGGCTGCGCGGCTCGACACATCAGTTCTTCCACGCAATATCTTCTCGCAGTCGTATCTGCTTTACGTTATTGCACAGGGCACTGATGTTGGTAACGTGGCTAACAAGGCCAACGAGGCCGGACAGGGCGCTTATGACGCACAAGTCAGGAACGATGAGCAGGATGTGATTCTGGTCGATCACGAAATTCGACTGGCATTGGCTGAAGCGAAGATACAGGACCACGAAACAAGGATCACTAACGCAGAAGCGGCGATAGTCGGCCTTGATTCGCGATTAACGACAGCAGAAAACGATATTGATTATCTGACTGATGAAGTTGTCGCCATTCAAAACACGCTTTCAGACCATGAAACGCGCATTGATGCTCTGGAGTATGCCACTACTCGCAAAAAGTCAGAGGTTGTTTACTCTGGCGTATCTGTAACCATTCCGACAGCGCCGACCAACCTTGTTAGCCTGCTGAAAACGCTCACGCCGTCATCCGGCGCGTTGGCACCATTCTTCGACACCGTTAACAACAAGATGGTTGTGTTCAACGAGAACAAAACCTTGTTCTTCAAGCTTTCGATAGTAGGGTCGTGGCCCAGCGGAACCGCCAACAGGTCAATGCAGCTAACCTTTTCCGGCTCTGTTCCTGACACGTTGGTCAGCAGTCGTAATGCGGCGACAACAACCGACAACATCCTGTTAGCTACGTTCTTCAGCGTGGATAAAGACGGCTTTCTTGCCACAAATGGCAGTACGTTAACCATTCAGTCAAATGGGGCGGCGTTTACTGCCACAACCATCAAGATAATCGCGGAGCAGTAATGATTCAGTTCAAACCAACGCGAAACATCGACCTGATCGAAGCAGTAGGAAATCACCCTGACATCATCGCCGGGAGCAACAACGGTGATGGATACGACTACAAACCTGATTGCCGTTACTTTGAGGTGAACGTGCACGGGCAGTTCGGCGGCATTGTTTACTATCAGGAGATTCAGCCGCTGACATTCGATTGCCACGCCATGTACCTGCCAGAGATTCGCGGATTCAGCAAGGAAATCGGGCTGGCGTTCTGGCGATACATTCTGACTAACACCACCGTTCAGTGCGTCACATCGTTCGCTGCACGCAAATTCCGCCACGGTCAGATGTACTGCGCAATGATTGGCCTTAATCGTGTAGGAACCATCAAGAAATACTTCAAAGGCGTGGATGACGTGACGTTTTACAGCGCAACACGCGAAGAACTAATCGACTTCCTGAATCACGGGAGATAGCCATGTTATATGCATTTAAGCTGGGCAGAAAACTGCGCGGCGAGGAACCTTGGTGCCCTGAAAAAGGCGGGAGAGGTGGTAGCTCTGATAAAAGCGCAAAGTATGCCGCAGAAGCTCAGAAGTATGCAGCAGACCTGCAAAATCAGCAGTGGCAGACGATCATGAAAAACCTTGTTCCGTTCACGCCTCTTGCGGAGCAGTATGTTAACCAGCTTCAGAACCTTTCCAGTTTAGAAGGTCAGGGGCAGGCACTTAATCAGTATTACAACTCTCAGCAGTATAAAGACCTTGCAGGTCAGGCGCGTTACCAGAGTCTTGCTGCTGCGGAGGCGACGGGTGGACTTGGTTCGACAGCCACAAGCAATCAACTGGCTACGATCGCGCCGACACTCGGTCAGTCTTGGTTATCAAATCAGATGAGCAATTACAACAATCTGGCAAACGTTGGGCTTGGTGCGCTGCAAGGTCAGGCAAACGCCGGGCAGACGTACGCCAACAACATGAGCAGCATTGCACAGCAAAGCGCAGCTCTTGCCGCTGCTAATGCTAATAAACCATCAGGTCTTCAGACAGCAATTAGCGGCGGAGCTTCAGGAGCTATGACTGGCGCTGCTCTTGGCTCTATTGTTCCTGGACTGGGCACTGGATTAGGTGCGGCAATTGGCGGCGGACTTGGTCTGCTTGGCTCGTTGTTTTAAGGGGTAATCATGGCTACTTGGCAAGGAACAAATGGCGGATTGTTGGCTGGTATCGGTGGTGTCAACTCAAACGCTCCGAGCGTAAATGACATCGGCAATACGCTTCAGCTTATCAGGCAGAACAATGATATTGAGCGTTCAGGCGCTAACAATGTTGGGCTGACTGCTTTGCAAGGTCTTTCAGGTATTGCGGGTGTTTTTCATCAGGAAAAGCAGGCTCAGCGGCAGAAAGAATTTCAGCAGGCATACGCTAATGCTTATGCGTCTGGTGATCGCGGAGCTTTGCGTCAGTTGGCTACTCAATATCCAGACCAGATTGAATCTATTCGTAAAGGCATGGGGTTCATTGATGAAGACCAGCGCAATTCTATCGGCACCTTAGCGGCTGGCGCTCGTCTTGCGGCATCGTCTCCAGAAGCAATGCAATCATGGCTGCAAAACAACGCCAAGGAACTGACTCGCGTCGGTGTTGACCCTAACAACGTTGCTCAGATGTATCAGCAGAATCCTTCAGGATTTGGTGAGTTTGTTGATCACCTTGGAATGGCTGCTCTTGGTCCGATTGACTACTTCAATGTTCAGGACAAGATGGCTGGTCGTGAGATTGACCGAGGCAGGCTGGCAGAGACAATCCGCAGCAATCAGGCTGGCGAGGCACTAACAGCACGAGGTCAGGACATCCAGATACGTGGTCAGAACATCAGCGCACAGAATGCTGCGCTTTCCCGCGAAATACAAAGAGCAGAATTACAAGAAAAGGCTCTGGACAGACAGATAGCCAGAGAAAGCAATCAGTTAAAGCTTGAAGAGCTAAAACAGAAACAGGCAGATGTTCGGCAAAAGGCTGACATAGCCCGCGCTGACAGGCAGGCCGCCGCTCAGGGTGCAGTTGATACGTTCAGCACCGCGCTTGATTCTCTCAACGAGATAGAGCAAAGCCCCGGCCTTTCAAAAGCAGTAGGAATTCGCTCAGCGTTTCCGACAGTTCCTGGCTCTGATGCGGCTAACTTTGAAGCAAGGCTCGACACCTTTAAAGCTCAAACTTTCCTTCCTATGGTGCAGTCCCTTAAGGGGATGGGGGCTCTTTCAGATGCTGAGGGTAAAAAATTATCCGATGCGGTTGGTGCCCTAAGCCCCAAAATGAGTGAAAAGGCTTTTCGTGACTCTATCGGAAAGATTAGAAATCAGCTTGAAAGCAAGTTGAGCACTGTTAAAAAACAGTTTGATTATCAGGAGCCAGTACAGAATACGCCAGGGCAACAATCTACTACTGGCAGTAACTTTTCTTCACTATGGGGTGATTA
>OFMK01001938.1_pt1 | contig 12984 bp, 12 predicted proteins | sample 1541781 | NCBI WGS metagenome assembly OFMK01 (sample SAMN04209250, study PRJEB22552) | human gut metagenome | biome: gut; material: feces | host: Homo sapiens | place: USA: Oklahoma
GTAAGGCAAAGGTCTGCAACACCTCTATCACCAGTTCAAATCTGGTTGGCGCCTTGATAATAGAAGATTCATAACGAGTCTTCTATTTTTTTGTGTTAAAAAAGGATAAGATAGGATTTTCAGAAATTCTTCTAATAAAACAACATATAGTATCAGAAATTTGATATACTAGGCAATAACTAATAAGAGGAAAAAACTCACAGTAGTAAAAGAAAGGAGATTCGTATGAAGAGAATTTTAGTATGGATTCTTGCAGGAACGTTGATTTTTGGTGTGGCAGGCTGTCAGAAGAAGCCGGAGTCCCAAGGTTCTGTTTCCGAGCAGGGAGAAGAGGAAGTAAAAGTGAAAGATTCCCTGGAGGTATTGGAGAATGTTTGGGAACTTTATGAGGAGGAAGAGAAATTTCCGGCTATGGGAGGCGGATATAACCAAATGGTAGAGAATGCACCGGGCAAGGTTGAGATTACAGATGCGGAGAGTCTGCAGTCCTTATTGATTGTCCCGGAGGAAGACGTGGCATTGCTTGATGATGCGGCGAGCATGATGCATGCGATGAATGCCAATACATTTACAAGTGGAGTATTTCGTGTGAAAGAAAAGGCGGATGTGGAGACATTTACAGACTCTCTGAAAAAAGCAATCTTAAATAATCACTGGATGTGTGGATTCCCGGAAAAATTGTTGATGGTACAGATTGGAGAGCAGTATGTAGTCTCTGCGTTTGGAAATGCGGATATTTTGAAGAATTTTGAGACTCATTTACAGGAGGCATATCCGGCAGCGAAGGTCATTGTAGAAGAGAGTTTATAGTATGTTATTTTCGAGCATTCCTTTTTTATATTATTTTCTCCCTTGTGTATTGGCGTTATATTTTTTGGCGCCGTTTCGCTATAAAAACTTTGTACTGCTTATGTTCAGCCTGATTTTTTATTCATGGGGAGAACCAAGATATATTTTTCTGATGATAGGTTCGATTCTTTTAGCATATGTGGAAGGGCTGATGATAGAACGTTCACAGGGGAGAAAACGGCGGAAATATATATTAATAGCGTCGTGTGCAGTTCATTGCAGCTTTTTGCTGTTCTTTAAGTATACGGATTTTTTAATTGAAAATATCAACGCGTTGGGGGCTCAGATTCCGTTACTGAAGATAGCTCTTCCGATTGGAATTAGTTTTTATACGTTCCAGATTTTAAGTTATTTGGTGGATGTCTATCGCGGGGACTGCGCCGCGCAGAAGAATTTGATATCGTTTGGCGCATATGTGTCGATGTTTCCACAATTGATTGCGGGGCCGATTGTACGCTATCGTGATATTGCTATGCAATTGGAGTGTCGCCAACATACGATAGAGAAAGCGGCGCTTGGTATCCGAAGATTTATTTTCGGATTGTCGAAAAAGGTGATTTTGGCAAATGGATTAGGAGAACTATGTAGTATTTTCCAATCTTCTTCGGACGTTTCGGTGTTATATTATTGGTTATATGCGGTTGCGTTTACATTGCAGATTTATTTTGACTTTTCAGGATATAGCGATATGGCGATTGGATTAGGAAAACTTTTCGGCTTTCATTTTCCAGAGAATTTTCAATATCCATATCTGTCGCGGAGTATTCAGGAATTTTGGAGAAGATGGCATATGACGCTTGGCTCCTGGTTCCGGGACTACATCTATATTCCTTTGGGTGGGAATCGGGTGAGCGAAGGACGTTGGATTTGGAATATTACGATTGTATGGTTTCTGACGGGACTTTGGCATGGCGCGGCATGGAATTTTGTCGTTTGGGGTCTATTTTTTGCCTGCCTGCTTTTTCTGGAAAAGAAAGGATTCGCGGAGGTGTTGCAGAAGCATCGGATTTTTTCACATATCTATGTGCTTCTGATGGTTCTTATCAGTTTCGTGATTTTTAATGCCGGAAGTATGAAAGAGGCAGTCTCCTATTTTCGGGTGATGTTTACGGGAGGAGGACTTCCGCTTATCTCCGCAGAATTTTTATATTATCTTAGAAGTTATGGAATACTCTTGATAGTAGCGGTTGTGGGAGCGACGCCATGGGTGAAAGATAAACTAATCGATATGAGAAAAAAGGAAATCTGGAACTGCGTGCTTAATCTATTGGAACCTGTGGCATTAGTCATATTGTTGCTTGTGGTAAGCGCCTATTTAATCAATGATTCTTACAATCCGTTTTTATATTTTCGGTTTTAGGAGGTGGAGGAGATGTCAGATAGAAAGAAGAACATAGCTGTGGTTTTGTTGACAGGTATGCTGATGATTGGACTCTTCCTCATCAGTATTGTAAAACCGTCGGAAGAAGTATCGGTAAGCGAGAGAAGACCGTTAAAGCAATATCCAAAGCTTCAGAAAGAATCGGTACTATCGGGAGTTTTCATGAGAGAATTTGAAGAGTATGCCTCCGACCAGTTCCCGTTTCGGGAGAAATTTCGGAGATTGTACGCGGATATTTCGACAGAAATTTTGAGAAAAAAGGATATGGATGGTCTGTATTTGCGGGAGGATATGGCGATTGCGAAAGAATATCCGTTAAATGAGGCATCTCTTGACCATACGGTGGATGTGTTTCAGAGAATTTATGAGACGAACTTGAAAGGGAAGAGCAGAGATATCTATCTGTCTATCATTCCGGATAAAAATTATTTTTTACAGGATGATACTTCGGTGTTGTCTATGGATTATGATTACTTTTTTCAGAAGATGAAAGAAGGATTGCCTTATATGAAGTATATCGATTGTGCGCCGTTTCTTACATTGGATGATTATTATAAGACGGACCCACATTGGAGACAGGAGAAAATCGAGGATGTGGCGATATTTTTAGCGGATGCGATGGGAACGACCGTCGGGACGCCTTGCGATAGGATACCGGTGCAGGAATATTTTCGCGGAACATATGCGGGACAGGCGGCAAGACCACTTCCTTCGGAAAAAATGTACTATCTTACAAATCCTGTCATACAGAAATGCAGGGTATATGATAAGGAAAATGAGCGTCAAATCGGGATGTACGATGAAAAAAAGGCGAAAGGTCGAGACCCGTATGAGTGTTATTTATCGGGACCCTTGTCTTATATTACGATAGAAAATCCGACGGCAAAGTCAGAGAAAGAGTTGATTATTTTTCGGGATTCTTTTGCAAGCGCTATTGCACCTTTGCTGGCAGAGGGGTATAGTAAGATTACGCTTTTAGATATCAGATATCTCCCGAGCTATTCACTTCAATCGCTTGTGGATTTTGAGGAGAAAGATATTTTGTTTCTTTATAGTACAAGTGTGTTGAATCATAGTGAGACGCTGAAATAGGAGAAGAAATATAGTGGCAGGAAGGAGAATAAAAGCATATGGAAATAGTGGAAAGACTGGCGGCAGAGGAAGAACTCGTCTGGCTGAATCCAAAGTACGGAGAAGAGCCGGAAGAAGCGGGTGAGTTGTCTATGCGGGATATTGAGGATGCCGAGAAACGCTTAGAGCGGTTTGCGCCGTTTATTGAACGGTGTTTTCCGGAGACAAAAGAGGCGCATGGAATCATAGAATCTCCGCTTTGTGAAATTGATAAAACAGCAGAATCATTCGGGCTACCGGGAAGACTTTTTCTGAAATTGGACAGCCATCTTCCAATCGCAGGTTCTGTTAAGGCGCGCGGAGGAATCTACGAAGTGCTGAAGCATACGGAAGAGTTGGCATTTGAGCATGGATTATTGAAAGAAGAAGAAAATTATGAAAAGCTTGCAGAGGAGCAATACCGGAAGTTTTTCTCACAATATACGATACAGGTCGGTTCTACGGGGAATTTGGGACTCAGTATCGGTATCGCCAGCGCTGCAATTGGATATCGGGTGATTGTGCATATGTCGGCAGATGCGAAGGAATGGAAGAAAAACCTGCTTCGTTCTCATGGAGTTACGGTGATGGAATATGAATCGGACTACAGCGAGGCGGTAAAAAACGGAAGGAAACTATCCGATGCAGACCCGAACAGTTATTTTGTAGATGATGAAAATTCTAAGAATCTGTTTCTTGGTTATGCGGTGGCGGCAAAGCGATTGGCAAGACAGCTCCAGGATGCGAAGATTCTGGTAGATGAAAGACATCCGTTATTCGTATATATTCCATGTGGAGTGGGCGGAGCTCCGGGAGGGGTTACATTTGGACTGAAGGAAATCTTCGGTGAAAATGTCCATTGTTTCTTTGTGGAACCTACGAAAGCTCCTTGTATGCTTCTCGGGATGGCAACAGGGAAGCATCATGCGATTTGTGTGCAGGATATCGGATTGAGCGGCTTGACGGAAGCAGATGGATTGGCGGTAGGACGACCTTCCGGATTTGTCGGAAAAGTGATGGAGCCAAGGCTTTCCGGTATTTTTACAATCAAGGATAAGAAATTATATGAATATATGAGAAAAATCAAGAGTGAAGAAGGAATCTTTTTGGAGCCGAGCGCGTGTGCCTCATTGGAAGGCCCTGTGAAGATGTTTACATATCAAGAATGTAGAGATTATATTGTGGAACATGGACTGGAAGGGAAGATGGAACATGCGGTTCATATTGCATGGGCAACAGGAGGAAGCCTTGTTCCGGAAGAAATCAGAACAATATATGAGAACACAATGTTAGAAGAGGTGTAGGAGAATGAAACAGGTAAATTGGGGTACAACCGGAATCAAAGTTCCGGCAATTGCCATGGGATGCATGAGAATGGCAAATGTTGAAGTGACAGATGCAGTTCATATGATTGAAAAAGCGGTGGAAGAAGGCGTAAATTTCTTCGACCATGCGGACATCTATGGGAGAGGAAAGAGTGAAGAAGTATTTGCGGAAGCGTTAACGCGTACAAGTATTCGAAGAGAAGATTTGTTCTTACAATCGAAATGTGCGATTGTTCCGGGAGTGATGTATGATTTCTCCAAAGAGCATATTATTGCATCGGTGGAAGGCTCTCTTCAAAGACTTCGAATAGATTACTTAGATTCTTTGCTTCTTCACAGACCGGATATTTTGATGGAACCGGAAGAGGTTGCGGAGGCCTTCGACCAGTTAGAGAGAGAAGGAAAAGTACGCTATTTTGGTGTGTCAAACCATAATCCGATGCAGATGGAACTTCTGAAAAAATGTGTAAAACAACCGCTTTGTGCAAATCAGTTACAGTTCAGTATCGCACATACAGGAATGATTCGAAGCGGTGTGGAAGTCAACATGATGACGGACGGCGCACTCGACAGAGACGGAAGCGTGTTGGATTATTGTCGGTTACACGACGTCACAATTCAGGCATGGTCCCCATTCCAATATGGAATGTTTGAAGGCGTATTTCTGGGGAATGAGAATTTTCCGGAACTGAATCAGAAGATTGATGAGATTGCGGAGAAATATGCGGTAAGCAATACGACGATTGCGGTTGCATGGATTCTTAGACATCCGGCTAATATGCAGGTACTTTCCGGAACGATGAATGTGAAACGTTTCGAGGAGATTTGTAGGGCATGTGAAGTGCAGCTTACGAGACAGGAATGGTATGAGATTTATCGTGCGGCAGGCAATCAATTACCATAAGAGATAGTAATAAGATACAGTGAGGATAAGAATGAAGCAGAAATGGAAACTAAAGTGGAAAGCATTGAAAATGGAAATCGCAGAGCATAAGAGTTCTTTTATCGTGTACATGACACTTCGAATTCTTGTCATTATCATTATGATATTACAGATTCTGAACAGGAATTTTGACGACGTATTCTACTGCGCGTTGACACTGATTCTTCTGTTAGTGCCAAGTTTTTTGCAGGTAGAACTTAAGATAGAACTTCCAACCCCTCTTGAGATTATTATTTTGCTTTTCATTTTTGCGGCGGAAGTACTCGGAGAAATCGGTTCTTATTATACGAAATTTCCGTATTGGGATACGATGCTCCATACGATTAATGGATTTTTGGCAGCAGCCATCGGATTTGCGCTTGTAGATATTTTGAACAGACATAAGGGAGATAAATTTCATTTATCTCCTCTTTATCTGGCAATTGTAGCATTCTGTTTTTCCATGACTATCGGCGTCATGTGGGAATTTTTTGAATGTACTATGGATGTATTTTTCGGGATGGATACGCAGAAGGATACGATTGTGCACAGTATTTCAAGCGTCATGTTAGACCCTACAAAAACACAGACTGTCATACATATCAATGATATCAAAGAAGTGACCGTCAATGGTCAGGAGCTTGGACTGGGAGGTTACCTGGATATCGGGCTTCTGGATACGATGAAAGATTTGTTTGTCAATTTTATCGGGGCAGTTGTTTTCTCGGTCATCGGGTATTTCTATGTGAAGAAACGTGGGGAAGGAAAATTTGCGAAGAAGTTCATTCCGACACGCAAAAAAGAAGGAAAAGACTTCATGAAAATCGTAGAAGAGAAATTGACGGAGAAAAAATAATCTGTTATAATTTTTTATGTTGGTACATATACTATGAGTACCAGCATAATACGGCGCCATAGCCAAGTGGTAAGGCAAAGGTCTGCAACACCTCTATCCCCGGTTCAAATCCGGGTGGCGCCTTAAAAATAAAAAAAGTATAAAAATGTGGAACAACCGTTAAAATTCTAGATTTTCGGTTGTTTCTCTTTTTTTTAATGTGCTATATTAAGGAGTAGAGAAAAAGGAAAGAAGGAAAATTATGTTACCGAAATTGAGTGTGAAGAAACCGTATACCATTGTTGTTTCGGTCGTATTAGTGATTATTCTGGGATTTGTATCCTTTTCTAATATGACGGTGGATTTGCTTCCGAGTATGAATCTCCCTTATGCAATGGTAATTACAGCGTATCCGGGGGCAAGTCCGGAGGAAGTAGAGCAGACTGTCACGAGGCCGATAGAACAGGCGATGGCAACGATTAGCAATATTAATAATGTAAGTTCTACATCAAGCGAAAACGCATCGACGGTTGTGCTTGAGTTTACAGAAACGGCGAATATGGATTCGGCTACGATTGAAATGAGGGAAAGCTTAGACCAGATTAGTGGATATTGGCCGGATGCAGTTGGAAATCCGATGATTATGAAGTTGAATCCGGATATGATGCCGGTTATGGTAGCGGCAGTGAGTGCAAAGGAGAAAAATCAGCGGGAGACGACGGAGATTATCCAGAATAAGATTATTCCGGAGATTGAGAGTATTGAAGGTGTGGCGTCTGTGACGGAAAGCGGTTCCATAGAAGAAACGGTGGAAGTTACGGTGAATTCTGATAAGATTCAGGCGCTCAATGAAGATGTGAAGGAAAGCCTGAACGGGCAGTTTGCAGAGGCTGAGAATGCGCTGAAAGAGGCAAAACAGAAGGTCGAAGAAGGCAAAGCCAAGATGGAACAAGGCCAGAAGGAGGCTGCGAATCAAATCGGCAAGGCAGAGACAGAGCTTTCCAAGAAGGACGCGGAGATTACGCAGGGGCAGTTGGAAATCAGCGCGGAACTGAGCGAGTTAAACCTGGCGCAGGCACAGCTCGCCGCTCAGAAGACAGAACTTGCAACGAAAGAAGCCACATTAAAAGCCGAGAAAGAGACCTTTGACAAGCTACAGAAAGTACGGGAAGAGTTAGAAGCGGCATACGATGAACTCGTTCGTAAAATTGAGGAAGAAGGCGAACGTCCGGAACTGGTAGAACAGTTGGAGAAGTTAAAAAAAGAGATAGAGGAAAATAGTAAGCTTCTGGCGGCATTCGATAAGACGCGTGAAGAGATGGAAAAAGGGCTGGCGGCAATCCAGGAGGCAAAGACACAGATTGCAGCAGGGGAAGCGAAGATTCAAGAAGGAAAGCAGACGCTTGAGACGTTGAAAAACCAGTTGAATCAAGGGGCTCTTTCGCTGGCGGAAGTGAGAGGACAGATGAGTTCTGCACAACTGCAGGCTGCAGCGGGTCTTGGAACGGCGGGAGCACAAGTGGCAGCGGGCGAGCAGGCGCTTCAGCAGAGTGAGGCTGAATTAAAGAGTGCAAAAGAAAAAGCATACGAGCAGGCGGACTTGAATGGTTTGTTGAACGCGGAAATGGTTCAGACACTCTTGGCGGCCCAGAATTTTAATATGCCGGCAGGCTATGTACAGGAAGAAGGGATTGACTACCTGATTCGTGTCGGGGATAAATTCCAGGATATCGAAGAACTGAAAAATCTTGTGCTTGTCAGTCTGGAGGACAGAGAACCGATTCGATTGTCAGACGTGGCAGACGTCGTGCAGGTTGACAATTCTGATGAAGTGTATGCGAAGATTAACGGGGAGCCGGGAATGATGTTAAGCATCCAGAAACAGACCGGATATTCGACCGGAGAAGTCAGCGACCGGATTCTTGATAAATTTGAGGATTTGAAGAAGGAATATCAAGGAGTCGATTTTATTACGTTGATGGACCAGGGCGTTTATATTGACCTGATTATCAATTCGGTATTGCAGAATCTTCTGTTTGGCGCGGTACTTGCGATTCTGATTCTGCTTGTATTCTTAAAGAGTATACGCTCAACATTTGTAATTGCATGTTCGATTCCAATCAGTCTTCTTGCGGCTATCGTCATGATGTATTTCAGCGGTGTGACGCTAAATATCATCTCCTTGTCGGGATTGGCTCTTGGAGTCGGAATGCTCGTAGATAACTCGATTGTCGTAATTGAGAATATTTACCGCATGAGAAACGAAGAGGGAGCTTCCGCCAAGAAAGCGGCTATAGAGGGAGCGAAACAAGTATCGGGAGCGATTGCGGCGTCCACGCTTACAACAGTCTGTGTATTTGCTCCGATTGTGTTTACAAAAGGAATTACGAGACAGCTTTTCGTAGATATGGGACTTACCATTGCATATTCCCTGCTTGCAAGTTTGATTGTGGCGCTTTCGCTTGTACCGATGATGTCCGCCGGACTCCTGAGAAAATCAGAAGACAAAGAAGGACATTTGATTGGAAAATTGCAGAAAATCTACGGAACTACATTAAGAAAAGCATTGAGGCATAAGGGACTCGTGCTGGCAGCGACGCTTGCCCTGTTTTTTGCAGGCGGGGCTTTGGCGCTCTCAAGAGGTACTGCATTTATGCCGGATATGGAAAGTACCCAGATTAGCCTGAATCTTACGATGGAAAAAGGAACTCCGCTTGTAGAGACGGCGAAAGAAGCGGACAAGGTGATGGAAAAGCTTCTCGTAATCAAAGACATTGAGGATGTTGGAGCGATGGCTCTTAGTGGAAGTGCGACAGGAACAGGCAATACTCCGGGCAATGAGATTCAGATGTATGCGATTTTAAAGGAAGATAAGCAGTTATCGAATGATGAATTGAAGAAACAGATTGAGAAAGAGACAAAGGACTGTAAAGGAGAGCTCACGATTAGCATGTCCAATATGGATATGAGCGCGCTCGGAAGCTCCGGAGTGGTAGTACAGATTAAAGGAAGGGAATTGGATAAGCTTCAGGCAATTGCAGCAGATGTGGCAGGAATCGTAAAAGATGTAAAAGGAACGCAAAATGTGTCAGACGGCATGGAGGAGACGACAGGAGAACTTCGTATTCTCGTGGATAAGCGAAAAGCGATGGAGCACAATCTTACGGTAGCGCAGGTTTATCAGAAGATTTCGGAGAAGGTAAAGGCGGCATCTTCCTCTACGGCGTTGAGTACCGATGTTAAAGATTATGATATCTTTGTACTCGATGCGAAAAATGAAAGTCTGACGAGAGAAAATATCCGGAACCTATCGATTACTGCGGAAAAGCAGGATGGAACGACAGAGGAAGTTGCATTAAAAGACATTGTGACTTTTGAGGATGCAGTCGGATTGCAGGCGATTAACCGGGACAGCCAGACGCGATATATGAATGTGACAGCTGAGATTCAGGATGGAGATAATATTGGTCTTGTAAGTAACCGGATTCGTGAAGCGCTTCAGGACTATCAGGTGCCAAGCGGCTATACGGTGGAGATGGCAGGAGAAGATGAGACGATTGCAGAAGCAATGGTAGAACTTCTGAAAATGCTGGGACTTGCCGTTGTATTTATGTATCTGATTATGGTCGCACAGTTCCAGTCGCTACGTTCACCATTCATTATCATGTTCACGATTCCGCTGGCATTTACCGGAGGATTCTTCGGACTTTACCTGACGGGAGCGCCGGTGAGCGTGATTGCGATGATAGGTTTTGTAATGCTGTCCGGTATCATTGTAAACAACGGAATTGTATTTGTGGATTACACGAATCAGTTGATAGCAGGAGGAATGAGAAAGAAAGAGGCTCTTGTTCTGGCAGGAAAGACAAGGCTTCGACCGATTCTTATGACAGCTTTGACAACAATCTTAGGTCTTGCAACGATGGCGATGGGAATCGGAACCGGCGCGGATATGATACAGCCGATGGCAGTTGTTACCGTTGGGGGATTGATTTACGGAACAGTCTTGACATTATATGTTGTACCATGTATCTTTGACTTGTTCCATAAAAAAGAAAAAGCAAGATTGAAGGAAGACATCGAGAGGAATCATAAGAGAAGAAAGGAAAGATAGAAAAATGGACGCAAAGGAAAGAAAAAAACTACATAGGCAGCAGATGCGGGAAGAAGGGAAATATAATACCCCGAAGAAGACCGGAAAACGACCGAAAAGACGCAAAAGAAAAGAGAGCAAGAAGAGCTCTGTTATCAGTACCGTTGCTTTAATCGTTGCAATTTGTGTATTCTGCGTTTCCTCATTCCAGCTTTATAAGATTTATTCTTCCTATAAAGAGGGAGATAATGAATACGAGAAAATTCAGGACCTTGCAGTTGCAGGGGAAGAAAAAGGCGATGAGAAATCATTTTCTGTAGATTTTGATAAATTAAAAGAGATAAATCCGGATACGGTAGCCTGGATAAGATTTGAAGAACCGTCGATTATCAATTATCCGGTTGTACACAGTCATGATAATAAGGAATATCTGACTCAATTATTTGGAGAAGGAAAGAATACATATGGAACGCTGTTCGTAGATAAAGATAACATCGGAGATTTTACAGACCGTAATACGTTTATCTATGGGCATCGAATGAAGAGCGGCTCCATGTTCGGAAAACTGGAAGAATATAAAGACGAAGACTTTGTAGAAAAGCATCCGTATTTTTATATCTACACTCCGGACGGCAAAGAATTACAGTATCAGGTATTTGCAACGGGTGTAGTGACAGACACATCCAAGACATATACGAAACAATTCGCGGATGATGAGGCGTTTATGAATTACATCAGCCATATCCGGGGAGAGTCGGATTATCAGAGCGATGTTGTAGTAGATGCGGCTTCTCAAATCGTGACACTTTCTACTTGTACTGCAGACAGTAACGAAGACCGTTTCGTAGTACATGGGGTGAAAATTGCAGAAAGATAGGGTTCAGCTATGGATAGACAATATGAAGTTGGAGACATTGTGAAAATGAAAAAGAAGCATCCATGCGGAAGTTTTGAGTGGGAAATCCTCAGAGTAGGGGCGGATTTCCGCTTAAAATGTATGGGATGCGGACACCAGATTATGATTGCAAGGAAACTTGTAGAAAAAAACACGAAAGAGTTGAAAAAAGGCTTGAAATAGTTTGGGATTTATGTTAGTATATCAAATTGTGATATATTATTTTATCCTTGTTCCCGTAGAGACGGGGGCCAAGAGACCATAAGGAGGTATAAGACATGAACAAATATGAATTAGCTGTTGTTGTCAGCGCAAAAATCGAAGACGACGCTAGAACAGAGGTTGTTGAAAAAGTAAAAGCATTAGTTGAACGTTTTGGCGGACAGATTGCAGAAGTTGATGAATGGGGTAAGAGAAGATTAGCTTACGAAATTCAGAAAATGAAAGAAGGATATTACTACTTCGTTCGCTTCGAAGCTGAGTCTACTGCTCCGGCAGAAATCGAAAGCAGACTTCGTATCATGGATAACGTGCTTAGATTTTTATGTGTTAGACAGGAAGCATAGAGAAGAGAAATGAGGAAATCGTATGAATAAAGTAATTTTAATGGGACGTTTGACAAGAGACCCTGAAGTAAGATATTCACAAGGTGCGAACGCAACAGCGGTTGCAAGATATTCCTTAGCTGTTGACCGTCGATTTAAGAGAGATGGAGAGCCGACAGCAGACTTTATCAACTGCGTAGCATTCGGAAGAACAGCCGAATTTGCAGAGAAGTATTTCCGTCAGGGACTGAAAGTTGTCGTAACAGGACGTATCCAGACAGGAAGCTACACGAACAAAGATGGCGTGAGAGTATACACGACAGATATCGTAGTAGAGGAACAGGAATTTGCAGAGAGCAAAGCCGCAAGTGAAAATCATGGATATCAGGCAAGTCCTATGCCATCACCGAGCGCAGATATCGGAGATGGTTTCATGAATATTCCAGACGGAATTGATGAAGAGTTACCATTCAGCTAAACGATGATGATTGATAGTGTAGAAAATTAGGAGGTAAACCAAAATGGCTTTTGATAAAGGAAATAAAGCAGATTCTCCAATGAAGAGAAGAGCTCCACGTAGAAGAAAAAAAGTTTGCGTATTCTGCGGTAAAGAGAATAACGAAATCGATTACAAAGATGTTGCTAAATTAAGAAAATATGTTTCTGAAAGAGGAAAAATTCTTCCAAGAAGAATCACAGGAAACTGTGCAAAACATCAGAGAGCTCTTACAGTAGCAATTAAGAGAGCTAGACATTTAGCATTAATGCCATACGTTCAGGACTAATTCTAAAGAGCGTAAATAGCGAATAACCAGAAAGCCTTTAAGTACTGGAAATAATCAGTATTTAAAGGCTTTTTTTGATATAAAAAGTTCTTGCAAGTTCTTATAAGATATTACGTTTTCTTATGAAAATGGTGTAAGACTTGGTGTAGAAATTTGAAATGGTGTAAATAATTGTAGAAGATTATGGCGGAGTTCTCTTTTCATAAAGGGAACTCTGTGTTAGAATAGAGCAAAGCATATTTTC
>OFMK01001943.1_pt1 | contig 12953 bp, 9 predicted proteins | sample 1541781 | NCBI WGS metagenome assembly OFMK01 (sample SAMN04209250, study PRJEB22552) | human gut metagenome | biome: gut; material: feces | host: Homo sapiens | place: USA: Oklahoma
GCTACACATCTCAGATGGTTCGTACAATCAAATACTTCTCTGAGTTAGCATAATCTATCTTAGTTTATGTGAAAGGGTCCGGCCTGTAGGGCCGGACCTTTTTTCATTATGACAAAATAAGAAGAAAAGGAAAGGGTTCCGCTGTTTTATGCAGCTGCGGAGTATGAAACAACCGGCTGGAAAGTCATTTCCTTTTCTTCGGGTTTAAAATTGCCGAAAAGGCAGAACGGAGAATAAAAACATGGCATTAAATAAGAAAACAGTTGATGATATCAACGCAAAGGGCAAGAGAGTCCTTGTAAGATGTGACTTCAATGTACCACTGAAAGCTGGCGAGATCACAGATGATACCCGTATCAAAGCTGCTCTTCCTACAATTAAGAAGTTATTAAACGATGGTGGAAAGGTAATCCTTTGCTCCCATCTTGGAAAAGTAAAGAACGGACCAAACGAAGGAGAGTCCCTTGCACCGGTTGCCAAGAGACTTGAGGAGCTTCTCGGACAGAAAGTAAACTTCGTATCTGATTACAACGTAACAGGCGAGGCAGCTACAAAGGCTGTTGAGGAAATGAAAGAGGGAGAAGTTGTATTACTTCAGAATACCCGTTTTCGTGGCGCTGAGGAGACAAAGAACGGTGAGCAGTTCTCTAAGGAACTTGCTGATCTTGCAGACATCTATGTATGTGATGCATTCGGTTCCTCCCACAGAGCACACGCTTCTGTAGCTGGTGTTACAAAGTTCATCACTGCAAAGGGTGGACAGAATGTTGTTGGTTACCTGATGGAGAAGGAGATCGCCTTCTTAGGAAATGCTGTTGAGAATCCGGTACGTCCATTCGTAGCAATCCTCGGTGGTGCTAAGGTAGCAGACAAACTCAACGTTATCAACAACCTCCTTGAGAAGTGTGATACCCTTATCATCGGTGGTGGTATGGCTTACACATTCATCAAGGCTCAGGGATATGAGATCGGACTTTCTCTCTGCGATGATGAGAAGCTTGATTACTGTAAAGAAATGATGGCTAAGGCTGAGAAGATGGGCAAGAAGATCCTTCTTCCTGTAGATGCTGTTACCATCAAGGATTTCCCGGATCCAATCGACGGACCTGTAGAGACAGAAGTATGTGATATCACAGCTATGCCGGCAGACCGTGAGGGATGCGATATCGGACCTAAGTCCGCAGAGATGTTTGCAGATGCTGTTAAGACAGCTAAGACTGTAGTATGGAACGGACCGATGGGTGTATTCGAGAACCCGACACTTGCAGCTGGTACTCTTGCAGTAGCTAAGGCTCTTGCAGAGACCGATGCAACAACAATCATCGGTGGTGGAGATTCCGCTGCTGCTGTAAACCAGATGGGTTATGCTGATAAGATGAGCCATATTTCTACCGGTGGTGGAGCTTCCCTTGAATTCTTAGAGGGTAAGGAACTGCCAGGCGTAGTAGCAGCAGACGATAAATAAAAGACAGTTAAATTATTTACAGATTAGGAGAAATAAAAATCATGGCAAGAAAGAAAATCGTAGCCGGCAACTGGAAAATGAACATGACTCCAAGCCAGGCTGTAAAGTTAGTAGAAGAGTTAAAGCCATTAGTAGTATCTGATAGCGTAGATGTTGTTTACTGTGTACCTGCAATCGATATCGTACCGGTTGTAGAGGCTGTGAAAGGAACCAACGTACAGGTTGGTGCCGAGAACATGTACTTCGAAGAGAAGGGTGCATACACAGGTGAGATCTCCGCAGAGATGCTGGTAGACGCTGGTGTTAAGTACGTTGTAATCGGACATTCCGAGAGACGTGACTACTTCAAAGAGGATGATGTTCTCTTAAATAAGAAGGTTAAGAAGGCAATCGAGGCAGGACTTACTCCAATCCTTTGCTGTGGAGAGACTTTAGAGCAGAGAGAGATGGGTGTAACACTTGACTGGATCAGACTTCAGATCAAATCTGATCTTGCAGGCGTTGCAGCAGCAGACGTTGCAAACATGGTAATCGCTTATGAGCCAATCTGGGCAATCGGAACAGGCAAGACTGCTACATCCGATCAGGCACAGGAAGTCTGTGGCGCAATCCGTGCATGTGTAGCTGAAATCTATGATCAGGCTACTGCTGATTCTGTTCGTATCCAGTACGGCGGATCTGTAAATGCAGGAAATGCAGCAGAGCTGTTCGCAAAGCCGGACATCGATGGTGGTCTGGTTGGCGGAGCATCCCTGAAAGCTGATTTCGGTAAGATTGTAAACTACTAGAATCTGATTTTGTATGGTTATAGGGCTATTCATCTGAATTTCAGGTGAATAGCCTTTGAAATTTTACACATGAAGAAAAAATGTCTGGAATGTGTCGTTCTCTTGTTGTTTATTTTTGCTTTGACACATGGCATCATCCAAAATACACAGCCGCTGAAAGAGACTAAGGAAGTACAAACTGAATATGAGGAAAAAACCTCCCAGGTCACGGAACAATCACAGGAAACCGAGTCGGAAGTACAGGATCTGGAAAACCAGATTTTAAGGACTGCCTCCGGAAAGTTTTTTCAGAAATATCCGGTGGATGAAGCCTTTATGGGATGGATTGAAACGAAGTATGGGAGCGGTGTGCTGCAGAGTCTGTATACACAGCTGGAAAACGGAAATCAGGACCCGGATCTGTGGTATCGGTTTACCGGAAACAGTATGCATGTTCTGTGGCTTATGTATTGCAGGCAGCAACAGTATATGTCGTATTCGTATGAGGATGTGATCTGGAAAGAAGCATCCGATCCGGCATGCATCCGTCTGGATTTTGTCGGGGATATCTGTCTGGATGAGAATTGGTGTACGGGGAAGACGGCAAAGAATCACATGGCGGATTATTTTTCCGATGAAGTAAAAAAGGAACTGATTTCGGCAGATTTTACGATGGCAAACAATGAGTTTGCTTATACAACACGGGGACAGCGGCAGGTTGGCAAAGCATACTGTTTTCGGGCAGATCCCAAAGATGCCGGATTCCTGCGCACACTGGGAATAGATATGGTCTCTGTGGCAAATAATCATGTGTTTGATTATGGTGAGCAGGGATTTTTAGATACGCTGGATGCATTGCATGCAGCGGGAATTCCGTACAGTGGTGGTGGCAGAAATCTGACAGAGGCAAGCGCTGTGCGTTATGTGGTCACAGGTGGACGAAAGATTGCGATTGTATCTGCAACGGAAATCGAAAGGTTTTATCATTTTACACAGAAAGCCCAGAAGGAGAAACCGGGAGTATTAAAGACCCAGCAGGAAGAGGTATGGAAGAAAGAACTGAAGTGTGCGAAGAAGAACAGTGATTATGTGATCGCGTATGTTCACTGGGGAACAGAAGGAAAGATCCATTATGGGCAGGATCAGACAGAGATTGCAGACCTTTGTGTAAAAGCTGGTGCAGACGCCGTGATTGGTGGACATCCGCACCGTCTGCAGGGCGTTGAGTTTATAAAAAATGTGCCGGTGGCATACAGCGTGGGAAATTTCTGGTTTTCTACCGGAAAACTTTACACAACGATTGCACAGATTCAGATTGATGATTCCGGCAGTCTGAAATTGCGGATGATTCCGTGCATACAGGATTCGCTTACGCCTTCGATTCTGACAGAAAAAAAACAGATCAAAGCATTTTATCATTATCTGGCAGACATCTCCAATCATGTGGGAATTGATGAGGACGGATTCTTTTATCCGTATAAAAATGTCGAAAAACCGGGAGTTTCTCCTTATGCCTATACGTCCGGAAGGCGTTATGGACAGTATTTTGATGATGTGGATCTGGATTTAAAATCGATAGATATCGTGGGAAATTTGCAGTGAACACTTGCAATCCCGTCCAAATTATGTAATATAATAAGTGTTTGTGTAACAATAATGAAGTACCATAGTATAGGATTGTTACAATGGAAAGAGAGGATGAATTATGAGCAAAAAACCTGTTGTTTTAATGGTTCTTGACGGTTATGGTCTGAATGACCGTACAGAGGGAAATGCCATTGCGCTGGCAAATACCCCGGTGATGGATAAATTAATGAAGGAATGTCCTTTTGTAAAAGGACAGGCTTCCGGTCTGGCAGTAGGACTTCCGGACGGACAGATGGGTAACTCTGAGGTTGGACATATGAATATCGGTGCCGGTCGCATTATTTACCAGGATCTGACCAGAATTACCAAGGCAATCGAAGACGGTGACTTTTTCGAGAATAAGGCACTGCTTGCAGCCATGGATAATTGTAAGAAAAATGATTCGGACCTGCATCTGTGGGGACTTCTTTCCGATGGTGGTGTGCACAGTCATATTACACATCTTTACGGACTGCTTGAGATGGCAAAGAAGCAGGGACTGAGCAAGGTATATGTTCATGCATTCTTAGACGGACGTGATACACCTCCTGCATCCGGAAAAGAATTTATCGAAGAACTGGAAAAGAAGATGAAAGAGATCGGTGTTGGAAAGATTGCTTCTTTATCCGGACGTTACTATGCAATGGATCGTGATAATAACTGGGATCGTGTACAGAAAGCCTATGATTCCCTGACAAAGGGTGAGGGCGTACAGGCAGAAGATGCGGTTAAGGCAATGGAAGATTCCTATGCAAAGGATGTAACAGACGAGTTCGTACTTCCTACCGTAATTACAGAGAATGGAAAACCGGTCTCTGTTGTAAAAGAGAATGATTCCGTGATCTTCTTTAACTTCCGTCCGGACCGTGCCCGTGAAATGACACGTGCATTCTGTGATGACAAGTTTACCGGATTTGACCGTCCGTTCATTAAGACAACATTTGTCTGCTTTAAGGACTATGATGAGACGATCCCGAACAAGCTGATCGCATTTGAAAAAGAGCATATTGTAAATACATTCGGTGAGTACCTGGCAAAGTGCGGAAAGACACAGCTTCGTCTGGCCGAGACAGAGAAGTATGCACATGTTACATTCTTCTTTAATGGCGGAGTGGAAGAGCCAAACGTTGATGAGGCACGTCTGCTGGTAAATTCCCCGAAGGATGTTGCAACATATGATCTGAAGCCGGAAATGAGTGCTCCGGAGGTTGGTATGGATCTTGTTGAGGCTATTAAGTCAGACAAGTATGATGTGATCGTTATCAACTTTGCAAACCCGGATATGGTCGGACATACAGGTGTGATTCCGGCAGCCATCAAGGCAGTCGAGCGTGTGGACGGACTGGTAGGAGATGCAGTCCAGGCGGTGAAGGATATGGATGGTGTTCTGTTTATCTGTGCAGATCATGGAAATGCAGAGAAAATGATTGACTACGAAACAGGTGAGCCACATACTGCCCATACAACCAATCCGGTACCGTTTATTCTCGTAAATGCGGATCCGAAGTATACACTGCGTGAGGGCGGATGCCTGGCAGATATTGCCCCGACCCTGCTTCAGATTATGGGATTAGAGCAGCCGAAAGAGATGACCGGAAAGAGTTTGTTAATCGAAAAATAAAAGAATAAGGAGAGCGAAAATGAAGGAATTTAAACCATTCAAAGAAGGAAAAGTAAGAGAAGTCTATGATAACGGAGACAGCCTGATTATTGTAGCTACTGACCGTATTTCCGCATTTGACAACATTTTAAAGAACAGGATTACGGACAAGGGCGCAATTCTGACCCAGATGTCAAAGTTCTGGTTTGATTTTACAAAGGATGTTGTTCCGAATCATATGATCTCTGTAGACGTAAAGGATATGCCGGAATTTTTCCAACAGGAGCGTTTTGACGGAAACAGCATGATGTGCAAGAAGCTTGAGATGCTCCCAATCGAGTGTATCGTTCGTGGTTATATCACAGGAAGCGGCTGGGCAAGCTACAAAGAAAACGGCACGGTGTGCGGCATTAAGCTTCCAGAAGGACTGGTAGAGTCTGATAAGCTTCCGGAGCCGATTTATACACCGAGTACCAAGGCAGATCTGGGCGATCATGATGAGAATATTTCCTTCGAGCAGTCTGTAGATGTGTTGGAGAAAATTTATCCTGGAAAAGGACTTGATTACGCAACACAGATCAAGGATTGCACCATCGCTCTCTACAAGAAATGTGCAGAGTATGCACTTTCCAAAGGAATTATCATTGCAGATACCAAGTTTGAGTTCGGTCTGGACGAGAACGGTAAAGTCGTTCTCGGTGATGAGATGCTTACACCGGACAGCTCCAGATTCTGGCCACTGGAAGGGTACAAGCCGGGACAGGGACAGCCTTCTTTCGACAAGCAGTATGTCAGAGACTGGCTCAAGGCAAATCCGGACAATGATTTCCTTCTTCCGGAAGAAGTTGTTACAAAGACCGTTGATAAGTACAAAGAAGCATATGAGCTTCTGACAGGTAAGCCTTTTACAAGATAGATATAGGAGATCACAATGATTCAGAATAACAGTTATGATGCGGATACACTTCATGAGGAGTGTGGCGTCTTCGGAATGTATGATTTTGACGGTGCAGATGTAGCATCGACAATATATTATGGACTGTTTGCCCTGCAGCACCGTGGCCAGGAGAGCTGCGGTATTGCAGTCAGCGATACCAGCGGTCCTAAGGGCAAGGTTCTTTCCTACAAGGGAATGGGACTTGTAAATGAAGTGTTCGCACCGGAAAATCTTGAGCAGATGAAGGGGGACATCGGAGTCGGACATGTACGTTACTCAACGGCCGGTTCTTCTACCCGTGAAAATGCCCAGCCACTCGTGTTAAATTATGTCAAAGGTACATTGGCACTTGCCCACAATGGCAATCTGATCAATGCACCGCAGCTTCGTAAGGAGCTGGAATATACGGGAGCAATTTTCCAGACCACCATTGATTCTGAGGTGATTGCCTACTATATTGCGAGGGAACGGTTGAATTCCCAGTCAGCAGAAGAAGCTGTGCGCCGTGCGTGCCAGCGTCTTAAGGGAGCTTACGCACTGGTTGTGACAAGTCCGCGTAAATTGATCGGGGCGCGTGACCCATACGGCTTTAAGCCGCTTTGTATCGGAAAGCGTGACAATTCTTATATTATCACATCGGAAACCTGTGCACTTGACACCATTGGTGCAACATTTGTGCGTGATGTGCTGCCGGGAGAAGTTGTGACCATTTCTCCGGAAAAAGGTATTGAGTCCGATATGACCATGGCACTTCCGAAAGAAAAGGAAGCACGCTGTATTTTTGAGTACATCTATTTTGCAAGACCGGACAGTCATATTGACGGGGTGAGTGTATATGCAAGCCGGATCAAGGCCGGAAAGTTTCTGGCACAGGATTCCCCGGTAGAGGCAGATCTGGTGGTTGGTGTTCCAGATTCCGGCCTTGTGGCTGCCATGGGATATTCACAGCAGTCCGGGATTCCTTATGGAACCGCGTTTCATAAAAACAGTTATGTAGGACGTACATTCATTAAGCCGAAACAGAGTGAGCGTGTGTCCAGTGTGAAGATCAAGCTGAACGTGATTCCGGAAGTGGTAAAAGGGAAGCGGATCGTTATGGTGGATGATTCCATTGTTCGAGGAACGACCTGTGCAAATATCATCAAGATGTTAAAGAAAGCAGGAGCGACAGAAGTACATGTGAGAATCAGTTCTCCGCCGTTTTTACATCCGTGCTATTTCGGAACAGACGTGCCGTCTAATGAGCAGCTGATCGCGCACTCTCATACAACAGAGGAGATCCGTGAGATGATCGGAGCAGACTCTCTGGGCTATATGGAAGTAGAAAAATTAAAAGATATGGTAGGCGATCTGAAGTTTTGTGATGCCTGCTTTACAGGAAATTATCCGATGGAGGTGCCGGGAGAAGATATCAGTCTGGCATTTGAATAGGAAAAAAGGAGAATACGATTATGAGCAATGACCGTTATGTAAGTCCGTTGTCCGAGCGCTATGCAAGCCGTGAGATGCAGTACATCTTTTCACCGGACAAAAAGTTCAGAACCTGGAGAAAACTCTGGATCGCACTGGCAGAGACAGAAAAAGAACTGGGACTGAATATTACAGACGAGCAGATAGAAGAATTGAAAGCGCATGCGGAGGACATCAATTACGATGTTGCAAAAGAGCGTGAGAAAGTAGTAAGACATGATGTTATGTCACATGTGTATGCATATGGTGTGCAGTGTCCGAAAGCGAAAGGAATCATCCATCTGGGAGCAACCTCCTGCTATGTAGGGGACAATACAGATATGATCGTAATGTCAGAGGCTTTAAAGCTGGTGAGAACAAAACTGGTCAATGTGATCGCAGAACTGGCAAAATTTGCAGATGCACAGAAATGTCAGCCGACACTTGCATTCACACATTTCCAGCCGGCTCAGCCAACTACGGTAGGAAAGAGAGCGACTCTCTGGCTGCAGGAATTTGAGATGGATCTGGAAGATCTGGATTATGTTCTGAGAAGTTTAAAACTTCTTGGATCCAAAGGAACGACAGGAACCCAGGCAAGCTTTCTGGAGCTGTTTGACGGAGATCAGGAGACGATTGATAAGATCGATCCAATGATCGCAGAAAAGATGGGATTTAAGGCATGTTATCCGGTATCCGGACAGACTTATTCCAGAAAAGTGGATACAAGAGTATTGAATGTACTGGCCGGAATTGCGGCAAGTGCGCACAAATTCTCTAATGACATCCGACTTCTTCAGCATTTGAAAGAAGTGGAAGAGCCGTTTGAGAAGACACAGATCGGTTCTTCTGCCATGGCATATAAGAGAAACCCGATGAGAAGTGAAAGAATCGCGTCTCTTTCCAGATATGTGATGATCGATGCATTGAATCCGGCAATCACCTCTGCGACGCAGTGGTTTGAGAGAACACTGGACGATTCTGCAAACAAGAGACTGAGTGTGCCGGAAGGATTTCTTGCAATCGACGGAATCCTGGATCTGTGCCTGAATGTTGTGGACGGGCTTGTAGTATATCCGAAAGTCATCGAGAAACGTCTGATGTCAGAACTTCCGTTTATGGCGACAGAGAATATCATGATGGATGCGGTAAAAGCCGGAGGAGACAGACAGGAGCTGCATGAGAGAATTCGTGAGCTTTCCATGGAAGCCGGACGCAATGTCAAAGAAAAAGGTCTGGACAACAATCTTCTGGAGTTGATCGCAGCGGATCCTGCGTTCAACATGAGTCTGGAAGAGTTGAAAGAGACGATGGAACCGCAGAAATATGTAGGCCGTGCGAAAGAGCAGGTAGAGTCGTACTTAAATAATGTGATTTATCCGCTTCTGGAGGAAAATAAAGAAATTCTCGGAGTAAAAGCTGAGATCAATGTTTAGTTTTGCCATAACAGGCAAAGGAGAAGGAGTGTTGCAAAAGAGCAGCATTCCTTTTTCGCATACCAAAGAAAAAGCAGGGAGAATGGAAAAAGAATGAGAACAAGTGGAGATTGCGTTTGGGAGGAACAGCATATCTGGAACATACCGGGTGGATTAAAGAAAGTGATTGCAGGAGTTGTGACGGTCAGCCTTTTGGTTGGAATCGGTGATGCCGTCAGTATGGTACCGTTACAGGAAGATATGAGGTCATATGCTGCGACTGCGGGTGAAACGATACGATGGAGTGTTCCGATCCGGTTGGGACAGATGGTAAAACAGGAGAGTATCCGGACCTATACACTGGCAGAAATGGAGAAACATGTGCAGATAGAGACAGAAAAAGCAACTGAAATTTCGGTGATCATGCCGCAGGAAGAGGTGGCAGAACCGGTGGAGACAGTACAGAATCAGGCAATACAGCCGGTGATTCCTGAGACGATGCCGGAGGAAATTGTGAATACCTTACCAGAGGAAGATGTGATACAGGAAGAATCTCCGATAGAGGCGTATCGATATTATCAGGGGTTCAAAATCGATCAGGAGGGAATGATCTGTGGATTTGACCCTGCAAAAAGCGAGATGATGGATGGATATCTGGAACTGCCGTCAGAAAATTGTATTGGAATTCGAAGAGGAACGTTTTCGGGAGTTGGAACCGGCATTTTTGAAATTTATATTCCGGAGAATATTCAGAATATAGAAAACGGTGCGTTTTCTGAACTGGGAGAACTGACATGGATCGAAGCCGGAGGCACAGACGGATATACGGCAAGAGATGGGATTTTATTTTCCGGAACAGAGCTGGCAGCGTTTCCTGCCGGAAGAACTGGAATTTTTGAGATGCCCAAGGATGTGACTTCGATCCGTGCATCTGCATTTGCCAATACAAACCTGGATAAAATAGATATGAGAAACTGTATTTCGATTTTGTGTGATGAAGGAATATTCGGAGACGGGGCAGGCTGCGAGATCATGGAGGGGAAGAATGGAATATAAACAGATATTGAATATTGCGGTTCTTGCAGGAGAAATCATGCTCAGAAGTGGAGCGGAGACCTATCGTGTGGAGGATACCATGAAGCATATTCTCAACACCGCGGGAACAGAAGTAGCAGAGGCATTTGTTATGATGACAGGGATTGTTGCTACTTTGGATAATCAGGACATGGAAATGCTCACCGCTATGCGCAGAGTTCATGACCGCGGGACGAATATGCATCGTATTGTGCAGGTAAATGAAATATCCAGAAGATACTGCAGGGGAGAGATGACAGTTGAGGAAACATATAAAGAGTTGAAACAGATCAAGGGAAAACAGTATTCAGTGGCGGTATATAATCTGGCGACGATTCTGGTTCCGGTCGGGTTTGCTCCTCTTTTTGGAGGGGGAGTGAAAGAGACTCTGGTCTCTGCGGCAGTAGGATGTATCCTGGCATTTTTGATTACACTGGGCAAAAAAATCCAGATGAGCAGCTTTATTTTGAATGCAATCTGTGCATTCGGGGTAGCAGTGACAGCTGCCTGTGTGAATAGGGTTACATCCGGCTGGAATCTGGATATTGTGATCATCAGTTCTCTGATGCCTTTGGTGCCAGGCGTAGCGATCACCAATGCGATTCGGGATACGCTGCGGGGGGATTATATTTCCGGAGGCGCCAGGATACTGGAGGCATTTTTGACAGCAGCTGCAATCGGGCTTGGAGCAGGTACCGGGATGATTTTTGTAGGAGGTATCGTATGAGTGTGTTGATGGGAGTGGTGGGAAGTTTTGTTGCGATCATTGCGTTTTCTGTACTTTTGGAGACACCCGGAAAATATCTGTGGCAGACGGGTGTGGTCGGAGCAATAGGAGGCGGTGTTTATCTGCTTTGTACACACCGTGGAGTGGATGTGGTGCCGGCTTCTTTCTTTTCTGCGCTGGCGATTGCGTTTATGGCACATCTTTTTGCAAGGATTTTCAAAGCGCCAGTGACGGTGTTTCTGATTGCAGGAATCCTGCCGACCGTGCCGGGGGCCGGAATGTACAGAATTGCCTATTCTATCGTTGCCAATGACAGGGCAGGATGTGCCTATTATCTGCTGCAGACACTGGAGATTGCGGGGATGATTGCACTGGCAATTTTTATTGTGGATGCCATTTTCCGGGTTCACATCCCCTTGTCAAGGCGGAATAGTTAAGATATAATAGAAAAGATGACGTAAATAGAAAATGGAGAAGATAAAGATGAGTAAAGTAAGAACAAGATTTGCACCAAGTCCGACAGGACGGATGCATGTAGGAAATCTGCGTACAGCATTATATGCATATTTGATCGCAAAACACGAGGGTGGAGACTTTATCCTCAGAATTGAAGATACAGACCAGGAGAGATTCATGGAAGGAGCACTGGACATCATTTACCGTACTCTGGAAAAGACAGGTCTCATTCACGATGAAGGACCGGACAAGGATGGTGGATATGGTCCGTATGTGCAGAGCGAGAGAAATGCTTCCGGAGTGTATTTGAAGTATGCAAAGCAGCTGGTAGAGCAGGGCGACGCGTATTACTGCTTCTGTGATAAAGCACGCCTGGATTCCCTGAAGACTTCTGTTTCTGAAGACGGAACAGATATCGTTGTGTATGACAAGCACTGTCTGGGGCTGAGCAAAGAAGAGGTAGAGGCCAATCTGGCAGCAGGAAAACCTTGGGTGATCCGTCTGAACGTACCGAATGAGGGAACAACCACATTCCACGATGAGATTTACGGAGATATCACGGTTCCGAATGCAGAACTGGATGATATGATCCTGATCAAATCCGATGGATTCCCGACTTACAATTTTGCGAACGTGATCGATGACCATCTGATGGGAATCACACACGTTGTCCGCGGAAATGAATATCTTTCCTCTGCACCGAAATACAACCGTCTGTATGAGGCATTTGGATGGGAGATTCCGGTTTATGTACACTGTCCGCTGATCACGGATGAGAACCATAAAAAACTAAGTAAACGCTGCGGACATTCTTCCTATGAAGATCTGATCGAGCAGGGATTCCTTTCAGAAGCAGTGGTCAACTATGTGGCACTTCTTGGATGGAGCCCGTCGGACAACCGCGAGATCTTTTCGCTGGAGGATCTGGTAGAGGCATTTGATTACCGCCATATGAGCAAGTCACCGGCTGTATTCGATCCGGTAAAACTCAAATGGATGAACGGGGAATACATGAAAGCCATGGAGGAAGACAAGTTCTATGAGATGGCAGAGCCGTATCTGAAAGAAGTCATCACAAAAGACTATGATCTGAAAAAGATTGCGAAGATGGTGAAGACCAGAATTGAAATCTTCCCGGATATTAAAGATCAGATCGATTTCTTTGAAGAGCTGCCTGAGTATGACACTGCTATGTATACACACAAGAAGATGAAGACAAATGCAGAGAATTCTCTGGAAGTTTTAAACGATGTCCTTCCGATCCTGGAAGCACAGGAAGATTACAGCAATGACGCGTTGTTTGAAACATTAAAAGGATATGTAACAGAAAAAGGAGTGAAGATCGGATTTGTAATGTGGCCGATCCGAACAGCGGTATCCGGAAAACAGAACACACCGGGCGGTGCGACAGAACTGATGGAAGTTCTCGGAAAGGAA
>OFMK01001944.1_pt1 | contig 12951 bp, 10 predicted proteins | sample 1541781 | NCBI WGS metagenome assembly OFMK01 (sample SAMN04209250, study PRJEB22552) | human gut metagenome | biome: gut; material: feces | host: Homo sapiens | place: USA: Oklahoma
CCGCCTGTCCTTCCTCAGATCTTCTCCACGTTCAGGGAGAAGTCTGCCTTATAGCCGCGGAAGCGAAGGATGCGCTCATAATCCTCCACATAGTCCACCTCGGCCCAGAACAGGCCGTCCATCTCCTCCACGTATACCGGGCGCTTGCCCACCATTTCATAGAGGATATTCTCCCACCAGACGCTGTGCTGCTGGGTGCGGATCATGCCGTCCAGCTTCTCCATGAACTCCGGCATGAAATCCTTGCTGAAGCGGCCGATGCCGATGTACTCGCCGGTGATATCGCTGCCGGTGAGCTCCTTGCCGTACTTCACCAGCAGGCCGTTCTCGTACTTATACTTGTAGTCGGCCTCCTCCTTGCGGGTGCCGTCGGCAAACATCACCGGGGACTTGTGGCACTCCAGAATGCGGTCCAGCAGTGTCTCCTCCAGATACACGTCGGCGTTCATGATGAGGGTGTCATCGTACTGGGACAGGAAGTCCTTAGCGAACCACGCCGAGGCGATGCTGTTGGTGACGTCGAAGAAGGGGTTATAGAAGTAGCGGATACCCTCGTAGTCCTTCAGCGTCTCCTGAATGACCTCCGCCCGGTAGCCCAGCACCATGGCAATGTCGGTGATGCCCTTCTTGTGGAACAGCTCGATGGTGTACTGGATCAGCTTCTGACCGCCGATGTCCACGGTACACTTGGGGTTGCCGGCCAAATACCGGCTGATGCGGGTGCCTCGACCCGCCGCAAGCAACAGAACTTTCATGTTTCTTCCTCCTTGTAATATATCGATCAAGCCTTCAGAATCCCACGGGCCATGAGGTCATCAAAGGCCCGGAACAGTGCGTCGTTATCCTCCACGGTCAGGTGGCCGATGTGGCCCACCCGGAACACCTTATCCGCCAGCTCACCGCCGTTGGGGCAGATGATAATGCCGTACTCGTCCTTCAGGGTCAGGAACAGCTGGTGGGCGGACACCTCCGGATTGTTGGGAGACAGCGGCGTCACCGCATAGGACAGGGAATCGGACACGATGTGGAAGGGATACTTCCCGATGCGGGAGCGGAAATCCTTGGCAATGGCACGGATCTGAGCCTGTACGTTTGCAAAGCCGTCCCGTTTGATCTGATTCAGGCGGGCATTGATCTGGATAAGGATGCCCACCGCCGGAGTGAAGGGTGTCTGGCCCCGCTCCCCGTTTTTCAGGGCGGCCTTCAGGTCCAGATAGTAGCAGGCGGGGCGGTTGGCGTAGATACGCTCCACAGCCCGGCTGCTGAGCACCATCATGGAGATGCCGGGAGGCACGGCCAGCGCCTTCTGAGAACCGGTGAACACCACGTCGGCGCCCCAGCGCTTCATGCTGACGTCGTCGGCCAGAAAGGCACTGATGGCATCCACCACCAGCACCAGACCGTTTTCACGGCAGAAGGCGGAGATCATGTCCATATCGTACAGAACGCCGGTGGAGGTCTCGTGCATATTCACCAGAAAGCCCGTGTAGCCCTGTCCGGCATAGGGGGCCAGATCGGCGGGGGTCAGGGCATGGCCCTGCCGCAGCTCGATGGCCGTATGGGGGATGCCGTAGACCTCGCAGATCTCGCAGAAGCGGTGACCGAAGCTGCCGCCGGCCACCACCAGCAGCCGGTCGTCCTTGGTGAACACGTTCTGGGTGACGGCATCCATGGAAGCCGTGCCGGAGCCGGTGAGGAATACCGCTCTGGCATCCTCCGGGGCATCCATGAACTCCTTGAGCAGCGCCTCGTTCTCCTTCATCAGGGCGGAGAAGTCCGGCGTGCGGAAGTAGGGCACGGGGTCTGCACCGATCCGGGAGATCTCCTCCGAGATCTGAACCGGACCCACCGCAAAGTTGATATGATCCTTTTTGATGTCCATGAAACTATATTCTCCTTTCACCGGTACCTGTCACAGAGTACGCTCTGCCGCAGGCGCCTTATCTTCCGTTTCCAGCATCAGCGCACCCAGCGCCAGCCAGAAAATAAAGGACACATCATTGATCTTCAGGAATACGCTGTTCATGAACAGCGCCTCCACCAGTCCGAAGGCCACCACCGCCAGTGTCGTGATCGTCCACAGGGACAGCTGCGGATGCCGCAGGATATAGCGAATCACCCGCACCAGCGCCAGCACCAGGAAGCACAGGAACAGCCCTGCTCCCACAAAGCCTGTGCTGATAAACACAAACAGATAGTTGTTATGGGACTCGTAGACCAGATCCGTTTTCACCGTATCCTTGAACTGATCGGTAAAGTAGCGCACGATGTACATCTCCGGATGCCGGTCGCCGATATAGTCGTTGTAGTTGGACAGGGACAGTCCCGCAGGGCCGATCTCACCGGCAAGGGATAGATAGTCCCTCCAGATCTCGAAGCGGTTGTTGGAGACATCGCCCTCCTGTGACCGCTCGATGGCATCCGGCTCCTCGATGACGCTACCCACGGCCATATGCTGCATACCAGCCCGGATACCCTCCGTACAGCCCCAGCACACCACCACGGCGCACACACCAGCCAACACGCTGACACCCAGCCGTTTCAACTGCTTCATACTGCCGCAGCGGTTACGCACCAGCAGCACCGTGAAGCAGAAGGCATACAGGATCAAGGCGATCAGGGCGCTGCGGGACACGCTGAGGATCACGTGCGTGACCAGCACCAGCGCCGCCACGGCCAGTGCCGCACGGGCCGCCCAGTGTTTCCCACGGGTCACGACCCCCTGCATACAGCCGACAAACAGGAACATACTGGTATATGCCGCATAGTCCAGACCCATGAACAGGCCGAACAGGCGGCTCTGATAATAGCCCTGCCGTGTCAGCTCCGGGCTGGTGGTATTGGGATTGGCGACATATGTATAGCCGATGCGGAACAGATATTGATACAGGCCCACGCAGCAGGCAATGCCCCAGATGACCAGCACCACATAGAACAGGTTCCGCAGGAACCGGCGCATCCGTTCCTTGCCTACCCGCTGGGCCAGACTGTACACCAGCGCAAACTGGATCACCACCCAGCACAGGTCAAAAAGGTTGTCCTTCACGCCGTAGCGCATGGTACGCAGGGAGGCGATGACATCCATAAAGGCCACGCCATACAGCAGCCAGCACCAGATACCTCGCCAGAGGCCCCGGTTGGTGAACAGATCCAGCGCCATCAGCACAGCGCCTATCAGTCCCAAATAGGTGGAAATGTGGTACAGCGGGGTTTTGGCCATCCACGTCAGCACCGGGGCGATCTGCAGCAGCACAAAGCTCACCACCGTCACGCCTACATACACCAGCACCGCCGTGTTCAGCCACGGAAGCCGTCCGATACAGCTCTCATCCCCGAATACCGCACGCCGCAGTTCTCTCTTTTGCATATGGTATAACTCCTACTTTGTATAGATTATGCCACCGGCCTATGCGGCCTTTTTCCCCTTGGGCAAAAAGCGCAGCAGAATGCCCCACAGCTGCTTCCACTCCGCCGTGCGTCCGGTGACGCCCAGCCAGATGCCGGGGTAAATAACGCCCACGATGACGCACCTCAGCAGCAGTGACAGGATGGTATTGTCCGGCGACAGCCACCGGCACGCACCGTAGCAGGCGGCGCAGGCGGCAAAGGCCAGCAGCACATAGCCCAGCAGCTTTCCCATGTATTCGTTCCAGCTGCGGTAGAACTGGTATTTCACCACCACCCACGCTTCCCACGGGGTATAGATGAAGAAGAACACCAGAATGGTGGGAACCAGCACGCCGGCGATGCTGCCGGTGGCCTTCACCATCCAGATGCTGCCCACCAGATTCACGGCCATGCCCACATAGGGCTTGAGCCAATCCTCCGTCCACAGGCCCGCTGCATCCCGGTAGGTCAGCTGCATGATGCGGAACATCCACGAGAAGAAGTACAGCACGATGAGCATCATCAGCCGTTCATCCAGCAGATACTCCGGGCCAAGCCACACGGCGGCGATGAAGGGCTGGTAAAAGCACAGCATACACGCCGCTGCGCCGCCCACCAGCGCCACCCAGCCATAGGTCATGGTTTTGAAGAACCGGTAGTTGTCCTCACGGGAGTCCGTCAGCAGCTTATTGCCGATGCCGGAGAGGCTGCCGTTGGTGACGATCTCCACCAGGCCATTGACGGCGGTGAGGATATAGTAATAGTTGCTATACAGCGACAGCGCCGTCAGTCCCAGAAAGGAGGAGATGATGATGCTGTCGATGCTCACCAGAAAGGTGTTGCCCAGCTTATGGCCGAACAGCGTCCCCACCCGCTTATAGATGTCCTTTTTGGTCACCGGGTCCAGCTCACCCTGACACACGATGTCCGGGTAGTGCTTCCGGGCCGCCAGATACACCGCCACGTTGTTGGGGATCACCATCAGCGGCAGCAGGATGATATAGGCATAGTAATTGGAGAAGATCAGCAGCACCGCCGCCTGCAGGGTATACTGCACCACATAGCGCACGGTGGAGATCTTCAGCGTCACGTCGTTGCGCTGAAAGGCGGTAAACGTGGCGTTGTTATAGGCGAACATCAGGTAATCCAGTACGCTCTCCGACAGATAGATGGCGAAGAGGACGTACAGGTTCACATCCGGCGGACACTCGTTTTTCACCAGCCATGGCAAAAACGGCATCACCGCCAGACCCATGCCCAGGATCACCAAACCCACGATGCGGTAGACCTTCCGGTAGAATTTCAGCATGGCGCACAGGGCCGGCTTGTCATCCTCGGCAATGGCCTTGTACATGGTGAACACCAAGGAGCTGTTAAAGCCCAGATTGGCCAGATTCAGCACCGTCAGCACGGAGGTGAACAGGGTGGACAGGCCGTTATACTCCTGTCCCAGCTCCTTGATGATGATGGTCTTGATGGCAAACGGCCCGATGAGGGTGGCCACCCGGTAGATGGCGCCCCAAAGGGTATTCCGCATGGTATTTTTGGCTCGTGAGAGCTTTTTCATAGCATCCGTCCGTTCTCTCAGTTTCGGGAGCGGCTCATGACCGCTCAAAGGCGGAGGGCCTGGGGAAGGCCCGCTGGAAGATATCCACCAGCTGCTGCCGCTCCGTATCGAAATCGAAGTCCATGGGGTCGTCGTTGACGCAGACCACCCGGTACTTCCCGCCCCGCAGCAGCCGCTCCACCTCCGACTCGCTCTGCTTGCCGATGGTAAGATAGGTGCTGTCGGGCTTTTTGGGGGCAAACCGGCCGCTGGCCAGCTGCCAGTACCGGAACAGATACTGGTTCACGTCCGCCCGGTCCCGGAATTTGTGGCGGCAGGTGGCGTCCAGCACCTCCGGGAACCTGTCCCACACCTCCTCCAGCGTGCTCTTGCAGAAGGAGACGCAGGAGTGGTAATTGCGGAAGCCTGTGAAGTCCCCCCACGGGAGGAGGTACAGGTTATACAGCAGGCCCTTCCCGTAGCCGGGATAGAACCACTTGCCGAAATTCTGCCGGATGACGCTGCGCTTATCGAAGCTCATGTTCACCAACGCCATCATATTCAGCATGATATAGGGCATGAAGTTGGCGGTGTCGTTGTTTTTGATGACGCCCATCACCGCCGTGTCACAGGGCAGGCCGTCCCGGAAGAAATCCTCCGGTCGGGAGGGCTTCATCAGGTACACGTCGTCGTTGAAATAGAGGAAGTGCTCCGCCAGATCCGGGATGCGGTGCATATTCAGCTCGATGGCGTGGGAGCTGAAGGTAGGCAGATACTCCTCCGGGATGAAGTCCCGGTGATTGACGATATGCAGCTTGGGATGGTCAGGCTCCAGCCATGCAGGCAGGTGTCCGTAGGTCAGCAGGTGTACCTTTCGCACCCACGGGGCGTTCTGCTCGATGCCTCGGAACCAATAGCGAAACAGCCCCCACTCCCGGTAGCGGGCGGGGTGATTGTCGGCGCTTTTGGAGGCCCGGTATTTGGCGTGATCCGCCTGCCAGACCGGGTCAGATCCGTCCACCCATGGGATCACGATGTCAATGGGATGCGTGCTCATTGCTCCTGTGCTCCGTCCTTTTTCTGTTCCTCGGCGGCGCAGTCCAGACAGAAACCCACGGAATAGTGCTTCTCCCGGTCGGCCTCCGGCGGGATGACCCAGTAATCGCCGTACTGATTTTTCAGATAGGTGTCCGGATCATGTGGCAGGTTGATGGAAAAGTCCTCAAACGGCCCCTTGATGGGGGGATAATATACCTCTTTGGGCATAATATGTCCGAAATAGTGGCCGATATCCGTGGGGACGGCCCACAATCCCGTGTCCTTCTTGCACCGCACGAAGCGGTCAAACAGGTCGCCCCACTTCTTATAGGGGCGGAAGGAGAACAGGAAGCCCACTGTGCACCGCAGGCCATAGTTGAACTTTCCGGCGAAGGACTGGCTGAAGAACTTCTTCTTCTCCGGGCTGCGGTAGTGGTAGAACAGGGTGGATACCGCAATGTATTGCAGGCCCATGGCCGTTACGCCCTTGATGCCCCGGACAATGGGGTTTCTGGGGACGGACTCAATGGCGAAGATATCGATGTGAACGCCCTTGGGAAACGGCGTGTTATAGTCCAGAAACGCCGCTTTCAGGGTGTTTTTCTTATATACGGCGGAGATCATGCTCTCCAGCTGGTACTTATCGGAATTGGGGGTGGTGAGCTCGTACTTGTCCCCCATGCACTCCTCGAACAGCTCCACGAAGCGGTTCAGATCCTCACGGGGCATGAGGATATCCACATCGTCGTCCCATGGGATAAAGCCCTTGTGGCGCACGGAACCCAAGGCAGTACCGCCGGCGGCCATATAGCACAGGCCGTGCTCCTGACACACCCGATCGATGTCCTTGATGATCTCCAGAAAGCACGCCTGCAGCGCCTTCAGCTCCTCCGGCGTCAGCTCGTGCATCATCTCCGTCTCCGGTGCGATCTGCATACACTTCCGGGTGGAGAACATATTTCTCAGCTTCGACATGACTCTCACGCTTTCTTTTCATCCACACAGTAGTGGATGCCCTTATACTGCTTGTAGCTGTGCTCCAGATCGATGAATACCGCATCGTGGCGGTAGACCCGCTCCTCCGGGGGAGGCAGCTGCATATAGTCGCCGTAGGAGATGGTCAGCCACTTGTCATAGTCCTCCGGCACCGGCATCTGATGGCCCTCGAACTCCAGATACGCCGGGTGGCGGAACCACCGGATGGGGAACCTCTGGCGCATGATGGTAGCGCCCTCGCCGAAGGAGGAGACGTACTCCGCATCCGCCAGCGAGTAGCGGCTCAGCCGCTTTTCGGCGCCCTTCCACAGCTTGTACCGGGCCTTGAAGGACGGCACCAGCGTCAGTGCCAGCTTCTCGGCGTAGTAGGTGACCTTGCCCTTGTGGGCGGGCAGACGCTGGAAATTGAAGCAGCAGTACATCATGGAGTCCACCATCTGCCACAGCTGCTTCCACTTGGACTTGGGCACGGCGTCCAGCGGGATCACGTCGATCATCAGCCCCTGATGGATGTCCAGATCTGCGCTGTGGCGGTTGATGAAGGTGGTGTTGTTGTCCTTGATCTCCGTGGCGGAGTGACGGATGTTGAATCGATCGTTGGAGCGGACGCAGGAGTAGTGCTCTGTGTCCGCCTTTTCGTCCCAGATACGGCAGAGCTTTTCATAGTCGTCCCGCAGCATGAACACGTCCACGTCGTCGTCCCAAGGGATGAAGCCCTTGTGGCGCACGGCACCCAGACAGGTGCCGCCGGCCAGCACGAAGCCCAGCCCGTTCTCCTGACAGAACTTCTGAAAATACAGCAGGATCTCCAGGAGCTTGCTCTGGATCTCCTGTATGGTGACCTCTTTCTTTTCTTCCATAGTTGACCTCTCACCGCCGCCCGGCCCGCTGGGGGCAGGCGGCGTCCTCTTTGTTTTGTTCTCCGGCTATCGCCGCAACGGAGTATTATACTCCCTGCGGATCGGAATTGCAACCTTTGTGTTCTCCGGAGGGGGTCACAGCACCGCTTTGACCGTCCGCAGCATGGTCAGCAGCTCCTGACCCAAGCCAAAGCGCCGGATGCTCGCCAGATTATATGCCATTTTCCCCGGCAGCACCTGCTGCACATACGTCTCGTCCACATCCTCCGCCTTGTCCAGCAGCTCCGCCTCGTCCTTGTAGCGGATGCTGGCCTCGGAGGTCACTCCTGCCGGCAGCAGGAGGGTGGCCATCATCTCCGGGGTGTAGCGGGCCACGTACTTGGGCACCTCCGGCCGTGTCCCCACAAAGGACATGGAGCCACCCAGCACGTTCAGTAGCTGCCCGACCTCGTCCAGACGGCAGCTGCGGATGACCTTGCCCACCCGTGTGATGCGGCTGTCGCCGCTGACCGTCACCTGACTGCCGATGCGGTCAGCGTTCTGCACCATGGTGCGGAACTTGAAAATGCGGAATTCACGCCCGTACTGGGTCACCCGCACCTGCCTGTAAAACACCGGGCCGCGGGAGTCCAGCTTGATGGCAATGGCCAGCACCAGAAACACCGGGCTCAGCAGCACCAGCAGCACCAGCGATGCCAAAATATCGAACAGCCGCTTGCAAAGTAGGCTCCCCTGCTTCTTTCGCAGCAGGTCATAGTACGGGCGGACCTCCTCCGTCCGCATCTCCTGCGGCAGCTCCTCCCACTTCCGCAGCATCACCGGAGGTACTCCTTCACGATGTCCGCAAACTGCTCCGTCACATAGGCCGCATCCTCATCGGAGAGGCGGGTGTGCAGAGGCAGGGTGATGAGGTTTTCATAGTGGTGGTAGGCATTGGGATAGTCAGCGATATCGAATCCCATGGCCTTGTAGGCCGTCATCATGGGCAGGGGCTTATAGTGGACGTTGCAGGCCACGCCCCGCTCCGCCATCCGCAGGATGATCTCATTGCGCTCCTTTTCCCCGATGCCGGGGGTCCACGTCAGGTACAGGTGACCGGAGCTGGTATAGTCCGGGGTAAAGTGGGGCAGGGTCCGGATGCCCAGCGGGTGCAGGGCTTCATCATAGCGCTGGATCAGCTGATGCCGCCGCTCCAGCAGGCCGGGATAGCGCTCCAGCTGCTTCAGACCCATGGCGGCCATGATGTCCGTCATGTTGCACTTATACCACGGCCCCACGATGTCGTACTCCCACGCCCCCAGCTTGGTCTTGGCCAGAGCGTCCTTGGACTGGCCGTGGAGGCTCAACAGCTGATAGCGGTGGTACAGCTCCTCGTCGTCAAGACCCGGCAGTGTGCGCCACGCCGATGCACCGCCCTCGGCGGTGGTGAAGTTCTTCACGGCGTGGAAGGAGAAGGAGGTGAAGTCTGCCAGAGCGCCGGTAGGCACCCCGTGACGGGAGGCGCCCAGCCCATGGGCGCAGTCGGCCACTACGGCCACCCGGCCCAGTGCCTCCTGCACATCGCCCTTGGGGCAGAACAGTGCCTTTTTCCCCTCCACCGCCTGATAGATGCGGTCATAGTCACAGGGGATGCCCCCCAGATCCACCGGGATCACCGCCTTGGTCTTTTTGGTGATGGCCCGTTCCATCTGATCGTAGTCCATCTCCAGCGAGTCCTTCCGGCTGTCGATAAACTTCACTGTGGCCCCCACATGGATGGCCGCCGCCGCCGTGGCGGTATAGGTGTACGCCGGCACCAGCACCTCGTCGCCTTCACCGATGCCCAGCACCCGAAGGTTCATCTCCTCTGCCGCCGTAGCGGAGTTCAGGCACACCAGCTTCGCCACATGGCAGTACTCTGCCAGCTCCTTTTCCAGCTGCTTGGTGCGGGGGCCGGTGGTGATCCAGCCGGACCGCAGGGCCTCGCACACCTCTTGGATCTCCAGCTCCGTGATATCCGGAGGGCTGAAGGGTATATTTCGCATATCGATACGCACTCCTTAGTCGGTTTGATCCGTTTCGTTGTTTTTCAGTCTGCGCCCGGGTGGGCGGACTTACATATTGTGAAATTATACTACAACCCTCGGCAAAATGCAACCGGCGGCGGCAGGTCATTTCACACTTCCCGGCGATTTTTATGAATAGAAGGTAAATTTTCCTTTAATCCTGCACTTTTCCCACCGGCTTGGTGGGGCTTATGAGGGCATCTATATCGTGCCCTTATACCACCGCAGGATAAACCGTGCGCCGCCGGTGAGGACATTTTCCGCCTGCACCGTGCCGTTCTGCTGGGCCAGCACCTGACGGGAGAGGCTCAGGCCGATGCCGAAGTTGTTCTCCCCGGCGTTTTTGCCCCGGTAAAACCGCTGAAAAAGCCGGGGCAGCTCCTCCGGGTCGAAACCCGGCCCATCATCCTGCACCGTGATCTCTGTGAAAATGGCTGTCTCCCGTGCCGTTACCTGCACCCATGAGGCGGCGTGCTCCATGCAGTTTTTCAGAATATTTCCCAGTGCCTCCGTGCTCCACGGCACGTCGCAGGTAAGCCGCTCCTCCCCCGCCTGAGCGGTGAAGCGGATGCTCCGCACCTCCATGGGGACCTCCAGCGGCTCCGCCGCACGGCGCACCAGCTCCGCCGCCGTGGTGTCCTGCGGGTGGAACACCACCGTCCCGGCGTCCAGCTGGGCCATTTTCAGCAGGGCCTCCACCAGCCACTCCATACGGCCCGTCAGCTTCTTCAGCTCCCGCATCAGTGCCAGACGCCGCTGGGGCGTCAGCTCCTCCTGCTCCAGCAGGGACAGGGTCAGGCGCATGGCCGTCAGGGGCGTCCGCAGTTGGTGGGAGATATCCGCCATGGCATCCGCCAGTCGGACACGCTCCTCCTGCTGTCGCTGGGCGTTCTCCCGCAGCCGCACCGTCATCTTCCCGATCTCGCTGCGGAGGATGGCCAGTTCTCCCTCCTCCTGCTGGGGCAGCACCTGCTGCTCCTGCCCGTGGAGAATGCGGTCAATGTCCCGGCTCATGCGCTCCAGTTCCCGGTAGCGCCGCCGGGTGGAGCCGTACCAGATGGCCCCGCAGACCGCCCCCAGCCCCAGCGTCAGCAGGCCGCAGATGGGATACAGCAGGGCCGCCGCCACGGAGCACACCGCCGTGGCCAGCAGCAGCCACAGGGCTGTCCGCCGCACCTCCGTGTTCTTCCAGATGCTCATGCGTCCACCATATAGCCGATGCCGCGCACCGTCCGGATGATCTGTGGGTCTGCGGGGTCGGTCTCGATCTTCTCCCGCAGGCGCTTGATATACACCGTCAGGGTGTTGTCATTGACGAAATCCCCGGCGGCGTCCCAGATCTCCTCCAGCAGCTGCGACCGGGAGAGGACCTTTCCCCGGTGGCTCAGAAACACCAGCAGCAGCCGGTATTCCAGCGCCGAGAGATACACATCCCGGCCGTCCCGTGTGACCCGCCCCTTCTCCGTATCCACCATCACACCGCCCAGCGGCACCAGCGTCTTCTCCTTGCCGTACCGCCGCAGCACGCTGCGGATGCGGGAGACCAGCTCTCTGGGCCGAAAGGGCTTGGCGATGTAGTCGTCGGCCCCCATGTCCAGCCCCAGCACCACGCTGCTCTCGTCGCCGGAGGCGGTGAGGAAGATCACCGGCAGACCCCGGCTCCGGGCATAGGCGCACACGCCGAAGCCGCTGCCCTCCGCCAACTGCACATCCACCAGCAGCAGCCCCGGAGCCGTCTGCTCCACCAGCTGCCTGGCCCGGGTCTCCCCGGTGGCCGTCTCCACGGAAAAGCCCTCACTCTGCAAAAATGCCGACAGTGACGCCGTGATCTGTGCATCGTCCTCCACCAACAGGATCCGCTCCATACGTCCCTCCTTCCCCGGCGTTATCCCACGGGATAGCGCCAGCCGTCCTCGATCTCGCCCTTTCTGGCCCGGCCCATGAGCTCACGGGCCACCTCCTGCACCGGCCGCTGCCGGTACAATATCTCATAGACGCACCGGCAGATGGGCATCTCCACGCCGGTCTTTTCCGCCAGCTGGTGCATACTGGCGGCGGCATAGTAGCCCTCCACCACGCCGCCGGTCTCCGCCAGCGTCTGCCCCACGGACTTGCCCTGTCCCAGCAGGATGCCCGCCCGGCGGTTCCGGGAGTGCATGGAGGTGCAGGTGACGATCAGATCCCCCATACCCGCAAGGCCGCCGAAGGTCTGGCGGTCGCCCCCCAGCCGCTCCCCCAGATGGCACAGCTCCACCATGGCCCGTGTCATCAGCAGGGCTTTGGTGTTGTCCTGATACCCCATACCGTCGCAGATGCCGCAGGCCAGCGCCACCACGTTCTTCAGGGCGCCGGACAGCTCCACTCCCACGATATCGGGGCTGGTATACACCCGGAAGCGGTCGTTCATAAAGGCGTCCTGCACCGTGAGGGCAGCCGCCTGAGACACGCTGGCCGCCACGCAGCCGGTGGGGAGCCCACGGCCCACCTCCTCGGCGTGGGAGGGGCCGGACAGGGCGGCGATGGGAAAGGCTCCCCCCGTCTCCTGCTCCAATATCTGGCTCATCCGCAGGTGGGTATCCCGCTCGATGCCCTTGGCCGCCGTCACCAGCAGCGTATCGGGGCGCAGCAGTGGGGCGGCGGCATGGGCCGTCTCCCGCACGGCGTAGGACGGCACCGCCACCACCACCAGCTCCGCTTCCGTCAGGCAGCCCATATCCGCCGTCAGGCGCAGCTCCGGCGGCAGAGGGACTCCTTCCAGCCGGGGGTTCTCTCTGGCCCGCTCCATATACGCCGCCTTCTCCGGCACGTGGGACCACAGGGTCACCGGATGTCCGTTCCGGTGCAGCACCAACGACAGCGCCGTTCCCCAGCCGCCGCTGCCCAATACCACCGTTTTCATGTCACGCCTCCCGCTCTCCTCTCCACCGGGGATGTCCTTCCCGGCGGCAGGAATCTATATTCCGTGATATTTTACCACAAACGGCGGACAGTGCCAAGTGGTTTCCTTCGCTTTTCCCGGTGACAATGCCGTCACCTTGACGGCGGCTGAACGCAAAAAAGCGCCGCACACCTTCGTGTG
>OFMK01001946.1_pt1 | contig 12936 bp, 15 predicted proteins | sample 1541781 | NCBI WGS metagenome assembly OFMK01 (sample SAMN04209250, study PRJEB22552) | human gut metagenome | biome: gut; material: feces | host: Homo sapiens | place: USA: Oklahoma
TTGAGTTCTCTTTGGAAGATATGGATATGTCGGAGTTCCAAGATGGAGCAACCTACACCCAGATTAAGGACTATGTGCTGGAGCATAGCGGGTTAAAGGTATCCAATCTTTATATCTCACAGATTAAGAGGAAATGTGGGATTGAAGTTGGCAAGAATTACAATTTGCCGAAGTCCGAGGATTCCAGACAGCCCATGTGTCCGCCGGAGAAAGAGAAAGCAATCCGAGAAGCATTCAAATATTTTGGGATGATCTAACATCCTGCAAAATGGAGGTTTCTTATGGATAGATTGGTTTCTTGTGAGTTTAACATGGATACCGCTTGTGTGGAATTGAAATTTTTTGATGGCAGCAAGATTGCCATTGATACGATTGCGGTGGAAAACGAGGTTGCCGACAATATGTATCAGCGGTCAGAGCTGGATTATCTGATTTACAACGACCCGGTTGGATATGCCGATTTGATACTAAACGGTGATCCTGAAACCTATTTGAAAACCGTAACAGAATACAAACCTTTGGATAGCTGACAACACGCTGCCCGCAGGAGAAAATCCTGCGGGCGTTTTTTGCTTATATTATTTTCCTCCATTGGATCTCAATTTCGGAAAGAAGATGACAATCTTGAATCCCTTTCCCCACTGGGATGTTGCTTCCAGATAAAGGTTTAGATCATCAGCAATCTTCTTAACCAGGTAAAGCCCCATACCAGTAGCCTTCTTTCTGCTGTCAGTAGAATCCCCGGTAAAGCCCTTTTGAAAAATATACGGCAGATCATATTTTTTTACACCGATGCCGTTATCCTCAACTGAAAGGACATCTGCGGTCTCCGAATGTATCATAGAGATCGTTAGCATGGGACTATCGCTGCTATATTTTATGGCATTGCTCACGATCTGTCCCAACATAAACTGAAGCCCTCTACGGTCTGTATAGACTGTTTCAGATTGCAGTTTGTTGAGAATTACAAACTGCTTTTCTTCCAGAAGTGGGGCATAGTCCTCCAGAACTTCCCCCAAGCAGTCATTCAAATTGACATCCTCAAACCGGTAATCCTTTGTACTGCTCTTCAACCGGGCATAGTACAGCATCTGCGTGACATCCTCCTGAAGCTGACTGCGGACATAATCCAGCTTTGCTTGCAGGGAAGGAGAGATTTCATCGTTCCGGTTATCCAAGAGCATGGTCAGCAACGATAGGGGCGTTTTCGCTTCATGTGCCCAGCCCTCCACGTATTCTTCATAGTCCCGTAGGGCATCCGCCATATTGTTACTCTCGTTTTTGTATTCCCGTAAAACCGAAGCCAAAAATCGGACAGATTCTCCTTCTTTCTGACTAATGGCACTGAGCAGCCGTTCTTCATTGCAGATGGTAGGATCACTGAGGAAATCTCGGAACAGTTCCATGTGGGTGTTCTCCCTCTTGTTTAGTACAAACAGAATCGCTGAAAACAAAAGGATGCTCGTCAGAACTACTAACCCGATCAAGGTTTGAAATGCCTGAATGTCAGAAATCCAAAGAATGACAGCGCAAAAGCAATCCACGCCCAGCAGCAACAGAAGCCAGGGGTAGTACCGTTCTATCATGTGCCAAAGCTGCTTCATAGAGACACCTCCGCTTCCAAACGGTAGCCCATTCCTCGAACTGCAACGATTCGCTGCTTCATTTCAAGGGCGGACATCGTTTTTTTCAGCCGGGTCAGGTTAACCTGCAAGGCATTTTCATCTATGTATTCCGTAGTTCCCCACAGTGCCATGCAAAGCTGCTCCGTCGTGACCAGAGCATCGCCGCCGGACAAAAGAGCGACCAACAGTTTTCCCTGATTTTTTGGAAGCACCACAGAGGTATTATGAATATAAAGCGTGTAGGTCTGCTGGTCTAACAGGAAATCTGGTCCCTCTATGAGATTGGTACGGCCTTCATACCTTTTGAGAATATTGGATACCCTGGCAAGAAGTCGATCTTTTCTGCACGGCTTCGTCAAATATTCATCGGCACCCAACTGGAACGCTTGCAGTTCATCCTTTACCTGATCTCTGGAAGTTAGTACCAGGACGGGGATAGCGGTTTTATTCTTTAGTTCCTGGCAGATTTGAAAGCCACTGATCTCCGGCAAATTCAGGTCTAAGATCACAAGGTCAGGACGGAGGGCTGCCAGGAGCCGAGCGGCATCTTCAAACTCGGTGATTGCCTCCGCAAGATACCCGTCCTTTTGGAGCATATTGCAGAGTTCTTCCCGCATATAGACTTCATCTTCCACAACAGCAATTCTTTTCACGACAGCACCTCCTTCCAAATTATTCTTCTCTCTGTGGCTGCATCAGTGTCAGCAAATACCGATCACTGGAGCGCTTGACCACTCTCATATAAATATATTCTATCACGCAAAGCAGCAAAATCATAGCAGCAGATACAAACATCATTTCAGCCACTGTCCCACGGGTTCGGGACGAGAGTATCCCTGTAAATAACGCCCTGACTCCAAACAAACTGCTGACAGCCGCAACCAATACAGGAAGTCCCATAAACCAGGTAATTTGCTTTCCAGCAGACTGGCAAAGGGTTTCGTAAGTAGCTCCCAGGCGGATCAGAGTCTGGTATCTGCACCCGGTTTTCTGCTGACTCATCAGGAACTGAACACCCACGATGGTGTTGGCAACTACCAGGAAAACAATCGCAAGATAGAGGGTAATATAACTGGATGCTATGGTGTAGAAAAGCTGACGACCCATATTCTGAAGATAGCTTTCATATTCAATGTCAGTTTCGTCCAGCTTCTCGTTCAAATCCAAATATGCAGTCATAAGGCTATTTCCATTCAGAGCTTGCTCACTGAGTACCGCATTGACATAGGTATCATACATTCCCTGACTATAATATAGGAATGCTTCATCCGGAAGAATCAATGCAAAGGACAAGGTTATAGAACGGTCCGTGACTAAATTCACAGACTGAACCTCTCCTGTAAGATGAATCGGACTACCATCCAGTTCCACCTTGGGCTGCCCGGCCAATACTTGGTTCAGCATTGCGGTACGGCTTGCCGTAGTAAACTCTGTATCAATATAGACAGTGGCCTCCTTTTCGCCTAATTGGAGAGCCGGATTGCCGGACAATTCCAACAAACGATTATAGTCCGATAAACAAATCAAATATGGGTATGTGGCATAACCAAGATTGTTCAGAAGGACATCCCGGTCTTCCGACTGGGGCAGGCTCCGAAGAGAGTCCATAACAGCGTCCATGCTGTAGGCATTATCATAATCTTCTGTGGTGCGAATACGCCCAACCCTCATTTCAAAAAGCTCTGAAAATTGATTTTCCAAACTGTTTTCTTTCAGGACTGCCTTTATATTCGGAAGAACCTGCGATGAATCTTCTGCAGTATGATCTTCAAAAGTATAGTCGATTACATGGCCAGAAGACAGGTTATTCGTTCCTGCAATTCCTACGCCCGCACCAAAACAACACAGCGCCGCCAGAATCAGCAGGGAGCTGATGGCCATGGAGTTTGACTGATGAATGACATTCTCCTGAATCTGCCGGAAGGTAAATACATGAAGCTGCTTATTTCCTTTTCCTTTCTTAACAATCAAAGCAATCAGCGCACGCATCCCATAGAAAAGCAGCATCGTACCAACTATGCCCAACAGCAAAGTCAGTCCCATCATACTTACCTTTGTCCATGCAATTCCCTGAATCGCCATGTAGTAAGCCACTGCCAACATCACACTTCCGCATATAGCAGCCAGTCCATAGATAACAGATGGCATTTGCTTTTTGGGGCGGTTCGTTGGCTGGGATAGCAAAGTACCGATCTCCTGGCGGCTGATTCGTCCACTCAAAATCAGAAGTGCCGTCAGCTTAATTGCCAGAAATCCTGCCAGCGTCCATTCAATCGCAGACCAGGATAAAGAAAACTGATGACCGATGATCCCCATGCCTACCAGCTTGGCGGTGACAAGACTGACAATTTCTGAAAGCACCACAGCCACAGGTAAGCCTATGAGCATGGCAAGAATACTGGTCAGGAAATCTTCCGCCAGAAGCATACCAAACAGTTTACTTCTACGCATCCCCAACATTAGATAAACACCAAACTCATGCCGTCTGCGCTCGAACTGATACTTGCAGGCAAAATAGATCAAAAAGAACAGAATACCGAGGGTCATCCCATAAAACGCAGGAATCAGAAGCAGGAGTTTGTCAACTGCGCCACTCTCCATTTTCTGCAAAAAGAGCATCACATCTTGAGTGGAGATGGAAAGAATCATGTAAAAGGCAACAATAGAAATCACCAGGGAGCTGAAAAACAGACCGTTTTCCTTTCGGCTGCGGCGGCTGTTCCGAAGAATGAGATTAGAGAACATTTGCGCTGCCCCCTCCCAGTTGCGCCATCACCTTCAGGATGCGCCCGTAGAACTCCTGCTGGCTTTCGTCTCCACGCCGAAGCTCATGAAAGATCACGCCATCCTGGATGAACAGGATGCGCTTACAGAAGCTGGCGGCATTGGAATCATGGGTTACCATCAGGATCGTAGCTTGTTCGTCACGATTCAGGCCGGACAGCTTCTCCATAAGACTTCTTGCGTTCTTAGAATCCAGCGCACCCGTCGGTTCATCGGCAAGGATCATTTGGGGATGTAAGATCAGAGCCCTTGCTGCCGCAACACGCTGACGCTGGCCGCCGGACATCTTGGACGGAAACTTATCCAGAACATCAGTGATTTCCAGATAGTCAGCCAACTGCTTCAGCCGCTGGCTGCTTTCTGCTTCGGATACCCCATGCAAGGAAGTCGGGAGCAGGATGTTTTCCCTGCCAGTCAGGTTGTCCAGCAATTCAAAGTTCTGGAATAGATAACCAACTTTTTGCCACGGTACTCTGCAAGAGCCTTTCCCTTGAGGGATTGCAGAGTATCGCCTTCCACCTGAATGCTTCCACCGGTGGGCTGAATCACAGTTGCAATACAGTTGAGAAGCGTGGATTTACCGGAACCACTGCTTCCCATAATGCCGAGAAACTCTCCCGGCATCACCTGGAAGGTGATCCCATTCAGTGCCTTTGTTTGACTTGGCACATTGCCATAGATTTTTGTTAAATTTTCAATATTCAAAATGGGTTTCATGTGAATACCTCCTATCATTTGTAATAAAATGATAGCATGGGAACACAGCAAATACCACTTACAGCTGTTGTAAGGATTCAGGATATAAGTGGCGGCTCAAGGGCGACATCTTCGCCAGTTTCCTCGCCGTCCTCGTCTGTCACATAGAATGGCTGCTGATTGCGGATACCTCGGACAACTTTCAGATATTCTTCGGCAAGAGCAAGATCACAGTTGTATTTCTTGGAAAACTCGTTGACCGCATCCTTGGTATTGTGGTACAGCCAAGCCATTGACCGCACCATTTTGTAATTAGTCAGAGAGGATACCGACCATTTTTCTTCGCCCATGCGGAAACGGAGCATAGCATCCCGGATGAACGGAAAAATGTATGTAGCATACTCCGCACCCTTGGCAGGATCATAGTCCATCAGCTTTTGGAGCATTTGCTCCCGGCAGGACAGTTTTATATCCAGAAAACGGTCTGTATCGTACAAATCGCCGCCATCCACACCAAGAAAGCTCTTGATGCGCTTATTAAGCTGCGGCTCGTAGTGATGTAGAAAGAACGAAAAATGTAGCAAATTCTTTTCATGCAAAGCAGACAGGATATATTCGTTCAGATTGCCCACTGATGGCGGCTCCGGTTCCAGTTGGAAGATGCGCTTTGCCACATAGGGAATGATGCCGTCACCGTGCGGATTGACTTGGTGTTTTGGTATGTATCCGGTCATATTCCATGTAAAATCATTCAGCATAGCGCACCTCCTTTCGGTTCTTTCTCTATCAATATCGACAGTAATTATGCATCGAACTTTTTGTTAGTAGTATTATTTTCGTCGTCCATCATATCATTTAGCACGGCAAAAGCTTGGCTCAGCGGCACAGCCTTAGAAGTCCAGTTTTTCAAACTAAACAAGTTTACAACTAGCTTTCTATTTAGCAAGTTGGGGAATGTATCGTGGCTCATCATTTTTGCTACAAAAGGATTATAAAGTACATATTCCAGTAGTAAAAGAACTGTTAAATGAAAAATATGATGTTTTAGCTGGAATTGACTGTATCGGTTTCAAAGACGATAGCAACCAAAAGTTACTGCAGGATATAAATTCGTTTTTAGAGCAGTATTACGATAAAATCAGGCACAAAGTAAAAGAACAAGAACTGAAAAATCAGTTATCTTTTACACTCATCACGAAAATACTTATGGGAACACTTGGCTGTGTTCCAGCATATGATAGATATTTTATTGCAGGAATAAAGAATCAGAAGGTCGCAACCGGTAATTACAACTTGAAATCCATTATGCAGCTTGTCGATTTTTACGAAAAAAATTTTGCTCGATTTGAACCAGTTAGAGAGAAAATGGAAGTTGAAGGTATGCCGTCTCCACAGATGAAGATGATTGATATGGGATTTTGGCAGGTTGGTTTGGAGTTGGATACAAATAAGAGAATACAGACAGCTCACTAGGAGGTGGAATAGTGAACGCATGCGTTCACATTTTATAACTAAGAAGTAATGGATTGGAAAGAAAATAATCAAGAACTTATTGTAGTATTATTAACCTTTGATACAGACGAAAAAGGTGGAGATGGTGGGGTCAATCCTAATGCTACATATACCAACTGGCAGTGGCATTTAGTGAAAACAAAAGATAAAAAGAATTGGGAAATAATCAGTTGGGGTTATTAATCGATTCCGGTTTGATGAATTCATGTGGCTTTTGAAATGGTAAAGTGATTTTATTTTACTTATTCCGGAGCGTGGTATATATTAATAGGTAGAGTAAGTAACGCACAGATGTGACAAAAATGTCTTTTTAAATATAGACAGCTTTGTCAGGGGAACGCTGTACGGTTAGGATACTGCATAAAAAGCAGGAAAGAGCAACGAAAAACGGAGGAATTAAAATGAAATTTCAAAAGCTTGGCAACACGGACATCGATGTTTCTGTGGTTGCATTAGGTACTTGGGGGCTTGGCGGCGGAAGTGTCTGGACAGACGGAGATTCTACAGTTGAGGACGCGAAGCACCTGCTTGATATTTGTCATGAACATGGCGTGAATTACATCGATACCGCACCGGTGTATGGCACAGGAGTAAGTGAGGAATTGCTTGGTAAGGCACTGAAAGGCAGAAGAAATGATTTTGTTTTGCAGACCAAATGCTCTTTGAACTGGAGAAATGAGGGCGGTAATTTTCATTATGAACGAGACGGTTATACCGTTAACAATGACACCCGCGCATCAGCAGTGAAAAAGGACGTGGAAGACTCTCTGCGAAGAATGGGAACCGCTTATCTGGATTCTGTTATCGTACATTATGTCTGCGGCAGCTTTCCGGTGGAAGAAACTGTAGGAGCATTGGAAAATCTGGTTCGCGAAGGAAAAATCCGTACCTATGGACTTTCTAACAGTCAACCCGCAGATTTGGCTGCATATCAGGAAGCCGGCGGAAAAGTATCCGTTGTACAGGAATTTTTCAGTATTCTCTCTCCTTTCCATGGCAGAGAATATTTTGATCTGTGTAAAAAGTATAACACGGTATTTCAGACCTATGGTGTGCTGGAGGAAGGATTTTTAACTTCTCCTGCCTTTATGGAACGTGAATTTGCAAAAACCGATATCCGATCCAGAATACCTTGGACAGATCCAGAAAAAAAAGAAGGACTTCGCAGGGCTTTTGAAATCTGGAAACCGCTTTGTGAGGAATATCATTGCAGTTTTGCAACGCTGGTAGAATCCTGGGCATTATCTCAGTACGACCGGATGAGTCTTCTGGTTGGAATGCGAAAAGCTTCTAGTGTGGAAGATACTGTAAAGTGTCTGGATATTAGGTTGCGTGCCGAGGACATTAAATGTATGGAGGAAGCAGTAAAGACAATTCAGGTTGCGGTTTTGGACAAATAGAAAACTGAAAAGGTGGAAAGGATCGGGAGCGTGTATCCGATCCTTTCTTTATCCGAGAATAGATAGCATGAAAGGAAAATAAGTATGAAAGAACCTATGATGGCAGACAGCCATGAAATCACAGTTAGAAACTATAAGCAACCGATGCGAAATCGTCTGATCATGATGCTGATCTGCATTGGGATTGCTCCTACATCATTTTTTGTTGTTTCCAAATGTGCAACTTCTGTCGAATCGTACCATTGGGTTATTGACTATCACCGGGTATATTGCATTTAAAATCTTATTTCCTATCGGATGCGTGCTTCTGGCAGCAGGCAACTTTTTGAAAAACGGATGGAAAGAATTTATCTACAGAATCGGAATCAAAAGTATCATTCTGGGTGTTCTTTTGTGGGGACTGGTTCCTACCAGTGCATGGGTGACGAATATGGTAAATGAAACCTATGCAAAGTCCTATGAAGCTGATTTTACACTGGAAGATACGGAAGAATTATTAGATGAGGGAGATACCTCTGCAAACGCAGACAAAAAGGATGAAGCACAAGAAACGAAAGATAAAAAGTTTTCTTTCAGTGAATTTCTTAATAATGCGAAGGATAAGGTTGATGATGCGATTGATGCGGTAGGTGAAGTCGCTACAGAAAAACTCTCTGTTTTTGAGGATGGATTAAACAGAATTATAGAGGGCGTGGCAGTGCTGCTTGTGACAACCTGTGCCATTCCGGTTCTGGTCATGTTATCATTTACCTGGATTCTGAAGGGAATAATGGGTTTAAAAATTCCATCTATTACTCTTCAGTCAGTGCCAAGGGTTTCTGAAAGGAAAAGAAAGAAAACGGAAGAGAATTAATTTTAAATTTTACCGAAGGAGAGGAATGAGATGACAAAAGATCTGACAACCGGGAAAATCATGCCGATTCTTGTGAATTTCACTGTGCCGCTTGTTTTGGGAAATCTGTTTCAGCTGACTTATAATGCGGTGGACAGCATCATCGTAGGGCATTTTGTGGGGAAAGAAGCGCTGGCGGCAGTATTTACGGATTATTTTTCTGGGATTAATGTTCACCTTTTTGTATAACTTTTTTTCCAGTACCTTAAGAGCTTTGGGAGACAGTGCATCGCCTTTGTATTTCTTAATTATCAGTGCAGTCCTGAAGCTGTTATGGTGATCTGCCAGGTATTTGCCGGAGAACTAATGGCACTTTTCGTAAAAGATGAGGAAGTAATAGGACATGGTGTCATTTATCTGCATCTGATTGCTGCGATGTATATTCTTCCGGCCGTTACGAATGCAATTCAAGGATTCTTCCGTGGAATCGGAGACCTGAAGGTGACACTGATGAGCAGTTTTACCAATATGGTAGTCCGAGTCATTGCAGCAGCACCTATGATTTTGTTGTGGAATTTTGGAATTGAAGCGTTGCCATATTCCTATCTGGCAGGCTGGGTTGCCATGCTTTTGGTAGAAACGCCTTTGATGATTCGGATTTATCGTAAAAAATAACAGGATTTAAAGAAAATATAAAATCGCTCAGGGAATGAGCTTATACAGAATCCAGTTCTAATCTTTTTATAAAGGCCAGCGGTGTCATATGGTATTTTGCTTTGAATGCTCTGTAAAAATAAGAAAGATTATGAAAGCCAACAGATAAAGATACCTCTAATATGGAGGTATTACCGTGTTCAAATAACTCTACCGCTTTTTCCAGTCTGATATTGTTAATATACTGAATGCAGGTCATATTCATGTGTTTTTTGAAAAAGCGCATAAAATGATACTCGCTGAAATAACATAGCTTTGCAAGTTCAGAAACCGACAGAGCTTCTGCATAATGCAGTTCAATATGATCAAGTACAATTTTTAATTTGTCGGAAGAGTCTGATTCCGTGGAGAATCTTGTGCTACTGTACTGGATCAGAAGAAAAAGTGTCTGTAGCAGATAAGATTTTATGGCGAGTTCATATCCAAACATCCGGGTATCGTAAAGGGAGGCAAGCTGTGCAAAAGACTTGCAAAGAGAATCATATGCAGGATGATCCGCGGTAATGAGACAGGGTAAAGATAATTCGTGGTTTACCATAGGCGTAAGGTAGCGGGTAGAACAGATGTCTGCAGTATTTCCTCCCAAAAGATTCATATGGAATACATAGGTTTCCGAACAGAAGTCCTGACTGCTTTTCAGGATAATGGAATGCAGCAGCAGGGGAGGAATAAACAGAATATCCCCGGTACTTGCCTCATATTCAATTAAATCGATCTGGTAGACACAGGAACCTTTTGTTATAAGGGTAAGCTCTGCTTCTTCGTGCCAGTGCATTGTTATGACAGGTGCTTCTTTTGTCAGATTTGTAATATACTTCTGGATTGGAAAATAAACTTCTCCATGTTTGATATTTTCTTTTTGCTCCGGTATAAGTGAATGTGGCGTTTTCATTTTTTACCCTCTCTATAATAGCAGTATTGTGTTATATAATGAAAAAATAATGCAAGATTTGTCAAAAATAAGATCTTATAATAGCAGTATAATACAGCTAAAGCAATAACGCAATGGCGAACAAATACTATGATTATATATGAAAGAGGTTGATAAAAATGGAAAAAAAGTGGTGGCATGACAAAGTGGCGTATCAGATTTACCCAAAGAGTTTTCTGGATACAAATGGAGACGGAATCGGAGATCTGAGAGGAATTATTTCTAAACTGGATTATCTGAAAAAATTAGGAATCGATATTATTTGGTTATCACCTATTTATAAATCACCATTTGTAGACCAGGGATATGATATTGCGGATTACTATGCAATTGCAGAAGAATTCGGAACAATGGAAGAATTTGATGAACTGCTGGCAGAAGCAAAAAAACGAGACATGCATATTATTATGGATCTGGTTATTAATCATTGCTCCGATAAACATGAGTGGTTTCAGAAAGCACTTGCTGATCCAGATGGAGCGTTTGCGGATTATTTTTATTTCCGCAAGGGAAAAAACGGCAATCCACCGAGCAATTACCGTTCCTATTTTGGAGGAAGCTGTTGGGAAAAGGTACCGGGAACGGACAAATATTATTTTCACATGTTTGCAAAGGAACAGCCGGATCTGAATTGGGAAAATCCGAAGTTACGGCAGGAACTGTACAAAATGATCAACTGGTGGCTGGAAAAAGGTCTCTCCGGTTTTCGAATCGATGCGATCATAAACATTAAGAAGGATCTGAACTTTCCTGATTTTGCACCGGATGGGAAAGATGGTCTGGCAAGCTGCTGGAAGATGGTTGAAAGTGTAGACGGAGTAGGGAAGCTGTTGGAAGATCTGAAAAAATCAACTTTTGAAAAGTATGATGCCTTTACAGTCGGAGAAGTATTTAACATGAAACCGGATGAATTACCGGAATTTATTGGAGAAACCGGTCATTTTTCAACGATATTTGATTTTAGCGCCCATACGCTCACTGATGGAGAACATGGATGGTATGATGCTCCGAAGCTGGAATTTGCGAAATGGAGAGCTACGATCATTCAGGCACAATTAGAAACACAGAAGTATGGCTTTAAGGCGAATATCATTGAAAATCACGATGAGCCAAGAGGGGCATCCAGATTTTTGCCATCTTACGCTCAGACACCGGACGGAATCAAGATGCTTGGCACCATCAGCCTTCTGCTTAGAGGAATTCCTTTCATTTACCAGGGGCAGGAAATCGGTATGAGAAATGCCAAATGGAGCAGCATGGAAGAATTTAATGATATCAGTACAAAAGACCAGTATCATACTGCCCGTGAAGCGGGATTATCGGATCAGGAAGCCTTGGAAGTATGCAGCCGTATGAGCCGTGACAATGCAAGAACACCGATGCAATGGACGAGCGGGGAAAATGGCGGTTTTACAAAAGGAACTCCATGGTTAAAGGTAAATCCTTTATTTAAAGACGTGAATGTGGAAGCTCAGGAACAGGATCCGGATTCAGTTTTGAATTATTACCGCAAACTGGTTGCACTGCGTAAATCGGATGAACTGAAAGAAGTATTTACCTATGGAGAATTTCTTCCGGAATATGAAAATGTGGACGGAGTCATGGCATTTTACCGTAAAGATGAATCCAAGTGCATTCTTGTGGCTGCTAATTTCGGAAAGGATGCTGCAACAATCAAACTGAAGAGCGAAATCGAAAAAGTATGGTTATCGAACCGTATAGATGGAACGGTAGATTGTGAAAAGGATTCATTGAATTTACGGAGCTGTGAAGTGGTTGTTCTGGAGCTGGAAAACCACAAGTAACTAACTATATAACTCCCGGATCTCTTTTTGAATCAGACGTCCAGCTGCTTTTGAAAGCTGATCAATCTGGCGGATCCTGGTAAATTCTTTTCCGTAAATCTGTTTAGCATTTGTCACTTTGCCATCGTTTCCCATAAAGACGGCGGATACATGAATTCCGTTTTTGCGAAGCGCTCTTACCTCTGCTGCAGTATCTTTGATGGCAGTATGTTCTTCGTAAGCAGATCCGAAAGGAGCATTTTCTGAAGGAAGAATACGCTGGCTGTCATTAGGTGCTGCATCTGTCAGGATGAGAAGGAGATGTTTGTCTGCAGGAGATGGTAGAAGCTGCAAAAGCTCTGCCGCCTCCCTGAGGGCAAGACCATCCCTGTTCCATCCGGTTGCATAATAATGGAAGATCCGATCACATTTCTTTTCTGTAAAATTTTTCTTCCCGGAAAGCGGCGGCGTCTTTTTCAAGCTGTTTTTGGAGCGAGATGTCCTGAGAATCCAGGATATCAAGATTGTTATTCATCTGGTCATATTTCTTGGATAGATTTGTCATATCTTTATCGGTAGAGCATTGTGCTTGGAAGATTAGCTGCTCTTTCCGTTCTGTAACTTTAGCTTTGAGTTTCTTTTTAACGGTGTTGTATTT
>OFMK01001951.1_pt1 | contig 12921 bp, 15 predicted proteins | sample 1541781 | NCBI WGS metagenome assembly OFMK01 (sample SAMN04209250, study PRJEB22552) | human gut metagenome | biome: gut; material: feces | host: Homo sapiens | place: USA: Oklahoma
AACCTATGATTTTATCATCAATCTGAGAGGTTTACACAGAATAATTTACACTACCAAAGACTATTCGACAGATGAATAGCCTTTTTATATATCGTATCAAGAATTCCTTTTCCTTAGGATTTCTATAAATTCTTTTAAAATAGAAATCTCTCTCTTGGATAGTCCAGTGACATCTAAATGTTGATCATTGACTGTCTCAACTCCGAGTAGATAATCTGTAGAAACATCATACAGTTCAGCAAATTTGATCAAAACCTCCGGCGAAGGAGCACGCTCTTGTCGTTCATAAAAGGAAATTACAGAATCTGTCAATCCCATCTTTGCTGCAACTTGAACTTGTGTCCAACCTTTGCTTTTTCGTAATTCTTTTAATCTTTCACCAATTTTTACACTCATATTAATGCAATCCTCATTTGTTATTAATTCCACTATTTTAAGAAAAAATCCACATATCGTTGTAATTAGTGTATCAATCCTGTAATATATATTTATGTCAATATGGTTGAAATGCTAATGAAATAGTGGAATTACAAAGAACAACTATGTAGATGAAATACGAAAAAAGCTATTTCTGCAAAAAATATCATATTGAGATAGATGTGATAAGATGCATGCATAACAAAAGAAAACAAATTTTGAGAGGAGAGAAATATGAGATTCAAAAAAGTATTAGCAATTTTTGCACTGGCAGCAGTATTAGCAGGATCAAGTGTTGCACCTGTATTATCTGTAAATGCACAGGCTGCTGTAACACAGGATGTAGTCCAGAAAGCGGATGGATGGTATTACACTGAAAATGGAGATGTAGTAAAAACTGACACTGTAGCCAAAAACAAAAACGGCTGGTGGGTGATCAGAGATGGCAAGGTTGATTTCAGCTACAACGGATTTGCAGAGAACCAGAACGGCTGGTGGTACTGCAAAGGAGGTAAAGTACAGTTTGATGTCAACAGCATCATTCAGGGAACTGTAAACGGAGAATCCGGATGGTGGCATGTTGTAGGAGGAAAAGTTGTTTTCGACACTACCGTAGCAAACAATCAGAACGGATGGTGGCATGTCGTAAACGGCAAGGTGGATTTCAGCTCCAATACCGTAGCACACAATGTAAACGGCTGGTGGAAGATCACAAACGGAAAAGTTGATTTCAATTATGACGGGATCGAATCCAACGAGCATGGTACATGGATCCTTCATGGCGGCCGTGTTACATTTAAGGATACCGGAGTCGTTAAGGCAGGAAACAACTGGTACTATGCGATCGGAAGTGCCGTACAGAAGGTCAATTCCGTAGAACAGAACCAGAACGGATGGTGGGTGATCCAGAACGGCAAGGTAAACTTCGGTTACAACGGACTGGCATCCAACAAGTTCGGAACCTGGAAAATCACAAACGGTAAGGTTACATTCCAGGATAACGGAGTGATCAAAGTCGGCAATGACTGGTATCATGTCCAGGGCAGTGCTGTTGTTAAACAGGAGACTGTAGCAAACAATCAGAACGGATGGTGGTACTGCAATAAGGACGGAAAAGTAGATTTCAGCTACAACGGACTTGCAAGCAACGCAAACGGAACATGGGTGATCCAGAATGGTAAGGTAAACTTCGGTTATAACGGAAGATATACCTTCAATGGAAAGATTTACAATGTTTCCGGAGGATGCGTGAAGAGCGAAGCAGCGCATGAGCATACCTATGTACCAACTGTAACTAAGGAAGCAACCTGTACAGAGGCAGGAATCAGGACATACAAATGCAGTGGATGTGACGCTTCTTATACTGAGACAATCCCGGCGATCGGACATGATTACCAGACAAAAGAAACAGTAGAAGCTACCTGTACGGCAGAGGGTAAGGTTGTGAAAGTATGCAGCCATTGTGGAGATGTACAGACAGATGTAATCCCGAAGGCAGATCACGATTATGTATTAAAAGAGACCGTGGAACCGACCTGCACGGAAGATGGAAAAGAAGTATATGAGTGTAAAGTATGCGGGGAAACAAAAGAAGAGACTCTGTATTCCAGCGGACACCACTTCACTTCCAAAGTCCTGAAAGAAGCAACCTGTCTGGAAGACGGTGAGATCGAGAAAACCTGTTCTGTATGCGGGGAAACTGTTATCGAAAAGGTAAAAGGAAATCATAATTACAAGAAAGCAGATGGTACTTACAATTATGTCGTAACAAAAGAGCCGACCTGTACGGAAAAAGGTGAGAGAACCTTACAGTGTGTTGTTTGTGGTCAGGATCATCCGGAGGAAATGTCTAAATTAGAGATTTCTGCTCTCGGACATGATTGGGAAGCAATCACTGAGCAGGTGAAAGTTATCGATCAGGAAGCTTATGATGAAGAAGTATTAGATCATTGGGATAGTTGGGATGAATGCCAGGGATGCGGCGCCCAGTTTGTAGCAGGTTCTGATGACGCAATTGACCATATCGCAGGAGACGTATCAACTGACAGATTTGGAAATAAACTCCCGGCAGGTTGCCCTAGAACCAACCCTAATGCAAGTGTTACATTGACTAATAAAGAAAAAGCCATCTACAAAACAGTCCATCACGATGAAGTATCCCACATGGAAACAATCATCAAAGGATACAGATGCACAAGATGCGGAGAGACAAAATCCGAGTAAGAAATCCTCAAGCAAATGCTTTTAACAATTTCATAACTCATTAAGGAGAGAAGCCACTGCGGATGCGGTGGCTTTTCTCTTATTCTTTAAAAACGGAACAATATTCCGTTTCTGAATTATTGGCAAAAGAAAAACAGCGCCGGAGCGCTGTCTTTACTGTAATTACATTATTTAGCTGTATACTTCTTGTAGTCGTCAGCCTCTCCGCCTAAACTGTTGTTTACTTCGACAGTTTAATTGATGCTTTTCGAACGTCATCCATAGTATTGCCAATAATAAATTTTTCTTTTTCCTTATCTGACAGCTCAACAACTGATTTCCCAATAGAGCGAGCGTACTTAATAAGACCTCTATAGTTGATGTTGAATTTTGGAATTTCATCGCGGCTATATGGATGAGCATTAGATAACTTCATCTGTCCAATCATAGTTATACACCTCCTGTATTTTTGCACCCTCTTCTTCAGGGATAAATATCTGATATGGATGAAGCATACATATTGCTTCAGCATTAAATGTACTGCAATAATGCTGCATTAACTCTTGATTTGCTGCAAAACCTGTTGTTGCACCATCATATCCAAAATCATCAGACCTTTTTGCAGCTATTGCAAAAAGATGACCACCAAGTCCATTATATCGTTTTTGAGAAGATATCTCTGGATTGTTATGTGGTGCTGCAACCATCCAAGTGATAAAGACGGCTCGCATATTATCATCAGGCCTGAGGGCTATTAAACCCTGTATTGCGACAGTTCCTTTTAAAACAATGGCATAAACTTCATTTTCCTTTAACAAGTCAGCCCAATTAACATACCAATCTGTTTTTTTGTTATATTTTGAAAGGAAACTTGCTCTTTTGATACGAATTACCTCAGTTTCAACAACTTCTCCTGTTTCATTATCTATTAGACATGGAACTAACTCATCAATTTCAACACAAATCATTTAACTTCTCCTGTTTAATACGTTTTAGATATAATGCAATATTTTTCTACTCCACGCAAAGCATAGTAGCTTTTGCCATCTGTTTTAACAAACAGCTCTTTTATTATCTCTTGATTTATTACAGATCTCATCTACTCCGATTTCTTTATTTCCTATCTCTATCTCCTCTGATTCTAAAGAATGGAGATTTTCGGGATTTACTACAGTATGTCCGTCAAACAATCCGGCATAAAAGCATCTGCAAAATAATCGTTAGTTTGCATTAATTTTTTGCCAAGTGCGTCTGATTTTCCTATTGGAACTATCCTCCTTTACTGTATCTGAGGAATTTCTTCCCTATGTTTATACTATCATGCAGAATGTTTCTCTGCAAGAATAATATGACAGATTAATATGGAATATTCGTGATCAACCCTTTTTGATATGACGATCAGCCAAATTTGCCAAAATACTTAAGTCATATCAAAGAAGAGAGTATCTTTTATAGGTCTCCTCTGATACCCCGGTTACTTCACATGCCTCTTCCAGAGAGATATGAAATTTTCGGATCATATTATCAATGATGGAAATCAAACTATTTATCTTTTTTTCTTCTAGCCAATCATGCAATGCTTTGCACATATCAGTGTACTTCCCAGTTGTCATCTGCTCCAATAGGAAGTACGACTGGAAATCCATAAAACTGCTTTGTAGTGTTTGAAATAAGAATTCTGACCTTATCCATGGCGATAGGAACGCACTCAGAATTGACAGCCTTACAATACTCGTCCTTATCTGCATAAACTATATCCGAAGAGAAATCGAACGTTGCAACCATCTTTAAATAAAACTCACCCTCAGTATGGCTCTGGTAAAGTACCACAATACGGCATTTTACAGGGGTTTGAGGGTCTGTTTCCGGAATACCGATTCCGACTGATATATTACAAATGCCGCTTAATTGAGAAAGGTCATTTTCCGGGAAATCAAAATCAAATTGAGTGACTCTGGTTTTGATGAATTTAAACATAATATATGCCTCCTAATTTTATTATTCATGATATGTTCCTAGATATCACATAACATCGCATCAGTAGAATAATAATTTCTAAAAAATCTGTAAATACTTATTTATAAAAATAACATGGTATTTTCAAAGATTTGTTTATCAAAACCGGAAACAACCATATTAAAGAAAACAGAGGAAGGAGAGCAGGGCAGCCCTGCGATAAACATAATGTCAAAAAATACAATTCCAGAAAAAGCAGTATTAGAAGAAAACGTGGATTTAGGAGATAGCGATGAACTGTTATATTTTCACTTGCGGTTAAAGGAAACGGATTTTACAATGGGTTTATCGGATATCTTGGCATGTCTGAAATTTGCAGAGAAAGAAGGAATGGTGCCGGAGCTTCCTGAACAGTGGTGGGATGAAATGTATAGGGTTTATCCGGAACTGCAGGAACCATTAGAGGTATCAGAAAACGAAAATGAAGAGATTTAAGCTAAGAACAGGAAAACATCAGGTTTTCAGCCTGACCAGAGAAATCTACGAAGAAGAAACTCAGTTGCAACCGCCATATAGAGAGGTTGGCCAGGACAAAAGGACAAGATACTTTGCCGTCTGCCCGTCCTGCGATAATCCGATCCAAATTATAGGATTGTACTCAAAAGCAGACAACTCCCCGTCGGTGTACGGGAAACATTACAATAAGGATACAAAATTCGCAAAATATAATGAACAGGCATATTATTTCTGCCCGTATGCGGCGCATCGGTATCAGGTGACAGCAGAATCAAGAAAAGAGCATCTGACTGATTATGAAAGAAACGTATACAATATCCTCAGAGATAACTTTGATATTGCAGTAAGCATCATACAGCAGGACACCGGGATCTTCATTTCTGAAAAAATGGCAAGGCAGATGCTCTTTGATTTTTGCTCATGTGAAGGACATATGTATTATTGGGCTACCATATACAACGCTCCCTGGTTATTGTTATTTTTCTTAAGTACAAAGAACTGCTATGGACTACTTATAGATAAAGAGAGCCGATTATACGAGATTCTGTCTCAGCGCCCTGAGATCAGATTGGTTGATACAAGATATGACAGATATAAGCAGGTCGCCGGAAACGGCTCCTTTCTGAATATGAGTTTCAAAGTCCTGAAGCACAGAAGATCAATAGTAGACGACAGATTAAAAGAATCAATGTCAATGAATTTTATACAAACTACGGATTATATCGCAAACGTATTATTTTCCATGAAAATTGAAATCAATGAATATCGATTTTTGAACTGGATATCCTCGGAAAAAGCTCAAAAATACCGGGGTAATATCAGAAATCAGAGATTATTGCAAATAGCTAGGGAAATGATGCCAGACCTGTAAAAACAGATTCCAGAGAGGAGAGTGTCTCATGCCAGATCAGTATAAATGGATATATACGAAAAGAACAGGGCAGCTATACACGAAAAAAATATTGCTTACTTTCGATATTCCAGTGTTGTTTGTATGTACAGACGAACAGGAGCATCTTTTCCTGTGTTTGAACGTTGACAGCGATACCGGGTTGACAGTTATTGCTGAGACATCTAAACAGATGTTGGAAGATATGGAGCAGTGCAGGATTCCAATGGAAACGGTGTTTCGGAAAGCAGAGAAAGGGGAGCTGATTCTGGTCTGGTATAAGAAGGATGAAAATATGATAGAGTTTAAAGTGGAAAATGCAAAAGAAATTCCTGCAGACATGCTGCCGGAAAAAGGGGCATTTTTGAAATAAAAACGGAACAATGTTCCGTTTTTTGATTTCTGGCAAAAAGAAAAACAGCGCCGGAGCGCTGTCCTGGTCAGAGGAAAGCATATTAGCAATTCTCAAAAACCTGTTTCATTTTCTTGTAGTTCATTCCATCCTCAATGTCTGGCACTGAAAAATATACCTTATCGAAAGAATAGTTCCCAGATGTGAGGTATTTTTTGAAAATTTTTGCGACAACAGCAGCATCCTGCCCGAAGACTCCTGATCCGAATGCTCCAAGGATTAAGATTTTTACCTGATTACTTTCTGCAATATCCAGTAAGAATCGGATACGACTGTCTAAGGCACTCTCATTTTCAATGGGAGATACTTTTCCATATCTTAAGGCTGTAGAAGCATTGGGAGCTGCTACAGTGATAACATCTGCTTTTACGGTATTGGCATCTGTAATGTCCTGATCAACCAATGTTTCTCTGTCATAAAATATCATATCCGGGGTATATAACCCACGATTCCGAAACAATCCTCTGTTCATATTCTGCCTGTTATATGCGTAAAAAGAATCATCAAACTGTTTCAGGACAGAATATAAGGTGCCACTGCTGTACATGAGGCTTTCTTCCTGTGCTCTGGGTCCCTTTGTTAAGTATGTTCCACCGGGAGTTTTATAATTCGCAAAATTCAGTACCGCCATCTTTTCGCCCTGTTCCTGATGCTTAAACATGCTTGTGACGCTATCAAAGCTATCGATAAAAATAGCAGGGATATGTATGCTTTCTGGATATGTAACAGGGACAGATCCGGTATATGCTTCTGTCCGGGCAATTCCTTTTACTATTTCTGCCCGGTTTTTGTTATTGATCAGCTCAATATGCTGCGTTGCATTTTTTATCTGCTTTCTTTTTTCAGTCCAAAAGTGTTCATTATTCATAAGTCAGTTCCTTCTTTCTTTTGCATGATACGTTCTAAGATTAATATGAAAGAAACCGTTTTTGGTTACGAAAAAATCTAAGGATTTCATAAAAAAACGGAACAATGTTCCGTTTTTGGCGATTCTCACCATATTATAAACAGCAGAAATATTGCGGAAAGAGGTGAGGTGTCGTGAAAGTAACAATATATACGGACGGATCGGCCAAGGGCAACCCAAACGGACCTGGAGGATACGGAACAGTCCTACAATATGTCGATAATAAAGGAGTGCTGCATGAAAAAGAAATGAGCGCCGGCTATCGGAAAACGACAAATAACCGCATGGAGCTTATGGCAGCCATTGTAGGGTTGGAAGCACTGGTAATGCCATGTCAGGTAAAGCTTTATTCCGATTCCAAGTATCTGACAGATGCTTTCAATAAAAACTGGGTGAAAAGTTGGGCGAAAAATAAATGGAAAAAAGCAGATAAGTCTCCAGTGAAAAATAAAGATCTGTGGATACGTCTACTGGCAGCGATGGCGCAGCATCAGGTATCATTCATCTGGGTGAAAGGTCATAGTGGAAATAAGGGAAATGAGCGATGTGACCGGCTTGCAACAAAAGCAACAAAGGGGAAGCATCTTCTGATCGATACTGTGGAAGAGTAACACTCCGGAGTGCATGAGTTGTTGTACTCCGGGGCATTGTTGTTGCTACAAGAAAGAAGAAATTGTGATGATCACACAAAATGTTTACAGCCAGATAAGAAACGTAAAAAAAGGTACCGAAAAATCATATTGTTTAGAAACAGGCAACTAGAGAGGTAAAAACTATGAATTTAGAAGAAATTATTAATGAATTAAGGGATTGTTCAAACGATGCAGTTCTTCGGGTACATCATATTTTCGATGAAATTTATGATGTAAAAAATGTACTTTTAGAAAAAGATGGAGAGAAAGACTATTTTATTTTACAGACACAGGAAGATATAGATAACGCTGGAGAACCGTACGACTCGATCACAGTTAAAAAGTTCAACGAAATTGTTGAACATGTACCAGGAGATACAAGTGGGTATATTCATAGTAAAGAAGGAGGTTTTGTCAATCGTGTGACGATCGCGGTTGATGGCAAATCAGTGGTGTTAAAATCACAGGATGATTGCAAAATCAAGAACCTGTTTGAAGAAGTATCGGATGAAAGATTAGCTTTTTTGGCTCAAGGACTGTATTGGAATACTATTCATGCAAACAGATGTTTCATTGGAGAACTGATGCCTTATGTAGAAACAATGATGAATATATTAAGGGAAAATGCAGGTATCAGGACTGAAGATGAAGAAAAAATGCTAAATCCTAACTATAACCACAAGAATTATTTTCTTCTTTGTAGCGAAGAAGTGGTGAGGATGGTATTTCTTGAAATGACAAAACGATTTATTATTGATCGGAAGGATGTACCGTTCTCCTTTAGAGATGAATTGAAAAATTATTCGGCTTCTGCTGTATTAAAAATTCATGGTGTTTCAAACATAAATACTGATGTGAAACAGATAGAGGTAATCCATAATAGAGAACAGGATACTATCGTATTAAAAACAGCAGAAGATATTCATGAAGAATCATGTGAATTACATTCAAAAGCATTATCTGATCTGTACACAGAAGGATTTGGTTGGACTCCCCAATATACACCTATCTATATTCATGACATCAATGGAGAAAAAGTTACAGATATAGTAGAATCAGCAGATAAAAAATATATTGTGATTAATAAGAAAAGTCTCTAAGAATGAAAAGAAACTGTAAATAATTGGCGGTATGAAAAACGGAACAATGTTCCGTTTTTTGTCATTACTGAGAATGTTTTTCCCATACATTGCATTGCCGGGGAACCCTCTGTATAATATAAGCATAAGAATGGAGTACAACATGTATATTTTTGAGGATATTGTAATAAATGAAGAACTGCCAAAGAGACTGCAACAAGATATAGCAGATCTGGAATCCTTATATTACAGCGGTCAAGAGCAGCAGTACAATCTGGATTTGAAATTGTTTGAGTCCATTGTAAAATTGAATGTGATTGCAAAGAAAATAAGCATGAGTACCGGAATGAAACTTTTGGAAAAATATCATTAATTTTGTATTATAAAAACGCCCTGTCAGGTGACAGGGTATTTTTTATGTGAATTATTGGAGCTTCATCCATTCGTCATAACTGACAGTAAGAATCTTCAATAAGTGTTTAATCTGAAAACTGTATAGCTGAGAGTCTAATTTTTGAGGATCCAGATAATAGTTTTTTTCGGACAAAACACCATATGGATCAGGAATCTTAAGTATCAGCTTATAATATCCATGATCAAATATCTGCCGATATATCATTTCAGACGAATCTTTTTTCTGAAAATTATGCTACCAGAGAATTCGTTTCATAACATACCTGTAAAAAAATATCCTATCCTACATTTCGTAGCAATTATTCGGAGAAATGTGGTACAAATTTCGCAGAGGTGTGGTAATGAGGCAATGGAAGTGTACCACAAAAGTCGGAGAGGTGTACCACAAATTTCGCAGAAGTGTACCACAGATAATAGCAAAAATCAGATCTCAGCCTGCGACACATGGCAAAGACATCCAGAGGAAGTGTCCTACAAATTTCGGAGAAGTGTCCTACTTAAAATTTTGGAAAGACCTGATTTTACTGAATTTTGGATGCAATACTTCATAGTAATTTTTCGGAGAAGTGTCGTATTGTGACATCTAAAGTGTGGTACAAATTTCGCAGAGGTGTGGTACAAGAAATCCTGCAACCCCTTATTTTACAAGGCTTTGAAGGCCCTAAGATTTTCCTAATAATCTAATATATTAATAATCCAAGGATACAACTTGGACAAGTCGTTTCCGCTTTACTATAATTTATAAAAAGAGATTTTATCAAAACAAAGGGAGAATACCCCTGCCTCTAAGGCAGCGGGATGAATCCCTGTAAAAAGGGAATCTGCCATATTAGATAAGTAAGGATTATTCAGAAAGGAGGGTTTCAGGCATGGAGATACCGGTAACAATGAACATGGCACAGAAGTATGCAGTCAGCAGGGACAACCCGGAAGAAGTGTTCCAGTTTTTCCTTAAAAACTTTGGCTGTGCCCGGAAGGTATATAACCTGAGCGTAGACAATTACTACAAGCATCTGGAAGCAGCCGGATATACATCCGGGGATAAGATCCCGAAGGTGGCCAGCCTGAAAGCTTCCGAACTGAAGAAAGAGTATCCGTATCTGAAAGAGGCGGATTCCCTTGGGATCGCAAACAGTCTCATGGACTTTTCGGAAGCGGTAAGACGGTTCCGGGGACAGGGATCCCACCGGGAATATACGAAACGTGCGCTGCGGCGGGACCGCTCCGGGACGGAGCCGCTGTCCTTCCGGGGACTGAAGGGCATCCCGAAGTTCCATGCGAAGGCACTTGGGGATTTCTCCTACCGCACGGCAGCCCAGTACCCGGTCGGAAAGAACGGGGTCCGTCCGACCATCCGCCTGGAGGGGGATATCCTGTACCTGCCGAAATTGAAGGGCGGCGTAAGGATCCTCCTGCACCGGGACTTCCCCAAAGATGCGAGGATCGGGAGCGTGACGGTATCCATGGATACGGACGGCACGTTTTACGTGAGCATCGGGTATACCCGGGACATCCGGGTTGAGATGTCCTTACAGCAGGCAGCCATGGACGGCACCGGGATGCCGGAGGGGCTTGCGTTCCTCGGGCTGGATTACTCCCAGTCGGACTTCTACGTGGATAATGAGGGCAGGAAAGCCAACTACCCGAAGTATTACAGACAGTCCGAAGAGCGTCTGGCCCGGCTGCAGAAGTCCCTGGCCCGGAAGGAAAAGGACAGCCTTGCCTACAAAAAGGTACTGGGGCAGATCCAGAAGCTCAATACGAAGATCCGGAACCAGAGGAAGGACTTCCTGCAGAAAGAGAGTACCCTGCTCGTATCCGAATACGATGCGATCGTAGTGGAAGACATCGACCTGCGTGGGATGGGCGGTGCGCTCACCCTTGGGAAGAACCTGTATGACAACGGATTCGGAATGTTCCGCCAGATGCTCTCCTACAAGCTGAGGAGGAAAGGCTCCTGCCTTGTAAAGATAGACCGGTGGTACCCGTCCTCAAAGACCTGCTGCCGGTGTGGCAATGTACTGGAGACCCTGGACTTAAAGACCAGGACGTACCAGTGCCCGCACTGCGGGATGGTAATGGACCGGGACTGGAACGCAGCGGCAAACATCTGTGCGGAAGGGATGCGTATCTTCCCGGAGTACTTAAGGTCTGTTGTAGAGGCAGAACAGGAAGCAGCGTTAAAGGCTGCGGCAAATAGACAGCGTCGAAGATGCCGGAAGGCATCCTGACATAAATGTAACAGAGAGACCCAACCGGACGGGACGCCGGGGTAGCCTGCCGAACTACGGGGCGGATGTCAAAGAACATCCCATAATATGTCACCCGGACAGGCATGGAAAATAGATGCCATTTGGCGGAAGCTCCCACCTCAGCGTGAGCAGGTGGTGAGTATGTTCACGTAGACTCAAAATTATGGAAGCAACATTCCTTACCTATGTTGCTCTTGCCTGTGAGATACACAGGAAGGCGGTTTTTTGGTACATACTATACAAAAGGATTCTGTCAGAGACAGGATAGCTACAAGTCTTTCACTGAGTAGCTATTAAAAGCAGGATATGTGATTGGTAATAAAAGAGGTCACATATAGCTATCCGGGGTCGACGCTAACCGGTATAAATAATTTGGCAGTATGATCCAGCTCATTCAGTAGAATGGATCCGGCAGCTTGCGCTCCCCGACCTTTGAGCGGGGCTGTCGAAAGGGGTTGAAAGTGGAAGCAAAGACCTCGTTATGCCTAACCCGGAATTTCGGTTCCGGTACAATCTGTTTTTCAGGAAACAGGTGCTGCCATAAGGCAGTGGTTAAAACTATCCCACGGAGGGGACTAAACTGGAGAAGTGATGGTATTAGCTTCAGGGAGACACATAAACAGAAGAAATTCAGACATGTAGGACAGTTTCGACATGATCTACAAAGGGCTTCGGCCTGGAGGGGGTTATGATGCATGGAAAAAGTGTGGTTAATAGATTTTCTTTAAAAAAGAAGATTTATACGAACGTGCAAAAGGTCAGAATACGGATACCTGAAGTGACTGGTAACGGTTTCAGAAAATATTCGCATTTTAGGGTGCAGTCTCTGCATTTTACGAAATGCAGGGAAAGTGCGCCCTGAAGCCGTTGTCCTGAGCGACTGGCTGTTGAACACATCGTATTTTATTGATTTACTTTATCGTAAGTGGAGCGTACCCACCCTTAAAAGCGGAATGGGTTGTATAGAAGTGTTCCCGATAACATAAATCCATTCCGAGACAGGAGCGAATGAGACAAGTCCCACGCATCGGCAAACCTAAAGGGTATCAGTACCGGACAGCCGCCAGTGAGGGAGCCAGGACAAAAGGCTGTCAGATGTAGAATTATGCATGATAAAAAGAAAATGGAAAAGATGAAAAACGGAACATTGTTCCGTTTTTTTGGCAAATGCTTAAAAGGCTATTACTATGCAATGTCATTAAGTTAAGATGACCAATCAAGATCTTAGCATCAGAAATGATGCTA
>OFMK01001952.1_pt1 | contig 12913 bp, 12 predicted proteins | sample 1541781 | NCBI WGS metagenome assembly OFMK01 (sample SAMN04209250, study PRJEB22552) | human gut metagenome | biome: gut; material: feces | host: Homo sapiens | place: USA: Oklahoma
CCCCCGTTTCGCCTGAAGCGAAACGGGGGTATTTTCTTTATCTGAAATCAGGGCATCAGCGCCTGTCGGCTTTTTCCACCGGGCTGAGGAGCCACATTGCGGGTGTGGCGAATCTCCTCCCAGACTGTGGTCTTTTTAAAGTAGCAGCCCACGGTAATAGGCAGCCAGCTCAGCAGGAACAGCCAGTAGCAGGCAACGCCCTTCCACAGGCGGCGGTCCCACTTATTCTCCACCGTCACCACCAGCACAGCCGCCGCCGTAGCGCCCAGCGCGCTGATCACCAGATTCAGGGCGAAGGCTCCCAGAGCCAGGGACAAAGAGAAGTAGGGCCGGGAACAGCCAACCGCCAGAGCGGAGAGCACCGAGCTGCCCAGAGCGGCCACCTGGTAGGCAGGCACCAGCATGGTAGCACCCATATCAAACACCACGCTGTCCGGCTTGCGCATCATGCGCTCCATGATCACAGGCAGATACTGATGGGCGATCTGAATGGTGCCGCTGGTCCAGCGGCGGCGCTGCTTCACCGAGATCTCATAGCTCAAAGGCTGCTCGTCATAGGTGATCGCTAGAGGGACCCACCAGATCTTTACCTCGGCCATGGCCAGCTGAACGGACATCTCCAGATCCTCACTGATGGTCTGGGTACGCCAGCCGCCCATCTTCTCCAGCGCAGCGGCGGACACCATAAAGCCGGTGCCGCCCAGCATGGCGGACAGTCCCAGTCCAGCCTTGCCGTTGTTGTGGAAGCGGCTCATCATCCAGTAGTAAATGGAGTAGCAGCCGGAAAAAGCGGTGTCGTAGGGATTCTTGCTGTCCCGGTAGCCCTGAGCCGCCCGGGCGCCGGCGCAGTAGGCGTTGTTCATTTCCTTCAAGAAATCGGGATGGGCCACATTGTCCGCGTCGAACACGCAGAAGGCGTCGTAGCCACGACCAGCCAGCTGGTTGTAGGCAAAGCGCATGACCTCGCCCTTGCTCTTGACGGGAACGGTGCACTCCAGTACCTTGGCGCCGAAATTGGCGGCCGCCTGAGCGGTGTTATCGGTGCAGTTATTGGGGATCACGTATACATCATACAGTTCCGGGGGATAGTTCTGGGTCAGCAGGCTGTTGACCAGAGAGCCAATGACCAGCTCCTCATTGCGGGCAGCGATCAAAACAGCAAACCGGGTCCGGGCCGGGTGCCTGCCGTAATCCATGGGGCGCCGCCAGGACATCAGAGCTGTCACAAAATAATAACCGCCCCAAACGGTCATTGCCAGACCCAATACACTGGCAAAAGCCAGCATCAATCGTGCGGTAAACTCCATGGTCCAATCCTCCTTTGCTTGATGGTCCCAGTGTAACAGTGAAATGTTAAGCCCACACCATATAAATCATTAAGATTTTTAAAAGATCTCTTTAAAAGCCCCTTTTCCCCTTACTTTCTCCCCTCTATTCCAGGGTGGGGAAAAATTAACAGAATGTTTGTTTGCCTTTTTCCCCCGCTCCCTTTATAATATTTACATAATACTTTTTATCCGCTTTTTGTTGTTCCTTTTCACCCATTGTAGCGCAGCATGACCACCTTTGCGTGTTCCGGTTCTGCCGCGCTAGCGCAAAGGAGGTACCTATTTGCTTCAGTTTGAACATGTCTCCCTGGCCTACGGTTCCCAGCAGATTCTGCACGATCTGTGCTTTCAGATCCCGGACGGTCAAATGACCGTGCTCATCGGCCCGTCCGGCTGCGGCAAAACCACCACGCTGAAAATGATCAACCGTCTCATCGAGCCCACCAGCGGAAAGATCTATCTGGACGGCGAAGACATCGCCACCAAGAACAAGGTGGATCTGCGCCGGCATATCGGCTATGTCATCCAGCAGATCGGCCTGTTCCCCAATATGACGGTGGCCCAAAACATCTGCGTGGTTCCCACTCTGCTGAAATACAGTAAAGAGGAGTGCGACCGCATCGCCCGACATCTGTTGGAGATGGTCAATCTCCCCTATGAGCAGTACGCCCATAAATACCCCAGCGAGATGTCCGGCGGTCAGCAGCAGCGCATCGGCATCCTCCGGGCACTGGCTGCCTCGCCCCCCATCGTCCTGATGGATGAGCCCTTCTCCGCCCTGGACCCCATGACCCGCCGCTCCCTGCAGCAGGAGGTGCGCAACCTTCAGCAGAAGCTGCACAAGACCATCGTCTTTGTCACCCATGACATGGAGGAGGCCCTGGATCTGGCCGACGTGATCGTCTTTATGGACCACGGCAAGATCGTACAGATGGCTCCCCCGGAGGAAATGCTGGCCCACCCGGCTACCGGGCAGATCCAGGACTTTTTGGGCAAGTTCATTCAAACCAACTCCCCCAACGACCTCACTGCCGCCGACTTTATGCGCACCGGCGTTTACTCCGTCTCCGCCAACCGCGGCATCAATGAGTGCGTCAGCAAAATGCAGCGCCACAATGTAGACACCCTGCTGGTGGTAGACGATCAGGGCAAGTATCAGGGCACAGTCTCCATCGCCGACATCCGTCTCACCGGCCACGTGGTCAAGACCATTCAGCCCCTCATCCGCTGCAACACTCCCACCGTCCACGCCCAGGATAACGCCAAGGACTGCTTTGACCAGCTCATCTCCAGCGGCGCCCCTTACCTCGTGGTGCTGGGAGACGGAGAACAAGTGGCCGGCATCATCACCAAAACCAGCATGGCCTCCGCCATGGCAGAGCAGCTTTGGGGGTGAGGCAGAGTGACATTCCACGACTTACCAAAGGCTCTGCTGGAACATCTGGGTTTTACCTTTGTCTCGGTAGCGGTAGGCTTTGTGCTGGGCGTGCTGCTTGGCATTCTGCTCTCTCGCCTGCCGAAAAACCTGTCCAAGCTGATTTTACCCATTCTCTCTATCTTCAACACCATCCCCGGCGTCGTATTTGTGGGCCTGCTGTTTCTGGTTCTGGGCATGCAGCCTATCACCGTTCTCATCGCCCTGTCCATCTACGCAACCTTTCCCATCCTCAAAAATACGTACGCCGGTCTCTCCTCGGTGGAGGGGCAGTATATTGAGGCAGCCAAGGGCTGCGGTATGAGCCCCATCCAATGTCTCGTCCGGGTGGAACTGCCTCTGGCTCTGCCCACCATCATCGGCGGACTGCGTATGTCCACCGTCTACACCGTCAGCTGGGCGGTGCTGGCCGCCATGATCGGACAAGGAGGCCTTGGCACCTTTATCTACGCAGGCGTCAGCGCCAATGACAACGGCCTCATCCTTCTGGGCGCCGTTCCCGCCGCCATCCTGGCCTTTGTGTTGGGCTCTTTGGTGGACGCCCTTCAGCGCCGGGCCGTGCCCCGTGGCATGCGGAAAGGGGGTGGGGACCTGTGACCTTCCAAGTGATCTTTGAGCACCTGTCCATGGTCATTGTGGCCCTGCTCTTTGCCCTCATCGCCGGCGTCCCCCTGGGTGTACTCTCCTACTTCTATCCCCGGACGGGCAAGATCATTCTCCGGGTGGTAGACCTCATTCAAACTACCCCCGCCCTGGCTCTGCTGGGTATCATCATGGTATTTATGGGCGCCGGAAAGCCCACCGTCATTGTGGGCCTGGCCCTCTACTCCCTGCTCCCCATCGTGCGCAACACGGTGTTGGGCCTCAACCAGGTGCCTTCCGCCCTGAAAGAGGCGGCCACCGGCATGGGCATGACCCGCATGTACCAGCTGCGGCGGGTGGAGATTCCCCTGGCCGCCCCCATCATCTTTACCGGCGTGCGCATCGCCGCCGTCAACGCCATCGGCACGGCGGTCTTTGCCGCCATGGTGGGCGGCGGAGGCCTGGGCAACATCATCAACACCGGCATCCGGCAAAATGATATGAAGGCCATTCTCAGCGGCACCGGCGTGCTCATGGCCATGGCCCTCATTTTGGATCTCATTATGGCCCTGGTGGAGCATCGCATGAACCGCCGCTCCGACCGCGCCCCCTCCCCTGCCGGTAAGCTGCTCACCCGGGCCGTGGCCGCGGTGACCGCGGTGGCCTGTGTGGCTCTTACCGTGTGGACCTTCCTGCCTCAGCAGGAGGACGGCCTGGTTCTCTACGAGGGGCAGTTCTCCGAGGTCCAGCTGGTCAATAGCATGATCAAGCAGCTGGTGGAGGACCGCTACGACCTCACCGTCACCATCAAGGATCAGATGACGGCTGTCAACAACTTCAATGCTATGACAGGCCAGGACCACAGCTGTGACCTGATGTACACCTGGGACGGCACCCTGCTGACCACCATCATGGGTCTGGACACCACCGATATCCCCGATGGGCAGACACTCTATAACTTTGTCAACGAGAAGATGAATACGGAGTATGACGCCCGCCTCATGGGAAAAATCGGTGTAAACAACACCTACGCCATCGGTGTGACCCAGGATGTGATGGACACCTATCATCCCACAAAAATCAGCGATCTGATTCCTGTTGCCGGCGAGCTGCGCTTCGGCGCCGAGTCTGACTTCTTCACCAGTGCGGGCAGTATGAAGTATGATCCCTTCGTTCAGTTCTATGGCCTGAACTTTGCCAAGGCCACCCCGGTGGACATCATGCTCAAGTACACTGCCATTGAGCAGGGAGCCTATGATGTGATAGTCGTCTACGCCACCGACGGTCTGAACATCCGGGCGGGCCTTACTGTATTGGAGGATGACCTGCACTTCTTCCCCGACTACTACGGCACCATTCTGGTGCGCAACGATGTATTTGAGCGCTTTGAGGAACAGGCCCCTGATCTGGAGGAAACCCTGTCCCTGCTCAACGGTAAGTTTACCGACCAGCTTATGAGCCAGCTCACCTACCGGGTGGACGTGGAGCAGGAGCCGGTAGACCAGGTAGCCCGGGACTTTTTGGTGGAAGCTGGTCTGCTGGAGCAGTAACTCTTCCACACCCTGCAATCAAAATGTGCAAAACGCGCCCCGTGTCAGTGTTTAAACTGGCACGAGGCGCGTTTATTCTGCTGCCGGGGAAATCAGGCCCGCTTTCGATATCTCCACGCAAGAATCAGGCCTGCCAGGAGCACTGCGGCGCTGGCTGCCAGCAGGACTCCATATTCGCGGTTTAAAGCGCTCTGATTTTCCCCTTTCATCTCCAGTTTCATAGGATCTTGTCCGCTTTCTGCTGCGGTGTTGGCCTGGGGACGCTCAGGAACATTGCCGTCCATCGGCAGGGAAGCTGAGTCTTCCCCTACAGGCAGATCGAATGGCTGGCCGCCGGAAGGCACTTCCTCCCCCTGGGGCTGAGCACTTATATCTTCCCGCTCCATAGGTCCGCCCATCCCGCCGCCCATGGCATTGTTCATGGTACCCATGTCCGAAATGCTCAGTTCCGAGGCATCCACCAGAGCGCTGCTGTCCTCCGCCTGGCCGTCAGAGGTGGAGGGGATGGTCCCGTCCAGCTGGCCCTGGACGCTCTCAGCCCGCAGCAGGCAGAACTGCTCCAGCGTCTCCACCCCCGTCTCAAACTCCTCATAGGTACAGAATTTGGTGGGGTCTTTTTCCACGTAGGTGGCAATGAGCTGCTTTGTCTGGGCCATCATCTGGGTAAAATAACCGCTGTCAAAGTAGGAGGAAATAAAGTCCGCAAAGTACTGGTGGTACAGCTGGGTGTACTCTTCACTCTCAAAAATCCAGGCCAACATGGGCCGGGAGTCCACGGTCCCGCCGGATACCGGGGTGTCAATGGGGTAGTTTACCATGGAGGTGGCATCCTGTCCGCCCTGGAAGCCGCCAAAGGCCAGGTTATAGTCCCAGGGAATCATGGACAGCTGACCGTCCTCTTCGTAGAGGTAGTAGTTGTGGATCATGGAGCCGGTGTAGCTGTCAAAGTTACACACAAAGTTGTGCACTACAAAGTAGCGGATCACCTCGTCCACATCTACCACACTCTCAATATTCTCACCCTCATTCAGCTGCTTGAGAGAGGCGATGAGCCGGTCCTTGTCGGCGTCGGTGATGTCGGTTTTGGCGTTGTCAAAGATATTGGAATAGCTGTCGTAGTCGTCATCGGTGTAGATAAGGGATACATCGCTGCTGCCCATGGAACCGCCCATACCGCCTCCCCGGCCACCGAACTGTTTATCCGTCTGAGCCGGGTCTGTGGTCTGACTGTCCGAGGCATCATCCTGAGACGGGACTGCGCCCGGCATATCTTGGGGCATAGTTTCTGTGTCAGACTGCACTTCTTCCCCAGTATCCGGCGGCGTCATACCGTCTGGCCGTTGGCCCTTCATGGCCTGTCGGTCCGGAAGGGTATTCTGACTCTCTTCGCCGCTTTGATCGTCCATCCAGTCCTCCAGATCAAATTCTCCGCCGTTGCCCCGGCCGCCGCCCATGCTCATGCTGTCAGGCTTATAGAGCTCTCCATAGTCGCTGCCGTAGTTGCGCTCCAGGAAAGACTCCTCCACCCCCTCCACCGCCAGATAGAGGCCCCAGTCCTCCCCGTTGACGGTAATATACACGTAGCTGCACAAATGGGCGTCCACGCCGAAATAACCCATCATCTGATAGGTGAGGTAGTCCTTCATATAGGTATTGTCCTGAATGATGTTGTTGAGACTGAGCTTATCCAAGCCGTGGTAGCTGATCGTACTGTCATAGTGGTCAAACTCAATTTTAAAGCTGTATCGGTCGTTTCCATAGCTGGCCACCTGGGTCAGAGAGGTATTGCCCTTGGCCCGGATGGCTACGTTGTTATAGCTCTCGTTGTCGATGACCACCGAGCACAGTTCGTACTCCTCGTCGGTACAGCCCTCCAGGAACCCCTCCCAATCATCCATAACGATGTCGATGGTGTGGACCCTTGACGTGTCAAACAGACGGCTCTCATATCCCTGGGTTGTGGAGGCCGCCTGGATACCTAAGGAGGGAGCGTTTAGAAAGACTCCGGTCACCACCAAGGCTAAAAGCAGAGCCAGGCAGCAGATCTTGTCCATGTATTTATGGGTCGACATGGTCTGCTCCTTTCTTTATCCCATATAGTCTCCGTTGTAGCTGACCAGCACGGCGCTGGCGACTCCCTGCATCTCGGAGAGGTCATTGATAAAATCAGTATTCTCGTCTTTCATCCGCACCTCCAGGTTCAGCTCCACGGCTCCCTTCTGGACTGTCTTACTCTTGACGGTCAGGCGCTGGACCTTTTCCTTCAGAAATTCCGTAGCTGCCGCTTCGCTCTCATGTCCGTCACAGCGGAGCACTACAATATAGGGATTCACATGGGACTTTTTGTTGGCAAAAATCAGCAGGAACACACCAATAAATACGCTGCCGAATACAGCCAGAGGGATGAGTCCCGCCGCCAGCACGATACCTGCGGCAATGGACCAGAACAGGAAGGCAATGTCCAGTGGCTCTTTGATGGCGGTGCGGAAACGGACGATGGACAGGGCACCCACCATGCCCAGGGACAGCACCACATTGGAGGTGACCGCCAGGATAACCAGCGTGGTGATCATAGTCAGGGCCACCAGAGTCACGCCGAAGCTGGAGGAGTACATCACCCCGGCAAAGGTCTTTTTGTAGATAAGGAAAATAAACATACCCAGGGCAAAGGCCAGCACCAGTGCCAGGGCCATATCCAACAGGGTAACGCTGGTCATGTTCTCCAGGAAGCTGGATTTGAAGATGTCTTGAAAAGTCATTGTGTTCTGCTCCTTCTTGATTGTTCGCGCTCACCCGTAAATCCGGCAGGCGGCGTATTTGGAAAAGGCCGAGGTGTGAGTTCTGGGTACCTGGGCCAGGTCTCGGATCAGAGAAGGCAAAAAGCCGTCCCACTTTACCTCCAGGATGGCGGGAGCGTCCCCCGCTGGAATGGTTACGCAGTCCGGATTTAAAAAATCCGTGTTTCCCATGGCAGTACGGATGTTGTAATCCAAGGTCACCCGCACATTCCCCGGGTCGTAGACAAAGGGCTCCCGGGTATAGTCCACAATCGTCCGGGGCCGCAGACCCTGGGTGGTCATTTTGAAGCACAATTCCCGGACCAAGGGCTCTTTGCTGTCTGCCAGCCTGGTAACATCTCCGCCAGCTACGGCTTGGACCTCTTCCCAGCTCATCCTGGCCTGCTCTTTGCTGCACAGACCGCTGTACTTACTCTTTTTTTCCAAAAAAACTTGGGACAGATCTCCGTTGTAGTACCGGATCCGAAATTTTTCCCGGCTGTTTACTCCATCCAGCTTTTCCCTCAAAGCTTTGTCCGCCAGATTGTCAAAATACAAGCTTCGGATCTGGTAGCTCCCGTTTACCGCATGCTGGTCCCCTTCCAGCACCGCTCCCAGGCGGGCACGGAGGGCCAACAGGTCAGAGTAGCTGATTTCGTGCTTCCACTCGTGACGAAACTCCATTTCGCGGCCTCCTTTCCATAGGTGGCTAGTATACTCTGTCAACCTTAGTTCAAGCTTAGAGAATATAAAATCAGCGGAGCAAGATATACCTGCTCCGCTCTCAGCCTCTTTTTTTGCACGCTTTCCTATGGTAGCCGCTTGGAGGCAACGATGCGTGGATTCACATGGACCATACAGTGCTTTACCATAGGGAACCGGCGTTCCATGGCATGATGTACCTGCGCCGACGTCTCATGGGCCTCAGCCAGCGGGACTTCCCCATCCGCAGCAATCTCTACTTCCACATAGATTCGGTTGCCAAACAGCCGGGTCTGCAGCCGGTCCACACCCAATACCCCCGGCTGGGCCAGCGCAGTCTGCCGCATCTCCTCCTCCATCTCCTCCGGACAGGCGGTATCCAGCATTTTTGCCGCGGCATCCCGGAAGATGTCCCAGGCCGCCTTCAAAATAAACAGACAGATCACCACACTGGCTGCCGGATCCAGCTCCGGGATGCCCAGCCTCGCTCCGCAGATCCCCACAAAACTGCCCACAGAGGACAGCGCGTCGGAGCGGTGGTGCCACGCATCCGCCATGAGAGACGGAGAGTTCAGCTTCTTGGCCGCCGCTCTGGTGTACCAGTACATAGCCTCCTTGGACACGATGGAGAGAACCGCAGCCGCCAGTGCCACCCGCCCGGGAATGGGCAAGGCGTCCGCGCCTCCCAGGATGTTTCCCACTCCGGTCCAGCCGATTCCAAGCCCTGTCACGGCCAGCATAGAGGCAAGCAGGATGGCAGCCATACATTCAAACCGCTCGTGGCCAAAGGGGTGCTCCCGGTCCGCCTCCTTTCCCGCCAGCTTGACACCGGCAATCACCACAAAAGTGCTCAGCACATCGGATGCGGAATGGACAGCGTCAGACACCATTGCCCCGGAATGGGCCACCAATCCCGCAGCCAGTTTCAGAATGGTCAGCACCACATTGCCCAGGATCGTGACAACTGAAACTCGTATTGCTCTGGCTTCTCCGCTTTTTTGATCCATACTGTTACCTCCCATTTGGAACATATTGCTGTGGCATTCATCTGTTTAGCCTGTTCCAGGGGGTACACAAAGACACCCATGGAACATATTTTTGTCCCACAGATGCCTCACCATCTGCTGCCGCCGCAGCGGCCCGGCTCCTTTACGGCCTGTTCCGTATGGGGCGCGCCGCCCCAACCATGTTCTCACCCTCAGTCTATGCCCTCCTCTTCCCTTTGGTCACTGCATCCCTTGTCAAAAAAAGTTCACACTTTTCGTATGGTACAGGCTTATCCATTTGTGTTAAAATAAAATTGTCCCCAAAGGAGATTCTCTGCATCTATTTTTCCTTACCAAAGAACAGGAAGGCAACTCTATGGACAACAATTTTGCCTCTTCTATCGATTCCAAGCACCGCCACCCCCGCAGTCTGGCGCTGCGCTCGCTGGTGCTGCTGCTCGGCTTTGGCTGTGCGGCATCTCTTCTGCTGGGCAGCTGCGCCCATCCCCGTATCCTTCCTCTAACAGGTTGGCTGCCAAAATCCTCCCTGTCCGTCTCCATCTCTCGAACCACCTCTCACTGGAAGGCTCCCGATGATACCCATGTTTGGAATCTGACTCTGGTCAATCCCTGGAACCCTCTTCCGGAGGATTATTCCATCTCTCTGAAGCAGGTAGAATCCGGCCAGGCAGTAGATCAGCGGTGCGCGGAGGCCCTGCAGGCGATGATGGATGACTGCCGGGCTGCCGGCCTATCCCCTCTCATCTGCTCCTCCTACCGTACCCAGGAGACCCAGCAGGGACTGTATGACGCCCAGGTCAACGATTTTCTTGCTCAGGGCTACTCCAGAAAAGAGGCTGAGTCCATGGCCGCCACCATAGTGGCCCTGCCCGGCACCAGCGAGCACCAGCTAGGGCTGGCGGTAGACATTGTGGATCAAAACTATCAGATCCTGGAGAGCTCCCAGGAGGACACACCGGTCCAACGATGGCTGATGGAGCACTGCTGGGAGTATGGTTTTATTCTCCGCTATCCGGAAGAGAAAAGCGATTTAACTGGCATTATCTACGAACCCTGGCACTACCGCTATGTGGGTGTGGAAGCCGCAAAAGTGATTACCCAGGCCGGGATCTGTCTGGAGGAATATGTGGGAGCCACTGCAAAAGCCGTTCCTGACTCTTTCTCTTAAAACTTCAGCCGCCCTTCTCTATGCAGGAGAAGGGCGGCTGTTTATTCTCAGATCACTTTCAATTTTTAAAAAAGAAAACGTCCTGAAATCGTTTGATTTCAGGACGTTTGGTGGAGATAAGCGGGATCGAACCGCTGACCTCTTGAATGCCATTCAAGCGCTCTCCCAGCTATGTGCCCGCTCTGCGGCCACATGAACAAGGCAACGCAATCATGCTCAAACCATTGATACGCCTATGTTTTTTACACTTTTATTGTACTACACCGCCGTCAAAATTACAACTATTTCTTACTCGAAGCAAAAGAAAAGAACGCACAGATTTTTTAGGTCTGTGCGCTTTTTGTGCGCTCTGTGCGGCAAAGGAAAGGCCGGGAGAAATCCCGGCCTTGAATTATTGGTTTAAGTATTCAGCACTTGCAAAGGAACCAGATGCGGTATTTCCTCCTCCTTGAAATACGCTCAACATTGCCTCTAAAGCTGTTTGATAATGTGTAAGGAAATCTTCGTATTGGTCATAATAATTCAATTTATTTTGTCCGTAAGCTCTGTCAATGCGCTCATTGTAATATTCGATTGGGTCTGTAACTGTCGTTCCCTGCGTGAGATTGTGCAGGGTTACCATAGAATACTGTTTGATTATCTCGTACTCTACAACTGTTAATACGCATTGGTCACCATTCAAATCCGTATATTCGTAAGCATATCCACATATTGCAACTGCATGAGGATAATTGCGTCGGACGGAGCGAAAATCTGATGCGGCAAGATAAGAATAGTCTATGGGCTTTTTTTCAGCAGACAGAGCATTGTAAGAAATAATCGCCACATCTCCACGGGTAAAGCTAGTAGTATCCGCATTATACTGTCCATTGGTAATTCCCAAGCTGTCAGACAATTCCCATGCCCTATCCCATTGAAAATCCGCCCCGCTCGAATATCCCAAGGCCCGGAGTACAAAAGTAAGATACTCGGAAGCAGTCACAGTGTTATTTCCGCTGTAAGTCGTTGCGGAAGTCCCGGCGGTCAGGTCATTTGTGTAAGCGTATCCCACATACGGCTTTGCCCAGTCTGCCACATCTGTAAAAGGTGTATTCCATGTGCCGTTTTCCGCTTCTTCTCCTTTACCTAAAAGCCGCACAAGCATTGTTACAGCTTCGTGCCGGGTAGGGGCGCGGTCAAGATCGAAAATGGGATTTCCATTTGCATCTGTTCCTGTGCCACTAAACAGGCCCAGTTCGTAAAGTGATTGTGCGGCTTCGTTTGCTTCGTTGCTGGCCGCAAATGTGGAGGGGATAAGAGACAATACCAACACCAAGGAAAGAACAAATGATAATATCCGTTTCATTTTATACCATCCTAACTAATTCTTTTGTTGTATGCCAAACAAAAGGCAGGCAATATCTTTTCAACCTAACAGACTGTCATAAATATCATAGAGTTCTTCAAAATGTTTGTCGCATAAATCGTCGTATTTATTTGTTTTTGCACCACATACTGACCCATTGGAATATTTATATTGACATCCATCATCAGGAACACTATCGCCGGTGTATGTCCCTGAATCATTGGTGTCTGTTGTATCTCCACTCAAACAATCCATGCAATACATGGCATCTTCATCTATGTATTTCCCACAATTAAGGCATTTGTTAGAATGTTCCTTACAACAATTTGTATCTCCGGAAGAAGCAATATAGTTAGTACAACCTTTATGAGCGCAAATGGTAGTTCGTGTGCCATAATCATTTGTAAAAATAGTCGATGTTTCGGACTGCTTTTGACTGTTATTATCTCTTGCATCCCCTGTATCTTCTGGCTGTGAAAAATCGTCTTTTTGTTGCTCATCTGCTCCCTGGAAACTTTGAACACCATCTGTGTTTTCTACATTCTGTCTACCACAAGCACAAAGAGATAGAAGCAGAGCAACAGAAAGTGCCCACAATAGTAATCGCTTCATGTAATATCACCCTTCCTTTATCTTGGTAGGAACATTATACCTTATATTTTGTATGAGGTCAAGTGACCTCATACATAAGGCACCCTCCTGCTATCATAATCATCAGGGGGTGAATGCGTGGTTTCCGCCGAATTAGTAGGAAAAGTAATCCAACGTCTGCGAAAAAATAAGGGTATGTCTCAAGAAGTGTTGAGTGGACTTGCTACACTGGACAGAACACATTACAGCAAAATAGAACGCGGGCTACGTAGCCCCACAATAGATACCCTTTTTAAGATTGCTCACGCTTTAGATATATTACCACATGAGTTAATGATAGAGATTGAGAAAGCAGTAGAGGCAAAAGAACACGAAAAAGAAGCGGCAAGGTAATTCCTTGCCGCTTCCAATATTAGACTTTCCTAATC
>OFMK01001954.1_pt1 | contig 12894 bp, 6 predicted proteins | sample 1541781 | NCBI WGS metagenome assembly OFMK01 (sample SAMN04209250, study PRJEB22552) | human gut metagenome | biome: gut; material: feces | host: Homo sapiens | place: USA: Oklahoma
CGGGGAGGTCGGCCCCGGGGTTCTCGTAGAGTTCGGCCAGTTCGGCGAGAACGGTGCTCATGCTCACGCCGTCTACCATAGTGTTGTCGAAGCCAATACCGACAACAGCACCGCTGCTATAAACTGCCGAGAGAGCTTCAAAGCCGGGAGATTTCGTTAGATCTATCGATCTATGCGACATTGCTTGTTCGACTATTTTACGAGCATCTTTTGAATCCATTGCATTTTGGACAGCCAGAGGTAGATTCAGATCAGATGATCGATACACCTGCTGCTTCTCGCCATTCTTGACTAGAAGAGTGCGCAAGGCTCCGTGACGCTCGAGCAGAATCCTCCATGCTGATGCAAATCTGTCGTGACTGTATTCGCTAGTTTCAAACATGAAGAAGCAATAGGATCCTACCTTGCCCAAGTCGAGACCGCTGGTCCTTCCTATGGTGTATGCCCTCTGTACCTCGGTGAGGTCGAACGGCTCAAATCTCAACTCTTCATTGATAGTGATTGCCTTGGAGTTATTAGGAGACGAAATGGAAAGCCCTTTGCAGAAGTCTGCAAGATTTCCTGAGGCGAAAAGCTCCTTTAGACTTGCTTTGATGCCAATTTTTGAAAGAGCGGAAATCATCCGCGTAGCACTTAGGCTGTCTCCTCCGTATTCAAAAAATCCATCGTAGCGGCCGACACGCCTTCCTCCAAGGAATTTTGACCATATAGACGAAACCTTTTTCTCGATTTCTCCATTTGGCTCAATATAATTGTCAGATGCATCACAGAAAGAGCAATACAATTCAGCCCAGTCTTTAACGCTTCCTTTATCCACTTTTCCGTTTCTGGATAGCGGCTGAGAAGGTAGGATTCCAAGATGCTCGGGAACCATATATGCGGGAACTTCTTTTTCTAGAGTAGAGCGGAGAAGTGTGAGGTCGATAGGTGGAGAAGTTCGGCTGGACAGAGAGATGAACAGGCCATCGTCGATTTTTACCCAGTCGGCACGCAATCCTTTCTCCGAAAGAGAGTCGATCCATTTCTCGGGAGAAAGCAGACCGCTCGGTTCCCCATCGCCAAATGCGCACTGGGCAATTGCAGCTGTTACCATTGCGGAAGGGGCAAACTCGGTGGGATCCACAATGAAAGCCCTGCCGTCTGCTGCTAGGGTTTCTCCAAGAGCACTTATTGCCTCAGAAGGTTCTTCCATGGTGTGAATTGCGTTTATCGACACCACAACATCGAAACGTGCATGAATATCTTGATCGACAACTTTTGTAAGCTTTGCTGTTCTCACTTTTTCTGAAAAGTCGTCTAGCCTTGTTTTGGCCATATCTAGCATAGATTGAGAAGTGTCGAGCAGATGGTATTCCGAGATAGTATCTGCGACCTCGGGGAGCAACAGGGCTGATATGCGTCCACTTCGGCATCCGAAATCAGCGACTTTAAGTTTGCGGCCAAGCGTTTCAGCCATTGCCTTGATTGTGGCGATTGCGTCCTTGATGATTCTTTGGGACGAGTTGCGAGAGAGAAAGAGGGCTTCAGGAGAGAACCTGTCGCTTTCGTACAACGTGGAAGGGTCTGCGGCTTCTGTCAGTATCTTTTCATAGAAATCAGCGGCTTCTTCCAATGTGTTGTCTCGGCATACTGTTGAGCAATTTGAAGTGTTGCGAGAGAGCATTTCCATAACCGCGTGATATCGTGAAGAAGATTCGTCACTCTGCTCGTTCGTAAAAAGCCTGTCATTCGACAAGCCTCGCTCTTTGATAAGAATATTAGAAAGCGCAGTGAGCCGCGTGTGTTCAGCTTCCCTGTTCTCGACTGGCGATCTCTCGCTAATTGAGGCGATGGGGGCTTCGCTGATGGCAGGGATTGCGACAGCAAAAAGATGCTCGCGCTCGCCGGCCACGACGGCCACGGCCCCCTTCACCCCGGGGCATCCGGCCACGGCGGCCTCGACCTCGCCCAGCTCCACCCTGTGGCCGCGTATCTTCACCTGCTGCTGGGAATCCTTGCGACCGAGGAACTCCAAGACGGCTCCGGGCCAGTAGCGGCCCATGTCCCCCGTCCGGTACCAGCGCCCCCCGTCCTCGACGAAGGAGGCGGCCGTCTTCCCCGGATCGCCCAGATACCCGTCGGCCAGGCTCCCCCCGCCGATCCACAGCTCGCCGGGCACCCAGTCGGGGCAGTCGAGGCCGTCCTCGCCCACGACGCGGAAGGACTGGTTGGAGAGGGGTCTGCCGTAGGGGATCGAGCTCCACGACGGATCGACCTCCCCGACCTCGAAGTAGTTCGACCATATGCCGGCCTCGGTCGCGCCGCCCATGGCCACGAGCAGCACCCCCTCGGGCAGCTTCGAGCGCAGACCCAGCGGCACCCAGTCGCCGGAGACGAGGGCCAACCGCAGACCGGCCGCGGCCCCGGGGCCGTCGTCGAGCATCACGTCCAGCAGGGCGGGGGCCGAGTTCCACACCGTCACGCCCCGGGACGAGACGAGCTCGCGCCACGCCGATGCGTCGCGGCGCTCCTCCTCGTCGGGCAGCACGACGGCGGCTCCGAACGAGAGGGCCCCGAAGATGTCGAACACGGAGAGGTCGAAGTCAAGGGCCGACACGCCCAGGACCGCATCTCCCGGCCCCATGCCCCATCGGCGCACGACATCGGCGATGGTGTTCCACGCGGCGGCGTGGCTCACCGCCACCCCCTTCGGCACCCCGGTGGAGCCGGACGTGTAGATCACGTAGGCCAGCGCGCGCTCGGAGGGGCCGGCGGGCGCGGGGAGGGGGTCGGCCGCCTCGAGGCGGGCCAGCTCGGTGGAGTCGACGCACAGGGACGCGCCCGCCTGTTCGAGGATGAGCGCCGCGCGGGCCTCGGGCTGGGAGACGCCGACGGGGACGTACGCCGCCCCGGCGGCCAGCACGCCCAGCACGGCTGCCACCTGGCCGGGCCCCTTCGGGAGCCTGACGGCCACGCGGTCGCCCTCGCCCACGCCGGCGGCGGCGAGCCCCCCGGCGATGCGCAGGGCGCGGCCGGCAAGCTCCCCGTAGGTCGCCTCGCCGTCGGCTCCCCACCGCAGCGCCGGGGCATCCGGCTCGGCCTGGGCGCGGGCGAAGAACCGTCCGTGGAGCGTCCCGCCGCCGAGGTCGGCCCCCTCCGAGTTCGCCTCGGCGCGCGCCGCGCGCTGCGAAGGGGGCAGCAGGTCGGGGAACGGCTCCGACCAGTCGTTTTCGCAGTAGAAGCGCACTGCTGTGCAATATGCCTCAAACATCTGTTTGGCTATTTTGTCATCAAGCAATTCGGAAACGTAATCCCACGCCAAAAGCAACCCGTTTTTATGATCGTATATCTGATGATCCAGCAATACCTGTGGTGTTTCTGCTAGCATCTTCGACAAGGGACCGAAAACATCTTCCACTTTGTTGGAGATAAATTGGGTGCCGATATTGCTAGCGAATACAACAGGGGCTTTCTTGGGATCGTTTGGGCAACGGTGAGAAAGCTCTCTCAAAACCTCTACAGCTCCAAATGAAGAGTGCGCAACATCCTGCTGAAAGCGTCCTTGCATTTGAGAAGCTAGTTCAAGAAGGGAAATTGCGTTTGCGCAATCAGCCTCAAGAAGGATAAGAGAGGTGAAGTCGGATACGATCTTGTCAACGTCTGGGTGAATTGGTTTTCTGTTGAACAGCGGAAGGTTGAGAAGAAATTTCTTGTCTTCGCTCCATCGAGAAAGAGCCTTGGCATAAACAGCGGCGATGCCCATAGATTGGGTAACCCCGATTTGCCGTCCTTTCTCGGTGAAGTTCTTCCAAGACTTAGAATCAATTAAGTACTCCATACGAGTGAATTGAGATCTTTTGACACTCTCCATAGGGGCTTTCAGTGGCAAAGAGGGGCCGCCTGGCATGTTGTCTATTCGATTCAGCCAGTATTCTCTATCCTCGTTTCGTGCGTCTTCTCCGATTCCGGTTCTTCTCGCATACTCCATGAAGTCTATCTCGATGGGGGCGAGATCCGTTCCGTCGTAGAGATGCGCTAGATCCTCTAAGAGAACTTGGATGCTAAGCACATCAGCTGCAAGAAGATCGACGTTGATATGCATGATAGTGCGTTTCGGTGATACGACAGTAAGGCGTACATCTATGAGATCGTCTTGCTCGATGTCGAAACGTAGGTGACTTAATTCTTGGCGAATACCTTCAATCCTCGAGTCGGGATTGCCTGCTCCTTCCACTCTGTAGGTGGTTAGTCCCTTCCAAGTTACTTTGTCTTCGATGCGGGCTGTTCCGTCATCAGAGAACCGGGCGCGCAGCATGGGATGCCTTAGAATAAGAAGTTCCACTGCGCGTTCGAGTTTGGCCGCATCGAGAGATCCGCATTCGAATTCCATATAAGCGTGACAAGCGGTTCCCCCTAGCTCCTGTCCGTCTCGCCTTCCAACCATATAGGCATGTTGGACGGACGTGATCGGAAAGGGGTCGCCTTTGCTGTAATTTGCGGAACCGAGGAGAGGGCTGCCATTAGACGAGCTTCTCGCAGACCTCTCTCTTGCAAAATTTACCCAAGAAGCCATACAGGGATTCGAAACCAATTCTGAAAAGGTAACATTGCAGCCATTCTTTGTTAGCAACCCAGCTATTCTCATAATGTCAAGAGATCCTAGCCCCAAACTGATAAGATTATCCGAAGGGCTTAGTTCTTCTTTTGACAGTCCGAGCATTTCCCCAACAAGCTTTCCAACTAGCTCCACGCATACTTCAGACATGCCAACCGCCCTTTCAAGCAATAAGTCTTTGAATATAAGGCATACTAACATAATGTTAGCTATAGTATACTTATAGCGAAAGGGTTGTTGTTTGCAAATATTGCGCAAATATCTTCTAAGGCTTCGGATGGCAGAAGGGGGTTTTATGAGAAGGGCAACCGACGTTGGTTTCACTCTTGTTGAACGTATTGCGCAATGGGAGCGTGAATATGGGGCAAATATTGCGGTTCGCGACAGAGAAACCACGTATACTTACACTGAGCTATTTGATGCGGCAAGGCGATTCGCCTCTTGCCTTGCTTCGGAGGGGATAGAAGCTGGGGACAGGATCGTCCTTCAGCTTCCGAACAAAGCTGAATCTCTTATAATCTTGTTCGGGTCAGTAATGAGAGGATGCATCCCCGTACTTGCTTTGCCGACTCATCGCAAAGCGGAAATCTCTCATTTCTGCTCAAAGTCAAATGCATCCTGCCTAATTGTTCCGTGTTCTTCCCCGGCTTATGATTACGAGTCCTTAGCAAAAGCCATCAAAAAGGACAATCCAAGGCTAAAATGTTTTGTCATCGGATCTTCCGATCAATATCGATCAGTTTCGGATATGCGCGGAGAGCTCTGGCAAGCCACAGCACCCCACTCCTCATCAATTTTGTTCCTGCTTCCGTCGGGTGGTACAACAGGACTCCCTAAACTTATTCCTCGCTCAAATTTCAGCTATGTGTACAATTTCGTGGAAGCGGCTTCCCGATCGCTTTTTTCCGAAAAAACAAAATACCTAGCAGCTTTGTCGATATGCCATAATTTGCCGCTCGCATGCCCCGGCGCACTTGGTGCGCTAGAAAAAGGAGGCACCGTCATTTTGGCGGAAAGCGTGAGTCCCGATGAAGTGTTTCCATTGATCTCTTCTGCAAAAGTGACGACAATAACAGCAGTTCCATCGGCGGTAAACCTCTGGATGGACGCACTCGACTGGTATCCTGTTGATCTTTCAAGCCTTGAGTCCATCCATGTAGGAGGTGCGCGATTTACCGCAAAAGATGCCAAGAGGCTTTCTGCCGCTTTCTCTTGCGCTGTCCAGCAATCATACGGCATGACTGAAGGAATATTGACGCTGACAAGCCCTGAAGCGCCAGAGGAAATCGCCTTTACCACCCAAGGCTTCCCCCTTTCCGAAAACGATCGCCCTCTTATCATCGGACAAGATGGGCAACCTTGCGCAGACGGCGAAGAAGGGGAATTGATATGGAAAGGACCGTATCTGATGAGTGGATATTACGAAGATGAATATTCTACTCTGCGCTCTTTTGATTCGGAAGGATTTTATCATACGGGGGATTTAGCGGTGAGGGATCCCTGCGGCAACTTCAAAATCACGGGACGTCTGAAAAACACAATAAACCGTGGCGGTGAGACTTTCTCGGCGGAAGACGTAGAGGCAAGTCTTAGAGAAATGCCCGGCATCGTAGACGTAGCCGTCTGCGGGATACCGGATCAAGCCCTTGGCGAAAAGACGTGTGCGTTTATCGTTTGCAGCGGCGATGCGCCCAACTTGGAATCCATAAGGGAGTTTTTAAACAACATAGGAATCGCCCCATTCAGGCATCCAGACAGAGTAGAGATTCGTGAGTTGTTGCCCCTGACCCCCATAGGAAAAATTGATTTAAATGCTCTTAAGACCTCGATACGCTAGTCAGCCCTTTAAAAAAATCTCTTCCAATCCGCCGAGAAGAGCATCGAGAAGGACTGAGAACTGATGATCAAAAAAACTTCTCCTCAGGCTTTCTTCTTCGGTCAGGAGTTTGACCGTTTTTGCCAAAGCGGCAATACCGGGATCGGACGCAGAAAGCGCACTCGCATACGAACCCCCCACCTCTTTGCGCACATCGTCCATTTTGTCCCTGTCATCCTCGGTAGCAACGAACGCGCAAGTTTGGCAAAGCAAAACGGAATAAACAAGAGTGGACCAATCGCCAAACCCAGCATCTCTCAGCACTTGAATGCCGCAATTGATAATGCGGTCGGATTCCCCAAGGCCAGGACCTACGGCAGCGAGTCTACGAGCGACTCCGGGGTACTTTCTCAGGGTGGAACGCATCCCCTCAAGAAGAAGCTTGAACCATCGTTTCCAATTCTCGCGAGGCTCAGGAAGGTCGATTTCGGCATTAACGTGCTCGATAACAAGATGTACCACATCTTCTCTTCGACCAACGTGGTAATTAATGACACCTGGGTACGCGTTAATTTCTTTAGCCAGTTGACGAATAGACCAACCATCTATGCCAAATTCTTTGGTGAGCTTCAAGGCGGCATCGCAGATAGAAGTCACGTCAATTGCTGGCAAGCCGGCTGTCTGGCGCGTCGACCCCATATTCAGCACCTTTCTATTTGCTGGTTGCGACAGAATACCATTTTTTTGCACCCCCAGCGTAACGCGGTCAGTTTGCGGAAATATTCAAGTCGCTGCAAGTGCAAAACAACGTCCTGGTAATAGAGCAGGAGGAGAAATGACGGAACAAAGCCCAGAGAACAAAAAGTCGAAACGCAAAGCACCCCATCCGCTGTTCAGGTTGCTTGACTTCGCAGGGCCTTACAAAATCCTCACCGTGGTGGGCTGCGCCTTGTCTGGTCTGCATTCGTTGCTTGCTGTGATGCCCCTTGTGTGCGTCTGGTTTATCATGTCGCAGTTTGTCGCAGTGGCTCCTCAATGGAGCGAAGCGAGTGGCGCGGCCTTTTACGCATGGCTGGCAGTCGGATTCGCGGTGGCCGGAGTGGTGGTGTACTTCGCGGCGTTGATGTGCACTCATATCGCGGCATTCCGAACCGGCAACAACATGAGGAAGGCCGCGACCCACCATCTCTCCAAGGTTCCCCTTGGCTACTACGACGAGCATTCGACCGGCGAACTAAGGAGGGTGATCGACGGCTGCGCCGGCCAGACCGAGTCCGTGCTTGCCCATAAGTTCCCTGATTTCGTGGGAGCCCTCATCACCCCCGTTGTGTTTGTCGTCGTGATGTTCATCTTCGACTGGGCCATGGGTTTGGCGTGCCTGGTTCCCATCGCGGTGTCCTTCGCGTGCATTTGGAGGATGATGGGAGGGGGAGGCAGCGATGAGAACTCAAGCTATCTGACTTTCGTGTCGAACTACCAGCAGGCATTGAACCGAATGAACGCCGCTGCGACCGAATATGTTCGAGGCATGCCCGTCGTCAAAGTGTTCCAGCAAACGGTCGATTCGTTCAACGCATTCAAGGAGGCCATCCTGCAGTACCGGGATATGGCCCATGGCTATTCGAAGTTGTGCGAAAAACCGCAGGTCGTGCAGATCGTGGCGATCAACTCGACCTTTGCTGTGCTGGTTCCCGCCAGCATCCTGCTTGCGGGGGCAGCAGGGGACTTCGCGTCGTTCTTCACGGACTTCCTCTTCTACGTGGTGTTCAGCGCGGTGACGACATCGATGATGACCAAGATACTGTACGCCTCTGAAGCTGCGGCGATGGCCCAAGATGCCGTGATGCGAATCGAGGGGATCCTATCCACGCCGGAGATGCCTTGCTGTTCTGCGAAAGGCGGGAGGGCGAGCGGGACGTGCGATATCGTTTTTGAAGGGGTGTCTTTCACGTATCCGGGCGCTGACGCACCTGCCGTCAAGAACGTGAGCTTTGCGATTCCCGAAGGAGAAACGATGGCGCTCGTCGGGCCGTCGGGAGGAGGCAAGAGCACCATTGCAAGCCTTGTTCCGAGGTTCTGGGACGTCGATGAAGGACGGGTGCTTGTCGGCGGTGTTGATGTGCGGGATGTTCCCCGTTCGGAACTGATGGATTCCGTTTCCTTCGTCTTCCAAAACACACGGCTTTTCAAGCGCAGCCTCATTGACAACATCAGATTCGCGCGCCCGTCGGCTACGCGCGCGGAGGTGGAGGCGGCCGCGCACGCGGCGCAATGCGACGACATCATCGCGAAGCTGCCCGAGGGCTTGGACACGGTGGTCGGCGCGAAGGGCGTCTACCTGTCGGGCGGCGAATGCCAGCGTATCGCGCTTGCCCGGGCCATTCTGAAAGATGCGCCTATCGTGGTCTTGGACGAGGCCACAGCGTTCGCCGATCCGGAAAACGAAGCCCTTATCCAACGTGCGCTCGCGCGTCTTACGCACGGCAAGACCGTTCTCATGATTGCACACCGGCTATCGACCGTGGTGGGCGCGGACAGGATCTGCGTCGTGGAGAACGGGGCCATCTCGGAATCGGGATCCCACGGGGATCTTGTCGAAAGCAAGGGAGTGTATCGCCGGATGTGGGAGGACTATCAGAAATCAGTCTCTTGGAGAATCGGAGGGGGTGCCAACGATGCTGCGTGAGAAGTTCGCTTTGACCGAGCGGGGTGCTTTCGAGTTCAAGAGAGGCGCGTTCTTCTGCGCTCTCGCCAACCTCGTCATGATGGCACCCATTGGCGTGCTGTGCATGGCGACCAACGACTACCTGGATCATCTGCTCGACCCCTCGAAGCCCCTCCCTGCTCTTGGTGGCTATCTTGCAGCCATCGTCGTCATACTCCTGCTCATGCTGCTGACCCAATGGCTCGAATACCATTTCACCTACAATGTCGTGTACGGCGAGAGTGCCAGAAAGCGGATCGAGCTTGCCGAGGTGCTGCGCAGATTGCCCCTTTCCTTTTTCGGAAGGCGCGACCTCTCGGACCTCACCACCACCATCATGAAGGACTGCGCCGATCAGGAGCGCATGTTCTCCCATATCATGCCCCTTTTGTTCGGAACCGGCGCGTCGACCATATTGATCTCGATCATGCTTCTGCTCTTCAACTGGAAGATGGCCATCGCCGCCCTCTGGGTTCTTCCCATCGCCTTGCTCATCATCGCCTTCTCTCGGAAGAGCCAAGATGCGAAGGGGCAGTTTCTCATCGACCGCCAGCTTGACGTTGCGGACGGCTTGCAGGAGTACCTCGAATGCGCCCAAGAGATCACGGCGGCGAACCAATCGGAAACGTATCTCGAGCAACTGGATCAGAAGATCGATCGCGCGGAGAAGGCCCAGATCGTCTCGGAGCTTTCGAGTGCCGTTCCCGTGTCGGCCGCGCAAGCGTTCCTCAAGCTCGGAATAGCTTCGACCGTCCTCGTCGGAGCCCTGCTTTTGGCATCGGGGGAACTAGAGTTCATGGTGTACTTCTGCTTCCTTCTCGTGGTGACGAGATTCTACGATCCGATCAACACCGTGCTTGAAGTTGTGACGGAGCTTCTCAATCTCAAGCTCGGAATCAAGCGCATGCACTCCATCGAGCACGAGCGGCCTCAAACCGGGTCGATGGAATTCGAGCCGGCGAATCACGACATTTCTTTCGACAACGTGACTTTTTCGTACGAAGGAGGCGAGAAGGTTCTCTCGAACGTCTCATTTGTTGCGAAGGAGGGCGAGGTGACCGCCTTGGTCGGTCCGAGCGGGGGCGGCAAGTCCACCGCGGCCAAGCTGGCTGCCCGTTTCTGGGATGCCGACGATGGCGTTGTGAGCATCGGAGGCGTGGACGTTTCGACCGTCGACCCCGAGGCCCTTCTCGTCGATTTCGCCCAAGTGTTCCAGGATGTGGTTCTGTTCGACGACACGATCATGCAGAACATCCGACTCGGTAGGCCAGATGCCACGGATGAGGAGGTGTTTGCGGCGGCTCGGGCGGCGAACTGCGATGATTTTGTCTCCCGCATGCCGAAGGGCTATGAAACGAGGATAGGCGAGAACGGCGCGCTTTTGTCCGGAGGCGAGCGCCAGCGCATATCGATTGCCCGGGCGATCCTCAAAAACGCCCCCATTGTTCTTCTGGATGAGGCGACCGCTTCACTTGACGTTGAAAATGAGACGAAGGTGCAGGAGGCGCTATCGTGTCTCCTTGAACGCAAAACCGTGCTGGTCATCGCGCACCGGATGAGAACCGTGATGAGCGCCGACAAAATCGTGGTGCTGGATGGAGGCCGCGTTGCCGAGCAAGGAAAGCCGTCGGAGCTCATGGAGCGCGAAGACAGCCTGTTCAAGAAAATGGTGGAGCTTCAGTCGTCGACGGGTCGGATTTTGAATTAAGTGAGGTGGAACTGATGACTTTGAGTGAGTCAAGGGAAGACTATCTAGAAAACCTGCTTATTCTCGAAACTCGTTCTGGTGGTTTTGTAAGGCAAGTGGATATGGCCAGTAGAATGGGTTTTTCCAAGGCGAGCATATCAAAAGCTATGTCCTCCTTGAGCGCGGAAGGATATGTTGAATTTAGGCCTCGAGGTTTGGTTCGCCTTTCAAATGGGGGACGCAAAATCGCTGAAAGAGTTTACGACCGCCATTGCTTCTTCTTCAAGGTTCTTACCAACCTTGGCATTCCGACTGAAATTGCACAAAGGGATGCCTGTCGCATGGAGCACGCAATGAGCGAAGAGTCATATCAGGCTTTAAAAAAGGAGCTGTCGAGCAAGATGGACGTCCAATAAGGGTCATCAACCTAAATAAGCTGGATAATGGGCAATCTAAAGTATAGAGAGAATTGAAATGACGATAGAGCAAAGGCCAAGCTTATCGATCGCTTTGCCAAAATCCTACCTGTTCACGTCCGAATCCGTCACCGAGGGGCATCCCGACAAGATGTGCGACCAGATATCGGACGCCATCTTGGACGCCATCATCTCCAAGGAGATAGAGCTCGAGCGCGAGGGCTACATCGCCCCCAGCGGGCAGCCCGCCGACGTGTCGCGGATGCGCTGCGCGTGCGAGACGCTTGCGACCACGGGGCTCGTGGCCGTGGCGGGCGAGATCCGCACGCAGGCGTACGTGGACGTGCCGGCCATCGTGCGCGAGGTGGTGTGCGGCATCGGCTACGACCGCGCCAAGTACGGCTTCGACGGCACCACCTGCGGCGTGGTGAACGCCATCCACGAGCAGAGCCCCGACATCGCGCAGGGCGTGGACGAGAGCTGGGAGGCGGCCCACGGCGGGGCCGCGGACGACCCCTACGAGCGCATCGGCGCGGGCGACCAGGGCATGATGTTCGGCTACGCCTGCGACGAGACGAGCACCCTCATGCCCATGCCCATCTACCTGGCCCAGCGCATGAGCGAGCGCCTCGCCGCCGTGCGCAAGGACGGCACGCTCGACTACCTGCGCCCCGACGGCAAGACCCAGGTGAGCGTGCGCTACGAGGACGGCGCGCCGAAGTGGGTGGAGAAGGTGGTCGTGTCCACGCAGCACGCCGAGGAGGCGCCCTACGAGCGGCTGCGCGCCGACGTGGTGGAGCAGGTGGTGCGCCCGGTGCTGGCCGGCGAGGGCGTGGCGCTCTCGCCCGACGCGGAGATCCACGTGAACCCCACGGGCCGCTTCGTCATCGGCGGGCCGATGGGCGACTGCGGCCTCACGGGCCGCAAGGTCATCGTGGACACCTACGGCGGCATGGGACGGCACGGCGGCGGGGCCTTCTCCGGCAAGGACTGCACGAAGGTGGACCGCTCGGCGGCCTACGCGGCGCGCTGGGTGGCGAAGAACGTGGTGGCCGCGGGCCTGGCCGCTCGCTGCGAGGTGCAGGTTGCCTACGCCATCGGCATGGCGAAGCCGGTCAGCGTGATGATCGACACGTTCGGCACGAACGCGGTTCCCGAGGCCGACATCATGGCCGCGGTGGACGCGACGTTCGATCTGCGTCCGGGCGCCATCATCGACGCGCTCGACCTGCGCCGCCCCATCTACCGCTTGACGGCCGCCTACGGCCACTTCGGCCGCGAGCTTCCCGAGTTCACGTGGGAGCGCACCGACAAGGCCGACGAGCTGCGTAAGGCCTGCGGCCTGGCGTAAGCGACAACCGTAGAAGCTTGTGGCGAACCGCCCGTTGCGATCGCGCAGCGGGCGGTTTCGCGTTTGCGGCGCGCGGGACGGTGCCCTGAGGGGGGATCGGCGCTTCGCGTGAAGCGTGAGCGTTCGGCTAGGCGCTTGGCAGGTCTGGAAGGGTTTCTGTCCCGCGTTCTCTCCCGCGCGCCGTTTCGTGCTGCCAGCCGGGCTCTTCGCTGTTGAACCGGGGTTAGCAGGGAAAGCGGGGATCGTGGGCGCGAATCGATGTCCGTGACAATTTCGGGGCTCGTTTCGAGCCGTTTCGAGCCGTTCGCGCCGGGTTTCCGGGAAGG
>OFMK01001960.1_pt1 | contig 12857 bp, 9 predicted proteins | sample 1541781 | NCBI WGS metagenome assembly OFMK01 (sample SAMN04209250, study PRJEB22552) | human gut metagenome | biome: gut; material: feces | host: Homo sapiens | place: USA: Oklahoma
TGTTCGGCAGCCTGCTCTAAATCACGGATACCGGTAGTATCTTTAAAAATATCAAGGACAGCATCCAGTCCGTCATCCAAAACAACACATTCATTTTCATGCAGACCGATACGTTTTAAAACCTTCGGGAGAGAATATTTCACAAAAATTGTCTTCTTTTCTTCCCTTGTGTAATCCGGAATATCAATAACGGCAAAACGGGATAACAGCGGCGCACTGATTTTTTCCTTGTCATTCGCGGTGGCAATCGGATAAACGCCGGAAGTCGGAATCAGACATTCCATATAGTTATCCGTAAATCCTAAGTTATCCAGCAGTGTCAGTAACACATCGGCAGGATTGCCGTTGCCGTTTCCGGCTGTTGCCTTGTCCAGCTCGTTAATGATAAAGACAAGATTATTTTCACCTGCCATATTGAAAGCTTCCATAATAATACCCGGCTTTGCATTGGAATAAATTCTTGAACTGCCGGTCAGCTGTTCGGCATCGTTAATGGAACTCATATCGAGTGTTGTCCACGGCAGTTTTAAAATCTTGGCAACCAGATAGGCAATCTGGGATTTACCGGTTCCGGCAGGTCCGACCAGCAAAATGCCGTATGCTGGCAGGGTATGTGTACGGTTAATCTGGATCACGGTTTCGATAATCCGCTGTTTTACACGTTCCATGCCAAATAATTCTTCATCAAGAATCCGGCGGGCTTCTACAGGGTCAATGGATTCAAAATAATTGCTTTTCCATTTAATATTTAACATAATGGATAAAGCACGCTGTGCGTGACGTTTTTCTTCCGGTGTAACCTCGTTGGAGCGTGCAACGACTAAGTTGCGGCGTGCCCACAGACGGATATTTTCAGGAAGCGTCTTACCGGCACAGTTTAAAAAGTCGGAAATGCTTGTGATGCTTGTCAGCTTCATATCATCTGCGGATTCATCTAAATCTTCATCGGAGGTTTCCTCGGCAATCGCATCACTTTCCAGCAGACGCTCAATCATAAACTGTAAAAATCCGTCTTCGGAAGAAAGCTTCTGACTGTTGCTGAAAGCCACTTCGCGGATTTTATATACGGCATAGCCGTCACTGCGGTTTTCACCGGTCAGCTTGACCTTAATGCGGTTTTCGCCAAGCCACTTAATCAGGCTTGTAAAACGGGAGTCAATCTGTAAAATATTGCTGAGTTCCACTCCGTCATCAAGCTGGAATTCAAAGGCGGTCTTTTTATATGGATTTGCAAAAATACCGGCAGAATCCTGTTCCCATGGGTGAGAAGAATTATCTAAAACCAGAATCGGATGCTCCGGTGTGGCTGTGGAGTGATTGGACTGAAAAGTTGTATAAGTACATTCAAAGGCGGAAGTCGTATTGGATGTACTGGTTGAATCATATACAAGCATAGTATTTCTCCTGTTCATTTTATTTTATAGTAAGATGTATAAATGTTTAAATATGCACTCAAAACATCATAGCATACCTTGTTCAAATTTAAAAGAGCCGAAATCCCACACAAAATAAAATTACATATTGACAAATGTGTATATATACTGTATATATGTGTATATACAGATGGCGCAAAAATGGAGGGAGTGGGGAAGATGATTCAACTGGATAAGGTATCAAAAAAGCTTGGCATATTTGAACTCAAAGACATCAGCTTTAGTCTGCCTGCGGGCTATATCTGCGGAATTGCGGGCAGAAACGGTGCAGGAAAAACAACACTGTTACATCTGCTTTCGGGGCTGTATCAGCCTGACAGCGGAGCGGTGATGATATTTGACAGCAGGTACGATACACAGGAAAAGCAGATTCACGACAGCTTAGGCGTTGTTTTAAATGAAGATTTGATGATGAAACATCTCAACCTTGAGAAAAACGGGGACTATTTCGGGACATATTATTCCGGGTATCAAAAAGAACAGCTTTTATCATATTTAAAGCAATTCGGACTGGAAAAGAACAGAAAATTTGGAAAGCTGTCCAAAGGGGAAAAATTAAAATATCAGTTTGCATTTGCATTATCATGTAATCCGAAGCTGCTGATTTTAGATGAGCCGACAGCCAACTTTGATGTGGATTTCCGCAAAGATTTTTTGAAATTGTTACAGGAGTTTATTGCAGACGGACAGAAAAGTGTTGTACTGGCAACGCATTTAATGGAAGATATCGACCGCCTTGCAGATTACTTGATTTATATGGAAGACGGCAGAAGCATTTTCGCAGGACAGATGGAAGATTTCCGGGAACAGTACCGTATCGTGTCGGGAGAAGCGTACAAAATCAAGCTGCTTGACCGGGAAGATATCATTGCCATGGAACAGAAAAAATACGGGGCAAAGGCGCTCGTCAGACATCACGGTTATCAGCACTATGATACAGAACTGACAGCAGTACCGCCGACCGTAGAAGAATTTATGTATTTTTTGAGTAAGACAAAGACTGCGGAAAGGAGAAATCATGAAAAAGTTATTCACTGAATACTGGCAGGAATTTGATTTGCGGTACATAAAAAATATGTATGGAGCAGAGCTTCCGCTGCTTTATTTTGTCATTTACTGGAACTGGAGTCTGGTTTTTGGAAATGCGGCAGGGACTGACACGACATCTGTCACGGGGAAAATAATACTGGCGGCAGCGGTTATTTTTCCGACGGTTTTCAGCTTTATTTCCTATACCCTGCATCCGATAGCACTGTCAAAGCAGATGTATCTGTGTCCGCTGGGCAGTCAGGAGCGGGAAAGGCTGATTATCGGAAAATACCGTTTCAGGGTGGGACTGCATATGACGGTGTGCGTGGCAGGCACGGTTCTGGCGGCGTTTATGACGCGGGGCGCACTGTACTGGTATCTTCTTATTTTATGGAATGATTTTATCATCAGCATTTTTATTCCGTCAGAACCGGAAAAGACGGATAGCAGGACAAAGGAGCTGATTTATAAAAATATCATGATTCCTGTGGTGATGATATTAAATGCCGTATATTTTGAAAATGCTTTAGATAAAGAAAATATACAGATTGTTTATGCTGTGCTGATTGCCGGGTTTATAGGACTGGTACAGTTACCGCTTTTTATATGGTATGCCGGACGGGTAAAAAGCCATATCCGGTCAGCAGTATTTTATAGAACCAATATAGATGTCAGCCGTGTTTTATAAAACCGGTATAGATGTCAGCGGCAGAGCTGTTTAGGGAGATTCACCATAAAAAGATGTTGGGGACAAAAGACCCCAACTATGAGCAAGCTCATGTGGGTTTAGACCTTTTGACCCTGATATCATAAATATATTGTAGTAGAAATGAGGCGCGTATGAAAATAACAATACTTCCGCAGGGGACACTGGCTATTTATGAGCAGATAGTCAATCAGCTTAAAAATGCGGTGGTGACAGGAGAATTAAAAGCAGGAGAGGCACTGCCGTCTATCCGGGCACTGGCGGCGGATTTGGGTGTCAGTGTCATTACAACCAAAAGAGCGTATGAGGAACTGGAAAAAGAAGGATTGGTGCGCTCGGTGGCAGGCAAAGGATTTTACGTCTGTGAATATAATGCGGATTACTTAAAAGAAAAACAGCTGGTGCTGTTGGAAAAACGCTTAAATGAAGTGATAGAGGAAGCAAAACAGGCAGGGCTTGCCAAAGAAGATTTTGTGGAAATGGTGCAGGCATTATACGAACAGTAGATTACAGATTAGAAAATGTCTGTGCAGTGGGGGCAGGCGGCATCAGGTATCTGCGATTTATTAGATTGTGGCGAATACAAAAAAAGAGGAGGAAAAGAGCTTGGAAAAAGAAATATTGCGGTTTGAACAGGTGACGGGAAAAGGCAGGAAATTCCGTCTTCAGAATGTGGATTTCACAATGAAGTCCGGTTACATTTACGGATTAACGGGCAGAAACGGCGCCGGAAAGTCAACGCTTATCAAGACAATTCTGCATGAGCAGTCCCGGTATAAAGGTGCAATTTACGTGGATGGAATCCCGGTAAAGGAAAATTATGCGGCGGCATGCCGTAAAATCGGATATGTATCCGAGGACAACGTATTTTTTGAAAAATGTACGGCAATGCAAAATGCAGAAGCGTTGGGCGTTTTTTATGATGATTTCCAGATAGAACGGTTTTGCAAGCAGATGCAGGCATTTGACGTGCCGGTTTCAAAGCAGTACGGAGCAATGTCAAGAGGTGAAAAGTTAAAATACCAGCTGGCATTTGCCATTGCCCATCAGCCGGTTTTATATCTGATTGATGAGGCAACGGCAGGAATGGACGCAGTATTCCGGCTTCAGTTTTTTGATTGTATGCGCAGGCTGGTGGAGGACGAAAGCTGCGGCGTACTGCTGACAAGCCACATCACTTCGGAGCTTGAAAGAAATACGGATTACAGTGCATTTATGGAAAACGGACAGTTTAGCGGGTGGACAGAGAGCATTGACGGGATTTTACGGCAGGATGACCGGGAACAGGAGGCGTTATGTATCGAATAACAGACGACAGACAACAGCAGTGTTTGGAAAAATTTTTTGCGAAAGAAAAAACATGGTATCCCGATTATTTCGGGTGCAAATTTGCGGCATATATGATGTTTTTTTGTGGCATTATCGGCTGGCTGTTTCCTTATCAGGCAGAGTGGGTGTCCATTCATGAAAGCATAAAGACGTATGGGATTTATACAATGATATATTTGCTGGGTTTTAGTTTTTACAGCCAGATGTTTACATCGTATAAAGGCAGTAAAAGAAACAGAAATCTCGGTGAAATACTGCAGAATTTACCGGTTTCGTCAGTACAGACAGCGATTTTTAAAGCGAAAAAGACATTAAAAATCTGTGGGAGAATTGCGGTGATTGCGGCAGTGGGACAGACATTTTTTGCGATTGTGGCATTACATACTTTTTCAATAGGAAATATATTGATGCCGATTGCGGTATTATACGTCCTTCCGGCAGGAATCTGTGCCGTGGAAATTGCAGTTGAATTATGGAAAGGGCAGACACCGGTCAGATAAAAAAAGGCTGACCGGTGATACATTTATTTACAAGTTATGCGGTTTCCTTCGGAGCTCTATTGACAATATAAATGCCGATACATACAAGAACCAGTGCGGCAATGCTGCTAAAGCCCAGTGAATCCTTTTCGTTAAGCAGGACAGCGGATAAAAGCACGCCGATAACCGGATTCATAAAGCCAAATACCGCAACCTTGGAAATCGGATTGTATTTTAACAGCAGACCCCATAAAGAGTAGGCCACTGCCGAGATAACGCCAAGGTAAAAAAGCATGGCAAACGCAGGCAGGGTAAATCCGGAGAGGTGTCCACCCATAAAGAAGCCGCACACAGCCATGACAATGCCGCCTAAAATAAACTGATAACCGCTTAACATTACAGGATTGTCCTGAACGGAAAAACGTTTCATAAATACCGATGAAAAAGCGTATGCAACGGTTGACAAAAGAATTGCACCGTCCCCGTTTACGGTAAAATGCAGGTCCATCCCGTTTCCGGCGACGTTGACAAGTACCACGCCGGCAAAACCGACAAGACAGCCAAGCATTTTCCGTGCTGTAACCTTTTCCTGATGAAATAAAAATCCGGCAACGAAAATGGCGACAAACGTGCTGACGGCTTCAATAATCGAAGCCTTAACACCCGTTGTGTGTGCCAGTCCGATATAGAAAAACAGGTATTGTAAAATGGTCTGTAACAGGCTCAGTTCCAGAATATGCGGCAGAGAGGCTTTTGTCGGAAGCAGAAACTGCCGCTGTGTCAGACTGCCAAGAACAACTGCGAGGATTCCGGCAAGCGTAAAGCGGCAGCCCGCATATAAAATCTGGCTTGCCGTATCGGAAGATGCAATGTGCATCATATTGTAGCCGATTTTAATACAGGGAAATGCACTGCCCCATAAGGCACAGCAGATTAATGCGCCAAACAGCACGACTACAGGGTTACTAAGAAAATTTTTTTGTGTATTCATGAGTTTCTCCTAAATATAACTTCACTTTTTGCACAGGATATTGTAGCATAAAAGGATGGATTCGTGGAAAAAATTTCCATATAAAGGAGAATTAAAAAACATGAAAATGACAACGCTGTGTTATATTGAAAAAGACGGACAGTATCTGATGCTGCATCGCACCAAGAAGAAAAAAGACATCAATAAGGATAAGTGGATTGGTGTCGGCGGTCATGCGGAAGGCGCAGAAAGTCCGGAAGACTGCCTGTTAAGAGAAGTAAAAGAAGAAACAGGGCTGACACTGACACGCTTTCGTTTCCGCGGGTTGATTACCTTTGTAAGTGATGCGTGTGAACCGGAGCAGATGTGTCTGTTTACGGCAGACGGCTTTGAAGGTGAAATCTGTCCGTGTGACGAGGGCGAACTTGCGTGGATTGATAAGAAAGAGATTTTAAAGCTGCCGACATGGGAGGGCGATGCCGTCTTTTTAAAGCTGCTCTTAGAAGGCGAACAGCGGTTCTTTACCTTAAAACTGGTCTATGAGGGCGAAAAACTTGTAGAAAAGCAGCTTCGTTTTTATAATTAGTTTATAAAAGGACATAAATAAAGTGAGAGACTCTTGCCTCTCACTTTATCTTCATTTCAGCTATACAAAAAATTCTGATTCTGCCGAATTACTTGCGGTGTTTATCGTGTTTGCTACGTTTTCTATAAATTACAACACCAATTGCCACAATTGCAACCAAGATACCAATCAATGCCGGCACCATCGATGTTGTATCTCCGGTCTGAACTGCAGTTGAACTATTTTTCTCTGGCACAGCCGGTTTTCCCGGTTTTCCCGGTTTACTCGGTTTCCCCGACTGATCCTCCGGCTTTGGTTTCTCTGGTGTAATATCTTTCTTAATGGAATCCACTTCAAATCTTGTTTCCACAGCATTTCCATGTACATCTTCCAGCAACAGTTCATATATACCGTTTTTGTCATAAACCTTTGTAAAGACTTTCCCCTCTTCGTCTGATGCACTCCAACCTTCCGGTTTCTTAAGCGGCTCATTTGAAGTCAAGGTTACTGTTACGGTATTGCTCTTCTCATTATAGTTCTGTTCTACCATTACTTCTGGTGCTGTTGTATCCGTAATCTCAAATGACACTCTTGCAGTTACTTGTTCAACCGTAATCTTAGCAGTTGCAGTTCCAACCTCCATATTATTTTCATATACAATTTCCGGTTTATTACCTACCCAATTTTCTGTATAAGCAACCTCCGCCGTTTTCATTTCCTCTCCTGTATATTCTGCATCTTCTGCTGTAATTGTTGCACTTGCACTATGTCCGCATATACAGGATTCTGTTATTTTATTATCTTTTGCCATATACGTGTACTGATGTACGTGAGGTTTCTGCAACACAAGTGCATCTTTTCCTACTGCAAGCTCCAGATCAGATTTTGTCTGATATTCAAACTTATCAAGCAGACTCTCCGGAGTTACCGGTGATTTTACAACCACGACAGCAGCACCTTCCTTCTCTTTAAAGTTTGAGCCTGCTGCAATCGTCAATGATTTTCCTGCATACGCCTGGCCATCTATCTGACCATAAATCTGTTTTTCTTTCGTCATCAAAATATCAGCAGTTTCTCCGGATATAGCAGGTGTACCTGCCAGGCTTAACATATAGTATCTATCAGTAGGATTAAACTTCTCAAGATCAATACCATATATTTTTCCGGTAATCGTTCCGCCACTGATCTTCATATTTGGATTACACATATAGTCTGGATATCTGACGTCAATCAGATGTAGTCCACTTCCCTCTATACCTGTAATTGTACCACCACTAATATTCAACATGCCATTCTGACCGACACGAATACCATCAATCTGACCAGTAATCGTTCCACCGGTAATATTCATCGTACCGCCTCTTGCCGCAATCGCCCAATCCTTTGAATTGACAATCTCTGCCTTTCCGGAAATGGTAGTCGTTCCCGCTTTGCCAACTATGCTACCTTCAATTCGTCCAGAAGAAATCTTAACCACTGTATTTCCAGAGCCAGCAAAGAGCCCCTGAACGGTTCCGCCAGAAATATCTACAGTAGTAGCATTGTACGCAACAATTCCAGCTCTACTTTTATACTCACTATCAGAATCGGAAGAGATATGGTTGATATTTCCTCCGGTAACATTTACTGCTATGGACGCTGAACCGGCTTTTGGCATCGCATAAATTGCAAAAGTCTTACCACCATCTACTTTACCACCATGAACATTTACCGCACCGTCTGTTACATGAATCGCTCCGTCTAATGCCTGACTTGGTACAGAAACAATGGAACCACTTTCCAGATTCAAAGTACCACCTGTAACATTGACTACTTTCTCCTTTTTTGCCGTAATTGTTCCGTTTTCTCCACAATCATAAATAGTAAGAATCGCGCCTTCCGGTACATTGATTTGAGAAACAGCATAATTATGACCATTCAGACACAGCTTTACATCGCCGGAGACATTGATCGTCTTTGCCTCTGTAATATCTTTATCCAGATAATAAGATCCTTCCGCCAACTCTGTTACCGGTGCTGTAATTTCTGTTGCAAATGACATATCTTCATGTTCATGTGCTGCTTTTACAATCGGAATGCCATACCATGTACCATTGTCTGCATTATATCCCGCACTGTTCATATAATCCTCAAGAGCTCCATCCGGAATATTTAATTTCAGATTTTCTTTCACTCCCTTTGCAAATTCAAATTCTGTATTCGCTGTAATTCGAATCTGCGGAGGTACTGCACCAAATGTCAACTCTTGCAAATTTGTAAAATACTTAAAAGTATCATGTTCCAGTGTTTCTACCGCCGGAAGACTAATTTTAGTTGTCACTGCATTCGTATAGGTTCCAAAGGCATCTTCTTCTATTTTCTTTAATGCCGGGAATTTAAATTCTTTTACCTTTACTCTTGCGAGAGAATTTTCTTTCAAATATTCTAATCCCGGAGCTTCAAAAGTCTTTAAATCATAACATTTAGAAAATGCTCCCCTTGCAAGACCTTTAATATTTTTTCCCAAATAAACATGTTCTAAACTCGTTGAACTAGAACCATTTAACTGAAAAACATTTCCGGGAATTTCATTTCCTGATAATCCATAAACCGCAACATCATCAGCAATTTTAAATGATTCCAACTCAAAATCAAACCACTTTTTATGAGCAACTAAATAATCCAAATCTTCATCCCGAACAGCGCCACTCTTAAATTCAATACTGCTAATATTTTCTTTTGGATTTCCATTCGTTAATCCGAACTGAGCGATTGCATCCTCCAAACTTTCTGCAGTATACTCTGTTCCATTTAAAACAATGACAGACCGCACTTCTGCCTTATTTACATGAATCTTGCATCCAGCAAATTTTGTAGTACTTCCTGTCGCTGTTGTAAGCGTTGCCTTTGCCTGAATTGTAACATCTCCTGTGCCTACCGCAACACCCTTACCAGTATTTACATCAAATTTAACTACACCGCTATTCGTATTCGCACTATCCCAAGCGCCAACCCAGCCCGCATCTTGTGCTTCCGGAGTTAATGCATATTTCAGTTCAAACGCTTGACCTTCTGTCAGCGTTAATGTATTTGGTGTAACTGTAATAGGTTTTTCAACAACAGGCGGTTCCGGTTCTTTTACAATAGCCTTATACACATTAATTTCAGCAGCTGCCGCAAAAGTATCTGTTCCACCTTTGTAATTACTTCTAATATCTACTTTCAAATGATTCGCTTCCAATGGTGCAAACTGAATCAAAGTAGTTGCCCCCATTGCAGTTTCAGGCATTGCCTGATCATAAACAACCTTTGTAGTACCATCCTTCAATGTCGCTGTAACGACAATATCTTTCCACGTACCATTTTCTGCAGTACTTTTTCTTACATAAGACAACTGTCCTATTAAATATGTACCACCCAGATCCCATTCAATACTCTGTGGCAAAACAGACTTTGTCCCATCATAATTTGTATGCCATGTTGTATCTGCGTTCCCGTCAAATGCATAAGTTGCCGGTCCATCTCCCCAATCTTTCACAGACACTTCACTGCTTGCTCTTACAGATGCTTTCATCGGAGCCTGATCAAGCAATTCATACTCTACCTTGTTTTCATCTGTTCCACCTGCTGCTTGTACCATAGGGACAGCTCCACTTTGAATGATGCTTAAAATCATTACAAATGCCATGGACAATGCAAAGAACTTTGTTTTTAACTTTTTCACTTGTTTTCCTCCTTTCCTTTCCGAAGAGATTTGCATATCGTAACCTCTTCCAACTTGCCTCCATATACCTGAGTGCCACCTTTCATTTCACTCTTTTGTATTCATATGGACACAATTTTATTTATAATAACACTTATTTTCTGATATTTGTATTTATTTTTATCACTTTTCTAATTTCAGTAGATTATTAACGTTTTTTCGTAATATTTTAACCTTTTTTATCAAAAAAACGCCTGTATTCCAGAATTAATTTTCTGAAATACAGGCACTATTTTTACTTTTACATACTTCTTCGACGATTTTCTATTACATTATAAAAACCATTTTCAATACGGAACACAAGCATATTGCCATCTTCTGACTGAAACCGTTCTTTTACGACTCCAATACAATACAGCAACTCTGTCTTTGTTGCTATGTAACACCGATACTTTGCATCCAGCGAAATTGCTGTCAGATCCTTTTCTCTTAATTCCAGATACATGTAATCTTCTTCCATGTCATACTTAAATACTCTGGCCTTATGCGTTGCTTCATCCAGTACTTCATCTGCAGAAATTGTTTTTACCATACGTAAATCTACCGGATTTCCTTCGTACATTTTATTCTCCTCTTTTTACCAGCACTATTTCTGAAGTTACATTCTTTCTTTTTTGATCTTATCCAACTCTGTAAATACATAGTCATTTAAAACCTTAATATATGTACCCTTCATTCCGGAAGAACGTGATTCAATGACCCCGGCACTTTCAAATTTGCGAAGTGCATTAACAATAACAGAACGAGTAATTCCCACGCGGTCTGCAATTTTACTTGCAACCAGAATTCCCTCTACTCCGTTTAATTCATCAAATATATGAATAATTGCTTCTAATTCTGAAAAGGAAAGTGTACTGATTGCAGACTGAACAATATGTTCTTTTCTTGTCTCTTCTGCATTTTCTTCATTTACGGAGCGAAGCATCTCAAGTCCCACCACAGCAGTTCCATATTCACTTAAAATAATGTCATCAATGGAATAGGTCTCATTCTGCTTATATAAAAACAAGGTTCCAAGACGTTCTCCGGCAATATCAATCGGTGTAATAATTGCCTGATATCCGTTTACAGAATCTGAGGAAAATCCCAACGTTTCCAGATTGACATTCTCTTTGGTGGACAATACACTCAGAAGCCTCTCATTCAGCATTTCATCAATGTGAGAACCTACAGATTCTCCAATCAATTCTCCAATAGCTTCAACTGAATTACATTTGCTGACACCAAGAACCTTTCCTTTTCTGCTGACTACCAGCACATTAGAATTCAGTATCTCAGTTAATACTGCACAGATATCATTAAAAACTACTTTACTGGAATTGTTATTATGAAGTAGTTTATTAATTTTTCTTGTTTTATCTAATAGTTGTACACTCATCCTTCTCCTCCGTTTCTCAAATTGTATACACAACTCACTTCAAATCACTCGATAAATTCATGTTATCATACAATTTTTGAAATAGCAATAAAATTTACATATCCTTTTTTAAATTTTTCACATAACCGCATTTTTCATCTGCACATGCTAATTTATTTCCTTTTTCTACCATATATCCACCGCACTCCGGACATTTCTCCTTTGACGGTTTTTGCCATGACATAAAATTGCATTCTGGATTATTTTCACATCCATAATATTTTCTGCCTTTTTTCGTTTTGCGAATTACAACCTCACTGCCACATTCTGGACATGGTACACCGATTTTTTCCAGATACGGTTTTGTATTCCGACATTCTGGAAATCCCGGACAAGCAAGAAACTTGCCATGAGGGCCATACTTAATAACCATATTTCTGCCGCATTCTTCACAGATTACATCGGTCACTTCATCTTCAATCTCTACGCTTTCCAATTCTTTTTCTGCAATCTTAACAGCTTCATCTAGATCCGGATAGAAATTACGGATTACTTCTTTCCACTGTACTTTTCCTTCTTCCACCATATCCAAAAGACCTTCCATATTGGCAGTAAAATTCACATCTACGATACTCGGAAAAGACTGCAGCATAATGTGATTGACCACTTCTCCTAATTCAGTCATATAGAGATTTTTTCCTTCTTTTGTAATATACCTGCGGGCAAGAATCGTTGAAATCGTCGGAGCATAGGTACTCGGTCGGCCAATGCCCAACTCTTCCAGAGTTTTTACAAGAGTTGCCTCCGTATAGTGAGCCGGCGGCTGTGTAAAATGCTGTTTTTCCTCTATACTTTCTTTTTTCAGTACAGATTCCAGAGAAAGTCCTCCTACCAGAACATTTCCCTCTTCTTTTTCTTCATCTGATTCTGTATATACAGTTCGGAAACCTTCAAACGTCACCTTAGATGCAGATACCGTAAATAAATATCCGGCTGCTCCAATTTTCACAGAAGTAGTCTCATATTTTGCAGGCTGCATCCGGCTTGCGGCAAAACGTTTCCAAATCAACTGATACAGACGGAACTGATCTCGTGTCAGCGATTCTTTCAACGCTGCCGGTGTTCTTGTAATATCAGATGGGCGGATTGCCTCATGCGCATCCTGTATCTTCTTATCTGTTTTCTTTTCTGTATTTCCATCTGCCACATATTCAGCTCCATACGTGTCTCCAATGTAGGCTCTTGCT
>OFMK01001964.1_pt1 | contig 12820 bp, 12 predicted proteins | sample 1541781 | NCBI WGS metagenome assembly OFMK01 (sample SAMN04209250, study PRJEB22552) | human gut metagenome | biome: gut; material: feces | host: Homo sapiens | place: USA: Oklahoma
TACAGCGCCTTTCTGGACTGGCGCGCCAAGGGCGGCGGCACGCTGCCCGCAGCCGATCCTGCGCCCATCCCGAAAAAACAAAAGCCGGCAGCGCCCACTTTGGACGATGTGCCCCCGCCGCCCGCCAAACCCAAACGCACGGGCGGTACCAAAAACCTGCAAAAGCAGCTAAATACACTCGAACGTGAGATCGCGCAGCTGGAAACCCAGTCTGCCGAGCTGGAACAGCAGATGATCCAAGCCTCCTCGGATTCCGCCCGCCTGCTGGAGCTGATGGGCGAAAAGGAAACCTGCGATGAGGCGCTCACCGCCAAAATGGACGAATGGGAGGCCGTTGCAGCCGAACTGGAGGAACTGCAATGAACGAACGAAAGGTATGGATGGGACTGGCTATGCTGTTTGCGCTGGGGGGCGCGGTGCAGCTGCCGTGGGCGCCGTCACGGTTCGGCGGTATATTTTTCCTTGCGCTTGCCGTTGGCTGCGCGGGGGAATGGTATGTGCTCGGCAAGCGCAGGCAATGCCGGATCTGCGCAGCGCTGTCCGTTTTGGGGCGGGTGCTGTTCGGACTGGTGGTGCTGTCGTTCACAGTGATCCAGATCGGCGTGATCGGCGTGCATACTGCTGCAAACGATACGGCATCCCTGCCTGCACACAGGTATTATCTGGTGCTTGGGGCGCGGGTCAATCCGGACGGACAGCCCTCCGCCGCCTTGGCGGCCCGGTGTGACACAGCCGTTGCCGCGCTGCGCACCCACCCGGAAAGCAAAGCGGTGCTCAGCGGCGGACAGGGCAGCAACGAACCGTGTACCGAGGCGCAAGCCATGTTCCGCTATATAACCGCGCAGGGCATCGCTCCCGAACGGCTGCTGTTAGAACAACAATCCACCAATACGATTGAAAACCTGCGCTATGCACAGGAGCTGGTCTATCATGACCTGCTGGCGCAGGGATATGGCGAAGAATATGCGGAAAAAGCGGTTGATTTTTGCATTATCACAAACGATTACCATTTGGCGCGCGCCTGCCGCCTGATGCGGCGCAGCACCGGACTGACGCCCTCCGGCATTCCCGCGCCGACGCCTTATCCGGGGCAATGGGTAAGCGTGCGCTGCCGGGAATACTGCTCCATTCTGGGCCTGATGCTGACCGGACGATGGTGGTGAATACATGCGCCTGACCATCCGCCCTGTGCCAAACCACCCACCAAAGGAAAGAAATGCTTATGTTTGAAAAACTGAAATCGCTCGCCGCGCGGTTGGATGAGCTGGAGATGCGTTTATCCGAACCCGGGCTGTATGACGACCCGGACCGCGCCGCAAAGCTGCTCAAGGAGCGCAACGAACTCGAGCCGATCGTCGCGGCTTTCCGCGCCTACGGAGCGGCGCAGCAGGCGCAGCGGGAAGCGCTGGAGCTGCTGTCCGATCCGGATATGAAGGAGCTGGCGCAGGAAGAGCTTACACAGGCCAAGGCCGATCTGGCACGGCTGGAGGACGAGCTGAAGATCCTGCTGCTGCCCCGCGACCCGAATGACGATAAGAACATTTTTGTTGAGATCCGCGGCGGCGCGGGCGGCGAAGAATCCGCCCTGTTTGCCGCCGACCTGTACCGGATGTACACCATGTATGCGGATAAACGCGGCTGGCAGACCGAAGTGATGAGCAAATCCGAAACCGAGCTGGGCGGGCTGAAAGAAGTAGTGTTCCGCGTGGCCGGGGATAAGGTGTATTCCCGCTTAAAGTTTGAGTCGGGCGTACATCGGGTGCAGCGCGTACCCGAAACCGAATCACAGGGGCGCGTGCATACCTCGACCACCACAGTTGCGGTGCTGCCCGAAGCCGAAGAGGTGGATTTTTACCTTGACCCGAACGACCTGCGCATCGATACCTTCCGTTCCTCGGGCGCGGGCGGCCAGCACATCAACAAAACCTCCTCCGCGATCCGCATCACGCACCTGCCCACCGGAACAGTTGTGGAATGTCAGGATGAGCGCAGCCAGCACAAAAACAAGGATAAGGCCATGCGCGTGCTGCGCAGCCGTCTGTATGAGGCAGAGGTTGAAAAACAGCAGGCCGCCATCGCCGCCGACCGCAGAAGCCAGGTTGGAACAGGTGACCGGTCGGAGCGCATCCGTACCTATAACTTTCCGGAAAACCGCGTGTCCGACCACCGCATCAAGCTGACGATCTACAAGCTCGACCAGTTTATGAACGGCGATATGGATGAGATCCTTGACGCACTGATCGCGGCCGACACGGCGGAAAAGCTGCGCCGACAGGCCGAGGGCTGAATCTTCCCGATCTCCCATTATCAATTCTATTCCCCACTGATGGAAGTGTACAACATGAAAACAATAATGCTTTCCCCACAAAATGATAAAAATGCGGTAAATACTGCTGCATCCCTGATAAAACAGGGTGAAGTGGTGGGTATGCCCACAGAAACCGTATACGGGCTGGCTGCAAACGCCCTAAATGGGAAAGCAGTGGCAAAAATCTTTCGTGCAAAGGGACGTCCGCAGGATAACCCGCTGATCGTTCACATTGCGGATTTTGACCGGATCTACGAGCTGTGCCCGGCTATTCCGCCGCAGGCCAAAGCGCTGGCGAAGGCATTTTGGCCCGGCCCGCTGACCATGATCGTCCCCAAGGGGGACTGCATCCCGCAGGAGGTGTCGTGTGGTCTGGACACGGTCGGCATTCGTCTGCCTGCGCACCCATTGGCGCGTGATCTGATCCGTGCCGCAGGCGTGCCGCTGGCAGCGCCCTCGGCCAATACGTCGGGACGCCCCTCCACCACCACAGCGGAGCACGTTTTGCGCGATATGGACGGCAAAATCGCCGCAATTCTGGACGGCGGCCCGTGCGGCGTAGGAGTGGAATCCACTGTCATCACGCTTGCACTGGATAAACCGCGCCTGCTGCGGCCGGGCGGCATCACACTCGAGCAGCTTCGCGCCGTACTGGGTGAGGTTGAGGTGGATCGTGCCCTGTACGAAAAAATCGGGGATGAGGTGCGCGTATCCGCCCCCGGCATGAAATACCGGCATTATGCGCCCAAGGCGCCCGTTACAGTTGTGCGTGGTGATCCACAACGCACGGCAGAATACATTAAAAAGCAGATCAATGGACCCACTGGTGTGCTATGTTTTGATGAATACCGGTCATATTTCCCCACCTGTGTGGTGGAATGCTTTGGTTCCCAATTTGATCTTGCTGCACAGGCGCGTGAAGTGTTCGACCGCCTGCGGGCATTTGACGATACAGATGTGACCCGGATCTGGGCACAGTGCCCCTCGGATGAGGGACTGGGGCTGGCCGTTGCCAACCGCATCAAAAAAGCGGCAGGGTTTTCGGTGGTGGAGGTGTAAGTGCTTCCTCCGCGTGATTCCTTTCGGATATCCTGACAAAGGTTGTGAGATACTATGAAAATCATCGGTCTGACCGGCGGCAGCGGCACGGGCAAGGGCACTGTGGCGACGCGGATGCAGGCGCTCGGCGCGGGCTGGGTAGATGCGGATGCGGTTTACCGCGACCTGTGTGCACACGACCGCACGATGCTCGCGGCGCTCGATGCCGCGTTCGGCGGCGTACTGGATGCGGACGGCCGGCTCGACCGCCCCAAACTGGCGGCGATCGTCTTTTCCGACCCGGAAAAGCTGCAAACCCTGAACCAAATCACCGTACCCTATATCCGCGCGGCCTCGCTGGCGGCAATTCGCACGCAGGGCGATTGTCCGATCGTGCTGTACGACGCGCCGACCCTGTTTGAAGCAGGGATGAACGACCTATGCGAACAGGTCATCGGCGTACTGGCTGACCCGGAGATCCGCGTGCAGCGCGTCATGGCGCGGGACGGCATCGGTGAAGCGGCGGCGCGCGCCCGCATTGCCGCGCAGCCGGAGGACGGCTTTTACCGTACCCGCTGCGATCATATTTTGGAAAACAACGGCGATCTTTCCGCACTTTGGCGGGACACCGATGCTTTATATACCATTTTGCGCAAAGGAGAAGAAAAATGACTTCTGAACAACTTTTTTATGACAAGAAAACCGGTTTTGACAAACTGACCGGCAGTGACAAAAAGAATATCCAGACCTATGCCGAGGGCTACAAGCAGTTTTTGAACGAGGGTAAGACCGAGCGCGACGCAGTGCGTGAAATCGTCCGTCTGGCCGAGGATAAAGGCTTCCGCGCATGGACGCCCGGCGATGCCGCAAAGCCCGGCGATAAGATCTACTTTGTCAACCGCGGCAAGGGCATCACGCTGGCGGTCATCGGCAAAAAAAGCCTTGCGGACGGCGTGCGCCTGACCGCCGCCCATCTGGACGCGCCGCGTGTGGATATCCGCACGGTGCCGCTGTATGAGGATAACGGCATGGCCTTTTTCAAAACCCATTACTATGGAGGCATCAAAAAATACCAGTGGACGGCCATCCCCCTCGAGCTGCGCGGCGTGGTTTGCGTGTGCCACAACGGGCAGGTCAAATCCGTTGATGTGCGCATCGGTGACAAGCCGGAGGACCCCAAGTTCGTCATCACCGACCTGCTGCCGCACCTTGCTTCCGAGCAGATGACCAAAAAGGCGACCGAGGTCATCAAGGGCGAGGGGCTGAACATTCTGGTCGGCTCGGTGCCGAGCGAAACGCTGGATGAAAAATGCAGCGAAAAGATAAAGCTTGCCGTGATGGAATACCTGCATAAGCAGTACGGCATGGTCGAAGCGGATTTTCTTTCCGCCGAGCTGTGCTGCGTTCCCGCTTTCCCGGCATGTGATATCGGCTTTGATCGCTCATTTATCGGCTCGTACGGACACGATGACCGCGTTTGCTCGTATACCGCGGCAACCGCGCTGCTCGATCTCAAAACTGCGCCCGCGCATACCTGCGTCTGCCTGCTGGTGGATAAGGAGGAGACCGGCTCGGACGGTGTGACCGGTATGCAGTCCCACGCGTTTGAATATTTTATGGACGGCCTTTGCCGTGCACAGCAGGTCAGTATGGAGGAATGCTTTGCCCACTCGATGTGCCTTTCCGCCGATGTGTGCAACGCTTTTGACCCCAATTTTCCCGAAGTATCCGAAAAGCGCAATGATGCACGCGCCAACTGCGGCTTTGCATTGGTCAAATACACGGGTGCGCGCGGCAAAAGCGGCACAAGCGATGCAACGGCTGAGCTGATGGCACGCATCCGCTGCATTTTTGACAAGGCGGGTGTGGTCTGGCAGACCGGACAACTCGGCCGTGTCGATCAGGGCGGCGGCGGCACGGTGGCGATGTATCTGGCCAACCGCAACATTGATACGGTGGATGCGGGCGTGCCTGTACTGTCCATGCACGCGCCGTTCGAACAGATCGCCAAGCTTGACCTGTATATGGCATATAAGGGCTTCTCTGCATTTTACAAGGACTGATATCCGCAAAAAACAAAAAAGCCAGGCTGTATGCCTGACTTTTGAGACAGTCGATCGAAACCACGCTTTCGATCGAATTTGCGACTGCGAATCGCGCTCTTCGGGCACAATTCTCCGTCGTCTTGTATAAAAACCCACGCACCGGTCGCGGGTTTTTATGAAAATTGCAGCAGACTGCAATTTTCTATTTGATGCGCGCTGCCGCGCGTGTTGCTCACGCTCAATAACAAAATACTTTTTCGGCAAACTAAAAAGTCAGGCTGTATGCCTGACTTTTTTCATTTGCGCTGCAAATGCTGTTTCACATACGCAGCAGCGTGGTTTTGATCGAGAGACAGTCGAAAAACTGGATTTTTCGACTGTTTTCAAATCAGATCCCTGCACTTAGAGAACGCCGCTTCATCAGCTACCACCGTAACATCGGGGTGCAGCTGCAAAATAGAGGCCGGTACCTGCGGGGTGATCGGGCCAAAGAAGGCTTCGCGCACGATATCCGCCTTGTTTTCACCCGAAATGATAATCAGGATCTTACGCGCCTGCATAATGGTCTGCACACCCATGGTATATGCCTGACGCGGTACATCATCCGCCGAAGCGAAAAAGCGCTTGTTGGCTTCAATGGTCGAGGTGGTCAAATCGACACAGTGCGTCCCCTTAGAGAACACCTCATCCGGCTCGTTAAAGCCGATATGGCCGTTCAGACCCATGCCGAGCAGCTGCAGGTCCACGCCGCCCGCCGCAGCAATGGCTGCATCGTAGCGCGCACACTCGGCGGCGGCATCCATCTGTGCGCCGTCCGGCAGGTCGATGCGCTCGGCCGGGATATTGATTGCATCAAACAGGTGCTGATGCATGAAATAATGATAGCTCTGATCATGGTCGGCGGTCAGGCCGCGGTATTCATCCAGATTAAAGCTGCTGCACTGCGAAAAATCCAGATCGCCCTGCCGGTGCCAGACAACCAGCTGCTCATAAATGCCGATAGGCGACGAGCCGGTTGCCAGACCGAGGATGCTGTCCGGCTTCAAAACGACCTGCGCCGCAATGACCGAGGCAGCCTTACGGCTCATCTCCTGATAATCCTTTGCACAAATAAATTTCATTGATTTTTCTCCTTGCTGTAAACCAAAATCAGTAAATGGAAAGGCGGGCCGTCTGCGCCCGCCTTTTTCTGCACCTGCACGTCCGCCATGGTATAGGCCGGCCTGCCTGTGCCCGGACGGTTTTACAGATTTTCCTTCAGGAACTGCTCCAGCTTTTCTGCTGCTGCTGCCTCATCCTCACCCTCGATGGTCAGGCGGATGGCGTCGCCCTTCTTCACGCCCATGCTCATAACACCCATAATGCGCTTGGCGTCAACTTCCTTGGCAGGGCCGATCAGCTTGATGTTGGACTTGAACTGGGACGCTTCCTTTACCAGCATGCCGGCCGGACGCGCGTGGAGACCCAGTGCATCCGTAATGGTGTAGAATACAGTTTTCATAATACATTTTCCTTTCTAAAAAAAGCATTTTGCTTGGGTTATTATATTTTGCGCAGCAAGAACAGCGGCTCTCCCGCATGGATCCCGCCTTCCGGCGCCATACGGATCGCAGCATATTCGCCTGCATTGCACACAAGCACCGGTGTAATCGGATCGCACCCATCCGCCCGGATAGCCTCCGGATCAAATTCGACCAACGTCTGTCCCCGTGTGACCCAGCTTCCGCTTTCGCAGCACACCCGATAGTGTTTGCCGCACAGCCGCACCGTATCCAGCCCGATATGGATCAGCAGCTCCACGCCGTCCTCCGTTGTCATACTGACGGCATGACCGGTTTCCATCACCAGCTCGACCGTACCGTCCGCCGGGGCAATGACACGGCCTTCGTCCGGCCGGATTGCAACCCCTTTGCCGAGGATTCCTTGTGCAAAGGTTGGATCGGACAGCTCAGACAGCGGAATGACCACACCGGATACAGGTGCTATGATATGGATATCGGCGGGGCTGCCGGACAGCCTCTTCCATTTGCCAAACATGATAACACACCTTTTAACCGATCATCTTCTGTGAACAGCAGCAGATTTCAGCGTAAAAATGAAAAAAACCAAATTCCTGCGCTGCCGAACACCATTTTCAGGCTGGCCGCGAGAAATTTGGCATTGTCCGCCGTTACGACAGCAATCCAATCACAACGAGGACGATGTTCGCTTGTTAGTTTTATTTTAACAAACTGTTCCTATTTTTTCAACCCGCAGCGACCGTGCATTATGCCCGAAAAAATAATATAGTTTTATACAGTATGCACAATAAAAACAGAACTTATACCAAATGAACCAAAATAACTTCATAAAATAACACAAAAAAACCGGAAAGAAACAAAAATTCCCCTGCCGCTTGGCAGGGGAACACAGCTTGTCGAAAAGTATTTTGCCGATGAACGCGCACCATACGCGCCGCAGCGCGCATCAAATAGAAAATGGCAGCAAGCTGCCATTTTCATCAAAACCCGCGACCGGTGCATGGGTTTTTATACAAGATAACGAAGAATTTTACCCAACGGGTGCGGTTCGCAATCGCACATTCGATCGAAAACGCGGTTGCGATCGAGACGACAATCTCAATTCCCCTGCGGCTTACAGCGCACGAACCGAGATCATGCCTTCGATCGCGCGAAGCTCATTCAGATTCTCCTCGGTCGGCTGCTCGGCCGTGTCGATAATGGTATAAGCATAATCGCCCTTGGAGCGGTTGCCCATGTTTTCGATATTGCAGCGTACCGAATGGGTGATCGAAGAGATCATGTTCGGAATATTCTTATGGATCAGGCAGATACGGTAGCCGCCCTCATACGGTACCTTCAGGTTGGGGAAGTTGACCGAATTGCGGATGGTGCCCTTCTCCAGATATTCCGTAATTTCATAAACCGCCATCTTAGCGCAGTTGTCCTCGCTCTCGGGCGTAGAAGCGCCGAGGTGGGGCAGCGTGATCGCATTTTTCTGCGCAAGGATGCAGTCGGAAGCAAAGTCGGACACATACGCCGCGATTTTGCCGCTGGCCAGTGCATCTGCGACCGCCTGCTCATCCACCAGCTCGCCGCGCGCCAGATTGATCAGGCGCACGCCGTCCTTCATCTTGGCAATGGCTTCCGCCGAAATGGTGTGCTTGGTATCCGCATTGAGCGGCACATGGATGGTGATATAATCGCAGTTGGCAAAAATCTGATCCAGATCGGTCACGTGCTTGACCGAACGGGACAGGCTGAGCGCACCATCGACCGACAGGAAGGGATCGTAGCCCCAAACCTCCATATCCAAGCCAACCGCTGCGTTGGCAACCTTGACGCCGATCGCACCCAGACCGATAACACCCAGCTTTTTGCCGGCGATTTCCGGGCCGGCATAGGTGGCCTTACCCTTTTCCGCTGCGGGGCCGATATCCGGCGTACCCGCCAGACTGTTGACCCAGTTTGCACCCTGTACTACCTTACGCGAAGCCAGCAGCAGCGCGCAGACGACCAGTTCCTTCACGGCATTGGCGTTTGCACCCGGGGTGTTGAATACCACGATGCCCTCTTCCGAGCAGCGGTCGATCGGGATATTGTTTACGCCCGCACCGGCGCGCGCAATGCACTTAAGGTTTTTCGGGAACTGCACATCATGCAGCTTGGCCGAACGGACGAGAACCGCATCATATTCCTCAAAATCCTCTGCGCAGGTATACTTGGCGGCGTCCAGCTCTTCCAGACCGACCTTGGAAATTTTATTATACAGCTTTACGTTATACATGAGAAAGCACTCCTTTGTTATCTGTGCCTGCGCTTTTTAGAGCGCAGCGACGTAAAATGACAAATTTCCAAGGACTACGCCTTGGAAATTTGCCCGCGACTCAGCGGCCTTGGGCCGCGGGTATCAAAAATCGGTTTGGCCGCAGCCTTCTATCCTTTCACCGCCGCCGCGCAGCGTTTTAATGAGAACTCCGGAACCGATTTTTGTATATAGGGGATACCGGGTACCCCCTATCAGGTTTTACTTGTTTTCTTCTGCGAACTTCTTCATAAAGTCGATCAGATATTCCACGCCTTCCACCGGCATTGCATTATAAATGGAAGCGCGCATACCGCCGACCGAACGGTGTCCCTTAAGGTTGGACATACCGGCTGCTGCCGATTCCTTGGCAAACTTGGCGTCCAACTCGTCGTTTCCGGTGCGGAAGGTGACGTTCATATGGCTGCGGGAAGCCTTTTCCGCCACAGCCTTATAGAAATCCTGCGAATCCAGATAATCATACAGCAGGGAAGAACGCTTTTCCGCAAGCTTGCGCATGGCATCCACGCCGCCCTGCTCTTCGACCCACTCGAGCACCAGACCGAGCACATAAATCGCGTATGTGGGAGGTGTATTGTACATGGAGTCCTTTTCCGCCATGGTCTTCCAGTCCAGCATGACCGGGTACTTTTCCAGCGGATAATTGCCGAGCAGATCCTCGCGCACGATAACGACCGTAACGCCCGCAGGCCCCATGTTCTTCTGCGCACCGGCATAGATCACACCATACTTGGAAATATCCACCGGCTTGGACAGGATGTTGGAGGACATATCCGCCACCAGCGGCACACCGGCCGGGGTTTCGGGATCGTACTGCCACTCGGTGCCGTAAATGGTGTTGTTGGCGCAGATGTAGAAGTAATCCGCATCCGGACGGATATCCAGCTCAGCCTGCGTGGGCACGCGGTTGAAGTTGCCTTCCTTGGAGGAGAAGGCGACATGGATATCACCGAACTTCTTGGCTTCCTTATAGGCGTTGTTGGCAAAGTTGCCGGTCAGCGCGTAATCCGCCTTGCCGGTCTTCATCAGGTTCATCGGAATGGCGGCGAACTGGGTCGTCGCGCCGCCCTGCAGGAACAGCACCTTGTAATTTTCCGGAATGGAGAGCACACGGCGCAGACGCGCTTCGGTTTCCTTGATGACCGCGTCATATACCTTGGAGCGGTGACTCATCTCCATGACGGACATACCGGAACTCTTATAGTTCAGCATTTCGGAAGCACAGCGCTCGAGTACGGGGACCGGAAGCATAGAAGGACCCGCCGAAAAATTGTAAATACGATTGTCAGCCATAGTGATAGTTACCTGCCTTTCAAAATTCAGCATATTACTTCCCTGATAGGGAATATAATACCCATTATAATATACGGGATTGCAGATTGCTACGGAAATTTGTACGAAAATTCCGCCCGCAAAAGACGAATGTCTGCACATTATGGACATGGACGGATGTGTTTGCCGCGGCTTACACGGGTTTTCTGTATTTGCCTATGCAGGGCGCGCTGTGGTATACTGGTGAAAACCGCCCCCGCCATCCGGAAAGGAGAGATCCCCCCATGCCGCCGCGCAGACTGCCGCCCCACCGCCAGATCAACCGCCTGCTGCCGTTTACCAACGCGCCGCTGTTCCACGCGCTGCAATTACTGGCCACGGGTGATTCCGCCCGCTTTCACATGCCCGGACATAAGGGCGCGCCGCTGTTCAGCACCTATGCGGATATTTTCTCTATCGACTTTACCGAAACCTACGGCACGGGCAACCTGTATCTGGGCGACGGGCCGATCCGCGAAGCCGAGGTTGCCGCAGCGCGTTATTTCAGCGCGGAGGACTGCTTTTTCCTAACCGGCGGCTCCACGCAGGGCATTTTATCCATGCTCGCCACCGCCGTGGGGCAGGGGGGCAGCGTGCTGCTTGACCGGGAATGTCACAAATCCGTATGCCATGCCTGCGCCCTGCTGGATATCACACCGTACTTTGTTGCAGCGCCGCTGCTTGAGCCGTTTACGGTTTCGGGCGCGCTGCCGCAGGACGAGATCGAACGGCAGTTTGCCGCCCATCCGGAGATTCGCGCCCTGCTGGTCACCACACCGACCTATTACGGCATCCGCCGGCCGGTGCCCGCGCTGGCCGAGCTTTGCCACACGCATGGCAAAGCCCTATTGGTGGACAGTGCGCACGGCGCGCACTTCCCTGCCGTCGGCCTGCCCGCGCCTGTGCGCGAGGGGGCGGATCTGGCGGTGCTTTCCATCCACAAAACGCTGCCCTGCATGGGACAGGGGGCTGTGATCCTTGCCGCTGCCGGAACGGACAAACAGGTGCTGCGCGAAAACACCGCGCTGTTCGGCACTTCCAGCCCTTCCTATCCGATCATGGCGTCGATCGACCTCGCCCGCGCCTATACCGAAGGCCCCGGTCGGGAAGCTTACCGCCGTGCGGCAGCGGAATGCGGGCAGATGCGTCAGTTCATCCGCACGCACACGGTTTTTACCCCGCTGACACTGGAAGATTGGCCTGCGCTTGATCCCTGCCGCCTGACGGTATGCACAGCGGGAACCGACGTGACCGGACACCGGCTTGCCGATATGCTGTGGAGCGAATACGGCGTTGCCTGCGAAATGGCAGATGAACGCAATATCGTCTGCATCGTAACCGGATCGGACACCAACAGCTCGATGCGCCGTCTGCGGCGCGGCCTGCGCCGTCTGTCCGACCGGCGGCACCGCCCGCCCCTGCTGCGGCTTTTCCTCCCGCCGAACGGGTGATGTCCGTGCGGCAGGCGTGGTTTTCCAAAAACGGGCGGGTATCGCCCGCCGCTGCGGATGGTCTGATCTGCGCCCGTCCGGTCACACCGTATCCGCCGGGTGTACCGCTGCTGTGGCCCGGTGAGAAAATTACCCGGGCGCACATTGAACTTATCCGGGAAAGATGGTACAATGAAATCGACGAGATCACTGTGGTGATCCCGTGAAACACCTCAAAGGAGGGCATATCTTATGAAAATGGTACTTGCGATCATCAATTACGATGATGCACAGGACGTGATCAATAACCTGATGCAGGCCGGCTTCCAAATCACCAAGCTGGCAACGACGGGCGGCTTCCTCAAGGCCGGCAACGTCACCATCCTGATCGGTCTGGACGAAGAAAAGCTGGATGAATGCTTTGCCATCATCCGTGAACACTCCTCTTCGCGTAAGCAGATCATCCCGACGACCGCCGAGCTTGGCATGGGCTTTTTCCCTTCCACACCGGTGCAGGTCGATGTGGGCGGCGCAACGGTTTTTGTGCTGAACGTGGAGCGGTTTGAAAAGCTGTGATCTCATTTGATGCACTGCCGGGCAATGCCGCGCTGAAAACCAGCCTGCGTCATGCGCTGGCAGACCGCTTTCCGCAAGCTGTTCTGCTCACCGGGGATGACAGCGCCGGTTTGCAGCCGCTTGCCCTTGTTCTGGCTGCGGGCATCCTGTGTGAAAGTGCGGGTTCCCGCCCATGCGGGAGCTGCCTGTCCTGCCGCAAGGTCAGCGAAGCAGTCCATCCTGACCTGACCGTGGTGGACGAGGGCGAAAACGAACTGAAGGTGGATCTGGCACGCCGTATCAAAGCG
>OFMK01001969.1_pt1 | contig 12783 bp, 12 predicted proteins | sample 1541781 | NCBI WGS metagenome assembly OFMK01 (sample SAMN04209250, study PRJEB22552) | human gut metagenome | biome: gut; material: feces | host: Homo sapiens | place: USA: Oklahoma
CTGTTACCTCCACATTCTTTTTTATTTTGAATGTCCGCAAAATCCGTCCTACATCTGTGCGCCTCCGGCAGTAATCTGTGCCAAATACGTAACATTAATTGCCGCTCCCACTATACACCCCTTGACAGGATCCCCCAAAATCAATCCGACCATAATACCGGAGATCAGCGGTCTGCGCAGCGCCCAGCTCATATTTACAGTCAACCAGGGAGTTCCATTTGCTCCAAGATAATAAACCAATCCGATCAGAATTGCCTGAATCATTGATACTTCCATAAATTTTCCTCACTTTCTATAACGTTTTTTCCAGTTCCACCTTCTCCATATTGGGAACCACCTGAATATACACATGTACCTGTTGTTTGAGAAGTCCTGCAAAGATTTCTCTCTCTTCATCACTGGCAGAAATATTTTTATAAAGCTTTCTGCGCTCCTGTTTGGAACCCATTCCGCCAAGATTAATTTCTGTAATCTCCACTCCCTTTTCCAAAAGACTCTCGTAGCTTTCCGGTCCCTTTGCCAATACAATAAATTTTTTCTCCTGATTGTTTTTTTCTTTCTTTAAATACTTTGCTGCCGCTTCTATTGTCATGGCTTCTGCTTTTAAATGTTTGGGCACAGCTCCTGTAATCACAGCGCTTAAAAAAGGATCTTTCGCCACCTTATCATCTGCAATTATAATTTCATTTCCTCCAGTGTACTGTACCCATGCTGTCATAACCTGTCCATGAATCAGACGATCATCAATTCTGGCTAACACAATATTACTCATTTTTAGTTTCTCCTTTTCTTCTTTCTCCAATCATAATTCCAAAGTTAACTTTGCAATTCCCTGATTTCCAGACTCCACCAACTTCTCTGCCAAGGCATAGACATCCTCCGTTTCTTTCTGAAAAACCGCCTCAATAACCATTCCAAGATTGACCCCGGATACACAGGCAATTTTCTTCTCTCGGATCTGACTTATGGCCTGTGCCGCTGCATTATACGGACTGGCACCCAGCAGATCTGTGAAAAATAAGACGTCATTTTCTGAACTTTGAGCCATGATCCTGATTTTTTCTATAAATTCCTCAATACTGTCCTCATGCCGAAGTCCTATACACTGCAGTCCATCCTGCTCCCCTGCAACCAGATTCACTGCATCCTTTAGTCCTTCTGCAAGGCTGCCATGCGTAGCAATCACAATATCAACCATGAATATCCTCCTTCATTTTCAGTTTTTCATTGACCACTCGTTTTGTATGCGCCTACATCACTTGCCCCAATCCTAACCCATGAATTTTCTTTTCGCAAATTTTCACTATACACACTAATTTTCTTTTAGAGTACACTTTTCTTTGTTGAAAAACAGCGTTTTAACACACTCTTTTTCTTTTGTGTATTTTCTGTGCCTGTTTTTCCTAGATCCTTTTCTACTTTTTGTGTATAATAAATTCATACATTACGCACCAAAAACAGCACGCAGGGAGGATACAATGTCTACCAATAAAGAAAACATTATTCAGTTTATAAAAAAAGAAACCGCCGCCGGTCTCTCAGAAAATCTTTATACCTTTGAAAAATGCAATGCTTTAATTATTTCGATGGAACTATTTCTCGATCGCTCCAACGTCTCAAGAACCTTAAATGAATTGCACCGCGCCGGAATTCTTATCAAAAAAAGCGGCCGGCCGACCACGTATCTGTCCAAAGAGGTCCTCAACCATACCTTTCCTTTCGCCTCGTTTCCTGATACTCTGGAAAAAAACGAAGATATTGAAAATTATCTGAGTCAGCCGATTCTTTCCCGGCAAAGCGCTACAAAATCTCTTTCCATCATCGGGAGTCAAAAAAACGGCTCTCTTCATGAACTGGTCAATCAGGCGCTTCCGATCTTTTATCTTCCTGAAAATTTTTTTAAAATCTTAATATTAAAAGGGAACTTTGGAACTGGAAAGAAATACTTTTTAAAGAAATTGCTGGAGCGCGCCAAAAATATGCAGCGGGCTGAAAAAACAGCAGAAGTATATTTTATGGAATACCAGAAACCATTTGAAAATTTTTCTGACATTTTGACTCGAATTCAAGAACACAAAGACGTTTATCTTTTCAATGTTGATATGACCATCCACGCCCCGACCTCCAAAGAACTTCTTTCTTTTTTACGGTCTCTGGAACTTTTCTATGAAAATAAGGCCCATTCTCCAATCTTTGCCCTGACCATACCCTCTGACTATGATCCGGAAACTTTAGCCTCCGTCACACCGATGATTCTAAATTTTCCAGATCTTTTCGAGCGCCCGGATATCGAGATCGTGCAGCTTACACTCTCCATCATTCAGCAAGAAGCCGTCCGTCTCTCAAAAAATATCTCCGTAACCGCTGATTTTCTGCGGGTTCTCTGCTCAAATTGCCGCAATTGCCACCATCTCAAACAGGAAATTGTCTACGCCGTAAGCCAGAGCCTGTTTTCCTCTTATCAACAGGGAAATCTCCATGCGCTGTATCTGGAAACAAGCCATCTGTCCGAATCCTGCAGACAGCTTTCCAAATCTGCAGATTCCTACACCCTTCGCCACTTTCCAGAAACCATTACTTTAAACTTCTCGGAACCCGCTGATTTTTCCAAGGATCTTTCACAATTTCAGACCGCTTTTACCGATCAGGCTCTTCCTGATATTGGACTCTCTGATTATTTTATCCGAAACTTTACCTTATGCGACACAAAATATCCTTCCGATCCTACCGGATCATTTTCCAAGGATTTTCTAGTTTCCAGTTTCAAACAATTATTTCAAAAAACGCTCTTCTCATCTGATCCGATTTTGCTTGACGCTTTATGCATTCACGTTGCCAATGTTCTGAAGGGTGACTTTCCCGTACAAAAAATGCCGCTTCCGGAAAATTTCCCGGACTCGCCTTTTCCTTCTAAAATGAAAGCCATTGCAGAATCCCAAAATTTAAGCGTCTCCAATCGTCAGAAAAAATACCTTGCCGTGTTGTTACATTACTGCGAAAATCTTCTGAGCAGCATTCCGATTCCTGTGATTGTTGTATCCAGGCATAGTCTGACGACAAGGAATTATATTCATCTGTTCAATCTTCATTATAATCGGCGCTGGCTTTATTTTTTTAGAGTTCCAATGAAGTTTTCAAAAGAACAGCAGACCACATGGCTCAACCAATTATATCAATTTGCACTAAAATGTAATCGCGGACAAGGGGTTTTCATTTTATCCGACCACGAAATAAAAAATACAATTTCCAACTATTTATTTCCAAAAACAAAATTAATTACCTACTGTATCCCCCTTCATTCTTTCCTGATTTTCAAAGAAATCGGTGAATTGATATCGGACCATCCTTCCAGTATATTTTCCATCATTCCAAACCTGCTGATCTGCCAGCAAAAAGAGTTATCCGTCCTGAAAGATCATCATCTGACCAGCCACACCTTACGCGCTGCTGATCAGAATCTTCTGTTTGCCGGAAAGCTGATGCCGGGGCTGTCTGCAATCAGGTATGGCGAGTATTTTTATAAAGTTTTAAAGCAAATCACGAAAAAATTAGAAATTGAAATTACAAATCACCGGATTCTTAATTTTTTGTTTCACGGCAATTGCATTCTGTTCCAAAGAAAATATCAGATGAATTTTTACGAACAGTTTGAAACCCGTACGTTTCCAACAGACCCCGGTCTGATGGAAATTCTAAAGACCTGTATTGAAATGACTTGCGAACTAAAAGAATTTCAGTTCACAGAAACAGAATATCTTGTGCTGTATGAAGCGCTGGTATACAGCACAATTTCTGTTTAAATGGGGATATGACTAGCCTTCTCTGTCAAAGATTGCCAGCGCCGTTACACCTATGACGATACATGCAATTCCAAGAAGGTCCATCCTTCCAAAAACCTCATTTAAGACTACCACAGATAATATGGTAGCTACCAATGGCTCCACGCATCCAAACATACTGCCCCGCACCGGTCCCAGCAAAGAGATTCCATGGAGATAACAGCCAAAAGCAATGACGGTTCCCACCAGCACAACACCCGCTGTTAGTAGAAGTGTCCAGACATCCCATCTCCCGGGAACCATCCAAACCTTTGTAAAAGGCGTCACAAACAGCCCGCCGATCAGCATTCCCCATCCGACCGTTGTCATGGTTCCAAACTTTTCCAAAAGTTTTTTTGGCTGAATATTATATACCGTACAGGCAGCTGCCGAGGTCAGCCCCCAAAATAAAGCCTGTCTGGTAATTGCAAGATTTCCTATATCTCCATGCGTCGCCATTAAAAAAACGCCTGCCATAACAGCAATCAGAACCAAAATTTCTAAAAGCTTCGGCTTTCTCTTTTCTACAATCGCATAAAATATCATCACAATTACCGGGAATATGTATTGAAGTACGGTTGCTGTTCCCGGATTTGAATATTCGATCGCCAAAAAATATGTCATTTGACATGCCGCCATACCAATCAGACTAAAAATTAATTGACCGATTGCAGTTCTTCGTTCCTTCCAAACTTCAAAGATTTGTTTTCCCTCTGCCCGATACGCGAGGGCAAGCATCATCACCCCCGCTCCCAACAGCCTCACAGTTACCAGCCATTCTGCATTTAGTCCTCTCATATCAAACAAATATTTTCCCATAACTCCAGACAAGCCCCAGCACGAGCCTCCGGCAATGGTAAAGAAAACACCTTTCTTGCCACGATCCATCTTCCTTTTCCTCCATCTTGTTCTTTCATATGTTATCATAATACCTTATCAGGCAGAGCTCGTCCAGACCGAAGATTTTCTTAAAATTTTTCTTGACTTAAGTACGATTTCATACTAATATGGTTTATTGTCAAAGTATGATTTCGGACTTATTGAATAAGGAGATTATTTTCATGAATTACAAACAAGGACGTGAAATGAAAGAATTTGATTCTTTATATAAAGAAATTGATGAAAGTTACCATAATATTGCTCTTGCTCTCGGACTTACAGATACCGCATTTCTTGTTTTATATTCTCTCGTAGAATTGGGTGACGGTTGTCTGCAAAAAAATATCTGCGAAATGTACTGCATCAGCAAACAGACTGTAAATTCCTCTGTGAAAGCCTTGGAATCCAAAGGCTTCTTAAAAAAAGTTGCCGGCAAAGGAAGGGATAAACATTTGTTCTTTACAGAGTTTGGACGAGACTTTGCCAACCGCAGCATCGGTCCGGTGATCGAGATGGAAAATCACACATTTGCCTGTATGCCCAAAGAAGAACGTAAAGAGCTGCTGCGGCTCACAAGAAAATATTCGCAAATTTTAAGAGAACATGTTCAATTATTTTTAAAGGAGACTTCAGATGAAAATTAGATTATCCGATCATTTTAGTTATCAAAGACTGCTTCGATTTGTTCTGCCTTCCATAATTATGATGATCTGTACATCTATGTACAGCATTATTGACGGATTGTTTGTCTCAAACTATGCAGGAAAAACTGCTTTTGCGGCAATCAATCTGGTCTTCCCTGTTTCTATGGGGATCGGCGCCGTCGGATTTATGATCGGCTCTGGAGGAAGTGCTATTGTTGCCAAAACACTGGGAGAAAAGAAGGAGAAGAAAGCCAACGAATATTTTTCTATGCTAATCTATACTTCCTTGATTTTAAGTACCGTTTTGTCAATTCTCGGATTTTTCTCTATTGAACATATTTGCAGGGCTTTCGGTGCTTCCGGAGAGCTTTTGAAGCTTAGCAGCGCCTATGGGAGAATTATGTTTCTTTCTCAGCCGGCTTTTATGATGCAGACCATTTTTTATAACTTTTTTATTGCAGCAGAAAAACCTTCCTACAGTTTAAGGCTTTCTTTAACCTCAGGACTGGTCAATATTGTCTTTGATTACCTGTTCATTGGAATTTTAAACTATGGGGTCACCGGAGCTGCGGTGGCCACCGCCATGGGAGAATTTGCAGGCGGCTTCTTTCCTCTGTTTTATTTTTCAAGAAAAAATACAAGCCGCCTTCGTCTTGTAAATCCTGTCTTCTATCCCAAAATTTTACTGTATACCTGCCTGAACGGCTCCTCCGAATTTATGACCAACGCCTCTTCTTCGGTTGTTAATATGCTCTATAACCATCAGTTAATGGCAATTGCAGGAGAAAACGGGGTAGCAGCCTATGGTGTAATTATGTATGCAAACTTTATATTCTCAGCCATTTTTCTCGGATACTCCATGGGAAGTGCACCAATTACCAGCTATCATTACGGCGCCGGAAATCATCCTGAGCTCCAAAACATCTTAAAAAAGAGTCTTTCTTTGATTGCCGTAACCGGATGTGTCCTGACCCTTCTCTCCGAAGTTTTTGCATATCCTCTGATTCACCTGTTTGTCGGATACGATCATGATTTATTTTTCATGACGCTAAGCGGCTTTCGCCTTTATGCTCTCGCCTTCCTGATGAATGGGTTTAACATTTGGGCATCCTCCTTTTTTACCGCCCTCAACAACGGGCTGGTGTCGGGGCTAATTGCTTTCCTCAGAACCCTTCTATTCCAGATTGGCGCTATTATGCTGCTACCTCTCTTCCTTGGAATTAACGGCATCTGGCTGGCAGTTGTGACCGCAGAACTCTTCACGCTGTCAATTAGTATCTACTTCTTAAAAAGCAGAAAAAAACAATACCATTACGCATAAAAACCATCGCCAACTTGACATACCTTCTGTTTTCATCTATATTTAACTTTTGTGAAATTTTTGATATAATAGAAACTAAGTACGACGTATGACGAAGCGTATGAAAGGAGTTTCCTATGAGAGATGCTTTACGGGATGAAATGATAAAAAAAATATGCGTCAGAGATGGAGATAATATTTTAGACGTCGGATGCGGCAACGGGACTTTTTTACACGAACTAACTCGATGGAAAGACGTGAAAGGTTATGGAATTGATAAATCCGAAGCTCTGATTGACACTGCCAAAGCCAGTTGGCCGGAGCTTCATTTTGAAACCGGATACAGTGATTTTCTCGCCTTTGATGATAACAGTTTCCGAATTATTACGGTCTGCGATGATTTTCACACTTTCAAAAACCCGGAAACATTTATTTATGAAGCTGCCAGAGTTCTCGCTCCGGGCGGCCGCCTGTATATCGGAGAAGCTGCACTTCCAGAGCCTCTGCGCATTGTCTCCAATCTCCCCTCTTATCTCACTTCGGGAGATAACCGACGCCACTCTACCTATGAACTGCTAAACTACTTTAAAAATGCAGGTCTCACAAAATTTCGAGTCTACAAGAAAAAAAGACTGCTTTTAGTTTCAGCAAAAAAAAATCCTGATTCTCAGAACCAAGAATAGAAGCCATTTACGGCAGATCAAAAGATCTGCCGATCATCTTTTCTGAAACATTCTTGTTCTTTACAAAAGCCAGTCAAAATAACGACTGTTTTGTAATTTCTCTACAGTATCGCTTCCAAGAATCTTCTCCATCTTCTTTTTTGCCTTTTCATTAATTTTGATTTCATCATCCTTTGTTGCACACAAATTCGGAAACATTACACACCACCAATTATGCCCCTGTGCCTTCCCCAAATCTACTCTCACCGCATCATATCTTCCGGCAGGAAATGTATAATTTCCATAAGTTTTTTCCGGGAAATTTTCCTCCGTAAAACGAACTGTCACAGTTTGCCGCACCCCGTATTGATTGAGGGTATGCTCCGCTGTCTTCCTGATTTCCTCCTTCCGTTGTTTTAGTATCTTCCATGCCTGTTCCTTTGTATTGACCGATTCCATCCAGGGACTTATATAATCAATGACGGCATCCCGAACTTTCAGTTTATATCTCTGATCGCTCTGCCTGTCACTGTTTGCCCGCACATGAAATCGAATGATATTTCCTTTTAAATTTTTTCCTATATTCTCTGAATTTTTCTTTCTCACTGCAATACATATAAAAATTACTGCAAGAAAAAAACATCCCCCAACTATGATTTTCTTTTTCATATTCAGAGGATGTCCTGTTTTTAATTTTTTATTCCAATTCCATGCAAAATTGTGTGAGTATCACCGTCGTATACTCCCTGCAAGGTTTTTATCTCACAGCAGAAATCCCGCAAGCAGATAAAGGGGAGCCGTAATTATTGCCGCAATGACAAAATACGGCTGTGACGTAATATATTGGGCATATGGTTTTACATTGGTTCCTTTCGCAGAAACTACTCCGGCATCTGAAACAACACAGGCATTTGCTCCAAATAAACTGGCAGAAATAATTGCTCCCAGTGTCAGTGGAATGTTCGCTCCAATCGTCGGCAGAACCACCATAAGAATCGGAATTGCGATCTGGTACAAGGTATAATTCAAACTATATAAATATTCTGTACAGCTAAAAAAGACAAAAAAGATAAATGGGATCAGACTAACATAAGGAATTGCCCGGCACACCTGTCCTACAAAGGCTTCCATTCCCATATCGTACATTACCGTCTGCATAGCATACCCAATAATTAAAATGATTGTCATTTCTACCATGTCCATACACCCGTCCACCACACATTTTGTATATTCTCCAATGGTGAAGATTCCCTGAATTACAAATAAGATTCCTGTAATAAATGTTGCCGCTCCAAAAGCAAGAAACGCATCATATTCAAAATAGACAAGAAAAAATGCAATCGAGAGCATCGGGAGAATCAAATTTAACAGGCTGATATTCTGATGTCTTGGATCGTTGATCCATTCTTCCTCCTCGTCCTCTTCTCCATCCTGAGCATCTCCCATCTGAATTCCTTTCTCCGCCATGGCATATGCCTTTTTCATCATTCCGATCTTCGGAAAAAAACCGATGGCAAATAAAAACGCAATCATACACGCAATAAATGCAAAAAACATGTATGGAATGGTCTGCACAAAAATATCCGCTGCTTCCGCCACATTTTTAACATTCTTCGCCTCCGCAATCTGATAAATTACAAAATATCCCCATGCGCCAAAAGGAAGAATCTGTGATATACAGGTGCTGAATGTCCGCACGACAAATGCCAAAGCCACTCTTGGTCGTTTGATACTCTCAATCAAACCAGAAAATGCCGCCCCCGATGTCAGCGCAGATACGTAATCATCAATGGACATTGCTCCCGCATACACTGCACAGGTCCCCAGAATCAGCCGTTCATTTTTCCCAAACTTTTTGGTTACCATTGTCGTAAAGCTTTTCATCGTGCCGCTTCGCTCAAGCGCAAGAATCATTCCTCCGCACAGCATAAATGACATATACATACTAATGGTTTCCTGATCCTGCAGATTCAGTGAAATATCCTTTAAAAAACCCAAAAAAGCTCCCTGCTTATGCCACATGATATACATGGACAGAGTTCCCATAATCAAACTTTCCATGACGTCTTTGCTGACCAGTGCATAAATGAACAATCCCGCCAGCGGCAGCATAATCAAAACGCTTCCTTCAATCCAACTCTTTGGCGTGACCCAAAGAACTCCCTGAAATATGATCCAAAAGACCCAAAGTTTGAATCGTTTTGCATCTATTCTTTTTGGATTCATATAGAAAATGATTCTTCGTAGAATACTCAATTTCATAATTCTTTGTTCCCTTCATTTTTATGAGATCATACCATCATTTCATACCAAGTTCAATATTTTCATGAAAACAAACAAAAATTTGCATCCCCACTGCAACTCTTGTATAATAAAATTGTGTATTTATATGAATACAACTACGAAGCAATCTGTTGTTCAATAAAGGAATCAACTATGAGTTTTCATTCTAAAAAACAAACAATTATAGAGCTAACCAGCTATATGGTACACAAACATTATTGTGAAAACGATCCTGATGCCGTAACCGCCTTGTTTGATGATACTTTCAGCTGGTTTGGCTCCGGAGAAGAAGAATATGCATTAGGAAAAGAAACTGTCACACATATTTTTCAGCAGTTTCATGGAATGGTTCCCCGCTGTAATATTTCCGACGAGGAATATCATGTCCTTGAAATTACTCCGGATATCTTCCTGTGTACCGGACGAATGTGGATTACCACCGATCCTTCTACTCAAATGTATCTTCGCGTCCATCAGAGAATCACGACGGTGTTTCGCCGGACAGAAACAGCCATCCGATGCTGCCACATTCATATTTCCAATCCTTACAGTGAAATGATGGAAACTGATGTGGGCTTTCCGAAACAAATGGGACAGCAGTCTTTTGAGTATCTGCAAAAATGCATTGCGGAGCAGAAAATGAAAATTCAGGAACAAACCGCCATGCTGGAGCGGATGAGCTATGAGGACTCCATGACCGGTTTGTATAACCGCAATAAATTTAACCAGAGGGCAGATGAATATCAGGGAGAAGGGAAAAATCGGTTAGGCGTCGCATGCTTTGATCTCAATGGGCTGAAAACAGTCAATGACGCAAAAGGACACTGTGCAGGCGATGACATCCTACGCCGCACCGCACATCACCTGAAACACTTTTTTTATAAGAAAGCTTACCGTATTGGCGGCGACGAATTTGCAGTCATTGATGAAGCATCCTCCGAACATGACTTTCTTACTGCTATCACTTCCGCCCAAAATTGCATGGAAGAAGAAAATATCAGTACATCGGTTGGTTTTTGCTGGCGTTCTTCTCAATGCAGCATTTGGGAACAGTTTGATATTGCAGATCAGCGGATGTACAAAGAAAAAGTAAAATTTTACAGCGTCGAAAAAAGAGACCGCCGCTAACTAATTTTGATATTTCATCCCTGCTTTTTGATAAAGATTTTCCAGATTTTTTCCTGTGAAATTTAAAAGAAAGGGTTGACGAATCAGATTTCCTGTAGTATTTTAAAGCTACAAGGTCATATGACTGACGGAGTACGTGGAATAAACCACATGGAAGTATGATCATTTAACGCCGACCGTCTGGGCAATTTGCCTGGACGTGCGGCGTTTTTTCTTCTCTGTCAGAAAATCCTTCTGAGTTTTCTGGAGAGGGAAAATGCTCTGTGAGAATGTACACGATGTACAGGGGAGAGCAATGGAAACTTAAGCAGACTTACCCGTGCTGTTCTGATCTTAGGATGATACATTTTACAAGGAGGAACCTTTATGAAAGTTGGCAGAGTCCATTCCATAGAATCCATGGGACTGGTGGATGGACCGGGAATCCGGACTGTGATTTTTTTTCAGGGCTGCGCCCTTCGGTGCCGATTTTGCCATAATCCCGATACCTGGGATTTTTCCGGCGGTGACACCTACACTCCGACACAGCTTGTCAAAAAAATCAGTCGGTTTAAACCATATTTTAAAGACAACGGCGGCGTTACTTTTTCTGGTGGAGAACCACTTATGCAACCAGAATTTCTCACAGAAGTTTTAAAGCTCTGCAAGCAGGAACAAATCCATACCTGCATTGACACTGCCGGTTATGGAATGGGCTGTTATGATGAAATTTTATCTCATACAGATCTCGTACTGCTGGACCTAAAACACATTTACGAAACAGATTATCAGAAGATGACCGGAAAACCGATGAACCATTTTTTACAGTTTTTAGATGCCCTAAAGGAACATCAAACAAAACTCTGGATTCGTCATGTGGTCGTTCCGGGGCTCACAGACAGCCAGTCTCATATGGAAGCTTTAAAAAGCTATATTGACACAATTCCCAATGTGCAAAAAGTTGAACTGCTTCCTTATCATCTTCTCGGTACAAATAAATATGAAGTTATGAATCTCCCTTACTCTTTGGAGGGAGTTCCCGCTATGGATCGGGAAATAACACGCAAATTACAGGAAACCTATTTTAATGGAGGAAGGTTATGTTAAAAGAATGGATGGGCTTTCACGATGGTGAATGGACCAAAGAAACAAATGTCAGAGACTTTATTCAGAAAAACTATACTCTTTATGAGGGGGATGACTCTTTCCTTGCAGAAGCATCCGATAAAACCAAAAAAGTATGGAGCAAGTGTGAAGAGCTTCTTGCCCAGGAATTGAAAAATGGCGGCGTACTTGATGTCGAAACAGAGATTGTATCCGGTATTACAAATTTTGCCCCAGGATACATCGACCAGGAAAACGAAGTAATTGTTGGTCTTCAGACCGATGCCCCATTAAAACGAATTGTCAATTTGTATGGCGGAAAGCGAATGGCTCATCAGTCTCTGGAACAATATGGTTATAAATTAAATCCGGAAATTGACCGACATTTCAACGAATACCGCAAAACACATAATGAGGGAGTTTTTGATGCCTATCCGAAACGTACCCGTCTCGCCAGAACTGCCGGACTTTTAACCGGACTTCCTGACGCATATGGCCGCGGACGCATTATCGGTGATTATCGCCGCGTTGCCCTCTATGGAATTGACTATTTAATAGAAGAAAAACAAAAAGATCTGGATCTCGCTGATGGACCAATGACCGAGGACCGGATCCGTCTGCGTGAAGAACTTTCTGAACAAATCCGTGCTCTTGGAAAAATAAAAGAAATGGCAGCTTCCTACGGAATTGATCTATCCAAACCTGCTTCCAATGCCAAAGAAGCGGTTCAGGCAGTTTACATGGGGTATTTAGCAGGAACCAAAGAAAATAACGGAGCTGCAACTTCTCTTGGCCGCACCTCTACTTTTTTGGATATCTATCTTCAGCGAGATCTGGAAAACGGTGTTATCACAGAAGAAGAAGCTCAGGAGCTGATTGATCAGTTTATTATCAAACTGCGTCTGACCAGACATTTAAGAACCCCGGAATATGATGAACTCTTCGGAGGAGATCCGACTTGGGTAACAGAATCCATCGGCGGTGTC
>OFMK01001974.1_pt1 | contig 12754 bp, 13 predicted proteins | sample 1541781 | NCBI WGS metagenome assembly OFMK01 (sample SAMN04209250, study PRJEB22552) | human gut metagenome | biome: gut; material: feces | host: Homo sapiens | place: USA: Oklahoma
CTCGGAAGTAGAAAAAAGCCTTGACTTTAAAGGGCTTATAATGATAGTTCTTGTCTGGAATTGACACTACCTATTCGCTCTCCTAAGATTCAATTATAGGTTCGATTCCTATACGGGACGGTCAGCCAAAAGCGTTCGATTGTTAGCAGAAATGCAAATAATGGGGCGCTTTTAATTATAGAAAAACTATTTTTTCGATTCATGACACAGAGAATCGTTCAGATGCTATGTTATGAATAATTTAGGTTTATATAGTTGAAACAGCAGTTTTTATCCAACTATTGAAAGTTTCATCCAGAATGGGGTATAATATGGACGAAAGAATAGAGGAATGGATGATAAATCTAAGGAAGGTAGGTTTAGAAGTGAGAAAGTTTGATTATATGAAATTAGCAGATAGATTGTGGGATGGAGAAGTCGTGTCATATATTGCAAAAATTCATGAATGTAAAGGGCGTCAGGAATTATTTACAAGGCAGAAGCCTGTTGAACTGGAGCGTTTGATAGAAATTGCACGTGTACAGAGTACAGAGGAATCAAATAAAATAGAAGGTATTGTTACAACAAGTACACGCATTAAACAGCTTATGAATGAGAAAACAACACCTAAGTATGGTATATGATGTTGTTAAAAACTATGTAACTGAAAAAATAGGTAAATTTACTGGTGCGGAGGTTATCGCAGCATGTCCGATTGGTAGTCGATAAGCTGTTTTAAATGCATTGAATAAGCTTACAAAAGAAGATATGATTATCAAGTGCGGTTCAGGAAGGGGAACGTTCTATGTACGGAAAGATGCTATGGAAAATGAGAATTTTCCCCAATACAAGTGATATTGTTCATAATATGTTGATATTGCAGGGGAGTATGTTTAAATCAGGAAAATGCCCGAAAAGTCTTAATGAGAATCACAATATATATAAAAAAGGAAGGGATTTTTATGTTGAATATTTATTATGGTGATATGAAAGAAGCTGTATATAATACATCGGCTTATTTTAAATATGATTATGAAGACAGCTGGATTGTAGACCCTTTTGTGAAAGAAATGATTCAAGATGTAGATAAGTCAACGGTTTTGGATAGTGGGGTGATAGACAGTCCGGTTTTGGGAAAAATTCCACCAACCGGATTATCTGGAGGAGTGAAAACGTTAATCCTTTTTAAGTTTAATAAAGATAAAATTTTCAATGCATCAACTTGTGGAGATAACTGTGCGAAATGGCTGCTTAAAATTGAAGAATCGGAAGACAGGACGGTAAATCTACGTCATTTGATGGATTTTGGTAAGGAGCCTTTTACGATTCGTATTTTGAATACTAACGAAATTGTTCACTCTATGAAAGAGCTGGTACCGATTGCGGGAGAATTTGTCTAATGGAGGAGTGGTACGATGAGAGGAAAACATAGAGTTATTGTATCAACAAAACGTTTAAAATATGATTTTGAGGTACGGAGAAATTCAGAAAACAGATAATTATTATGTGATTGTAACGAGAGAATTATTGCCGACTTTGCCATATAGTGTGGAAGAGATTTATGGAATCCGGACATCAGGAAAGTATGGAACATTGAAGCAGAGCTACCATGAATTTTATCGGATATATGGTACGCTTACTCATGAGAAAGATGTAACACCTGAATTGGTAATTACAGAAGATAGTAATTCTGGATATCAGTTTTTCAACAATGTGTGTCGGGAAAATCATTTGCGATGTGAAACTATGAATGGGAAATCCAATGTATTTCATTATTTGAGAGAACATAAGAATGAGAAGATACTTGTTATTGCAGATGGCGCTGCTTTTGGCTCAGAAATTGACAGGGTATTAAGGTTAATAGAAAGATGCGAAAATGTGGCATTGTATTTACCAGAGTCTTTTGAGTGGCTGATTTTATCTGCTGGAATTCTGAAAAACAATCATGTGCTGGAAATATTGGATGCTCCATATGATTATGTGGATAGTGAAGAGTTTTTCAGTTGGGAAAGATTTTTTACATCAGTTTTAATTGATAAAACGAAAGATACATATCTTGCATATATGAAAAAGAAACTGAATCCGGCATACCTACAAGATGTGATTAAGGAGACAATACTTAATAAAATGGCAAAGATTAGACTGACATGGAAAAAATAAAAATGGCTGCAATTATAATTTAGTAGTCAAAATACCGTAGACAACCAGTCTAAAGTACGGTATTCTATGGATAGCAGTCATCTTTTCATAATGATGGTGACATGAAGATATCCCAAGTGTTAGCTGATGCAAATAATCTGCTAATAAACAGGTCTTTTCTAAGGCGTATATGTGGGGAACAAGTAGTGTTTTTGGTAATAGGTATCTTAGTGAGGAATGAAACGCAAATGCAACGTAAAATTTTACGTTGCATTTGCGTTTCTAGTATGATACGATAGATAAAATAAAAAGGGGGGAAAAGATTGAAAGAAAATAAAAGTTTGATTTTACAAGGAAATAAGCTTTATTTTGAAGAATTACCTTGTGGAAAAGATGATTTAACATTCAGAGAATTGAGTGCAAAGTTGATGGACAAATTAGGAATAGAAAATGTATCTAAAGATGTCTTTCGTACCCTTGGTTTTTTCACCAAAGATAAAAAATACAATAATGCGGCGGCATTATTGTCAGATGAAAATAACTTCCATGGAATTGATATGGCACGATTTGGCAATTCTATCAATGAGATAATGGATAGGGAAACTGTAGAAAAAACCTCTATATTAAAACAATATGACGAAGCAGTTCATATGATAAAAAGATATTATCAGTATGAAGAGATAGCGGAAATAGAGCGAAAGAAAGTTGATATAATACCAGAGACAGCCTATCGGGAAGCCATTGCAAATGCATTGATACATCGGGATTGGAGTATCAATGCTCATATTCGCATTTCTATGTTTTCAGATAGAATAGAAATAAAATCTCCGGGAGGTTTGCCGAAAGGGATAACAGAAGCGGAGTATTTAAATGGAGATATTTCCTGTCTGAGGAACCCAATATTAGGAAATATATTTTTTCGAATGCACTATGTGGAAATGTTCGGAACGGGGATTAAACGTATTCTATTTGCTTATCATGATGCAAAAATTAAGCCTAAATTTGAAATTACAGAACATGTCATAAGTGTGATATTGCCAGTAATTACAAATCATTATAAAGTGTCGGAGGATGAGGCAAAGGTTATTGATGTTTTAAAAAACGGTGAACAGCTATCGAGCAGTAAGATTGCCAGATTGACCGGTTATACCAAATCTAAAACACTAAGATTAATAGATGGGTTAAAAGAAAAAAGTTATGTGAAAGTGATAGGAAACGGACGGGGAACAAAATATAGTCTGTAATACACTTTTTAGGAGGATATCATGAAAACTTTTTATATAAATGGAACCATTTTAACAATGGAAGACGAGTTATACGCGGAAGCGGTCTGTGTGGAAGACGGCCGCATTCAAGCAGTAGGGACACAGGAAGAAGTATTGAAACTTCAGAAAGAAGAGGATGAGATTGTCGATTTGCAGGGAAAGACGATGCTCCCGGGATTTATTGACGGACATTCGCATTTTACGGGGACGGCGAATGCGATGACGCAATGCGACCTTTCGGATTGCAAGAGTTTTGCAGAGATTGTGGCAAGTATGAAGGGATTTAAGAAGAGAAGGAATCTTTCGGATGAGGCATGGCTTGTGGGATGTAATTATGACCACAACTTTCTTGCAGAGGGGAGACATCCGGACCGGTTTGTGTTGGATGAGATTAGTGAGACGAATCCGGTGCTTCTAATTCATGCATCGTCTCACATGGGTGTGACAAATAGCCTTGGTCTGCAGTTACAAGGGATTGATGAGAACACAGAGGACAGTGAAGACGGACGTTATGGACGTGTAGAAGGAAGCAGGACTCCAAATGGTTACATGGAGGAGAAAGTATTTCTGGCATTCCAGTCAAAACTTCCGATGACACCGGTGGAAGAATTATTGAGGTTGATGGGTGAGGCGCAGAATCTGTATGCCAGTTATGGAATCACGACGATACAGGATGGGATGGTTGGGAAACCGTTGTTCCAGCTGTTGAAAGCCGCATCGGAAATGGGAATATTACGTCAGGATATCGTAGGATATGTGGATATTATGACAGCTTCCAACCTGATGAAAGAAGAAGGTGATTACGTGGGAAAATACCACAATCATCTGAAGTTAGGTGGGTATAAAGTCTTTTTGGATGGTTCGCCGCAGGGAAAGACTGCGTGGATGACAGAGCCATATGCAGGCGAGGAAGAATATCGGGGATATCCGATTCATAGTGATGAAAAATTGAAGGGATATATTAGTCATGCGTTAGATGAAGAGCAGCAGTTGTTGGCACATTGCAATGGGGATGCGGCGGCAGAACAGTATATTTCCCAGTTTGAAAAAGTATTGAAGGAAAGAGATTCCAAGGATTGTCATCGGGCTGTCATGGTACATGCACAGCTTGTGAGAAAAGACCAGCTAAAACGTATGGCAGAGATTCAGATGATGCCAAGCTTTTTTGTCGCGCACACATATTATTGGGGAGATATCCACGTGAAAAATTTCGGTTTAGAAAGAGGAAGCCAGATTTCGCCGGTAAAAGATGCGATGGAATATGGAATGAAGTTTACGTTTCATCAGGACACACCAGTTGTACCGCCAAATATGATGCATACGGTTTCCTGCGCAGTGAATCGAATCTCAAGAGAAGGTAAGGTATTAGGTGAGAATCAGAGGATTCCGGTGTTGGAAGCATTGAAAGCGATTACAATCTACGGAGCTTACCAGTATCATGAAGAGCAGGAAAAAGGAACGATTGCGCCTGGAAAATATGCGGATTTTGTTGTGTTAGACAGCAATCCATTGGAAAGCGACGTATCGAAACTTGCGGAAATCAAGGTGGATATGACAATCAAAGAAAATAAAGTAATTTACAGAAGAGGAAGCAACAATGAATCAGCGTAGAAAAGGAATCATACTTGCGGTAATTACGGCGGTTATGTGGGGAATCATGGGGATGTTCGTAAGGGATATGTCTCACTATCAGTTTTCCAATATAGAAATCTCATTTTTCCGTTGTGCGCTCGCAGGAGCGGCATATTTTGTGTTTTTGCTTGTGACAAAGCCAAAAGCATTGAAAATTGACCTGAAAGGTCTTGTAATCTGTATAGTTTATGGGGCGATTGCTTACAGTATCAGCTTTGTAAGTTATAGTGTGGCGGTGTCCAGAATTCCGGTAGGCGTGGCAACCGTATTGATGTTTATGAGTCCAATCTGGGTGGCGATTCTCGGAATCTTTATGTTTGGAGAAAAGTTAAGGAAAGATAAAGTTATTACGATTTGCATATGTTTTGTGGGTGCAATTCTTGTGGCTAACTTAATTGGCGCGGGAGATATCCGGTTAGATGGAATCGGAATCCTCGCGGGCGTGATTAACGGAATCGGTGTGGCGCTTCAGATTCTTCTGCCGAAATTCTTTGCGAAGGATTACGATAGAGATACACTCCTTGTATATGGATTCTTAGGGGCGGCGCTTGTTCTTGCGTTTGGAACGGACTTCCGGGCAATGGCAGGACATATCGCAGGAACACCGGCGTTGAATCTTGTGGTGGACTTGTTCGGAATCGGGATTCTCTGTACGATGGTTGCAAATGTTGCCTGCGTAAAATCAACACAGTATGTAGAAGCAACGACAACGAGTATTCTCTCGGCGCTAGAAGTCGTTGTGGGAACGATTGTCGGCTTCCTTGTATTCCATGAACATCTGACGGTGCTGCAGATGATAGGAGCAGTTATTATTGTAATGGGTGCGATAGGCTCGGAGATAAAAAAATCTTAGAGCCTATTCTATCCCATAGAAAGATTGTGTATGAAGTCCGTAAAATCCTGCATTTGAGAAGTAAAAGGATAATTCTGGTTATAACAGAGATAAAAGTACCGTTTCATATTCAAATCTTCGACAGTGCAGACTTGAACTTCTCCTTTCTGGGCATATTCTTTGATACAGCGTGAGGAGAGGATTCCGAGGCCGAGATTATGGCGCACAGCGTCCAAAATGGCAGAGCTGCTGCAGCATTCCCATTTTGTTATATAAGGAATGTGATGAGTGTCCATGATACTCTCGAAGATAGCCCGGGTTCCGCTTCCGCGCTCCCTCATAATAAAGTTCTGATTCGCGAGGTCTTGAATGTAGATGCAGGACTTCTGGGCGAGGGGGTGCTTTGTGCTGCAGACTACTTCTAATTTATCATCAAAAACGGGCTCCGTCTGAATGTCTCTGTGTGAAATAATTCCTTCCACCAGGGCAAGATTCAATTCATTGTGAAGAATACGATGTTCAAGAATCCGAGTATTATCAACGAATACGGAGACGTCGATATCTGGATATTTTTCATTGAGAGAGACGATAAGTTCGCTTAGAAGCGTATTTCCGATAGTTAAAGTAGCTCCGAGCTTGAGAGGGCGTTGCTCCTGAAGCTGCTTCATTTCTTTATCTAATCCTTCGTGAAGTGCAATGATTTCTTTGGCGCGTTTTAGAAGGAGCGCGCCGGAGGGTGTGATTTTCAATTCTTTGTTATGCCGTTCAAACAGAACGGTTTCATATTCTTTTTCCAAATCGATGACTGTCTGACTGACGGTTGGTTGTGCGATATACAATTTACTGGCTGCCAGATTCATTTTTTTATATTCTGCAACGGCTGCAAAGATTTTTAATTGTCTTAATGTTGCCATAAATACCTCCTATTTGCAGTATAGGTATTTTCCTATACCATATATTCAATATTACTATTTTACAAAGGAATGTGCAAGTAGTATGATAAATAAGGAGAAAAAACAGCGTTAATTATTGATAAAAAAAATAACGAATTTAAAAGTGTAAACAAGGCACGAAGGTGATTTGTGTGCTTGGGAAAGGGAGAAGATTATGGCATGTACAATCAAACCGGAGGATATCAAACGGGTAAAGGCATTGGGCTTTTTACATAACAAAGGGACAGACTTATTCAATGGTCGTATTATTACCGTAAATGGTAAGATTACCGCGGAACAGGCGGCTGTAATTGCGGAGGCGGCTAAGAGATTCGGAAGCGGGGAAGTAGAATTTACAGTTCGTCTTACGGTAGAAGTAAGGGGAATTCATTATGACAATATCGAGCCGTTTCGGGAGTTTATCGCGCAGGCAGGTCTGGAGACCGGGGGAACAGGCGCTCTTGTCCGTCCAGTAGTGTCCTGTAAAGGGACGACTTGCCAGTATGGATTATATGATACATTTGCAGTGTCTGAGAAGATTCATGAGCGTTTTTATAAAGGATACCGGACGGTAAAGCTGCCACATAAGTTTAAGATTGCGACAGGAGGATGTCCGAATAACTGTGTGAAGCCGGATTTGAATGATGTCGGTATCGTGGGACAGATGATTCAGAATTTCGATGAAGAATTGTGTAAGGGCTGTAAAAAATGCAGGATTGAGAGTTTATGTCCAATGAAAGCGCCAAGAGTAGAAGACGGCGTTATGAAAGTGGATAAAGAAATCTGTAATAATTGTGGACGATGCATGGAAAAATGTCCGTTTGGCGCCATGAAAGAAGGTACGCCTGGATTCAAGGTTTACATTGGCGGAAGATGGGGCAAGAAAGCGGCGCGTGGGATTCCGTTATCCAAGATTTTTACGTCTGAAGAAGAGATGATGAACGTGGTGGAATCTGCGATTTTGTTATTCCGCGAACAGGGTCAGACAGGAGAACGTTTTGCAGATACGATTGAAAGAATCGGATTCGAAGAAGTAGAAAGGCAACTTCTTTCGGGGGAAGTTTTAGAAAGAAAACAGGAGATTCTGAAGGATGAATGCGGAGGTTCTCGCTAATGAGCCGGAGAAATATGAGGCGGGGACTTGTTTTGGGGCTTGCCTGTAGTCTGATTCTGGTAAGCGGCTGCGGAAGCATTGGGAAAGAAGGAGCCAAAAAAGAGGGACTGGAGAAACCTCAGGAAATGAAAGAGGTGGAAGAGAAACAAGCGTATACATTTACGGATGACCTGGGGCGAGAAGTGACGGTGAATCAGCCGAAACGTGTCGCCTGTCTTATCAGCAGCTTTTCGGACATCTGGGCTTTGGCAGGCGGTGTGGAGCAGATTGTGGCTGCAACAGATGCGACATGGAGATACTTGGACCTTCCTCTTGGAGAGGATGTTGTAAATCTTGGTTCATCGAAGGAACTGAACATGGAAGAACTGATTGCCTGCGAACCGGATTTTGTTCTGGCAAGCTGTGGAACCGACCGGAATGTGGAATTAGAGAAATCTTTTGAACAGATGGGCATCAACGTGGCATATTTTTCTGTGGATAGCTTTAACGATTATCTGCGTGTGTTGAAAACCTGTACGGAGATTACCGGTTGTGTGGAAAACTATGAGAAAAACGGAACAGATGTGGAAAAACAGGTAGAAAAAGCGAAAGAAAGAGTCGATGGAAGTAAGCCGAACGTTCTGTATGTTCGGGCGACAGGCAGCAGTTGTAAGGTGAAAAACAGTAAAGAGAGCGTCCTTGGGGAGATGCTGGCTGATTTGGATTGTGTGAATATAGCGGATAAGGAAGAGAGCCTGTTAGAGCAGCTTAGCATGGAAAAAATCGTAGAACAGGACCCGGATTATATCTTTGTTGTCCTGCAAAGCGCCGAGGTTCAGGATGCGGAAGCTGTTTTGGAGAGTACATTGCTTCATAATCCGGCATGGCAGTCATTGACAGCGGTGAAAGAGGGACATTATTACGTGATGGACCCGAATCTTTATAACCTGAAACCAAATGCAAGATGGGGGGAAGCTTATGAAAAGCTTGCAGACATTCTCTATCCGGAGACATAGAGTTGTATTTTGGGGCGGACTTATCTTTGCAACGATTCTTGTTGTGATTGTGAGTTTGTGGACAGGGTCTGTACAGTTATCGTATCAGGAGATACTGCGTGTTCTTTGCGGGCAAGATACGACGTCCACGACCGCGAAAATTATATTATATACAAGGCTTCCTCGAGTGTGTGCGGCGATGTTGTCCGGCGCGGCGTTATCCGTAGCGGGGGCGGTCATTCAGACGGTCTTACAGAATCCGCTCGCTTCACCGGGAATTATAGGAGTAAATTCCAGTGCAGGATTGGCGGTTGCATGTGTCTGTGCAATCGCGCCTTCGGCACAGAGATTTACTCCTTTTATCGCATTTGCAGGAGCATTTATAGGGGTAATGCTTGTCATGATATTGGCGGAAAAGACGGGGGCATCCCGCATGACCGTTGTGCTTGCGGGGGTGGCGGTTTCGAATCTTTTTAGCGCAGGTATTGACGCGGTAGTTACGCTTGTACCGGAAGCGTTGACCGGAGTGACAGATTTTAGAATCGGCGGATTTACAGGGGTGACGATGGAACAACTGAGACCGGCTGCAGTATTGATTCTTGTGAGTCTGTTTCTCGTCTGTTCTTTGGCACAACAATTGGATATTTTGGCATTGGGGACGGAGGTTGCCCATAGTCTGGGACTATCGGTGAAGATGATGCGGGTGGTATTCCTTCTTCTGGCGGCGGCACTCGCCGGCGCGGCAGTCAGTTTTGCCGGATTATTGAGTTTTGTCGGTCTTGTAGTTCCCCATATCATGCGTCAAATTCAGGGGGAGACGTCGGATTCTTTCCTGCTTTCTTCGGCGATTGGGGGAGCTCTTTTTGTGATGCTATGCGACTTGCTTGCGAGAGTATTGTTCGCTCCATTCGAACTTCCGGTGGGGATTGTGCTCGCATTTACCGGAGCTCCGTTCTTCTTGTGGATGTTATTGAAAAAAGGAGGTCACGCATGATTCGGATAGAGAATCTTTCAGCCGGATATGGTGGGAAAACTGTGATAAGAAATGTATCTTTAGCATTTGAACCTGGAAAAGTGACCGTCCTTCTCGGACCGAACGGGAGTGGGAAATCTACGCTTCTCAAGGCGGCATTGGGGCTGATTCCGATATCGGAGGGAGAGATTTTCTACGATGCACAGGAAATCCGGCAGATGAAGCGGAAAGAAATCGCGCGAAAAGCCTCTTTTTTAACGCAGAGCCGGAATATTCCTTCCATACAGTCATTGCGGATGGTATTGCATGGACGTTTCCCGTATCTGTCTTATCCGCGAAGATACGGAAAAGAGGACTATGAGATTGCCAGAGATGCAATGGATGCGACCGGAAGCAGGGAATATGAGGATAGAAATATCAGTTCTTTAAGCGGAGGACAAAGACAGAGTGTTTATCTTGCCATGTCATTGGCGCAGAATACAGAGACGATTTTCATGGATGAACCAACGACTTATCTGGATATCAGGCGGCAGATGCAGATGATGCAGATGGCTCGTGCGCTTGCAAAAGAAGGAAAAGCGGTTGTGCTCGTATTACATGACCTGACGCAGGCATTACAGAGTGCAGACTATATCGCGTTGTTAAACGAGGGAGAATTATTGTGTCTGGATACTCCGGAGAAGATTTATGACAGCAAGAAACTGGAGGAAGTATTTGGAGTGGAGGTACATCGGGTAGATACCCCACATGGAGTACAGTATTACTATAGTGCGAAAAAGGAGTAGGAGATGGCATATTTTCCAATGTTTATCGAGCTGGAGAATCGGCTTGTACTTGTTACAGGAGGAGGGCAGGTAGCCCTTCGGAAAATTCAGAAATTAAGGACATATAGGGCAAAAATTACGGTAGTTGCACCGGATATTTTGAAAGAGATTCAGAGCCTCCCAGATGTTCATTGTATACAGCGTGAATTTAGAGATGAGGACCTAGAATGTGCGCCTGTTCTTGTGATTGCGGCAACGAATCAGAAGACGGTTAATACGATGATTTCAAAACTGTGTCAGGAGAGAAATATTCCCGTAAACGTGGTAGATGATGTGGATAATTGTAGCTTTCTGTTCCCGGCTCTGGTGAAAAAAGGAGAGTTTTCTGCAGGGATTTGTACCGGAGGCGCGAGTCCGACTGCGTCCGTCTATTATAAAGAGCGGTTGAAGGAACTTTTACCGGACAATCTGGACGAGATTTTAGACTGGTTAGAGAAAAAAAGACCGGAATTGAAAGAAAAGATTCCACAGCAGGGAAAACGGGCGGGGATTTTCAGCCAATTATTTGAACTTTGTGTGGAAAAAGGCAGACCGCTTCACGAAGAAGAGTGGATAACTTCTACGAATATTTCCACAGAAGGAAGCGTAGCCCTGGTCGGCGCAGGATGTGGAAAAGCAGATTTGATTACGGTAAGGGGACTCCGTCTTTTGAAACGGTGTGAAGCGGTTGTGTATGATGACCTGATAGACCCGGAATTACTGGAAGCAGTACCAGAGTCGGCAATGAAGATTTACATGGGAAAACGTTCCGGTTCTCATTCAGCTTCGCAGGAAGAAATTAATCGAATGCTGATTGAACTGGCGCGAATGGGGAAAAGGGTGGTTCGTTTAAAAGGCGGAGACCCGTATCTCTTTGGTCGGGGCGGAGAAGAAATGCAGGCGCTTCGTAAGGCGGGGATTTCCTGCCAGGAGGTTCCGGGGATTCCGTCGGCGATTGGCATTCCGGCAGAGGCGGGGATTCCGGTTACCCATCGAGGTGCGAGCAGGGGACTTCATATTGTGACGGCACATACATCGGATACGGAGGATGGACTTCCAAAAGATTTTGACACTTTGGTGCAGCTTTCCGGCACGTTGGTATTTCTGATGGGATTAAAACAATTGCCTCGAATCGTGGAGCGATTGATGGCAGCAGGAAAGAGTGGAGAGACTCCGGCGGCAGTTCTTTCGGGTGGAAATTCCAAGAATCCGGCAAGTGTACGAGCAACGCTTCATGGAATCTGCGAGGCTGTGAAGAAGGCACGAGTGACTTCTCCGGCAATTATTCTGATAGGAGAAGTGGCGGCATTCAATTTTAATGAGTCGGAAAATCCATTGTGTGCAGTGAGGGTTGGAATTACAGGGACGGAGAGAATTGCGAAGAAACAAGAACAGCTGTTGCAGAAATTAGGGGCAGAGACTGTCTGGCTTTCACGTTCTGTCGTAAGAGAGCGGGATATTTCTCTGGATGTGAGAGCATGGAATGAAAAACCATGTTGGCTTGTCTTTACAAGTGAGAATGGAGTTCGGGTGTTCTTCCGGCAGACAGAGAAGCAGAAGGTGTGCTGGGAAGAGATGAAGAACGTGAAATTCGCTGTGATTGGGGAAGCGACCGGACAAGCGCTTTCGGAATATGGAATCCGGTATGATTTATGTCCGAAGGTTTTCACAAGTGAAGCTCTTGCCAAGGCACTTGTGTCTGTGGTGGAAAAAGAGGAAGAGATACGGTTGCTTCGTTCATCGATTGGTTCTCCGGCATTAGCAGAGATTCCAAGACAATCAGGGCTAAAGGTGACGGATATTCCTATTTACGATTTGGAACGGGAAGAAACGAAGCAGGAATTGCCGGATGATATACGGTATCTGACATTCTCAAGTGCGAGTGGCGTAAGACTGTTTTTTGAACAATACGGTAGGATACCGGAGAATATAACATGTGTCTGCATCGGAGAGGTGACAGCAAAAGAATTGAAAAAATATGGAGAAACGAAGTTTCTTATGGCGAAAGAAGCATTAGTGGAGTCCATGGTGGAAATGATAGTGGAAGATTATAACAGAGTTCTCTTTTCATAAAGGGAACTCTGTGTTAGAATAGAGCAAAGCATATTTTC
>OFMK01001983.1_pt1 | contig 12689 bp, 9 predicted proteins | sample 1541781 | NCBI WGS metagenome assembly OFMK01 (sample SAMN04209250, study PRJEB22552) | human gut metagenome | biome: gut; material: feces | host: Homo sapiens | place: USA: Oklahoma
CCTCGGCTGTTTGAACGAGGCGGCGCAGCGCGCGCTTTCGGCTTTTCTGATGTCGTTTTCGCTTCCGGCGGCCATTTTTCTGTCTGCAGAAGGGCCGCTGACGCCGGAGCGGCGCACCGGCACCCTGTGGATGCTGGCGCTTTCCTTCGGCTTTTTTGCCGTGGTGTTCCCGCTGGCCGTGCTGCTGGCGCGGCGCGTAAGCGGGGCGCCGGGCCGCGGACGCCTGTTTGCCGCCAGCCTCATTTTTGCAAATGTAGGGCTTCTGGGGTTTCCTGTGGCGGATGCCCTGTTCCCGGAAAGCGGCCTGTTCTATGCCGCGTTCTTTAATCTGGCGTTCAACCTTGTGTTCTTTTCATTCGGCATGCGCCTGTTCCGCCCGGATGGAAAAATGGGCTCTGTAAAGGCGCTTATCACCAACCCCAACCTGCTGGCCACCCTGGCTATGCTGGTGTTTCTGGTGATGGACTGGCACCTGCCTGCCCTCATCCGCCAGCCTGTCTCTCTTTTGGGCGGGCTGTGCTCTCCGCTCAGCCTTGTGCTGGTGGGTGCGCGTCTGGCGGCTTTCCGCCCGCGCGAGCTGTTTGCAGGGCGCGCCCTGAAGGCGGCGGCGCTGCTACGGCTGGCGGGCATTCCGCTGGCCGCCGTCGCTGTGCTGTGGCTGCTGCGCCCGCCGCTTGAAGTGGCGATGGTGATGGTGGTGATGAGCGCCATGCCCGTGGCTGCCAACACGGTAATTGCGGCGCAGCAGGCCGGCGCGCCATCCGATTTTGCGGCCAAGGCTGTGGCGCTTACCAGCTTTTTGTTCCCCGCCAGCCTGCCGCTGGTGCTTTTGCTGGCGCAGGCCGTGCTTGCGTGAGGCGCGGCGGCCTTTTTCTCCCTGTGCAGGCGCCGCCGGGCACAGGGCACGCTTTCCATTTTTCAGCACAGGGCAAAAAGCGTATAAGAAGCCACGCCGAATTTTTCCGGACCGGTCAGGGCCTCTGGCTGCATCGACGGCTTGGATGGCAGCAGGGCCCCTGACACCTGCCCGCAGGGCGCGCGGAACGTTGAATGTTATTTCACCTGCCTCCCTCTCAGCAGCCCACAAACGGCGGGCTCTGTTCTGTATTCTGATGGTGCGCTTCTCGCCTGACAGCCTGTTGCCGGCAGCCCGCTTTGAGCACTTGAGGCTAAAGTCTTTTCACCGGTTGTTTCTACCGGCCCTGGCGCCGCTTTTCCTGCTCAAATCATAACCGCCGGCTGCACCGGCGGCTTGTGCAAGCACTCTTAGGGCCTCTTATCAGCCGGGCCGATGGGCTTCACTCATAAGTTTTTCACTGCATAGCGTTCTACTGTTAAAATGATGAGGGGCTTCTCTTTTTGCCTGCCCCAGCTTTTATTCCCCGGCCTTATCTCAGCCTGCCAACGGGTTTCCGCTTCCGGGCACTTTCCCGGGCACAGCGAAAGCTTTTGGAGCACCCGCACCGGCCGTGGTCATCTTTTCCAGAAAAACCACGCCCCCGCTTCCGGTGCACAAATGCCGGAAGCGGGGGCGTGGTTCGTTTTGTATGCTTTAGCGAAATGACAACCCCCAGGTCTGCTGGGGAGAGCAAAAAGTTTTCGCTTCAAGCATCGAGCGAAGCGAGAAGAGATTACCAACTTTACTATTGCCAGAAAGATAATCTTGGACAAACGGCACCCATTTACGGGCCGTAGGTCAAGTGATGCAAAAGGCAGAGCATTCAGTTCCTCTTGAGAGGCTTGCCGGTACGATGCCCTTTCAGGGCTTACGCAAGCCCCAGGCTTTACCGGGGCCTGACTTACTGTTCCTTTTTACGGCGGAAGCGAAGCTGGCAGCAATCGGCCCCACCCGCAATGGTCTGGGGCAGCAGCAGCTCGCAGCCGTATTGCTCGGCAATGGCATGGTCACCGCACATGGCAATGTCGCACAGGCGCTGTATCTCCTCGTCTGTGCAGCCCTGTTTCTGCCAGGCCTTCACCAGCGGACAGTAATGGAAATCAAGGTCCAGCGCATCGTCCGTCACCTGACCCACCTTTATCTCGAACACCATGCGCGCGGGCAGGGTGAACAGCGTTTTCTTCAGTGCGCGCAGGCTGCGTGAGCCGCCCTTTTTCACAAGGCCGCCGCCCTGGTACAGCCCGCAGCGGCGCACGGCGTCACAGGCAAAGTCTTCCCAGACAAGGTCTTTCTTCTGCGCTTCATCGCAAAGCAGATACAGCCACAGGGCGCGGTGCTCCAGCTGCTCGCGCACTGCACAGATGACGGGGTTGCGGTTCGAGGGCTCGTTTTTTACCTGGCTCATTCCTGTTCCTCCTGTTCTAAAAGGGGTATCACGCCGCTGAGGCTGGACACCACCGCGGCCGCGGCGTCCAGCACCTGCTGCGCCACCGGGGCAATATCCGGCACCACCACCGTCCGGCATCCGGCGGCAATGCCCGCGCGGGCGCCGTTTTCCGAATCTTCCAGCACAAGGCACTGCTCGGGCGGCACGCCCACGCGCTGCGCGCCCAGCAGGTAGATATCCGGCGCGGGCTTCGAGTGCTGCACCATATCGCCGCACACCACAGCGGAAAAATAATGCAGGATGCCGGCGCGCCGTAAAAGGTCCTTCACAAGGTCCTGCTCGGTGGAGGACACCACCGCCATAACGCGCCCTGTGCGCTGCAAATAAGCCAAAAGCTGCAACAGGCCGGGTTTCATGGGCACCTCGCCGCGCAGCCATTCGCGGACAAGGGCGTTCGCCATGGCGTTGCAGCGGTCAAACACTTCTCCCGGCGCCACATTTTTTTCAAAAATAGCGCGGGAATCTGCCAAGCTGCGCCCCCGCAGCGGGGCTATCTGCGCTTCGCCCATGGCCACCCCGCAGGCTTCGCCCGCCTGCCGCCACGCTTTATCCCAAAGGCGCTGTGTGTCGAACATCAGGCCGTCCATATCGAACAGCACCGCCCGAGCTTTCTTCATCGTATGCCTCCCCCTCCTGTGCCATGCACGGCATGGCATGTCCGGTTTCTATTATACACCTGCTTTGCGCATGCGCAAGGCCCGCATGTATTTACTATGACGTTGGAACACTGCCTGTACAGCCCTTTGCCGTCGGGCACGCAGACGCGCTCAGGCCCTGCGCCGCAGAAGAAGAAAACACGCCCCGCTTTCTGCAAAAGCAGAAGGCGGGGTGTGTTCTTTTTTATTTCCTTCCCGCCGCCAAGGCGCCGGAAAGCCCTTTTATTCAGGCTGCACCAGATGGCAGGCCACAAAATGGTTGGGGCGCACCTCGCGCAGCACAGGCGTCTCGGCACGGCATTTCTCTGTGGCATGCGGGCAGCGGCCCGCAAATTTACAGCCCGGCTTCGGGTTTATGGGGCTGGGCACATCGCCGGAAAGCACCTGCGCACGCTTCTGAGCCTCTTTATCAGGATCCGGAATGGGCACGCTGGCCAGCAGCGCCTGGCTGTAAGGGTGCAGGGTATGGGCGTAGATGTCGTCGCTGGGGGCAAGCTCTACCAGGTTGCCCAGGTACATCACGGCAATACGGTCTGAAATATATTTTACGATGTTCAAATCGTGCGCAATGAACATATACGTCAGGCCCAGCTTATCCTGAAGCTCCTTCAGCAGGTTTATCACCTGGCTTTGGATGGAAACATCCAAAGCCGAGATGGGCTCATCGCATACAATGAACTGCGGCTCAATGGCAAGCGCGCGGGCAATGCCGATGCGCTGGCGCTGGCCGCCGGAAAACTCGTGCGGGAAGCGGTTGGCGTGCTCTTTATTCAGGCCCACCGTCTCCAGCAGCTCGTACACGCGCCGGGTGCGCTGCTCTTTCGTGTACATGCCATGGATTTCCATACCCTCTGCAATGATATCGCCCACCGTCATACGGGGGTTCAGGGAAGCATATGGGTCCTGAAAAATAATCTGCGCCTTTTTGGAATACTGAAAGCGGTCCTTCGTTTTGCGCAGGTTCACTTCCTGGCCTTCATATTCCAGCTTGCCGGAAGTGGGGTGATAGATGCCCATTACCACACGCCCCAGGGTAGATTTGCCGCAGCCAGATTCGCCTACTACACCAAGCGTTTCGCCCCGGTAGATGTCCAGAGTGATGCCGTCTACAGCCTTCAGCGTTTTGCCGCGGCCCACGTTGAAATACTTGCACACATTGTCAAGGGAAATGAGTTTTTCTCGGTTTTGTTCTGCCATTCTCAATTTCCCTCCTTATTCTGTGCCGGGCAGGCGGGGTGCAGCCGCCAGCAGACGGCTTTGTGGCCCGCCCCCACCTCGTAGGTGGGCGGCACATGTTTTTTGCATACCTTCATGCAGTGCTCACAGCGGCTGGCAAATTCGCAGCCCTTGGGCGGCATAAACAAATCCGGCGGGGTTCCAGCAATGGACACAAGCTTTTCCTCGCGGGAGGTTTCCACTGTGGGCAGGCTTTTCAGCAGCGCCTGCGTGTAAGGGTGCTTCGGGCGGTAGAAAATGTCCTCCGCCGTGCCCGTCTCTACAATTTTGCCCGCGTACATCACGGCCACACGGTCTGCCAGGTTGGCCACCACGCCCAAATCGTGTGTAATCAGGATAATGGCGGTGCCTGTCTCTTCACGCACCTTCGCCATCAGCTGCATAATCTGCGCCTGAATGGTCACGTCCAGCGCGGTGGTGGGCTCGTCTGCAATCAGCAGTTTCGGCTCACAGCTCATGGCCATGGCTATCATGGCGCGCTGGCGCATGCCGCCCGAAAATTCATGGGGGTACTGCTCGGCGCGCTCGGCCGCGTTGGGTATCTGCACCATTTCCAAAAGGCGCACTGCCTCTTTCTTCGCCTCGTCCTTCGACAGCTTGCGGTGCTGGCAAATGGCCTCTGTCAGCTGCCTGCCCACCTTCATGGTGGGGTTCAGGCAGGTCATGGGGTCCTGAAATATCATGCTCACAAGACGGCCGCGGATATCCTGCATCTTCTTTTCGTTTGCAGCCACGATGTCCTCGCCGCATAAATCAATGTTGCCCTGTTTGATGCGGGCGGGCGGCATGGGGTTCAGCTTCATGATGGTTTGCGCCGTCACCGATTTGCCGCAGCCAGATTCGCCCACAATAGCAAGCACCTCGCCCTCGCCCACATGCAGCGAAACGCCGCGCACCGCATGCACTTCACCCGCATAGGTGTCGAAAGAGACGTGCAGGTTTTCAATTTTCAATACGTCTGCCATGCCTCTCACCTCCTCAGTTTCGGGTCAAACGCGTCGCGCAACGCATCGCCCAGCAGGTTGAAGCCCAGCATCGTCAGACAGATGCAGATAGAGGGCAGGAACAGCTGCATGGGGTACGAGCGGAACACAAGAATAGCGTCATTCGCCAGCGTGCCCCAGGAGGACATCGGGATGGGCACGCCCAGGCCGATGAACGACAAAAACGCCTCAGAGAAGATGACGCTGGGAACGGCCAGCGTAACGTTCACAATTACCACGCTGAGCAGATTGGGCAGCAGGTGCTTTGCAATGATGCGGCTTGGCTTTGCGCCCATGGCCTGCGCGGCAATGACGAACTCCTGCTCTTTCAGGGCCACAATCTGGCCGCGCACAAGGCGGGCCATACCTGTCCAGCCAACAAGCGAATAGGCCACAATGATGGCACCCATGCCAGGCTCCAGCACCATCATCAGCAGAATGACCACAATGAGGTACGGGATGCCGTTGATGACCTCCACCACGCGCATCATCACGTTATCCACCCAGCCGCCGAAATAGCCGGAGATGCCGCCGTAGGTAAGGCCCACCACGCAGTTCACCAGCACGGCCACAAAGGCAATGGTAAGCGACACACGCGCGCCCTCCCACAGACGCACAAAGATGTCGCGGCCCAAATCGTCCGTGCCGCACAAATGGATGTGGCCGGTGTCCGGGCAGGTGAAAAACATACCCTTGTTGGAGTGCGTCACATGCTGCTCAGAATAGCTGAATGGGCTGAGGATGGGCGCAAACACAGCCGATAGGATAATAAGCGCCAGCACCACCATGCAGATGATGGCCACCTTGTTTTGAAACAGGCGGCGCATGCCGTCCTGCCAGAAACTGGTAGAGGGGCGCGCAATGGCCTCGCGGCTGGACGCATCAGAGCCCACCCATTCAAAATCTGCCTGCTGTGGGTCGTACGGGGCCGCGGCCGCAGCATATTCCGCAGCCAGCGCCTCGGCCGCCTGCGCGGCAAGAAGTTTTTTCTGCTTTTTGCTCATGGGCTCACTCCTTTCTGCCGGAAAGGCGGATGCGCGGGTCTATGATGCCGTACAAAAGGTCCACCACCAGGTTCGCCAGCACAAGAAACGCGCCGTAGAACAGCGTGGTGCCCGCAATGAGGGTATAGTCACGGCTGCTGATGCTGTTTACAAAGAAGCGGCCCATGCCCGGGATGCCGAAAATTTTCTCCACCACGAAAGCGCCCGTGAGGATGGCCGCCGCCTGCGGGCCCAGCACCGTCACAATGGGCATGATGGCGTTGCGCACCACATGGCGCCAGATGATTTTTGCCTGCGAAAGGCCTTTGGCCTTGGCGGTTTTGACATAGTCGGAGCTCAGCACATCCAGTGTGGAAGAGCGCATCAGCCGGCTGAGCGAAGCAAGCGTGCCGAAGCACAGGGCAAAGGAGGGCAGCAGCTTGCTCATCTCTGCGTCCCACCCGGTGATGGGGAAAATGCGTGTGCCCGTCCACTGAAACAGCTTTACGCCCAGGAAGTATTGCAGCAAAGCGCCCACGATGAAGCTGGGCACAGACACGCCAATCATGGCCACCAGCATGCTGCCGGTGTCCCATGCGGTGCCGCGCTTCACCGCCGCCACAATGCCAAGCAGAACGCCCATCACTACGGCGAATATCAGCGCGCGCATGCCAAGCTCAAACGAATAGGGGAACGACTCGGCAATAATCGTCATCACCGGGCGCTTGTACTGGGTGGAAACGCCCAAATCCCCTTTGAAAATATTGCCCATATAGGTTAAAAATTGCTGCCAAACCGGCTTGTCCAGGCCGTATTTGGCCATCAGCATTGCCTTCGTAGATTCATCAATGGCCTTTGTGCCCACAAACGGGTCGCCCGGCAACAGATGCATCATGAAGAAGGTGAGCGCAGCCAGCACCAGAATGGTGAGCAGCGAATAGCCGATGCGCTTCAGCACATACCTTGCCAAAAATAACCACCTCTCCCTTTTCCTCAAAAAACTGCTTTTCACCCCGGCGGGGCGCGCCCGCCGGGCAGATAAAGAACATTGCTTATCCAGGCAGCAAAGCATAGCGTTTTGCTGCCTGGATAAGCAAACGGGGCGCCGCGCCCCGTTTGCCCCATGTGTAAAACCAAAAAGCTGGCTGTCCTTTCGAGGCGCATACGCGCCCCGAAAGGGCAGCCGTCACAGCCCAAAAGGGCCGTTCATCCCGCTTTGCGCTGCCTGTTATACAATGGTTGCGAACAGGAAGCACATATCCTGGAACGGGCTGCGAACAACGCCCTCCAGCTTATCGCTCACGGCATAGTCGCGATAGCGATAGTAGATGGGGCCAATGGGCTGCTCTTCGCAAAGCAGCTCTTCCGCAGCAAGCAGCAGTTCTTCGCGCTTTGCCGGGTCGGCCTCCAGGGCGGCGTCCGCAATGTACTTGTCGTACTCTGCGTTGCTCCAGCCGGTGTGGTTGTTGCCGCCGCCGGTAATCCACAGATCAAGGTAGCTGTTGGGGTCGTTATAGTCGCAGCTCCAGCCGGCATACACCACAGAGAAATCGTGGTTGCTCATCTTGTTCAGACGGCTCTGGAACTCCTGCTGATCCACGTGCACATTCGTCAGGCCGAGGTTGGTCTTCCACTGCTCCTGGAAGAACGCGCAGTTCTTCGCGGCGGTGTCGCCCGTGTCCGTCAGGATGCTGATTTCCAGATCGTCCACCGTCATGCCCTCTTCCTCCAGGCCTTCGGCCAGCAGGGCCTTGGCGGCCTCAAAGTCGGAAGAGTGGTCGATCAGGTCGCCTGCAGCCGCATTGAAAGAGCCGGTGACGCCGTCGGCGCCCTTGACGCAGTCCGGCGTGAAGGCGTTGGCAGCCTTGGAGTCGTTCATCACGATGTTCTCCATAAAGCTGGGGATATCAATGCCCATGGTGAGGGCCTGGCGCACCTTGGCATTGCTGAGGCCCGGCTGGGTGACGTTGTACTCAAAGTACCACACACCGCCGTCGGGGAACTGCGCCAGCTTCGCGGCGCCCTCGGCCTCCAGGTCTTTCTTCTGCTGGCCACTCAGGCCAATCATGTCGAGCTCGCCCGTCATAAAGCCGTTCAGCGCCGTGTTGCTGTCATCAATCATCACAAACTTGATGGTCTTGATGGCGGCTTCCTCGGCAGCATTCCAGTAGCTGTCGTTCTTCGTCAGGGTAATATGATCCTGATGCTGCCACTCGGTGATGTTGTAGGCGCCGTTGGTAACCATTTTGTCGGCCTCGGTGCCGTAGCCGTCCAGGCCGCCGCAGTCGTTCCAGCCCTTCTCGTTGATGGGCATAAAGCTGGGGAACGCCAGCACGCTGAGGAAATAGGGCGCCGGGTTGTTCAGGTGGTACACAACGGTGTACTCGTCCGGCGCTTCGATGCCAATTTCTTCCACAGGGGCCTTTCCCTTGAAGGCCTCCGTAGCACCCTGAATCAGCGCGGCCCAAGTGCTCTGGTAATCGCCGGCCGTCTCCGGCGTGAAGAACGTGCGCAAACCGAATACAAAGTCTGCGGAAGTGACGGGTTCGCCATTGGACCAGGTGAGCCCTTCCTTCAGCTTGAAGGTGTACGTCATGCCGTCTTCCGAAACCTCATAGCTCTCGGCCACACCGGGAACGGCGTTGTCCTCCGCATCCAGGTACATCATGCCCTGATAGATGTGGCGCAGCACGTTCATGGACGTAGAGTCCGTGGTGGTGAGCGGGTTCATGTCGGGCGGCTCGGAGGCGTTGTTCACGGTGATGCCCTCCGCATCCGGCGTGCCCGGGTACAGCCCGCCAGCCGCCGTGCCGCTGGCCGCTGCAGAGCCATCGCCGGAGTCGGCAGTAGACGCAGGCGCGCCGCCGCAGGCAACCAGGCTCAACGCCAAAGCCAGAGCCAGCACAAGTGCAAGTGCTTTTTTCATTTGCTTTTCTCCCCTTTTTGCAATTTTTTCGCCGCCATATCCTTCTTTTCAGCATGATACAACCGGCGAAAGTTTGAACTTTATTATAATAAAATATGAAACAAAAATCAATTGTTCCTTATAAATTTTGCACACCCTTTATTTGTATGAAAAAGCATTTCAAAAATAACGATATATCGTTATTTATATGAATAACATATGAGTGCGACTGATTTTTTTGGCACGAAAAGATGTGTTTTTTGCATTTATTTTTCCAGAATTTTATGCGTTTGTGCTCGGATGTACTTCATTCGCGCACAAAATTTCGTGGAAATGCCTACTGTTTTCGTACAGGCTGTTCCCTGTAAACACACAAAACCGGGGCTGTTTCGGCCCCGGCTTTGCGGAAGAACACAATTTGCAGTTTGTATAAAACAGGCAGACAGCCTCTGATACACCCGTCTGATACAAGCACAGAAACGGCCTGTCAGGCCGAGCCGCGCCGGCCAAGCTCCGCTTTAGCGGCGGCGTTTTCCTTTTTCAGCGTCAGCTTGTGCAGCACGAACAATGCGCTCACCAGCAGCGCCACGCTGAACACCAGCGTGATAACCACGTTGCGCGTAAGCCCGGCCACGATGTAGCCTGCAAAGCAGCACCCAGCCACCAGCAACGCATAAGGTATCTGTGTGGAGACGTGCGTGATATGGTCACACCCAGCGCCGGTGGAGGACAAAATGGTGGTGTCGGAAATGGGCGAGCAGTGGTCGCCGAATACAGAGCCCGCCAAGGTGGCGGCCAGCATGATGCTGAGAATGGAGATATCCACATTTTCACAGATGGGCACCACGATGGGAATAAGGATGCCAAACGTGCCCCAGGCTGTGCCTGTGGAGAAGGAAAGGAACGCGGCCACCACGAACACAATGGCGGGCAGGATGGCAATAGGCACGCTGGATGAGCTGACCGCGTCAGACACATACGGCCCCACGCTCAGCGCATTGCACACGCCTTTCAGCGTCCAGGCAAGGGTAAGGATGCTGCACGCCGGCACCATGGATTTAATGCCCGCGGTGATGCCGTCCATAAAGCTGCGGAAGGTGAGAATGCGGCGCGGCAGGAACATCAGCGCGGCCACCACAATGGCGCCGAAGCCGCCCATGGCAAGCGAAAGGTTTGCATTGGTGTTGCCGAAGGCTTCGAACAGGCTGAGGCCGCCCGCAAAAAAGCCGCCCGTATACAGCATGGAAAGGATGCAGAAGATAATAAGCGCCAGAATGGGCACAAGCAAATCCCACAAAGTGCCCTTGGCAGACACCTTCAGCCCGCCGATATCATCGGCCTGGGCAGTGGCGTCGTCCGTGATGTCACCCTTCTGCATCTGTGCCTCCAGCTCGTATTTCTGCATGGGGCCAAAATCGAGTTTGAGGGCGATGCCCACCACAATCATGATGATGGTGAGAATGGCGTACAGGTTGAAGGGGATGGTGGACAGGAACGTGGCCATGCCGCCATTGCCCTGATCCGGCAGGTTGGAGATGACGCTGGCCGCCCAGGACGACACCGGCGCGATGATGCACACTGGCGCCGCCGTGGCGTCAATGAGGTAGGCCAGCTTCGCACGGGAAATGTGATATTTATCCGTAAGCGGTTTCATCACCGTGCCCACCGTAAGGCAGTTGAAATAATCGTCAATAAAAATCAGAACGCCCAGCGCACTGGTGGCAAACTGCGCGCTTTTTCGGCTGCGTACGCCCTTGGCGGCCCATTCGCCGTATGCGCGCGAGCCGCCCGCCATGCTGATGACGGCCACCAGCCCGCCCAGAAGGCACAGGAACACAATCATGGAGGCGGAAAATTCATCCGCCATGATGGTGAAGGCGTTGCTCACCGCACTGACGGGGCCTGCACCCGTGTTGAGGGCGTAGATAAGCGTGCCGGACAAAATGCCAAGCATCAGGCTGGAAAGCACCTCTTTTGTAATGAGGGCAAGGCCGATGGCAATGACCGGCGGCAGAATACATAAAAGGCCTACTTCTATGGGGTCCATAACAAAGCTTCGCTCCTTACTGTTCCCGGCGCGGCAAAACTACCGCACCGCGATTCGTGTTAGGTATCATACCACACGCCGCCCGGAATGGGAAGGCAAAATGGCAAAATGACCGTAAATGACAGGCATTTTTGTTACTTTCCACAAGTTTTACTGCATAAAATCAGCACAAAAAGCCGCATGCGCGACATTTTATACGCTTAATAGAATTTTTATACATCCCGATGCATTTTAGCACCTATGAGCTGCGGCAGACATGGGAAAGGGGGCTCTTTCCCTAAAAATCACTTCTGTTAAATTTCAGCAATGCTTCTTCAAAGAAGGCTCTTACACCGTCATCTACCGAAGAACTGACATCCTTTAAATTGAGATCGTAATAATACCGGCCGCTTGCAATATCAATGGACAACGAGTCAAGCGGAAAACCAGCTACTCTTTTAGGGTGTGGAACTGCTGATAGTATAAACGGTTCGGTAGCAATAGATTGATCCATACTTGAATAGCAGTGGTTTTCGTCCAGCATCAAATATATGGCATTTCGATATTGGCCGGTTATCCCTCCGCCATAGCGCCCGGCCAGGGACGAATAGTATTCAAGCATTTCATCATCTGACAGCTCCCTGCCATTTACTCTTCTTACATAAATGCCCGGTTGTTGTTCATCTTTCAGTTCGTCAAAGTAAAGGCCGCTGTCACAGGAAAATACAGGCATACTAAACGCTTCATAGTATGCTTTTGCCTTGATTTCGGCATTTTCCAACGGCGTTTTACCACATTCATTAACTTTTGGAATTTCGCTTTTGATATCGTTCAAGCCAATCAGGCTGATACCAAGAGCCTCTGCAGCACTGCGCATCGCCTGCAGCTTCGCCTGATTCGTAGTTCCGTAAAGAATTTTCACGAAATCACCTGCCATATAAAATTTTATCAGCAGCAATGGATGGGGGCAGTATTGCCGTAAAGCGGCACCCGTGCATGTGCCGATGGCAGCCAGCCGCCGTCCTGCGGCGCTGGCGCCCTGTACCGGGCCTGCGCCGGCGGCACCTTTTGCAGCTTTCAGTCCATGGACGGGCCGACGGCAGGGCAGGCGGCACCGCCTTCCTGCCGGAAGGCAAGACGGACAATACAGCCGGAGGCGCTGCCGCGAAGCAGAAACCCAATGCTGTTTCTGCCCATAGATGTTAGGCTGACATTATAAGCTTTCATATCATTTTGCAGATACCGCTCTGCCTAATGCGAAATAACGCCGTTTTCTTCTATCCCATCTGCCTGTATCGCGTTCTATTTTGCCATAAGGCACACTACGCCATTGAGGGACAAGAGCACGAAGCCTGTGCATTGCTTTTTGGGCTTTAACGAAACGACAACCCGCGACTGTGTCGGGGAGAGTAAAAGGCTTTCGCTGTCAGTTCCGGGCAAAGCGGGATGGCATTCAACACCAAAAGGATGCAACACGTAATGGGAAGAACCCCGTTTACAGGAGGCGGGGCAAGTGATGCAGGAGACAGAGCATTCAGTGCCTCTTGAGAGGCTT
>OFMK01001984.1_pt1 | contig 12689 bp, 10 predicted proteins | sample 1541781 | NCBI WGS metagenome assembly OFMK01 (sample SAMN04209250, study PRJEB22552) | human gut metagenome | biome: gut; material: feces | host: Homo sapiens | place: USA: Oklahoma
TCATCGTTGGGGAAAACTTTCCCTTGGTTTCATGGGTTCTTCCCAGGGGGGGCAGCCTTTGCCTCCCTTTGGGTGAACAGATATTCCTTGCGGCTGTTTACCGTCAGGGCTTGGGACTGCACCCCAAACACCCGGGCGGGGACGCCGCTTTCAAATACGTGGTCTGCCGGGCCTTGGGCGGCCACCTGCCCTTTCTCCAGCACCACCACCCGGTGGCTGTAGGAAAAGGCCAGGGGCAGGTCGTGGAGCACCATCACCACGGTTTTGCCCATGCGGTGGATCTGCCGCACCAGCTCCATCACCTCGAATTTCTGGCCGATGTCCAAATAGGTGGTGGGCTCGTCCAGAAACAGCACCTGGGTGTCCTGGGCCAGGGTCATGGCCAGGTACACCCGCTGCCGTTCCCCGCCGGAGAGCTGGGAAAGTTCCTTTTCCGCAAGCCCGGCGGTGCCGGTGGCCTCCATGGCCCAGGCGATCTTTTCCCGGTCGGCCTTGGTCAGGTCCCGGCCAAAGCCCAAGTGGGGATAGCGGCCGTGGGCCACCAGCTGCCCTGCCCGGATGGAGGGGATGTCCCGGGTTTGGGGCAGGATGGCCGCCAGGCGGGCAAACTCCTTGCGGCCAAACTTGCCCAGGGGCTTGCCATCGTAGAGCACCTGCCCGCCCTGGAGGGGCAGCAGCCCGCAGGCGGCTCGCAGCAGGGTGGTCTTGCCGCAGCCGTTGGGGCCGATGAGCGAGGTGATCTCCCCGGTTTCAAATCCCAGGCGGATGTCTTGCAGCACCGGGCGGCCCGGATACCCGGCAGTGACGCGGTCCAGTTCAATCATGGGAAGCCCCCTTCCTGCTGGGGCGGCTGTGGTGCCGACGCTGCTTCAGGATCAAGAACAGGAAGAAGGGGCCCCCCAGAAAGCTGAGTAAAATCCCCACCGGGATCTCGTAGGGGGCAAACAGCACCCGGCTGAGCAGGTCGCACAGGGTGACAAAGCTGGCTCCCAGCAGCGCCGCCGCCGGCAGCAGCACCCGGTGCCGCCCCTGGCCGAACAGCCGCCGCACAATGTGGGGGCACAACAGCCCCACAAAGCTCACCAGCCCGGAAAAGCTCACCGCTGCCCCGGCCAGCACACAGGCAATGAGGATCAGCCCAAAGCGGGTGGCGTTTACCGGCAGCCCCAGGCTGTGGGCGGTTTCCTCCAGACGCTTCCGCATCTCCGGGACCGGCAGGGCCATGTTTTCACACCCAAAAACAATCTCGCTGGTGGTATCTACATTGTAGAATTGTGTCCTTGGGTTTTGGAATACAGATCCCACCCGCTGCCCAATTTGATAAAGAGGATAGTCTTTTAACTCTTTCCCGTCTAAAAGGACTTGCCCGGTCAGTTTCCCTCCGTAGTAATGAGGGATCAGACCGTTGATCAGCCGAGTCAGCGTTGTCTTGCCACATCCGGACTCTCCGCAGAACAGAATAGTTTCGCCATCCTGTATTGTTAGATTTATATGGCTCAGGTTGTTCTCGGTTTCCCCGTTCTCATAGGTAAAGGAAACATCTTTTAATTCGATCACAGTATCACCTCCTTACCACGGACTGAAAAAGTATGTGGAGAGCAGTGCGGCTCCGGCAATCAGCACCGCCAGCAGATCCCAGCCAGTAAAACCGACCTTTGTGATATTGGTGCGCCGGACCGGGTTATCCAGGCCGCGGGTCAGGGCCGCCGCGGAGAGTTCATCCCCAATTTTGACCACCGAGATCATCAGGGGAATAAAACGGTATTCAATCAGGGCAGCGGGGTTTTGCCAGAATTTCTTTGTCCCGAACTGGACCTCCCGCATCCGCATGGCGTCCTTGATGGCGGCCGACTCCTCCTGCATGGTAGGGATAAAGCGAAACAGGACGGAGAGCGGAATGGTGATCTGCCGCCCAATGTGCATCCGGCCCAGTGCGGTAATGCACTCGCTGGCCGTGGTGGATTTGATGATGTAGGCCCCCATCATAAAGGCCGGAAACAGTCGCAGGACCAGTCCCACCAACAGGACTACCAGCATATTGACGATCATGGGAAACTGGACGGAGTTCTGGATGGCCTGCACAAACAGCCCCGCTGCGAACAGACAGAAGAACACTGTTGCTGTCTTATACTGTCGGTTAGTCAAGAACAGGACAAAGGGAATCATCGCCACCGCGATCATAAAGGCGGTGTGGCTGTATAGAAATTCTGCGGTAGCGACAATGGCCATCAGCAACAGCTTGGTTCGTGGGTCCAAGCAAAAGCCTGTTCTATTTTCAACAACCGCTTGAAGCTGCTCCATTACACAATTCCAGCTCTCTCAAAGTGTTTTTTCAGCATTTTATGGCCCAGCAGTGCGCCCAGAATACCACCCACAAACAGCAGTGCAAGGCCTACATACAGCATCCAGGAAGGCATCAGGGATTGCAAGGTGTTTGCGTACTGATCACCCATGGAGGTGTGGATGTTTTCCCAATACGCTTCGCCGGCAAACCAGAGGTTGGCGGGGCAGCCCATGATACCGAGACAAAAGCAGGCATAGCTTAGAACAGTGACCTTGAATTTCTGATAGCCTCCGATTTTAAGTACCACATCGCTTAGAATGCCGCCGAGCACCCAGCCGAGAAGGCCGATCCAACCGTAGCCGATCAGATAGAAGAAGATGCCGCCGATGATACCTGTGATAGTCAGCATACCAAACTTCTGAATCTTGGTATAGTAAAGCATCATAGGAATGCCGCAGACGATGGGCCAAATTATGAACAGGAACGGGTAGACCACAGGCAGTGCGGTAAGCAGACCGACAACAAAGAAAATAACGAGGGTCATGGCTGTGTAAATGCCGACATTGATGAGATCTTTACCTGTGAGTTTCTTTGTGTTTTCCATTTTTGAATATTTCCTTTCTGAAAAAAATAAGTGTTGAAATACCTTGTGCGAATGAGACGCTGCGGTTTCACCTCCACATCATTCGGTTAGTATATGCTAACTATTGTGCAAAAATTTTGGGGATCAGATCCCCAAAACTGTCTGCCATCCGGAGTTGAAAAAAGAGGCAAGCGTGTGAACATATCTCAGTGCGGCCTCCTTTGGGAAGTTGTGCATGACCACTTCAGCCAGGGATGCAAAATACGCATGGAGCAGAATATGCCACTCCTCTTCCGCCAATTCGTGGACCTGGATGCCCCGAGATTTCAGTTCCGCAAAGAACTTCAGTGTGACCCGGGTTTCCAGACAGACAACATCCTCCAAAAAGGAGGAATACCGCGTGCCCTCCGCCCGCATGAGAAGCAGACGGAACACATCAAAGTGTTCATAGATGTATTCAATAATGACCGACAGCGTTTCCTTCGACAGTTTCCAGAGGGATTTTAAGTCGTCCGTCTTTGCCAGTTCTATGTGCTCATTTACCGACGCCTCATAGATGGCCTTGACCTCCTGGACAACAGGCTCCACCAGCGCGCCGAACAGAGCTTCCTTATCGTCAAAGTGGTTATAAAAAGCTCCGTTAGTCACATGGGCGTCCTTGCAGATCTCCCGGATGCTGGCCCGCTCAAAGCCATATTCCAAGAAGTGCTTTTGGGCGCAGAGCAAAAGATTTTCATGGGTCTGCTGAAAGTCTCTTGACATTCGCCATCCCTCCGTCCTATACTAAAATTACACTGTAATATTACGATGTAATTTAGATTCTAGCACAGGGTACTTGAAATTGCAATACCCTCCTTGTATTTTTTGTGCCTGAAAGGAGGCTGGTTATGAAGTCGAAAGAACCGGGAACGATTCGGCAGCTATTTGCTTTCGTGGGAGAGAGCAACGGTAAAATGCGCCTCTCCATCTTCCTGGCTGTCTTGGGAGAACTGTTTGGCATGGGGCCATTTCTAATGGTGGCTGTCCTCGCGGACGCCTTGTACCAGGGGACTGCAACGCCCACGCTGGTATTGTTTCTCTGTGGAGGCGCCGCAGTTTGCCAGATCATAAAAATGCTGCTTACCTGGCGGTCCTCCCTGATGTCCCACAAAACTTCTTTTACCATACTAAAAAATATCCGGGAGGCTATTACCGACCGGATGGCGAAGGTCCCCATGGGCATCATGCTGGAAACACCCACAGGGGCTTTCAAGAATCTGATCGTGGACAATGTGGCAAAGTTGGAGGATTCCATGGCCCATTTCATGCCGGAACTGCCCTCCAACATCGCTGCGCCCCTATGCAGTATTCTTCTGATCTTCCTGCTGGACTGGCGGATGGGGCTGGCCGCACTGGTGACAATTCCGCTGGGCACCCTCTTTTTTGCCGCCATGATGCGGGGATATGGGCCCCGCATGGAGAACTACATGCGATCTGCCAACGAGATGAACAGTACTCTGGTGGAGTATGTCAACGGCATTCAGGTCATCAAGGCGTTCAACCGGTCTGCAGCTTCCTATGGAAAGTATGCCGATTCTGTCCGCTATTTCCACGATTCCACCATGGCATGGTGGAGCCAGTGCTGGCTTTGGAACGCGGCGGCCCGGGCGGTCCTCCCTTCTACGCTTCTGGGGACCCTTCCAGTGGGAGCGTGGCTCTACATGGAGGGAAGTCTTTCTCTCCCTGTCTTTCTGGTGGCCTTGGTGGTGCCTCTGGGGTTTATTGCGCCGCTGATGAAGGTCTCCGAGGCTATGGAGCAGGTCAGCATGATCAAGGGCAACCTAGAACAGGTCACCACTTTTTTGAAAACCCCGGAGCTTGTCCGCCCCACAGAGCCTGCGGAGCTTGGGAATCGGTGCTATCAATTTGAGGATGTCCATTTTGCTTACAATGAATCCGAAGTTCTCCACGGTATCTCATTCCAGACACAGCCCGGTACCATGACCGCCATTGTTGGGGCATCCGGCTCCGGGAAGTCTACGATTGCCAAGCTGATGGCCGGCTTTTGGGATGTAACCTCCGGTACAGTACGCTTTGGCGGGCAGGATATTCGCAACATTCCGTTTGGACAACTCATGGATGAAATCAGCTATGTGGCCCAGGACAATTTTCTCTTTGACAAATCCATTCGGGAAAACATCCGCATGGGAATCCCTGATGCCAGCGACGGGGAAGTAGAGGCTGCAGCCAAGGCTGCCAACTGCCACGACTTTATCATGCAGTTAGAGCAGGGCTATGATACCATGGCTGGCGATGCCGGGGACCGTCTCTCCGGCGGAGAACGGCAGCGCATCACCATTGCGCGGGCCATACTCAAGCAGGCGTCCGTCATCATTTTGGACGAGGCGACCGCCTATGCCGACCCCGAGAACGAGGCGCTGATCCAGCAGGCTATCAGCAAGCTGGTGGCGGGAAAGTCTCTGATTGTCGTGGCCCACCGGCTGAATACGATACGCAATGCCGACCAGATATTGGTTGTTGCCAATGGAGAGATTGTGGGCCGGGGCATCCAGAAGGAGCTTCTGCAGAACTGTCCCCTTTACCGAAAGATGTGGCAAGACTACGCCGGCTCTATAGAAGGAGGCACAGAAGATGTTTGAAATGATTCGCCGTGTCTTTAAGATTGCAGGAAATAGCCGGGGAAAGATCGTTGCAGGCATCGTCTACAACATTCTGAAATCGTTCTTCAACGGTTTTATGATGTTCGGTGTATTCTGGATTTTGCTCCATTTGGATGGACTCTCTCCGGTCGTCATCGGGCAGTCTTTTGGCGTAATTATGTGTAGTGTACTGGGCCGCTTCTTTTTCCAGTGGATGTATGATCGTACCATGAGCGGGTCTGGCTATGACATTTTCCGGGATTACCGTCTGGAGATTGGGGATCGGCTGAAGCAGGCACCCATGGGATATTTCTCAGAACAAAATCTGGGCACCATTCAGGCCATGCTCACCACTACGATTTCCGACCTGGAGGGGTACTCCATGTTGGCTATTGAGCAGATGACCAGCGGTGTGGCTATGGCTGTACTGATGTCCGTGATGATGTTCCTTTTTAGCCCGGTAATTGCGGGATTGAGCCTTGTGGGGCTGGCACTTGGGATGCTGGTCCTGCGTTGGGTGAGGCTTCGCGCCGCCCAATATGCTCCCATTTACCAGGAGGCACAGGAGCATCTGGTCGGTAAGGTGATGGAATACATACGGGGTATTTCGGTGTTGCGTTCTTTCTCTAAAGGTGAAGAAGGACAGCGGGAAGTCCGCGCTGCGTTTCAGAAAAAATGGGACGCGGACTACGGCCAGGAAAAGGCTACGGCTGGCGTCCTCCGTTTCTATGGATTGACCTTTAAGCTCATGAGCTGTGTGCTGATTGCGGCGGCGGCTCTGCTGTATCTGGCGGGGCAGATCAGCCTGCCTTATTGCCTGACTTTCTTGTTCTGCGCTTTCACAGTCTATTCCGACTTAGAGACGATGGGCAACAGTGCCTTTCTGAGCAAGAAGATCAATACGGAATTGGATCGGCTGGAGGAGGTCACCGACATTCCAAAGATGGATACCAACTCGGAGAAACTGGTTGTGTCCCACTATGATATTTCTCTGGAACATATCTCATTTGGCTATGGGGACCGCCGGGTGATTCATGACATTTCGCTGGAAATCCCGGAGCACACCACCTGTGCGATTGTGGGTCCCTCCGGCAGCGGCAAGACCACACTCTGCAATCTAATCGCCCGCTTTTGGGATGTGCAGGAGGGGATAGTACGAATTGGCGGGAAAAATGTGAGAAACTATACCGCAGACAGTGTGCTGGAACACATCAGCATGGTCTTTCAGAATGTATATCTCTTTCATGATTCTGTGGAAAATAACATCCGGTTTGGACGGTCAGAAGCTACCCATGAGGAGGTGGTAGCGGCCGCAAAACGAGCCTGTTGTCACGACTTTATTTTGACCCTTCCAGATGGGTACGATACGATTATCGGGGAAGGTGGCTCCACCTTCTCAGGAGGTGAAAAGCAACGCATTTCCATAGCCAGAGCTATTTTGAAAGATGCGCCTATCATCATTCTGGATGAAGCCACCTCCAGCGTCGACCCGGAGAATGAGCAAGCCCTCTTGTCCGCAATTCAGGAGCTGACAAAGGATAAGACTCTAATTTCTATCGCTCACCGCCTGAGTACCGTTCGGAATGCTGACCAGATTATTGTAATAGACCATGGACGGATTATTCAAAGAGGAACACACGAGGAATTATTGTCAATAGACGGAATGTATCGAAGATTTTTATCTCTGCGCACAGAAGCTGCTGGATGGCATCTATAATGGATAGCACACTATAAAGGATGGCTGTGGTGGTCTTAGTTCCACCACAGCCATCCTTTTTACTTCTTATAGTAATAGTCATATCTATTTGCGATATACTTTTATTAACCTATTCTACTAATTTTCCCCGTATTTGGATGAATCAGCACAAGCGGCAGTCTGCGGGTCTTTGCAATCCGCATTGCTACCCGTATGCTACCCGCTCCCTGCGGATCATTATTATACACTGCCACCAAGCAGTCGGCGCATTGCACCATGTAAACTGTGCGCTCTTTATACCCCTGCGCTCCCACTCCCCTGCTACCCATTACAAATTGGTCGCAGTTCTCCTTTAGGCGATGCAACCTTTCACGACTTTTGGGGTCCCATCGTTCGTCATGACCTGGAAAGGGATACACAAGCACAATTTTCAATTCCGGGCATTCTTCCTGCCATCGCATTTCCAACAGGATCTCACCGGCCCATAGATCGACACCAAGTGCTCCACCGACATAGTACCGACGTACTCCACGCCGATACAGTTCCATAAAAACATCATGCAACCGCTTCTTCAGACGCTTGCACGAAGTCATATATTCTTGATATTTGAATTTAAACTGCGTAGGCCGTTGACTAACAACAGCACACGAATAAAACTTGTCCATCTCATCTCCTCCTTTTTCAATAGTACAGTAATATAGCTCATTATACCTGCTATGGCTGAATAAGTTCAACTATGGCCGCTTAATTTTTTGTGTTATGGCGGATAAAATATAGCTATAGCATGGAGGGCTGCCAATGGGTGAATTATTAAAAGAGATGGGCCAGCGAATGCTGGATCGCCGCAAACAACTGAGATTAACACAAGAAACTCTGGCTAAAATGGCACATGTAACCCCGCAAACTATTTCAACTGCCGAACTGGGAACAAAAGCCATGCGGCCTGAAACTATACTGAATGTCTGTGAAGCATTGGACATCAGCACAGACTACTTACTGCGCGGTCGGGTCATAGAAGACGATGCACGCCTGCTTCATCAAAAGATTTCTTCATTGACACCCAGCCAGTACCGCCATCTGGAAGATATTATTGACAGTTATATTGCTGCCATTCAAGAACAGAAAGAGGTATAGGATGAGGCTTTATCTGTCTCCCCTATACCTCTTTCTTTATTATCTACGGAATGCAGCCATTGTACTGGCTATCAGGTAGCGGGTCACATCATCAATCTCCGGCGCTTCTCCCACTTCCGGTATATACTCTGGCTTCTGCGCCTGTACATTGGATGTCGAAGCCGCTTTCCCTTCTTCCATTCGGCAGATGCCCGAGGCAGGAGCAGGCTTTTCGGTTTGTCCTGTCTCTTGCCGCATGATCTCACGTACAATGGCTTCGATGGCGGCTCTGTCAATGACCGGAGCCATCGCTTTCAAAGGCTGTGGGTCATCTGCAAAATTCGCATTATAGTATGTGATTGCGTTGGCAATATACTGGGATTTGCTATGAGGAGGCTGAAGTTCCAACAGTTCAACGGCAGCCCGCTGTACGGGGTCGCCAATATTGAACCGCAGAGAAAATCGCCCCCGTTCCTTTTTGGCCGCCATACCCATCACCTACCCGCCGTTTCCAGTCGATAGAGGTATTCAAAACCGGCCGCATTGGCATTGATGTTCGTGACGAACAGCGGCGTCCCCACCTTACCAGAAGCTTCAATCTGCCGGCGCAACAGGATTGCGCCGCCGCCCACAAAGACCACCTTACTGTAGCGAAGATCCAGCATCCGCTCCCGGAGCGTACTGAACAGGTCGTTTACAAATTCCTGTGCCAGCCGCTCCACCAAGCGCACGGCTTCAGCCGGATACGAGGTCTTCCTGCCAGCAAGAATTGCATCCACATCGCTTTCATCCAGCAGCAGATCCAGTTCCGAGTTTCCTCTGGACCTGATCTTATTGTAGAGCAGAATCACGCCGTTTTCCAGCGAATCGCAGGAGGTAAGATCAGCTTTTCCGTTTTTCAAAAGAAGATAATCCGCCGTGAAACCGCCGATATCCAGCACCACCGCTTTCGGGTCATCCATGAGCGTGTGAAGCATGGTTGCCGCCGCCGCGTACGCCTGAGGGTAGCAAACCACATCGGTAATGCGGATGGCGTAAGGCTTATCCCGGTACACGAATTCCACGATTCCATCTCTCTTGAAATAATCGGTAAACTTTTTTGCCTGGGCGCCAAAATGTGCCGGCGGCAATCCTACCGGCAGCTGGATATTGTAGAGTTCCTGCTTACCGATTTGACGCGCCTCCAATTCCTCTGCGATAGCAATCAGCGTAAGTACAAAGAAGCGATCATCTTCCGTCTTGTCCTTCCGGAACGGGATGCGCTCGTTGGAAAGCGTGTAGTAATTTCCCCGGTATTGCAGGCTCTGGCCAAAGGGTTTTGTAATGCTCTGCTGCAGGCCGGAAACAAACGGGCTGCAGTGGACGGTTTTGATTTGCTTGTTGCCATGATCGACACCAATCAACATAGGTAGTTGCCTCCTTTTTTGCTTTATACATATCCTTTACGCCTGGATGACGCCTTTCTCAACAGGAGGACAAAAAAACACAAAGCCTATACCATGGTAAAACAACGATACCGCCGGGAGAAGAATTTTTTCTTCTCCGGCGGTATCGCATCCATCCGATGTAAATCAGTATATATTTTATGTGTGTATGCTGTATCGAGCCTTTGCTATATCTTCTATTCCATGCAGGATGACGGCGCCGCAGATTCCTCTGCCATAAGGCGTATACTCCTCAAAAAAGAAGCTGTACGGCTGGCTGTCATCATAGAGGACAATCTTTTCCGTGCCGCGCCACTGGAAATGCTGTTCCAGGATCTTCCCCAATTTGTGACGCAAAAGCCGGCACCCGGTAACCTCATGGAGATTTTTCCGGCAGCGGAATTCATATCGGCGTGTTACCAGTTCCGGGATGGAGAGCTGGCGCCACTCGGCACCATCCATATCCTCTCCGGTCCCTGAAAAGGCGCGGAATGGCTCATAGGGAATCCGCACATCCTCTTTCCAGCCATGCACCTTGTCGTTGCCATCTTCCTGAAGCCATGTGAACCGGATTTCCAGGATCTGTGTACCATCCGGCCCCTTTGTCAGCCGCAGACTGGCAAAGGAACCGCAATCACTCGTCAGTACCCTTTTATTCGGCTCCTGCTCCAACTTTTGCAGTTCGCTGCGCAGGATGGCAAACCGATGCGGAGACTTTTTCTGCCATGAAATGGTGCGAATATAAAGCAGTTCCTTGTCGCACCGCACTTTTATCATAGTCCGGTCATTCATATGTTCATTCCTCCTTTTCAGGGAGCACCCCTGCGGTATGCAGGGCCGCCCGTTCTACCAAAAATGCACCTTCCACATATTTTTCTTTGCGATAGGTCGTTGCTGCGCCGCCCAGGGAATCGAGATACTGCTGCCCGTTCTTAGATTTAGAGATATACACATAAAACGGGCTGCTGACATACTGATCCCGTGCATAACAGTTGACATACCTCCTTGCCAGAACAGAGACTGCCCCCAGCTCCGCAGCCTTCTGCGTTGCCAGAACGACGGCCATCTCCATGACCACTTGTTGCTCATCGTCATTGATGCCGGTGGTGTAAATGCGCTCCAGAAACAGCACCAGCTTCTCACTGACAATACGACCGCTCTCGGTTGTGTTCTCTCCGGCCAAATCAGCAAAAGAAAGCATCAGTTCTGTCGGCTTTTGAAACGCCCCTTTCGTCAGGCGAATGCAGGCGCGGGCCACGATCTCATCACCTTTTCTGATCAGGATGATTTTCTTGTTGGAATCAAAAGCCGCCAGCAGGCACTCTCGTTGGCTCCCCGTTCGGTAAGACAAGCAGGTGCCATAGGGCAGCTCGCCTATCTGAATGGTGTGGTAGAAATCATCCGCTTCTTCGGCAATAAACTTGCCTCGCTCCAACGCAAGGTTCTTTTGCCATGCGGTCTCCTGCTGCTCACTGATTGGGTGGTTAATTTCCCTGTGCAGATCGTCTGCGAAATATTTCAGCACATAGAACTGGCCCATGAGTTCAGCCTGCACGATTCTTCTGAGTGCCTCGATAGCCGCATCGTTTCCCTGCAGGTAGTTATATAGCGGAGTCACCAGGCTACTGCCTCCTCGAAGCAGGAAGTCTGTGATACAATTTTGGTTCTGTTTCACAAACTCGTCTGAAATGGAGAGGCTTTCTTTCAACTGGGCCCAATCCATATCCGTGGTCAGGACAGAGGCGCGAACCTGCGGCCAATTTTCACACCCGGCAAGCAATGGCAGGTTTCTGGCCGCAAAGACCGCATCCGTTTCCGTCTGGAGATCTGGGACAAAGGGGCAAAGCTGGGTGTAATGAAACAGCATTTGCATAGCTGTCCGCCTCGTCAGCCCGCGAATATGTCCGAATCGCTTCCGATACCATTCGCTGAACGGTTGCTCCAGCAGGCATTGAGCCAGCTGAGTCAGTTGCTCATCCTCCGTGTATCGGCTGACCAGATCCCGCTTGAGTAGCTGGCGAAGCGTGAGCATACGCTGGTCTACCGGGATCGGGGTCAGCTTTGCATACAGGCGGACATAGATTTGGTCCTGCTGCCACAGCAGCCGCATCTCTTCAAAGGTGTATTGCTGTCCTTCCTCCAGGCAGTCAAAATAGCTGTCTGTGCGCTTTGCAGCATCGCAATCCTGCAAATTCTTTTCTGACAGGGAATTGAGATTGCAGTGCTCACAAAAGCAATCTTCAAACAGGAGCGCATAGCGGCTCAGAGAAAGGAAAATCTCACTGTTCTGATCCACCAACTGTAAAAAGTGCTTTTTCCTGTGTTCCACCGCATAGACAAGGATTGGAAACTGATACGAGCGGATCGCGTCAAAATCCAGATGGAGGCAACCGGCATACAGCGCATTCAGGTAACTGACCTGGTTGCACAAGATTTCCTCACGCTGTTCTTTGTTCAGCGGTGCTTCCTGTCTGATGAACCAGTTCAGGTCATACTGTCCCGCACGGTTTTCAAACCAGCGTTGGAAAAAGATACTCAAATCGTCCGCATCATGTTCAAAGACCTCCAGCAGCTGGCGGAACTTCCCGATATCGGTCTCCCGCAGCCATTGAAGCGCTTTCAGCCGGCCAGAATCAAGAAACACGGTCACGCCCTGCTGGTACAGCAGGCCGAGGATCTTCTGCAGCGGTGTACTCTGCTCCAGAAGTACCAGCGTCTCTTTTTCGTTGCTATGCCAGTTGAACAGGCAGGCGCCAAGAAATGGAAATCGCATCATGTCCCGCTGATGTGCGGTCAGTGAAGAAAGACCTTTCCAATCTGCAACAGGAAAAAGCCAGAGATTATCCAGAATAGCTTTTTCCTCTTCTTCGTACTTGACATAGGGCAAATAGTATGCCCCATACCCGATTTGCCGGACAGAAAAACAATCTGTATAATGGAAAGGGGTAAT
>OFMK01001988.1_pt1 | contig 12661 bp, 10 predicted proteins | sample 1541781 | NCBI WGS metagenome assembly OFMK01 (sample SAMN04209250, study PRJEB22552) | human gut metagenome | biome: gut; material: feces | host: Homo sapiens | place: USA: Oklahoma
GAGGGGGTTATCGAAAAAAGTTTCTTCGGAACTTTTTTCGTATCTAAGGGGGGACGGTGTCCCCCTTAGAGGTGTTTATACTTCTGCCAGCTCCTTCGACTTCTTTGCAACCATGCCGTCGATTTCCTTGACGTACTTATCGGTCAGCTTCTGCATTTTGTCTTCGCCTTCGTGCAGCTCGTCCTCGGTCATCTCGCTCTTTTTCTGCGCCGCCTTGAACTTATCAATCGCATCACGGCGGATATTGCGCAGCGCGACCTTGGATTCTTCGCCGATCTTGGATACGCCCTTGATCAGCTCCTTACGACGCTCTTCGGTCAGCGGCGGAAAGTTCAGACGGATCTGCTTGCCGTCATTCTGCGGGTTGATGCCCAGATCCGAGGTCTGGATCGCCTTTTCGATCGCCTTGAGCACGGAAGCATCCCACGGCTGGATCGCCAACGAACGCGGATCCGGCGTGGAGATCGCCGCCACCTGATTGAGCGGCGTCGGCGCGCCGTAGTACTCCACCGTGATCCGGTCGAGCACGGCGGGGTTGGCGCGGCCTGCGCGGATCGCCGCCAGATCCCGTGCCAGTACGTCGAGCGTTTTCTTCATCTTTTCTTCATAACTATTGAGCTGTGCCTTCATTTTTTGTCCTCCTCTACAATCGTGCCGATCTGTTCCCCATTGACCGCACGGTAAATATTTTCAGGGTCGGAAAGCGCAAATACCAGAATCGGGATATGGTTGTCCATGGAAAGCGAGGTTGCCGTCGTATCCATTACGCCCAGTCCCTGATTGAGCACATCCATATAAGAGAGCTTGTCATACTTTTTCGCATCCGGGTTTTTCGCCGGGTCGGAATCATACACACCGTCCACATTCTTGGCCAGCAGGATGACCTCCGCCCCGATCTCTGCTGCACGCAGCACCGCTGCCGTATCGGTCGAGAAGAAGGGATTGCCCGTGCCGCAGCCAAAAATCACAACGCGGCCCTTTTCCAGATGCCGGGTCGCCTTCTGGCGAATGTACGGCTCGGCGATGCGGTTCATTTCGATCGCGGTCTGCACACGCACCGGCACGCCGCGCTGCTCGAGCGCATCAGCCAATGCCAACGCATTGATCGTAGTCGCCAGCATCCCCATATGATCCGCGCGGGTGCGCTCCATCTTTCCGCCGCCGTCCTTGACGCCGCGCCAGAAGTTGCCGCCGCCTACGACCACACCGATCTCGCAGCCTTGCTCATTGCATTTTTTGATCACATCACATACCGGACCGATCACATCAAAATTCAGGCCAAAATGCTTATCGCCCGCCAGCGCTTCTCCGCTGATTTTGATCAGCACGCGTTTATATTTATGTGCTTCCATATGCCACTCTCCTCTTGCTTCGTTTTCCTGATTTATATTCTACCCTATCACAGCCTGTTTTGCAAAGGGTTTTACACAGTTTTCGATGAATACAACAATCCCGCCCCTGACGGAGCGGGATTGAGATTTGCAATTCAGATAATTACTTCAGAACGACTTCGCCGCCCAGACCGGTACGCGCGGTGATGTACTCGCGGCCCATCTTGGCATACTCGTACGGATTGGCCTTTGCCGGATCCTGCTCAGCCTCGACCATGATCCAGCCGGTGTAGCCGGCCTTATCGAGCAGGTCGAATACCTTGTCGAACTCTACGCAGCCGTCCGGATCGCCCGGTACAGTGAACGCGCCTGCACGAACGGCATCGAGGAAGGACCAGTGCTCTGCACGCGCCTTATCAACCAGCGGCATACGCATGTTCTTCAGATGTACGTGACCAACGCGGTCTGCAAACTTCTCGAGCATCTTGACCGGATCCTCGCCCGCAAAGGTGAAGTGGCCGGTATCGAAGCACAGGAACACGTACTTGGGATCGGTGTTCTCCATCAGGCGGGTGGTTTCCTCCACAGTCTGGCACACCGTGCCCATGTGGTGGTGGAAGCAGGTGCGGATGCCGTACTTCTCCATGGACAGCTTGCCCAGCTTGTTCATGCCGTCGCAGAAACGGTCCCACTCCTCATCGGTCAGCACGCGCTTGTTCTCCATATCGAGCACAGCGGTGTCGAGCTTGCCCTGGATCGAGCCGGACTGCTCGGAAACATTGATCGCGGTAGCGCCAACAAAGGACAGGTACTCCAGCTCCTTGATGAACTCGGCCTCTACCTCTTCATACGGCTTATCAACGAGGAAAGAGGAGAACCACTTGGAAGCGATGGTCATATTGCGCACGTCCAGCATGTGCTTGAGGACTTCCTTATCCTCCGGATACTTGTGACCAACCTCGCAGCCGTCAAAGCCAGCGAGCTTCATCTCCGAAATGCACTGCTGGAACGTGTTCTCGTCACCGAGATCCCACATATCATCGTTGGTCCAGCCGATCGGGCAAATGCCGAGTCTTACTTTCTTCGGATCTAACATGTTATTCCCTCCATAATCTTCTCTCATATACCACACGTTTGTGCGTGGTCAGCTATCGCTTTTATTGTACCCAACAATTCACCAAAAGTCAAACGCATTTTTGCACGAAACACCCTGTGCAAATCTTTCTTTCACAAAATGCACAGCGCCATGTGCACGAGCACGCACTTACCCTGCGGCACACCAGACACGCTGACGCCCCCGCTATCCGCGCCGCTGCCCGCCCCCTGTTCAAATGCGGGCTACGCCTGTTTCCCGTGCCGCCTGCGCCACCGCATCCGCCACCGCGCGGATGACCTTTTCATCAAACGCCATCGGCATGATATACTCCGGCGCCAGTGCCTCGTCCGGCACACAGCCCGCGATCGCCCGCGCCGCGGCCAGCTTCATCTCCTCATTGATATCGCTTGCACGCACATCCAGCGCCCCGCGGAAGATGCCCGGAAATGCCAGCACATTGTTGATCTGATTGGGATAGTCCGACCGGCCTGTGCCAACAACCGCCGCGCCGCCCTTTTTGGCATCCTCCGGCCAGATTTCGGGCACCGGATTGGCCATAGCAAATACCATTGGCTGATCGGCCATGGTGGAAACCATTTCGCTTGTCAGCACCTGCGGAGCAGACATGCCGAAAAACACATCCGCACCGCGGATCGCATCCGCCAGCGTACCGGTCATGTGGCTGCGGTTGGTCACACGCGCCATCTCCTGCTGCGCCGGATTGAGCCGCTCGTCCCCTTCGCACACGATGCCGAAGCGCTCAACCATGGTCACATCTTTTACACCGAGGAACATCAAGAACTTCGTCACCGCAATCGCCGCAGCGCCGCAGCCGTTAACCACCATGCGGATCTCCTCTACCCGTCGGCCGGTCAGCCGGCAGGCATTGAGCAGCGCAGCACCGCAGCATACCGCCGTGCCGTGCTGATCATCATGAAAGACCGGGATATCGCACACCTCTTTAAGCCGCCGCTCGATCTCAAAACAGCGCGGCGCCGCGATATCCTCCAGATTGATGCCGCCAAACGAGCCAGAGATCAGCTCGATCGTGCGCACGATCTCGTCCACATCCTTGCTCCTTACGCAAAGAGGGAACGCATCCACATCGGCAAACGCCTTGAACAGCGCGCACTTGCCCTCCATCACCGGCATACCGGCCTCCGGTCCGATATCCCCTAAACCGAGCACAGCTGTGCCATCCGTAATAACCGCCACCAAATTGTGACGGCGGGTATAGGTATAGCTCAGGGAAGGATCTTCCTTGATTTTGAGGCACGGCTCGGCAACACCGGGCGTGTAAGCGATCGAAAGATCCTCCTTACTGTTTACCGCACAGCGCGCAACGACCTCGATCTTGCCGCCCCATTCTTTGTGCGCTTCGAGCGCGCGTTCCTTCAGATCCATACCCATATTCCTCCGTTATTTATACTGTTTGTCGACCGTCCCGCTGTCCGGCGAACGGCCGGTTATTTTTCCATTATACACCGCCCCGGCAGGATTGTCATGCGTTTTGTGTATCTTCCTGCTCCCTCCGGCGCATCAGCTTGGGGAACAGTACAAAGTACGCCACCCCGGATACACTGGCCGACAGGATATCCGACAGCGGCTCGGCATACAGCAGTGTCGTTGCCGAAAACATTGCCGGCAGGATAAATACGCCCGCCAAAAAGATCAGCTTGCGGAACATGGAGAACAGCAGCCCCCATTTCACCAGCCCCATACCGGTCAGTCCATCCACAAAAGGATACTGCACCGCCAGACCGACCACGCCCAGCGTATAGATGCGGATCATCCAAGCCGCCATCTCGATATTGGCCGGATCGTCGGTAAATATGCCGGCAAATACACGGGGTATGGTCTGTGCAGCCGCAAACATCACCGCCGTAAACACAAAACACAGCAGCACGATATACTTCTCCGCGCGAACCACCCGCTTGGTATCACCTGCACCGTAATTATATCCTAAAATCGACTGTGTCCCCGCTGTGATGCCGCCCAACGGCATGGTGATGATGAGCATAAAGCTTTGCAAAATCGCCGCGCAGGCGATCAGCATATCGCTGTCCGTACCGCCGTAACGGCGCAGCATCACGTTTACCGAAATCAGCAGCACATTATCCAGCGCAATGATGAGCGCCGGGGACAGGCCGACCTGCACAATGCGCCGCAGCCACCCCACATGCAGCGGCTGCCGCGTAATACCGACCAGCGCCCGCCTGCCGAACAAAAACCGCAGCGTATAGGCGGTCGAGCACGCCTGTGATACAACGGTAGCCAGCGCCGCACCGCGCACGCCCATATCCATCCAAAAAATAAATACCGGATCGAACACGATATTGACTGCCGCCCCCAATATAACCGAACGCATCGCGGTTCCGGAAAAGCCCTGACTCATCACAATCTGATTCAGCCCCACGCTGAGCAGCGCAAATACCGTACCGGATACATACGTGGTAAAATACGCCTCCGCATACGGCCATAGCTGTTCACTGGCGCCGAATGCAAACAGGATCGGCTGCCGCAGCAGCAATACCGGAACAGTTACCAGCGCCGACAGGAGCAGCAGCAGATAAAAGCTGTTGGCAACGATCTGCCGCGCACCCTCCATATCCCGCCGCCCCATGCGGATGCTCATCAGCGGCCCGCCGCCGAAACCGACCAGCACCGCAAACGCCGTAATCATGGTGACGACCGGCGCGCACACGCCGACGCCTGCCAGCGAATCCGCTCCCGCGCCTGCAATGTGACCGACATACACCCGATCCACCACACTGTATAAAATATTCACAAACTGCGCCAACATCGCCGGGATGGCAAGCTGTAACACCAGCTTACCCACCGGAGCGGTGCCCAGCGGACTTTCCGTCTGCTGCATCGCCGTTCTCCCCCTTTATAAATCGTGATATCCTTCCACCATTATAGGAGGGGAAAGCGCTTTCGTAAAGATGCTTTTTTTCCCATCCTGATTTATTTTCGGACTGTCGGAAATCCAATATACCGCACCCGTTTGACCCACATCACAGCATAGCCGTCTGCCAAAGCAAGCAAAAGCGGCAGCCGAAGCTGCCGCTTTTTGTTCATTCTACTGCTGCGCTTACTTGCGGGCGATCGCCTTTTTGGCTGCCTCTACAATGTGCGCGGCCGTCAGGCCATACTCTTCACGCAGGAAGCCTTCTGCGCCAACCTGACCGAAGCGATCCTCAACACCGACCATTTCCATCGGAACCGGGCAGTTCTGGATCACCACATTGGCAATCGCAGAGCCGAGACCGCACTTAACCTGATGGTTTTCAGCCGTTACGATCGCGCCGCACTCCTTGGCGGAATCGATCACAAGCTGCTCATCGAGCGGCTTCCAAGTGAACATGTCGATGATCTTGGCGGAGATGCCCTCTGCCGCGAGCTGCTCCTGCGCCTTCAGCGCTTCATCTACCATAATACCGGAGGCGATGATAGCAACATCCTTGCCTTCCTTCAGGGTAACGCCCTTGCCGATCTCGAACTCGGAGCCGTCCGCATAAACAGTGGTAAACGTCTTGCGGATCATGCGCATGTAAGAGAACTTACCGGACTCTGCCAGCTTCTTGGTCAGGCAGTTGATCTGCGCATAGTCAACCGGATCGAGCACAACCGCATCCGGAATGGACAGATACAGAGCGCAATCCTCAAACGGCATATGGGTGCCGCCGTTGTAAGCTGCACATACGCCGGGGTCGGAACCGACAACATGCACCGGCAGCTTGGCATAAGCCGCGGACATGAACGCCTGATCGAATGCACGGCGGGAAGCGAAGCAGCCGAAGGAGTGCATAAACACGGTCTTGCCGGTCGCACACAGGCCTGCGGCAACGCCCATCGCGTTAGCTTCCGCAATGCCGGCGTTGATGGTGCGCTCCGGATATGCCTTGGCCAGCTTACCGGTATTGATGCAGTTCTCCAGGTCGCAGTCAATGTGCATGACCGAGGAGTCCTTCTCCATCATCTCGAGCATCGCGTTAACGTAGCCGTCACGGTTTGCACGGGAATCCTTTTCGTGTTTGCCAATCAAAGTAAAGCTCATGTTCGTACCCTCCCTTACTGTGCCTTGATCTCAGCGAGCTGCTTCTCAGCGTAAGCAATGGCTTCATCCCACTGCTCCTTGGACGGCTGAGAGGAGTGCGCGCCCGTACCGTCGGCAAAGGTAGCGCCCTTGCCCTTTACGGTGTTCAGCACAATGCAGGTCGGCACGTCCTTGGTTGCATAAGCGGCCTGAACAGCGTCGTAGATCTGCTCTACGTCGTTGCCGTCGGCGCACTCTACCACGTTCCAGCCAAACGCCGCGAACTTTGCGCCGATGCCGTTGGCGTGCTTCATAACGGTCTCGCAGGAGCCGTCGAGCTGGTACTTGTTGTCATCCACAAAGCAGACGAGATTGTCCAGCTTATAGTGAACGGCAAACTGAGCAGCCTCCCATACCTGACCCTCGTCCGCCTCGCCGTCGCCCACAAACACGAATACGTGGTTGTCGCGGCCGTCGATCTTGTTGCCGAGCGCAGCGCCCGTAGCGGTGGACATGCCCTGACCGAGCGAGCCGGTCGTCAGGTCAACACCGGGGGTCTTGGTGCGGTCGGTGTGGGACGGGAAGTTGGTGTGGGGCTGGTTGAGCGTATAAGCGTTCTCCAGCGGGTAAAATCCCTTCAGGCCGAGGGTAGCGTACATCGCCGGGCCGGCATGACCCTTGGACAGAACGCACCAGTCACGATCCTCCCAACGGGGATTCTTGGGATCGACCTTCATCACATCACCGTACAGTACGGCGAGTGCATCGATAATGGACATCGAGCCGCCCACATGGCCAAAGCCGAGCGAGCCGATGGTCTTGAGGGTCTCCAAACGGATTTCCTGAGCAAATACGCGAAGCTCCTGCATCTTTTCTGCTTTCTGCATTGCATACACCTGCCTAATCAAAAATTATTTTCTCTCCGCGGAACAGGTTCCAGCGCGCAGCGGCAGAGCACCGCTGCTTATCGATATCAGTGTATCACCAAGCTACCCAGATTTCAACCAAAATCCACACATTTGTTTACAAAAATTCCACCCGCCCTTTGGGGCTGCCGGAAAAATCAATAAAAATTCCCGACGAAAAACAGGAAATTTGTTTGTTATGTCTTGGTTGTATTTTTATTTCTTCTTGGTCATATTCCCAGATGCAGCAGTTCCCGTCCCGGCACGCCGCTTGTGCAGCCGGAACTGTTCAATCTCCGCTAAATATCTGCTTTTTTCAGCAAGCCTGGCTGCCGCATCCAACCGCAAAGAAAATAATTCCCCTTTATTTTTCACATTCTCTTCGCATTTTTGGTGAAAATCCGCCGTATCAGCCGAAATAATCAACTTTTCATCGACATATCTCCAAAAAACTAAACCTTTTCCTTTTTCAGATAACTGTGGACAATTTGTTCAATATTTGATACACTAGAAATAATTGTTCTGGTTACATTTCGGTTAAGATCGGGGATAGAAAGATGAAAGTCAGCCGACTCAATTCCATAGAGCAGTATGTCATTTCACGCGAGACCGTCAGCATTGATGAACTTTGCGAGGTTTTCGGCGTATCCAAAAACACCATCCGCCGCGACCTAAACGAGCTTGAAGTACGCGGCCACATCACCAAGGTTTACGGCGGCGTAACCGCCACCGTGCCATCCGGCGCAGTGCCGACGCCTATCCGCTCGGGTCTCAATCCAATCGACAAGTCACTGATCGGACGGCTCGCAGCAGAAGAAGTGCAGGACGGGGATACTATTTTTATCGACTCCGGCACCACAACGTTGTGTCTGCTGCGGTTTCTGGTCGCAAAAAAACGTCTTACCATCATCACACACTCGCTCGGCGCTCTGAGCGAGGCCTCCAAGTATGATAACCTGAATGTCATTTCGCTGGGCGGCATTTACAGCCCCACTACCGATTCTTTCGTCGGTCTTTCCACAATCGAAGCCCTGTCCGCTATGCGTATCAATAAGGCATTCATGGGTGCGACCGGTGTATCGCTCACCGCCGGCATGACAAACACCACATTTCTGGAAGCAGAGATCAAGCGTGCTGTTGTGCAGCGTGCGGACAGTATTTACGGCATGGTGGATTCCTCCAAAATCGGTAAGGAAGCCATCGTTACCTTCTGCCACCTGAAGGATCTGACCGCCTTTATCACCGACCGCGAACCCCCTAAGGAGTACGTGGAACTGTGTCAGCAGGAAAATGTTCTGCTTCGGTATGAATAATACCGGCCGGCACGACTGTTTTCCTATCAGGGTTTTCCGGTTATTTCTGCCGGATCTGCTGTGCCGCATCAAAACAACATATTTTTGACCATCTTCCGTCCGGTTCACCTATGTGAGCCGGACTTTTTTGTGCAGCACAACAGTTTAGAGTGCAGCACTGTTTTTTCGGTAATGGGACGGGGATACCCCATACACGGTGCGGAAGCGTTTGATAAAATAGCTGAAATTATCAAACCCCACATTAAAGCCCACCTCCATAACCGGCAGATCGGTCTCCCGCAGCAGGCGAGCTGCCTGCTCAATCCGCAGGGAATTAACATGCTGGGTAAACGTGCGCCCGAAATTATCCCGAAAAAAACCACTGAAATACTGCGGGGTCAAGCCAAACCGCGCCGCAACCTCGGTAAGCGTCAACGGTTCGGTAAAATGCTCGCCCAGATACCCCACGATCTCTTTGAGCTGACGCGCCTTGTAATCCGCATTCGGACGAACCTGCCGTCCGGTCAGGCAGCCGTTTTGGGCGCAAACCGCCACAATTCCGAGCAGCGCCGCCTTAACCGCCAACTGGCAGCCTGCCGCCTTGGTCTGCCATGCGCGCACAATCTGCGCCAGCAGGGTGCGCACCTCCCGCTGCCCGGGCGCGCCTGCCCGCAGGCAGGTCGCAAAACGCAGCCGCCCCTCAGCCAGCGGACGCAGCAGCTCGATCTCGGTCAGATCGCCGCGTGCAAACTGCAGAAAATCCACCGGAAACACAAAGGAACGGAACTGGTTTTCCCGTCCGGCGGCTCGTATCTCATGCAGCTCCTCCCCTGCGGCGAAGAATACATCACCGTGCACGCCCTCATAAATATGGTCGGCAATGGTCAGCGAAACGCGGCCGCTGTCCACCGTAATGATCTCCAGTTCCGGATGCCAGTGATATGGAATAAAATCACTGTCATCCGCCTCACTCCCATCCAGTGCCGGATAGATTTGAAACGGGAAGGCCAGTGTGCCGTGCTCCTTTTTCTCGCGCCGTGCCGCATCCATGCGATCCCTCCGTTTTTCCTTAAAATCGTGTTATTGTTGATTAAGATATTACAAGCATTTTTGCCGTTCTATGCTATAATTATAAATAGTTCAGGGAACATTCGCAAGAGTGCAGCACAAAATCATCGTATTTTTGTTGTATCATTTGCAAGAAGCGGCCTCACCGTTTTTGTGATAAATGACGAACCGTTCCCATCCGCGGGTGAACAGTTGAAACCGTTTGCCGCCGCATGTTATAATAGTAGGTGGAGGACCGTCCGGTCATCCGCCGGTATCCGGTATCAAACTGCCGGCTGCCGCACCAAAAATTCTTTTTTGGAGGGAATTCCGTTATGTACATTGATAAGCAAGTCAAGCGCGGATACAACGAGTACATCCGTTTGGATGAAGGTATCGGCAAGGATGCCATGATGGACGTTGCGCTCCTCGTCATGGAGGACGGCGACACCCACTCGTTCGAAGAAGCCGAGAAGGAGCTGGCCGCACTGGTATTCGACGGCAAGTGCACCATCGAGTGGGATGACCAGTCCTACGATGTAGACCGTCCCAACCCGTTCGACTACAATCCGTCCTGCCTGCATGTATGCAAGGGCACCAAGGTGAAGATCACCGCGCACGGCCCCTGCCATATCTATATTCAGAAGACGCTCAACGAAAAAACGTTCCCGAACAAGATGTACAAGCCCGAAGAAACCGATACTTGGGCGCGCGGCGCCAACGGCGAGCTGATGGGCTGCATCAAGCGTGATGTCCGCACCTGCTTTGATCTGGACAACGCGCCCTATTCCAACATGGTGCTGGGCGAAGTGGTCAACCTGCCGGGCAAGTGGTCGAGCTATCCGCCGCACCATCATCCGCAGCCCGAGGTTTACTTCTACCGCTATGACCGTCCGCAGGGCTTCGGCGCCGGCTGGGCCAACGGCGAGATTTATGAAACCCGCCACAACGGCCTTGCGATCATCACCGATAAGATGCATTCTCAGGTCACCGCGCCGGGCTACTCCTGCTGCTACGCATGGGGCATCCGCCATCTGCCGGGCGATCCGTGGGATAAGACCCGCATTGACGACGAAGAGCACCTGTGGCTGCTCGAGGATGATGCAAACGATCACATCTGGCACTGCCCGACCGGAAACTAATTTCCCAGCGAGCACTGTTCCGCCCCCGCAGCACCCCCGGCTATCTCCGGCGGAACGGAATTGCTTGGCCGCACCGCGGCCGTCCGTCCGGCACCCCGGTACCGGACAAATCCAGTGAGAGAAAATATTTTTAGGAGGAATTCACCTTATGAAGCATATGGAAACTGTCCGCCTGACCGCTTCTCAGGCACTCGTCCGCTTCCTCGAGAACCAGTATGTCAGCTACATCGACATGGACGGCAACGAGCAGGAGCATAAGTTCGTCAAGGGCATCTTCATGCTGCCCGGCCACGGCAACGTCGTTGGCTTCTGCAACGGCGTAGAGCAGGAGCTCAAGGACATGGTCGTTTATCAGGGCAAGAACGAGCAGGGCATGGCGCTGGCCGCTGTCGGCTACGCTAAGCAGATGCGCCGCAAGCAGATCTTCGCGGCCACCTCGTCTGTCGGCCCCGGCGCATGCAACATGATCACCGCTGCTGCGACTGCGACTGCCAACAACATCCCGGTTCTGATCCTGCCGGGCGACATTTACGCTTCCCGTCAGCCTGACCCGGTTCTCCAGCAGATGGAGCAGCCGCACAACCTGTCCATCTCCGCGCACGACGCGTTCCAGGCTGTCACCAAGTACTGGGGCCGCATCAACCGTCCGGAGCAGGTCATGACCGACATGATCTCCGCGATGCGTGTGCTGACCGACACCGCCAACACCGGCGCTGTTGCGATCTCGCTGCCGCAGGACGTACAGGCGGAAGCCTATGACTATCCGGTCGACTTCTTCCAGAAGCGCGTATGGCGCATCGACCGCCGTCCGATTACCAAGTATGCGCTTGAGAAGGCTGTTGAGGTCATCAAGAACGCTAAGAAGCCGCTCCTGATCTGCGGCGGCGGCGTACGCTACGCTGAGGCGCACAAGGTATTCAAGAAGTTCGCTGAGGACTTCGGCATTGCCTTCGGCGAGACTCAGGCGGGCAAGAGCGCAGTTGAATGGACCCACGAGCTGAACCTCGGCGGTCTGGGCACCACCGGCGGCATCGCTGCCAACAAGCTGGCCCACGAGGCGGACGTTGTTATCGGCGTCGGCACCCGCTACACTGACTTCACCACCGCTTCCAAGTGGCTGTACCGCACGGACGCTAAGTTCGTCAACATCAACCCGTCCGAGTTCCAGGCGTACAAGATGGACGCTACCCCGGTTGTGGCTGACGCCAACGAGGCGCTGACCGCTATCGGCGAGGAACTCAAGAAGATCGGCTACCACACCGACGAAGCGTATGCCAAGGCTATCGCGGCTTACCGCAAGGAGTGGTACGACGAGGTTGACCGTCTGGACAACTGCGTCTACACCGATAAGGAAACCTTCACCCCCGAGTGCAACGACGCTAACCGCCAGTGCGTTGAGAAGTACATCGAGGACACTGGCTGCAAGCTGTGCCAGACCACGGTACTCGGTGCGATCAACAAGCTGATCGACGACGACGCGATCGTCTGCGCGGCTGCCGGCTCTCTGCCGGGCGACATGCAGGGTCTGTGGCGTGCACGCAAGATCAACACCTATCACATGGAGTATGGTTACTCCTGCATGGGTTACGAAATCGCTTCCGCGCTGGGCGCTAAGCTGGCTTGCCCGGATCAGGAAGTTTACGCAATGTGCGGCGACGGCTCGTTCGACATGCTGCACTCCGAGCTGATTACCTCCATCCAGACCGGCCACAAGATCAACGTTATGCTGTTCGACAACGCTTCCTTCGGCTGCATCAACAACCTGGAAGTTGGTCAGGGCAACGCTTGCATCTGCACCGAGAAGAATAT
>OFMK01001990.1_pt1 | contig 12653 bp, 12 predicted proteins | sample 1541781 | NCBI WGS metagenome assembly OFMK01 (sample SAMN04209250, study PRJEB22552) | human gut metagenome | biome: gut; material: feces | host: Homo sapiens | place: USA: Oklahoma
GCCGGCGGCGCCGTCCGAGCCGCAGCCTTCTTCGTCGTAGAAACGCTCGCGGCGGCCGAAGTACAAGCCGCCCGTCAGCTCGCGGACAATCATCATGTCCACGCCGTCCACGATCTCGGGCTTGAGGGTGGACGCGTCGGCCAACGCGGCGAAGATCTGCACGGGACGCAGGTTCGTGTACAGGCCCAACGCCTTGCGGATGCCCAACAGGCCCTGCTCGGGACGCGGCTTCGCGGGGTCGGTGGTATCCCACTTCGGACCGCCGACCGCCGCCAGCAGCACGGCGTCGGACGATTCGGCCACGCGCAGCGTCTCGTCCGGCAGCGCGGTGCCGCACGCATCGATGGCGCACCCGCCCAGCAGCGCCTCGGTGTAGGAGAACGCCGTATCGTACTTCGCGCCCACCGCGTCCAGCACCTTGACGCCCTCGGCGATGATCTCGGGGCCGATGCCGTCGCCGGGAAGCAGGCAGATGTTATAGGTCCTGGTCATTGATCTACTCCTCGCCAAGTTTCGCCTTCGTGCGGTTGATGAGGCCGCCGGCTTCGATGATCTCGCGGATGAACGGGGGGAACGGCTGAGCCTGGTACGTCTGGCCCGTCGTCTCGTCCACGATGACGCCCGTATCGGCATCCACCGACACCACGTCGCCCTGGCTGATGGCATCCACCGCTTCGGGGCACTCCATGATGGCGAGGCCCGTGTTGATGGAGTTGCGGTAGAAGATGCGCGCGAAGCTCTTGGCGATGACGACGTCGACGCCCGCCGCCTTGATGGCGATGGGAGCATGCTCGCGCGACGAGCCGCAGCCGAAGTTCTCGTCGGCCACGATGATGTCGCCCGGCTGCACGCGTTCGACGAACGACGTGTCGAGGTCTTCCAGGCAGTGCTTCGCCAGCTCCGCCGGATCGGACGTGGTCAGGTAGCGGGCCGGGATGATGACGTCGGTATCGATGTCGCGCCCGTAGCGGTGCGCGGTTCCTTTGAATTGCATGATCGCAGCTCCTCCTAGTCCAGGTCTTCCGGCAGGCCGATGTGGCCGAGCACGGCGCTTGCCGCGGCGATGGCCGGCGAGGACAGGTACACCTCGCTGGTGGGGTCGCCCATGCGGCCGACGAAGTTGCGGTTCGTCGTGGCGATGGCGCGCTCGCCTGCGGCGAGGATGCCCATGTAGCCGCCCAGGCAGGGGCCGCACGTAGGCGTGGACACGGCGCAGTTCGCGTCGAGGAACACGTCCATGAGGCCTTCCTCCATGCACTGGCGATACACCGCCTGCGTGGCGGGGATCACGATGCAGCGGACGTCGGGATGCACCGTGCGGCCGCGCAGCACGTCGGCGGCCTGGCGCATGTCGGCGATGCGGCCGTTCGTGCAGCTGCCGATGACGGCCTGGTCGATTTTGACGTCGCGCGCCTCGGCGGCCGGGCGCGTGTTCGACGGCAGGTGCGGGAACGACACGGTGGGCACGATGGAGGCGGCGTCGATTTCGTACACCTTCGCATACGTCGCGTCCGCGTCGGAATGGTACTCGGTGTAGGGGCGCTCGGTGCGGCCGTCCAGGTAGGCGCGCGTCACGTCGTCGACCTCGATGAGCCCGGCCTTGCCGCCCGCCTCGATGGCCATGTTCGAGATGCTCATGCGCTCGTCCATGTCCATGGTGCGAATGGCGCTGCCGGTGAACTCCATGGCCTGGTAGAGCGCGCCGTCCACGCCGATCATGCCGATGATGTGCAGGATGACGTCCTTGCCGGTGACGCCGGGAGCCAGCTCGCCCTCGATCTTGAACAGCAGCGACTCGGGCACCTTGAACCACGCCTTGCCGGTGGCGTAGCCCACGCCGGCGTCGGTGGAGCCCACGCCCGTGGCGAACGCGCCCAGCGCGCCGTACGTACAGGTGTGGCTGTCCGCGCCGATGATGAGGTCGCCCGCGCCGACGACGCCCTGCTCGGGGAGCAGCGCATGCTCGACGCCCATGCAGCCCACCTCGTAGTAGTGGGTGATACCCTGCTCGCGCGCGAAATCGCGCACGATCTTGGCCTGCTCGGCGCTCTTGATGTCCTTGTTGGGGACGTAGTGATCGGGGACGAGAGCGATCTTCGTAGGATCGAACACCTTCTCGACGCCGATCTTGCGGAACTCTTTGACGGCGATGGGGGCGGTGACGTCGTTGGACAGCACGAGGTCGAGATCGCATTCGATCAGCTGACCCGGCTCCACTTCGTCGAGCCCCGCATGGGCGGCGAGGATCTTCTCCGCCATGGTCATGGGACGTGGCATGTGTGCTCCTTTGTGCGGTGGGTCTCTGGCGCCCGCGCTTCCCCGCACGGACCCTGGAAATCGCGTTCATTGTACCACTCGCTTTAGCACGCAAAAGGAAGAGCCCCGAAGGGCTCTTCAATAATGAAGCGATTTACAGATTTTTCGGGACGCTTACCAGGATCCGTGGTAGCCGTAGCTGTAGGAGCCCATGTCCATCGAGTTCATCAGCCCGTACATCGCGGCCGAGATCGTCCCGAACACGATCATGCCGAAGATGAACTGCAGCACGATCCAGATGACGAAGCCGATGATGGCGAACTTGAGGGCATCGCTTTTCACCTGCGGCATCTTGTCGACGTTCACGAGCCAGGCGATGATGATGCCCGGGATGCCCAGCAGGGCGCCCACCACGAGCCAGGCGAACTTCATGCCGCCGGTGAGCTGCATGAGCGGAGCAGGCGGGTAGAAAGCCTGCGGCTGAGGCTGCGGAGCGCCGTACATCGGCTGCTGCGGCTGGGGCTGCGCGGGAGGAACCTGCTGGCCCATAGAAGGTTGCTGCTGAGGCAACGGCTCGGTCGGGGGCGTCGCGGGAGGCTGCGGAGCCGCGTCGGGCTGCTGCGGGGTGCCAGAATCGGTGTTCTTCGTATCGTCAGCCATGATAACCTGCTTTCGAATCGGTTGGTGTTTGACAGCAGTATAAAGCCCTCACCTGCGGAAATCATTAACTTTTGCATATCCGTCATCGAACCGACACGAGAATACACCAGCTGGTGTAGGCAGGCCTCTTACGACAGCGCAGTGCACAAGGCGTCGAGCAGCGTAATAGCGAAATGCTGCGCGGAACGACCCTCGCCCGCGTCTTCCCACATAATGCCGGGAAGCTCGACGGCGATGCGCGATGGACTGGCGGCGTCGGCCACGCCGATAGCCGTCTCGAGACGCAGAGAAAGCGTCTCCTCGTCATCGAAGCTGACGCGCGGCACGGTGGTCACCGTCAGCTCGCCCGGCAGGACGATATGCACAAGCAACATGGACTCGTCGGGGGCGACGAGCAGAGAATCAGCGCTCATGATCTTGGAAGCGGGGTTCGTGGCCAGCGCGAGATTCGACATGCGCGATGCGACGCTGCGCGTAAAGTCCTGCGTGCCGAACAGGCACAGCGCGTTGCGCTCCAGCACGTCGGCAGCGCGGGCGAACCCGAGGTGGCTGGAGCCGTGCACGGCCTCCTTGCCCTCCCATGAATGATGAAGGTTGCGGATGGCGGCGTACGTGTAGGCACCTGCTATGCCGTCGGACGGCAGACCCAGGTTGAGCTGGAACTTGCGCAGCGCGAGCTCGGTGAACGCTCCGAAGATGCCGTCGACGGCGCCGCATGCGAAACCCAAAGCGGCCAGCGCGTGCTGCAGCTCCAGCACGTCGTGGCCGTGAAAGTGCGGCATGCGCAGGTACAGGGTGCGGTCGCCCAGCGTGAACGAGGCGTCGACGAGCGCCGCCCACACCTTCTCGGTCACCTCTTCGGACAGGGGCAGGCCCATGTTGCCGCAGAACGCCTGCACGGCTTCGGCCGTAGTATCGCCGAACGCCCCGTCGACATCGGCGGGGTCGAGCAACCCGATGGTGACGAGGCGCTGCTGAACGTCTTCGACGGCGGGACCGGTGTCATGTCGCTTAATGGTTTCCATGAGCGCCATGGTACCGCAAGAACGAAGCGCCGCCCCAGAAGGGACGGCGCTTCCACCAAAGCAACAGAGGCAAAAACGAGCACGTGCAGCAAGTCGGCGAGGCCGACCACAGCGCCGGCACGCTCCGTCGGCCGTCAGGCCGACGAACGGGCTACTTCAAACGGCTGACAAACCAGTCGGCCATGCTCACCAGCAGGTCGCGCGCCGTGGAGGGGCGCACCATGTCGGTCAGGCGGTTCTTCGCGATGCTCGTGAGGTTCTCAGCGTAGCTGCGGGCGTAGTCGATGCTGCCGGACGCCTCCATGATGGCGACGGCTTCGGCCAACACCGTCGGATCCTTCTCCTTCGAGGACAGGATCTCGATGAGACGGTCGCGGTCGTCGGAGTGCTGCAGCGCGTGCACCACCATGAGCGTGCGCTTGCCCTCGGTGATGTCGTTGCGGAAGTCCTTCTTCGTGCTCTCCTCGGAGCCCACGAGGTTCAACAGATCGTCCTGGATCTGGAACGCGAGGCCGGTGTCCAGACCGTAGTTGCGCAGCGCCTCGATCTCGATCTCGGTGCCGCCGCCGATGATAGCGCCGATTGCCAGGGGCACCGCTCCGGAATAATGCGCAGTCTTGTGCGTGGCCATGACCAGATAGTCTTCAGGCGTGATGTCGTAACGGCCGTCGCGCGCCCAGCCGATGTCGAGCGCCTGGCCCTCGATGGTGCGGCGGGTCATGTCGATGAGCTCGGTGATGACACGCACCTTCGTGGCGTCGTCGAGACTCTTGTCCGACACCACGGTGCCGTTGACCAGGGAAAGCGCGAGGTCGCCCGCGTTGATGGCCAGCCCCATGCCCTCGGTGAGGTGCATGCACGGCTCGCCGCGGCGCAGCTCGGCCTCGTCGGCGATGTCGTCGTGGATGAGAGCTGCGGTGTGAAAGTGCTCGATGGCCGCAGCGGCGCTGGTGGCGCGCGCCATGTCGCCGCCCACGGCGCGACAGGCCGCGAAGCAGATGAGCGGACGGTGACGCTTGCCGCCGTTCTGGCTGTACGAGATCAGCGGGTCGTACAGGTAGCGGTCCATATCCGCGTGCGTGCCCTTCGGAATGAAGGAGTTCACCAGATCGCCCACGCGGTCGGCGTACTGCGTCAAGTACTGCTCGAACGACTCGGGGGGTTCTTCTACGCCTGCGATGATTTCGTTGATTGTCTCCATAGCACTTTCTCTGTAGGCCTGGGCGGATGATCCGCTCGACATGGTATCACAAAGGAAAGCGGGCTCTTTCCCTGCACTGCGCCAGCGGCTTATTTTTCCGTGTTTCTCCGCATATCAGGCTGAGAGTATGCAGCGTTTTGCAGCGGGAGGCGCTTCGGTTGCAGCTCTCGATGCAACGCGGCCTTGCACGAAGGGGACGTCCGGAACGCGCCATGCGAACCGGAGACGCGAACGTATCAAATATGGTAGGGGCGGCGGGACTCGAACCCGCAAGACCGAAGCCGGAAGATTTTAAGTCTCCTGCGTATGCCAATTCCGCCACGCCCCCGTGCGCGATGGCCAGCCCGAAACGGGCAGAGCCTATGGTAGCAAACTTTCCGGAACTTTAGACGGCTGAGCGCGCCGCTTCGTCCAAAATGATGCCGTGCAGGATATCCGATTCGCTGACCGTGAACGAATCGACGCCGGCCAGGTCGAGCACCGTCTGCAAGATCACCATGCCGGCCACGATGACGGGTGCGCGACCCGGGTCGAGCCCGACGATGCGCTCGCGCTGCACCAACGGGACGCCTTCCAGCCGAGCGGCCACGCCATCGAGCACGGGCCGCGTAATGACGGCCTTGTGCACGCGCGACGTGTCGTACACCTCCATGCGCTCATGGATCGACACCACCGTGGTGGCCGTGCCGGCGACCGCCACCAGGCGCTGGGGTGCGAAGCCCGCGCCGCGCAACTCGTCGAAGTACGGACGCATGCCCTCCTCCGCCCACGCGCGGGCCCGCTCGAGCTCGACGGCGCTGGGAGGATCGGCGGCGAAGAACTTCTCCGTCACGCGCCGGCATCCTATGTTGAACGAATGGACGCGATCGGGCGCGCCGCCCGCGCGCCCGGCGATGACCTCGGTCGAACCGCCGCCGATGTCGACGACGAGCAGCCGCTCCCCCGGGAAGTCGCAGGAGGCGCCCGCGAACGAGAGAGCCGCCTCGCGCTCGCCGGGGATGACCGACAGCGTGACGCCCAGCTTCGCCAGCAGCGCCTCGAACTCGGAGGCGTTGCGCGCGTCGCGCGCAGCCGACGTGGCCATAGCCGTCATCCGGATGCAAGGATGCTCAGATGTGGCGAACCCGCGCAACACGTCGAGAAAGCGCGCCACAACATCCGCTACGCGCTGCATGGCCTCCGGCTTCAGCGAACCCGTAGCATCCACGTCCTCGCCGAGGTTCGTGATGGCGTACTCGCGATCGAGCTCGCGAAGCCGTCCCGAATCGTCCACATCGGCCACAAGCATGCGGCACGTCACCGTGCCGATGTCGATGGCCGCATAACGCCCCGCCTGGAAACGATCCGCGAGTTCCTCGACAGTACCCATGAACGACCCCTTCTACTCGACGCCGAACAGCGCGTCCAAAAACGGCGAGTACCACGTCTCGGGCGCTTCGACGCTGCCCGGCGTGATGTTGGCACGGAACGAGGACGCCTGGTCCTCGTCAAGATCGAGGCCGCGCACGTTCGCCGTCTCCTCGCCCTTCTTCACCCAACCGAACTGCTTGTGCGCGCGATCTTCGATGCCGGCGTCGGTCTGCAGCGACGAGACGTCGCCTTCGAGAACGCCGTTGCGCTCCGCCAGCGCCGCGTACTCGGCAGCCAGCTGGTCGCGCTCGCGCAGGGCATGGTAATACTGCTGCGCAGGCGAGTACAGGAAAACGCACGACAGCACAAGGCACACGGCGACAGCCGCGCTCGCGATGAACCTCGGCGACGACTTGAGCGAGGCGAGGGAGCCCAGTGAGAAGCCCCTCTTTGCCGAAGCCTGCGGGCTTTCCGAATTCTGCATGCGGGCAGCTTGACGGTGCTTCGCGCCCATCTCCCCCTTGTACACGGCAGCGCGCGGACCCTGCGAAGCGTCGGACTGCTGATTCGAGCCGCCGAACTGCCTGGCGAACGCGCGGTCCGCCTTGCTCTTGGCTCGAGTTTTCTTACGCTGTTCCTTGCGGGACAGGCGACGCTCTTCGATTTCCCCTTCAGGTTGCTCGTCCATGCGCTCGCCATGCGAGGCGAAACGGCCCGAGTCGTACGCGCTCGGCGCACGACGCGTACTCGACGGCGCCGTGCGAGGCGCTGCATGGCGACCTGACGGACGATCGAGCATCGAGACACGGGCATGCGAACCGTCGACGGCAGCGGCAGACGATCGCCGCGAAGCGCCTGACGGACGCGCGTGCGCCGGCATGCGCACGCTTCCCCGCCCCTCGCCCGACTGACGGAAGGGCGATTCGAACGCGGGTATGGAATCGACCGAATGGATGGCAGGGCGCAATTCGGGCGCGACAGCAGAGGGGCGACGCGCACGTGTTTCGCGTTTCGCCTCGTCAAACGAGAGAATATAGGGCTGCGTTGCCAAGGAAAAGGGCTCCTCTGTGCATCGTGTTTCGTGTTTGGTTTGTTTAATGCAGAAGCTGGGGAAAGCATACCACACCGACGCCCGCCCTGCCACCGAGGGCGGGGCGGGCGGGCGCGTCGTTAAGAACTTGTTGAATGCTCGCGTGACCGAGGAAAACGGTCAGGGAAAGCGGGGCGAAACCCGCTTACAGGTCGAGCTTGTTAATATAAGAACTCCATTTTTTGAACGATTCGTCGCTGATGGCGTGCTCCATGAGGCAGGCTTCCTTCTCGGCCTGCTCCTCGGGGATGCCGAGCGCCTTCGTGAGGAACGTGAACAGCATGTGATGGCGGTCGAGGACCGACATGCCGTAGGCGTACCCTTCTTCGGTGAGCGTGATGTCGCCGTAATAGGGCTGGTCGGCAAGACCCTTTTCCTTGAGCGAGCTGATCGCTTTGTTGACCGAGGCCTTCGACACGTCGAGCTTCGTCGCGATGTCGACCGACCTGACCGACACCTCCGTCGTGCCTCCCAGCATCACGATGGCTTCAAGGTAGTCCTCGTGCGACATGGACATTTTTTCCACGGAACCCTCCTTTTGTTCGTCGTTCCATGGTACCACACGACAGGCGGAACCAGTTGAAACCGGATGGCGGTGCAAGGGGTGTTGGAGGAGCCGGCGAGGGAAGGGGGTCCCTCGCCGGCGTGCTGTGTGGTGGACGACCAGACGAGAGGAGAGTCCCCACCACCGTGTCAGCAAAAAGAGGAGGTGCCTGCGGGTTCGATTTCCTCGGCCCCGCTGACAATTGTTAGTCTACGATAACTTTTGCTGCGGGGCAATAGAAGTTTACCATGGTTTACAATTCCTCCACATATCGGAGGGAGGGGCGGCTACGGAGAGAGAGTGGGGGGGGGGCGACCACGGCATCCCCGCTCCCCTGCCCCCGTGCCCTCTGCCCCCGTAAACGACGAAACGGATGTTTCACGTGAAACATCCGTTCGTTGATCGCGTTACGACGCTCTGCGTATGGGGCGGTTAGCGGTGCGACTCCGCAGCGGCTCGCTTCTGCATGTCGGCCACCATGGCGCTGGCAGCGCCGCAGCCCGAGCAGCCGCCGCATCCTCCGGCGCATCCGCCGTGCGCGTCGTCTCCCTTATGGCAATCGCACATGCCGTTGCGCACCAAGCGGCGAACCGCGAGGAACACGAGCGCCAGCACGATGAGCGCGACGACCACCGTAGACGGCGTGAACTCCAAACCAAACATAGCGCGTCCTTTCTCGGAACATCGGGGCACAGGCCCGAGGGGGTTCCCTCGGGCCCGAAGCCGCTTCGCCTACGCGACGCTGCCCTCGGCTTCAAGCTCGCCCGCGACCTTGTCCTTCTTCTTGTCGAAGGTGGGCATGGGGCGGAAAATCTGGAACAGCATGCCGGCCAGGACCACGATGGCCACGACCGTCCACACGTTGAAGCCGATCTCGCCGGTAAGCAAGCCGCCGAACTGGTAGAACATCAATCCCACGCACCACGCGAAGATGGTCATGTAGCCGATGGTGAACCAGGTCCACTTCGCGGTGCCCATCTCGCGCCAGATGGTGCCGATGGCGGCGAAGCACGGCGCGCACAGCAGGTTGAAGGCGCAGAAGGCGAGGATGGCCGGTACCGAGCCCGCAAAGAGGGCGGCGAACGCGGCCCACATGGTGGGATCGGCTTCGCCCACATCGCCCAGGCTGGTCAGGATGCCGACGGTGGCGACGACGTTCTCCTTCGCCACGAGGCCGGTGATGGACGTGACGGTTGCCTGCCAGTCTCCGAAGCCAAGCGGCGCGAAGATCCAGCCGATGCCGTTGCCCAGGCCCGCCATGAGGCTGTACTGGATGTAGTCGTCCATCTCGGTATCGAGCAAGCCGAAGCCCTCGCCCGCGTCACCGAAGTTCATGAGCAGCCAGATGACGATGGTGGACAGGAAGATGATCGTACCTGCCTTGACGATGTAGCCCTTGATGCGGTCCCACGTGGACATCAGGATGGATTTCACCGTGGGCATGTGGTAGGAAGGAAGCTCCATGACGAACGGCGAGGTGGGGCCGGCGAACATCTTGGTCTTCTTCAGCATGATGCCGGAGATGATGATGGCGATGACGCCCAGGAAGTAGAACAGCGGGGCGATCCACCAGGTAGCCTCGGTGTTGCCGCCGGCGATGGCACCGAACACGAGCGCGATGATGGGCATCTTCGCGCCGCAGGGGATCATCGTCGTCGTCATGATGGTCATGCGACGGTCTTTCTCGTTCTCGATGGTCTTCGTGGCCGTGACGGCGGGCACGCCGCAGCCGGACGCGACGAGCATCGGGATGAAGCTCTTGCCCGACAGGCCGAAGCGGCGGAAGACACGGTCCATGATGAACGCGACGCGCGCCAGGTAGCCGCACCCTTCGAGCAGCGCGAGCAGCAGGAACAGGATGATCATCTGGGGAATGAAGCCGATCACGGCGCCGACGCCCGCGACGATGCCGTCCATCACGAGGCTCTGCAGCCACGGCGCGACGTCGACCGCCTCGAGGGCGTTGCCGATGACCGCTCCCAAACCGGGAATCCACAGGCCCCACGAGCCGTCGGAAGCGTCGGGCTCTTCAGCTTCGAGGGCGGTTGCAAAGGCCGCGGCGTCCACCTCGGCGGATTCGCCGGTCTCCTCGTCCTCGACGATGCCGACGACGCCGGCCTTCTCGGCATCCTCCTGGAATGCGGCGAGGGCGCTTTCGTCGGCAGCGGTGGGCTCTTCGGCTTCGAGGGCCGCGGTCGCGCCCTCCACGTCGATGCCGTCTTCCTCAGCAGCGGCGAGGTAGGCTTCGATGTTGGCCTGCTCGCCTTCCCATTCGCCCACGGCCTCTTCGTAGGCCGCGCCGCCGGTGTACAGGAAGCCGTCGCCGGAGATGCCGTCGTTGGCCCAGTCGGTGACCACGCCCGTGCCCACGGAGATGGCCAGGTAGTACACGAGCGCCATGACCACCACGAAGATGGGCAGGCCCAGCCAACGGTTCGTCACCACGCGGTCGATCTTCTGCGTGGTGGTCATGCCCTTGTGCGAGCGCTTCATCGTCTTGTCGATGACGTGCGTGATGGCGTTGTAGCGCTCGGACGTGATGATGCTCTCGGCATCGTCGTCGAGCTTGTTCTCCACCTCTTCGCGAATCGCCTCGACCGCCTTGAGGTCGGCGGCGCTGAGCTTCATGTTGGCGACGGTGCGCTCCTCGCCCTCGAACAGCTTGATGGCGAACCAGCGCGCGGTTGCCGGAGACACGCGGTTGCCCAGAATGCCCTCGATCTTCGTGATGGCTTCTTCCACCTGCGCGTCGAAGGGCATCTTCGGCTCGGCGGGCTTGCCGGCCTTCGCCGCCTTGACGGCGGTTTCCATGAGCTCGGCCATGCCGTGCCCCTTGAGCGCCGTCGTCTCGACGATGGGGCAGCCCAGCTGCTTCGACAGGCCGGCCACGTCGATCTTGTCGCCGCTCTTCTTCACGAGGTCCATCATGTTGAGCGCCACCACGACGGGCACGCCCAGATCGAGGATCTGCGTGGTCAGGTACAGGTTGCGCTCGAGGTTCGTCGCGTCCACGAGGTTCACGACGACGTCGGGGCCGCCGTCCAACAGGTAGTCGCGCGTCACGATCTCCTCGGGAGAGTACGGCGACAGCGAGTACACGCCCGGCAAGTCCGTGATGATCACGTCTTTGTCGCGGGTGTACTTCCCTTCCTTTTTCTCAACGGTCACGCCCGGCCAGTTGCCAACGTATTGGCTGGCGCCGGTCAGATCGTTGAACATCGTCGTCTTGCCGCAGTTCGGGTTGCCGGCAAGCGCTATGCGAATTCCCATGATCAGCCTTTCCATCTGCTTCGAAGCCGGTCGGGGGTCTGCAATCCCCCGTTGGCTCGTTTTTAAGTTAGCTGCTACTAACTCAGTCCCAAAAAAGAAGCGCCGCGGCGCCTCTATCCTCGTCACCTGGCGCTCACGCCTGGCAACGTCAGCCGATGAGGATGCTCTCCGCCTCGCTCTTGCGCAGCGACAGCTCGTATCCGCGCACCGTGACCTCGATCGGATCGCCCAGCGGCGCGACTTTGCGAACGAACACGCTCGTCCCCTTGGTGATGCCCATGTCCATGATGTGACGCTTGAGCGCGCCCTCGCCCGTCAGGCGACGGACGGTGGCGGTGTCGCCGATGGCCACGTCGCGCAGCGTTCGATCTTGAACTTCTGCCATATGCCCCGTTTCCTTTCCTTGAGGTTCCTTGCGGTGATGCCAACTCGATGCGCGCACGCCAAACGGCACGGCAGATGCTTCACGTGAAACATCCGTTCGTGCTCGTGCGTGGCTTGCGGAGGTGCTACGCGGCGGCGTTCGTGATGATATGCGCCGCGACCTGGCGGTTGAGCGCGACCTGGATGCCCTTGACCTCGACGATGAGGTCGCCGGCAGCCTCGGACACCACCGTCACCTGCGCGCCCTCGACGAAGCCGAGGTTCTCCAGATGATGATGCAGATCGCCGCGACCGCGCACCTTCGCGATGGTGCCCGTCTCGCCGCCCTTCAGGAACGAAAGCGGCATCTGCTGGCAGGCGATGCCCGGCGCAGACCCTGCGTCCGTACGACCGACCGTTCCCTGCATGCTCGCAACCGTTGCGTTGTCCATGGTGACTCCCATCGAGTTAGCTTCATGTAACAAAAGTATCTTATAGCAAACTCTCGGGGAATGGAAGCCTTAGCTAACATTTTCCGCATATTGTTGGACTGGGACGAGGACGCTGCAGGGCGCGGGGCGCGGTCGCCTCATTTGTTTTTGAGGGTCATCGCGTTGACGGCGACGATGACGGTGGACAGGCTCATGAGGACCGCGCCCACGGCGGGGCTGAGCAGGATGCCCACCGGCGCGAGGACGCCGGCCGCCAGCGGGATGGCCACGATGTTGTAGCCGGCGCCCCACCAGAGGTTCTGCTTGATCTTGCGCGTGGTGTTCGTGCCGAGGTCGAGCAGGCGCACGATGTCCTCGGGGTCGCTTTTCACGAGCACGACGTCGGCGGAGTCGATGGCGACGTCGGTGCCCGCGCCGATGGCCACGCCCACGTCGGCGCGGG
>OFMK01001994.1_pt1 | contig 12623 bp, 8 predicted proteins | sample 1541781 | NCBI WGS metagenome assembly OFMK01 (sample SAMN04209250, study PRJEB22552) | human gut metagenome | biome: gut; material: feces | host: Homo sapiens | place: USA: Oklahoma
ATGATAAGCTTGCCGGTATGACCGGTACGGCAAAAACCGAAGAGGAAGAATTCTTGGATATCTATAACATGCGAGTTGTGGAAATTCCAACCAATCGTCCGATTTTGCGTGTGGATTATCCTGATGCGATTTTCGCAAGTCCGGAGCTGAAATATGCGGCATTGGTAAATGAAGTAAAAGAGTTGTATGCAAAAGGTCAGCCGGTGTTGGTTGGTACGATTTCGGTGGAAAGCAGTGAATTGGTTGATAAGCTGTTAAATAAAGAAGGTATTCCGCATGAAGTGTTAAATGCGAAAAACCATGCACGAGAAGCAGAAATTATTGCTAAAGCAGGACGTCCGAAGTCTGTAACCATTGCAACCAATATGGCAGGGCGTGGTACCGATATTAAGCTTACAGAGGAATCTAAAGCACTTGGCGGCTTGGTTGTGTTAGGTAGTGAACGTCATGAATCAAGACGTATTGATAATCAGCTGCGTGGACGTAGTGGTCGTCAAGGAGATCCGGGTTATTCTCGCTTCTATGTATCCTTACGTGATGAGCTGATGATTCGTTTTGGCGGCGATAAATTCCAAAAGCTATTTGATACCTTAGGTGATGCGCAGATTGAATCTAAAATGGTAACGAAATCCATTACGCAGGCACAGAAGCGTGTTGAAGGCTATAACTACGATATTCGTAAACAGTTGATTGATTATGATGATGTATTGCGTAAGCAGCGTGAAATCATGTATGCACAGCGTGATTATGTGTTGGAAAATGAAGATGTACATGGTATTGTTAAAGATATGGTAGATCGCGTTATTCGTGATGTTGTCATGGCAAATGTTGATGCGAACCACAAAAATGTAAACTATGAATCTGTTGTTCAAGGCTTGGAAATGCTTGGCATGGAAGCTAAGGATAATGTAACAGTAGAGGAAATCCAAGGTAAGAATGCAGATGAGGTTGCGCAGTATTGCAGCGATCGAATCTTTACACAGTATGATGAGAAGATCAAAGATGTACGTGATCAATTCACACAGTTTGAAAAGACCATCGTACTTCGTAATATGGATCGTAACTGGATTGAGCATATTGATATGATGGATAAGCTGAGAAACGGTATTCACCTGCGCTCTTATGCGCAGAACAATCCTTTACAGGCATATATCCAGGAAGGATATGAAATGTTTGAGGAAATGCAGGCACGTATTGCACGTGAGGTTGTATTCTTTGCTTTAAAGGTACAGGTAGAAAGAAAAGTGGAAAACTAATATGGAACTATACGAAATTAAACAGGGGGTGAACACTCATCAGGCAAAGCTTGCGCAGCTTGGTGAGTCACTTTGACTTAGCTGAAAAAAAACATAAGATTCAGGAGCTGACGAGCATGACGCTGCAGGATGATTTCTGGAATGATCCGCAGCATGCGCAAACACTGATTCGTCAGCTGAACGGTATCAAGGACATCGTGGAAAGCTACGAAAAGCTGAACAGTGCGCTGATAGGTCTGGAAGAAACACATGATCTTTTGAAGGAAGATTATGATGATGAAATTTTCGAGCTGTTTGAAGCAGAGTATTTGGAGATGGAAAAGAACTTTGATGATTTTGAAATCAAGATTCTTCTGTCCCATGAATATGATCATTCCAGTGCAATCCTGGAGCTGCATCCGGGAGCCGGTGGAACAGAATCCTGTGACTGGGCGGATATGCTGTATCGCATGTATTCCCGCTGGGCTGAGAAAAAAGGCTTCAAGGTCAGTATGCTGGATTATCTTCCCGGAGATGAGGCAGGGATCAAATCCGTGACCTTCCTTGTGGAGGGTGATATGGCGTATGGGTATCTGAAGGCGGAAAAGGGCGTTCACCGTCTGGTGCGCATATCGCCGTTTGATTCCGGCGGGAGAAGGCATACATCCTTTGCTTCTCTGGATGTTATGCCGCAGTTTAACAACGAAATCGAAATCGAAATCAAACCGGAGGATCTGATTGTGGAGACCAAGCGTGCCAGTGGAGCCGGCGGTCAGCATATCAACAAAACAGATTCCGCTGTCCGCATGGTGCATAAGCCGACCGGATTGGTGGCCACCTGCCAGAATGGTCGAAGCCAGCATGAAAACCGGGAAGAGGCGCTGCGTGTCTTGAAAAGTCGTCTGTATCAGAAGATGATTGAGGAGCAGGAAGCCCGACTGGCGGAAATCAAGGGTGAGCAGAAAGCCAATGAGTGGGGTTCACAAATACGTTCCTATGTATTCCATCCGTATTCCATGGTGAAGGATCATAGGACCAGCTGTGAAACCAGTGATGTGCAGGGAGTTATGGATGGCGATCTGGATGCGTTTATCTTCGCATATTTAAAAACACAGATTTGATTATTATGAGTAATGTCAAGAAAAGGGGAGCCTCCCCTTTTTATCATTTAATGTGGAGATTACAGAATATGTAAAAATAAAGGAATTGAGATGTTTGTGTGATTATTACGATTTCCTTAAGAATATATGTGAAGGCTTTAAAATATCGTATTTTTAACACATAGTTAATTAAATAATGTTAGTGATTTATAAAAAAATGTGGAAATTAGCTACAGGGATGTTATACTTATATAGAAAAAGAAAGGGGTACTGAATTTGAGAAAACTTTTAGTCACATTGCTGGCAGCCGGTCTTTGCCTGACAGGTGTCCATGCACAAGAAACAGAGAATACAGATGGTACTGTAACCAATACAGATACAAATGAAATTAAGACAGTTACATCAGATACATATCAGCCGATTGGTGAGATGGAAGGAGCTGAAAATGCTGCCATGGGAGACGGTACGCCACAGCAGCCGCAAACGCAGTATAGAAGCAGATCAGCAAATGCCCGCTTGATTGCACCTGTCTGGGGAATGAACGGAACAACGAAAACCTTTACATATACAAAGGATGGACAAAGCGTTGTTGTAGAAAATCCAAAGCAGGTAGTTGATGTCTCTGAGCATGATGGTAAAATAAACTGGGAAAAATTGAAAAGTGAGGGAATTGACGGCGCAATTCTTAGAATCGGATGGGGTGTCGGATACACAGATGAATATTTTGATTATAATATAAGCGAATGTAAGCGTCTGGGAATTCCTTATGGCTTATATCTATACAGCTATGCATATGATGCTAACTTTGCCTATGCGGAAGCGGATAGTACAATTGAACGTCTGCAGGGATATGATTTAACTGATATGTCTTATCCGATTTATTATGATATAGAGGCATTCAAGGCATATAATCATGATGGAGCAACACGTGTTCCACCAAAGGATGTTAAGACGTATGAAAGTATTATCAAAACATACGTTGATAAAATGAACAGCGCAGGTTATAGTGGAAAAGTGCACGTTTACAGCTATCGCAGTTATTGTCAGAAGCAGCTAAACTCTGCCTATATTTTAGGACTTACTTCATGGATTGCAGAATATGGAAGCTATCTGGCGTTTGATAATCCGTACTATACGGGAGACAGAGGATGGCAGTATACATCGGAAGCTGATTTTGAAGGAATTACTCCAGAAAATGTGGATGTTAGTATGTTTACAAATACCCTGCTGAGTCTGCAGACACAAAGTCCTGCAAATCTGACAGCTACGGTAGAGGGAACAAATATCAAGCTGACTTGGGATAAGGTTCCTTACAATACGAGATACCGTGTATATTATCAGACAACAGACGATGGTGAATGGAATTATCTGACATCTCAAACCGGGACTTCCTATACCTTTAAAACGGGAACCTCCGGGGCATCCTACCGCTTCGTTGTCAGAACAGCAAACCTTATAAATGGCGAGTATAAATTTAGCCAAGCAAGCTTCAGTAACCGTCTGACTTATCCGCAAAAAAAGGCGCAGGGGTTCTATAATCTGTCCAGAAGAGTCCGTGTATTCTCGTCACCGAATGCTGCAAATTACAATCGCTATGATCCATTCAAGAAAAAATGGATGGGCAGCATGAAAAATTACAATAACAAACCACTGCTTTTAACAAGAGAATATGTGAATGAAGAAGGTACCTCTTACTGGTCTGCCTATTATAATGGGAAATGGATTGGTTATATAAATTCCTACGCATTGAAAAACAGTGTGAAAAAGGATACGTATTTTGGATGGGGAGATAATAATGCTCGAGTCTTTAATACACCGAATCCACAGAAATACTGGCTTTATAACGCACCGGCAGATAAATGGGTGAAGCGAATGACTGGTTATCGTAATCAGAAATTTACAATCAAACGTTCTCTTGCCAGAGCAGATGGAAGCTTGTATTATTCCTGCTATATCGGAGATAAGTGGATTGGCTATATCAATAGCTGGGGATTCCAGAATCAATAGAGAGTGATAAGGTATTTGCATAGGTATGTATATAATGTACAGGCTGATGCAGATGCCTTTTTTATTGCCCCGCATTTAATCAAGGAAAACATGTTGTGCTTTCAGAACAGTAAAAAGCTTTGCAATCACGGACCTGCATTCGTGATGACAAAGCTTTTTTATAACGCCATCTTCAGTATATCCACAAAAATTTGTTTATTCAACGCCACATAATGTCCAACACAATCTTTACCATTATTGGTAGCCCGGTTAGCCATCTCCTCAAAATGTGCATCATCGATTCCCATTTCATGCAAGGTGGTTTTCAGATGCAGCGACCGGAAAAATTCCTCCAGCCTGTCCGCAAGGATATAGGCCATATCTTCTTTTGTGTAAACAAATGGATCGACACCAAAAATTCTGCTTGCGAGCTGCGCCAGCTTATCCGGATGATGCGCAGCCATGTAGCGGGCCCATGCGATGGTTACAACAGCCATACCTTCTCCATGCGTAATCCCATACTGTGCACTCAGCTCATGTTCAATACGGTGCGCTCCCCAGTCACTCTCTCTGCCGATATCCAGCAAATTATTGTGCGCGATAAAGGCGAGGCACTGTACCTCAGAACGCGCATGAATGTCATCCGGCTTCTTCATCAAACGGCGGGCATTCACCATGAGTGCCTGCATTGTACCCTCCAGCATATAATCTGTCGTATCAACATGCTCCGTATTGGTGAAATAGCGCTCCAGCATATGAGAGAGAATATCTGCAATTCCTGCCGATGTCTGATAGGCCGGAAGCGTTCTGGTATACTCCGGATTCATGATTGCGAATTTCGGGATGATGCAATCGTACTCAATGCCGCATTTGTGCAGCCCATTGGAAATGATGGAACAGTTGGAGCACTCGGAGCCGCTCGCAGGTATGGTGGTGATAACACCAACCGGTACAGCCGTTTCAGGAACAGCAGCATATTCAAAGAAATCCCATACATCATGCTCATAGGGTATTCCTGCTGCCACTGCCTTTGCTGTATCGATCGAGCTGCCTCCACCCACGGCAAGTACGAAATCAATCTTTTTTTCCTTTCCCAGTGTGATCAGCTCACGTACAAGCTCGATTTTCGGATTCGGAACAACACCGCCCTCTTCATAGAAGGCGATGCCACTTTGAACACAAGCCTTACGAACAGCATCCCAGATTCCTAGCTCTTTGATAAAATCTCCGCTGTAAACCAGCAAAAGATTTGAAACATGAAATTCCCTGAACAGATCAGAAAGCTGATCCAGTGCATGATCGCCAAACAGAATCCGTACAGGGTTGTGATACGTAAAATTTCTCATGATGTCCTCCTATCGTATTTACGAATAAATAATTTCGATAGATGACTTTCTGCAATACTCCTCCCATGTCTCACTGAGCGGCTGATCCGTTATCAACAGGTCAACTCCGGCAAGGTCATAAAACAGGACGTCCGATATGGAATCAAACTTTGTATGATCGACAATCAGGACTTTATAGTGGGAATTTTCCAGCATATGCTTGCGCACCTCTGCCTCATTCAGGTTGTTGTCAGAGAGTCCATGCTGCAGATGCAGTGCCGGACAGGAGATAAAGGTGATATCCGCAAAATTCTGCTTCAGCGTATCTGTCGTCCGATACCCGGTAAAGGATGCAGTTGCCCGATGAAGCTGTCCACCCAGACAAATCAGATTCACATTGGATGACTGGGAATTAAACAGAGAACTGATACGCAGCGAATTGGTGATCAATGTAATACATTTCCCGGATGAGATGATTGCCTCCGCAAGCTTCAGACATGTCGTGCTGGAATCCAGCATAATGACAGAATGATCCTTGATGATATCCACCGCCTTGTCCGCCATCTGTTCCTTTTCACTGGCGAAGAATGATTCACGTAATTCAATCGGCACACCCTTGTCGTATTTATCCGGCAGATAGGCACCACCATGAATTTTGTTGAGCTTTCCGGCCGCTTCCATTTCCTTGATATCCCGGCGTATTGTCTCTTCTGAGCAATCCAGTACCTTGCTGAGCTCGGAAACAAGTACACTGCCCTTTTCGTGCAGCTCCTTTTCAATAAACAACTGCCGTTCTAGCTTTAACATACGTCTTCCCTCTTTCTTATCGTAATATTTCTATGAATATTATATAAGTTTATTTGAAAATGGTCAATCATCCTCCTTCAAAATCCCATACAATCAAACAGAAAGTCACATCGACATCTATAATATAACAATATCCAACATGAAAAGCAAGGGTAAACACAAATAAAACAACAAAAAGTAACACAAAATTGTTGACATGTGACTGAATATGTTGTATTTTCGTTGTAGGGGGTTTCATTTCGGTCAGAAAACAATATTTGAGAAGGGAGGGAAGCACAGGACAGCTGCCGAGGGTGAAGCTACTTAAAGAATCATGTGATACTTGAGGAGGTACTATGAAAAATGAAAAGAAAGGCAGTTTTCTTGGATTGCTGCCGCTGATTGTATTCCTTGTTGCGTACATGGGTACGGGACTTGGAACAGGAAGCTTTGACAACATGCCGCTGATGACGGGAATCGCCATCGCATCCGGAGTCGCATTACTGTTAAACAAAAGAGATAAGAAAACACCATTCGAGGAAAAAATTGCATTGTACTGTAAAGGAGGAGGAGAAGAAACCCTGATTCTGATGGTTCTGATTTTCCTGCTTGCCGGTGCTTTTGGCGGAGTCGCAAAGGGAATGGGAGCCGTTGACTCTATCGTAAACATGGGACTTACCATTCTTCCCGGAAATCTGATTCTGCCCGGAATCTTCCTGATTGGCTGTCTGTTGAGCTTCTCCATGGGAACCGTTGCCGCACTCATGCCGATTGCAGTTGATATATCCAATAAAACGGGCATCAATGTCTGTCTGTTAGCCGGAGCCGTTGTCGGCGGTGCAATGTTTGGAGATAATCTTTCCTTTATTTCCGATACGACAATTGCCGCAACACGAACGCAGGAGGTATCCATGAAGGATAAATTCAAAGCGAATATACTGATGGTTCTGCCTGCTGTTGTCATCAATGTGATTCTGCTCGCTATCCAGTCTGGAGGCGATGTGAGTCTTGGAAATATCGGTTCCTTCAGCTTTGTGAATATCATACCGTATATTTTGGTCATCGCCTTGTCCCTGGTCGGCTTGAATGTTGTGGTCGTGATGATCATCGGTATTTTATCCGGAGTGGTCATCGGATGCTTCAATGGCGGTTTTACCCTGATACAGTCGCTTACGATTATTCATGACGGTGCAATCGGTATGGAGGATATGGCTTTGATCGCCGTTATGGTCGGCGGTATGGTAGAGCTGATGAAACACTTCGGCGGTATGGATTTCCTGATGAATCAGCTGACCAAAGGGGCAAAATCATCCAGAGGCGGCGAGCTGTCCATTGCGGCTCTGGTAAGTCTTCTGGACATTGCGACTACCAACAATACAATATCGATTATCGCAGCCGGTCCGATTGCCAGAGATATTGCGGATAATTTCCATATTTCAAGATCGCGTGTCGCAAGTATCCTGGATCTGTTTTCCTCCGCATTTAATGGTCTGTTGCCATATGCCGGACAGCTGCTGGTAGCCGGAGGTCTGGCGAATGTATCGCCAACCGCTATCATGGGCTATAACTGGTATTCCATGCTGATGATTGTCTTCGGAATCGTCTTTATCATCATCGGATTTCCGAAATTCAAGGATATCAGAACGAAAAAAGAACAGGTTGAAAAGGAAGCATAGAAGAATATAAGGTGGAAATGTATATGAATAACTATGAGCATCACATGTTGCTGGATGTGGAGGAAGTAAAATGCTATGTCACCTCCAAGCTGCAATACTTTCAAAAGGATGAAGTTCTGCAGGCAGAGGAAATCGGTGATGGAAACATCAATTATGTTTTCCGTGTATGGAATCCGGATAGTGGAAAATCCATCATCATAAAGCAGGCAGATAAATTTCTTCGCTCTTCCGGAAGAGCGCTGGATGTATATCGTAATAAGATTGAAGCGGAAATTCTCAAACTGGAGGGTATGCTGGCAGAGGGCTTTGTACCAAAGGTTTATGCCTATGATGAAACAATGTGCGTGCTGGCAATGGAGGATATTTCGGCCTATAAAAATATGAGGAAAGAGCTGATGGAAGGTCGATTCTTTCCCCACTTTGCAGAAAATATCGCAGAATTTCTGGCAAGGACACTTCTGCCTACAACAGATTTGGTGCTGGATCGGGCAGTGAAGAAAGATAATGTCAGGCTCTTTCTGAATAAGGAGCTGTGTGATATTACAGAAGATCTTGTGCTTACAGAGCCATATGATAATTACAAGAATCGTAATATCGTATTACCGGAAAATGAGGAGTTTGTGAAAGAGTTTCTATATGAGAATGAGCAGCTGAAAGCCGATGTTGCCCAGCTTAGAGATAGCTTTATGAACCATGCGCAGGCACTGGTGCATGGAGATCTGCATTCCGGCTCCATCTTCATCAATGAGCAGGGAATAAAAATTATCGATCCGGAATTTGCGTTTTACGGACCAATGGGATATGACATCGGAAATGTGATTGGCAATCTCTTCTTCGCCTGGGCAAGAATACAGTTTATAGAACCCCGGTATACAGAATTTCTCACCTGGTGTTCACATACGGTGGCAGATACGATTGATCTGACCATGGAAAAGCTGTCAAAGGTTTATGAACAATGCGTGGAATGTCCGCTGTATCGTACCAAGGAATTTAAGCAGCACTATCTCAGAGATGTAATGAGTGATTCCCTTGGCTATGCAGGGACGGAAATTATTCGCAGGGTTGTGGGGGATTCCAAGGTTATGGAGGTCACCTCAATCAAAGAGACAGACAAGCGTGTAGCCTTTGAGCGTGCATTGCTGAAAATGGGAATCTGGCTGATACGGAATCGAAAGGTGATTCATGAGGGAAAGGAAGTAAGTGAACAATTTAACATGATTTGTTCATAGGGATGATGAACCTTGAGGGATTGTGTGTAGTGCTTTGGCATTTACGCTACAACAGCACATACACACGCTCTCTGCATGCAGGCATGGTACTTGGTTTATGAAGTAAGGGGCTTTGTGCGGTACGCTGATGAAATTGGTACATGCTATGTGCTATAAAGGGTTAATTATAATAAGGAAGGAAGCTGATACAATGGAAAGACAGGACAAGGGGCTTGCATATCTGCTGCAATATGAGCATGTGGCATGGTTTGAAAACGGTATGGTCCGTATACTGGATCGGAGAATTTATCCGAGTGTTATCCGCTACGTGGAATGTAAGGATTATCGGGAGGTTGTTCAGGCGATACGGGACATGGTGACGCAAAGTGCCGGACCGTATACCGCAGCCGGTATGGGAATGGCCCTGGCAGCATGGCAGATACGAAATGCAGACCAGAAGGAGCAGAAGGAATTTCTGAAGACTGCAGCTGAGGATATCGCTACAGCCAGAATTACGACTGCAAACCGCTACCGTGTCATAACAAGCGGATGCCTGCAGGCAGCCTATGCGGCAATCGATCGGGGCGAGAATGCGGTAGAGGCGATCATACAAAGAACACTGGAATCATTAAATCGCAGATATGCGACAATGGAAAAGGTAGCGGAATATCTGGTTGATCAGATACCGGAGAAAGGGCGTGTACTGACACAGTGCTTTGGAGAAACGATTGTAGGCATGATGTGTCGTGTTGCACAGCGCAGAAACAGACAGGTGGAGTTTTATCATGCGGAAACAAGGCCCTACCTGCAGGGTGCGCGGCTGACCTCCAGTGTATGTCATGAAATGGGCTTCTCCTCAACGGTGATTACTGATAATATGGTTGCCTATGCAATGGAAAACAAGGGGATATCACTATTTACCTCTGCCGCAGATACAATCGCCGGGGATGGACATATCGCAAATAAGGTCGGAACCATGCAGGTTGCAATTCTGGCAAAATACTTCCATATTCCGTATTTTGTGACAGGTATACCGGATGCAGATAAGCGCAGTAAGGCGGATATCATTATCGAGGAACGCGATCCGCAGCAGGTACTCTGCTATCGCGGTATCAACAATACCCTGCCCGGTGTTCAGGCGATTTATCCATCCTTTGATATTACTCCACCCTATCTGATTGATGGTGTCATAACAGATAAGGGGGTATATAGTGCATATGATGTCGCAGCTTATTTTGAGGAAGATGTATCACAGTTTTATTGATAAGGAGGTCGGTTTATGAAGGTTTACGTACGTGCTCCCATGTCTGAAATCAGACTGCGGGAGCTGCAGGAGCTGTTTGAAGAGGTCGTATATGATCCATGGAATAAAACAGGAGAGCGCTTTTATGAAAAAGAGATGCTGGAGGCGCTGAAAACGGTGCAGCCGGATATTCTGATTACAGAGCTGGATCGCATCACGGAAGCTGTAGTATCCAACTATAAAGGATTAAAGGTAATTGGTGACTGCCGTGCAAATCCAGCAAATATTGATATAGAGGCATGCAGTGCTCATGGAATACCGGTTTTGTGTACTCCGGCCCGGAATGCGACGGCTGTAGCGGAAATGCTAGTGGGAATGCTGATTGCCTATATGCGCAAGCTGCTTCCTGCAACTGCATGGGTCAGGGACGGACAATGGATAGAAGGAACAACACCGTATTATACATGGATGGGAAATGAGCTGCATGGCAAGCATGTCGGCTTCGTCGGTTTTGGTGCCGTGGGAAAAGCGGCTGCACACCTGCTGGACGCATTCGGGTGCAGCATCAGCTATTACGATCCGTATGTCAGTGATACGCCATATACAAAATGTGAGCTGCAGGAGCTGTTTGCCGCATGTGATATCGTTTCCATTCATCTGCCGGTGCTTCCTGCTACAGAGAAGCTGATTTCAAGAGATTTGCTGTATACAATGAAACCGGATGCTGTTTTTGTGAATACCGCAAGAAGTGCTGTCGTAGATATGGAAGCATTGCAGGATATGGCAAGAGAGAAACGCATTAAGGGGATTCTTCTGGATGTGCTGAACAGCGAGCCGCCATTACCGGATGACTTGAAAATCATAGAAAATGACAATGTCCTTTTAACACCGCATATCTGTGGAGCCACCTATGAAGTTACAGACCATCAGTCGGATATCATCACAGAGCGCTTAAAGGCCTGGAAAAAGCAGGAGCAGCTGGAGCGTATCGTATACAATTATCACTCCCTGAAGATGCCGTTATGAAGCATTATATGATCGTGGATATAGGAACCGGTAATTCAAGAGTTGCTCTGGTTCGTGAGGATGGCGCATTGATTTGCGTGAAAACCTTTGAAAATATCTATTATATTGATGAGGCATATGAGGATGCGCAGTATTTTGATCCTTCGTTTTGGAAGCGCAACATCTTAGGACTTTGTCGGGAAATCATTCATATGTATCCAAATATCACGATCGATGCCATATCCTCCTCCGGTGCCAGAGAAAGTATTGTCCTCATCAACCGGAAACAGGAAGACTTCTATGGACTTCCCAATATTGATAACCGGGGAAGAGCGTGGATGGCAGAGATACAGAAGGATGGGATCTATGAGAAAACGGGGCGCTGGGTTACGGAGGATTTTCCTGCTGCTAAGCTTATGGGCCTATCAAAGCGCAGAAAAGAAATTTTCGATCAGGTACAAACCTTTACAAGCCTGAGCGAATGGATTGGCTATGTTTTATGTGGAAAGCTCGCCATCGAGCCTTCGCAGGCTTGTGAAACACAGCTGTATGATATCGGTACGCAGCAATGGAGCGAAGAGCTGATCAAGCGGTTCAAGCTGGAGCAGCTTACGATGCCGCCCCTGCTGCATGCCGGCTCTCTTCTGGGGCTTGTCAAGGAGGATATGAAGGAGCAGCTTAAAATCGCCTATGACATTCCCTTTCTTGTAGGTGGGGCAGATACGCAGGTGGCAGTGCTGGGAGCCGGTATGCAGGAAGGGGATATTGCTGTTGTATCAGGAACAACGTCTCCGGTGGTGACGCTGAGAACAGAACGATACTGTGATCCGCAGGAGCGCTGCTGGACGGATTCCTGGTTAAAGGGAAGCATGTATCAGATGGAAACAAACCCCGGTGTTACGGGATTGAACTATCAGCGCATTCGAAATCTGCTCTTTGACGGTGTGAGCTATGAGGATCTGGAGGCAGCATTGAAGGAAGTAAACAACATAAAATGCACCGCATCCTTTTCCTCTCTGGATTTTGAACATGCCTGCGGCTATAAAAACGGCGGCTTCT
>OFMK01002001.1_pt1 | contig 12594 bp, 7 predicted proteins | sample 1541781 | NCBI WGS metagenome assembly OFMK01 (sample SAMN04209250, study PRJEB22552) | human gut metagenome | biome: gut; material: feces | host: Homo sapiens | place: USA: Oklahoma
GCCGACCACGTGGGTTTCGCCGTGACGGTGGTCGACTACGATCCGGCCTACGTGAGCGAAGCGCGCTTCCCTACGGCGAAGCGCATCGTGCTCGAGGGCGGCAACTTCGATGCGCTCGAGCAGTTGGACGCCGCGCCCGAGGACTACGTGTGCGTGCTCACCCGTGGTCACATGTTCGACCCCGAGGGCTGCGTCTGGGCGACGAGGCATCACGTGCATTACGTCGGCATGATGGGCTGCGCCGGCAAGAACGACCGCGTGCGCGAGCTGGTGCTGGCCTCCGGCGCCACCGAGGAGGACTGGGAGCGCGTCAAGCGCCCCATCGGCCTGAAGTTCGGGGCGAAGACGCCCGCCGAGCTGGCCATCGCCATCGTCGCCGAGCTCGTGGACGTGCGCTACCGCCAACGCTACAGCGCCGAAGCGCGCGAACGCCACGAGAAGAGCCTGGGCCGCTGAGGGCGTGCGCCTTGCGGCGGGGCTCGCTGACCTTTTCGTCGTGCGCGTTTGCGGGATATGCGCGCGCTTCCTCGTTGACCTCGCGGTTCGGGTGGTACCATGCGTCGCAGGAGATTGGACGCAAGGGGCCGTTCAGTCGCAGACAAGAGGAAAGGATGTAAGGCCATATGAGCAATCCTAAGGTCAAGCGCGTGCTCGTGTCCGTTACGGACAAGAGCGGCGTTGCGGACTTCGCCCGCGCGCTCGTCGACGAGTTCGGGGCGGAAATCATCTCGACGGGCGGCACCGCCCGCGCGCTCAAGGACGCCGGCGTGCCGGTTACGCCCATCGACGACGTGACGCAGTTCCCCGAGATGATGGACGGTCGCGTGAAGACGCTGCACCCGCGCGTGCACGGCGGTCTGCTGGCCAAGCGCGACAACGAGGCCCACATGGCCCAAGCGGCCGAGCACGGCATCGAGATGATCGACATGGTGGTGGTGAACCTCTACGCCTTCGAGAAGACGGTGGAAAGCGGCGCCGATTTCGGCACCTGCATCGAGAACATCGACATCGGCGGCCCGTCCATGCTGCGCTCCGCGGCCAAGAACTTCGAGAGCGTGGCCGTGGTCACGCGCCCGGCGAGCTACGACGCTATCCTGGCCGAGATGCGCGCCAACGACGGCGCCACCCTGCGCGACACGCGCGCCAAGCTGGCGCTCGACGTGTTCGAGACCACGGCGGCTTACGACGGCGCCATCGCCGCGTGGATGGGCGCCCAGCTCAAGGACGAGGGCGACGTGAAGTTCCCCGCCGACCGCACGCTGCATCTCTCGAAGGTGCAAGACCTGCGCTACGGCGAGAACCCGCACCAGTCCGCCGCGTTCTACCGTCGCGACGACTACGCCGACGCCCCGCACAGCCTGGCCCATGCCAAGCAGCATCAGGGCAAGGAGCTGTCGTACAACAACTACCTCGACCTCGACGCGGCTTGGACGGCCGTTCGCGAGTTCGACGAGCCGGCCTGCGTCATCGTCAAGCACCTCACGCCCTGCGGCGTGTGCCAGAACGACGACCTCGTCGAGGCCTACCAGCGCGCGCACGCGTGCGACCCGGTGAGCGCCTACGGCGGCGTCATGGCGTTCAACCGCCCCGTCACCTCCGACGTGGTGGTGGCCATCTTCGACAACAAGCAGTTCGTCGAGGCCATCATCGCTCCCGAGTTCGCGGGCGACGCGCTTGACATGTACAGCGCGAAGAAGAACGCGCGCCTGCTGTCCACGGGCGGCGTGAACCCGGCCGGCGGGGAAGTGGAGTACCGCTCGGTCGAGGGCGGCCTGCTGGCCCAGGATTCCGACGCCGTGGCCGAGGATCCCGCGACGTTCACGGTTCCCACGAAGCGCCAGCCCAGCGAGGAAGAGCTCGCCGAGCTGCTGTTCGCGTGGAAGGTGTGCAAGTCCATCAAGTCCAACGCCATCGCCATCACGAAGGGCCACGCGACCATCGGCGTGGGCGGCGGCCAGCCGAACCGCGTGAACTCCGCGCGCATTGCCGTGGAGCAGGCGGGCGAGGAGGCCAAGGGCGCCGTGGCCGCCTCCGACGCGTTCTTCCCGTTCCGCGACGGCCTCGACGCGCTGGCCGAGGCCGGCGTGACGGCCATCATCGAGCCGGGCGGCTCCATCCGTGACGAAGAGGTGATCGCCGCCGCCGACGAGCACGGCATCGCGCTCGTCTTCACCGGCCACCGCCACTTCAGGCACTAGATCCGGCGGCATACCATGTTGCAAGCGGCAGCTTCGGAAACGAAGCTGCCGTTTTTTTGCGGGCGCCCCGTAGCGGGATCCGACTTCCTCGGTTCGCTCGGCGCGTCAAGTTGTAGCCTTCTCGTCCGACGTGGACGCAAAACGGCAGCTGTGGCAAAGTTAGCCTTGGTTTCAAGTGGATTTCGCACTTTGGATTTCACGCGATCTGGGGTTTCGTGGATGCTCACGACGCTTATAACGTTCGTCGCGACCCGATGATTGCCATGGCTACCGTTTTGCGTCCAACTTCCACGCCGGACGACGATGTTTCCGCGGCTTGTCGGGGCTTGTGGATGTTCTCTGACGGGATGATGGCGGGGGAGGGGCGGCGCGTATAGTGGGAACATGAAGAAATCCGAAGCGCTCAACATCCTGGGGCTCTCAGACGGCGCGACCGACGATGCGGTCAAACAGGCCCACCGCAAGCTGGTGATCGAGCACCATCCTGACAAGTTCGCGCTAGGATCGAAGGAGCGCGAGGAGGCGGAAGAGTTCACGAAGCGCATCAACGAAGCGCGTGACGTGCTGCTCAACCGTTCATGGACGCCCGAGTTCGATCCGCGCCGCGATCCTCGCCCCTACGCGAACAACCCGTACGCCCACCCCACGCAGAACCCTTACGGCGGCGCGGGTCAGGGTGGCGATCCTTTCGCGGGCTGGCCGTTCGGCCAGGCCCCTGGCCAAGGCCAGGGGCAGACCACCTACGTATGGACGTCGTGGGACGCGCCGCGCTCCGGCGGCTCCGGCGTGGGCAGCCAGCCGTTCGACCCTTTCGACCCGTTCGCGCCCTTCCGCGCAACGGCCGAGCCGCGCAAGACCCCGCAGGAAGCTCTCGACGAAGTCAAGCGCGACCTCGGGCGCGAAGGGCTCGTCATTGCGGGCAAGGTGGCGCTGTTGGCGGTGGCGGCGCTCGCGGGCACCGCGGCCACCGGGCTGTTCCTGTACGTGATGATCTCCATCGTATACGGCCTGTGGAAGCGCTTCGGCTCGTGCCTCATCGGTCTCATCGTGCCGCTCATGCTGCTGGGCGCGCCCTTTGTGTTCATCATCGCGCCCCGGCAGGGGGCCGTCACCGCAGGGCTGGCCGTGGCGTTCTTGTTCGCGGTGCTGTTCGACGTGGTGAACGTGCGCAACCTCCTGCGCGCCCTGCGCGTCGCGCGCCGGGCGACGTCCTAGCGGAGCCTCTGTGGCGGGACCGCCGCGTCCCGCTTGCAGCGCGCACCCTCATGCTATACTGAATCATTCCGTCATGGTTCGTCGAAAGGGGACGCTGGTTGAAGAAAGCGCTGCTGCTCGTCATCGGCATCGTCGCAGTGTGCTTTCTCATCGCGAACGCCGATTACCTGGCGAGCTTCCTCGCGACGCTCAAGACCGGCGCGCTCGTGCCGCTGGTCGTGGCTTGCGTGCTCATGCTGGCGCGCCACCTCGTGCAGGCGGCGTCCTACGACGCGGCCTTCGAGGCGGTCGGCCATAAGACGGGCTTCTGGCACAACGTCGTGCTCATCTTCTCGCTGGTGTTCATCAACACGTTCTGCCTGTTCTCGGGGGCGACGGGCGTGGCGTTCATCATCGACGACGCGCACCGCACGGGCGCGGACGCGGGCACGTCCACCAGCGGCGCTATCCTCTCGCAGATCGGCTACTTCGCCGCCATCCTCGTGATCTCCGTCATCGGCTTTCTCACCATGCTGCTGTCCGGCAGCATGAACACGCTGTTCCTCGTCGGGGGGCTGGCGTTGGCTGCGGTGCTGGCGGCGCTGTCCAGCATGTTCGTGGTGGGCTACCGCAAACCGCGCGTGCTGTTCCGCCTGTTCATCGGCATCGAGTCGCTCATCAACAAGGCGCTGGGGCTGCTGAAGAAGCATCTCAAGCCGGCCTGGGGGCGCAAGATGGCCAGCTCCTTCATCTCGTCGGCGGGCATCCTCGCGAAGAACCCGCAGGGCACCATGGTCACCGTGTCCTACGCGTCGTTCTCGGCCATCCTCAACATGGCGTGCCTCGTGGCCATCGGCTACGCGTTCGGCTTCGAGAACGTAGCCGCGCTCGTGGCGGCGTTCGCGGTGGCGGCCATCTCGGTCATCCTGAGCCCCACGCCTCAGGGCGTGGGCGTGGTGGAGGCGGCCATCGCCGCCATCCTCACGGCGCACGGATGCTCGCTGGCCACAGCCACGGCCATCGCGCTGGTGTACCGCGGTATCATGTTCTGGATCCCTTTCTGCATCGGCGCGCTGCTGCTGTCGCAGTCGGGGTTCTTCGCCGACAAGAAGAGCCCTACCGAGGAGAAGCGCGCGAAGGACACGGCTTGGGTTTCGGGCACCATCGTGCTCATCGTGGGACTCGTGAACATCGGCATGGCGTTGATTCCGCAGACGTTCAGGCCGTTCACCGCGCTCACGGATTGGATCAACATGGGCGGCCTGCTCATCGGTCCGTTCCTTATCGTGGGGAGCATCGTGCTCGTGGTGCTGGCCGTGGGACTCATCCTGCGCTTCCGTACGGCGTGGGCGCTCACGTTGGGCGTGCTCGTGCTGGTGGCTGGCGCGGAGTTCCTCTACGTGAACACCGTGCAGGTTGCCGTGGCGGCTCTGCTGCTGGTGATGTGGCTGTTCTGGAAGCGCGACGCGTTCGACCGTCCTATCGCTCCGCAAGACGACGCGCCGCGCCTCGTGCGCGAGTTCCGCGAGAACGTCGAGCGGTTCCGCGCTTGGCGCGCCAGGCGGGCTGCGGCGAAGGCAGCGGGTGAGCAGCCGCTCGCCGGCATCGGCAGCGCCATAGCCTCGCGCCGAGAAGAGGGCGGCGCGCGCTCACCTGCGAAAAGGAAAACGGGTTGGGAACAACGTGCCGAAAAAGGCGCGGAGATCATCCGCGAGGCTGGACATGAGGGTATACTGCCCTTTGGCGATGATGCCGAGCCAGCGCCCGCGGGGGCGGCAACGGCAGGCGTCGCCGATTCTGCAGCAATGAAGGAGGAGTCAAACCATGATCGTGCTCGATGAGCCCTACGTGTCCGAACCTCTGATCGCCTGGCTCGAGGAGTCCCAGCATCCCGTGCTGGACAACGCTTTCGCGCGTTCGATCGCCGACGGACGCGCTCTGAACCTCGTATCGTCCGACGAGGCGGTTCGCCGTATCGACGCAGGGGAGCGCGTGTACACGAACTCCGAGAACGCCCTGGCCTGGATCGTCGAGAGCGCCCACAACGAAAGCCTATCGCGCGCCATCGGCCTGTTCAAGGACAAGGCCGCCATGCGAGCTGCGCTGGCCGGCCTCGACCCCGACCTGTTCTTCAAATCCTGTTCGGTGGACGAGTTGTTCAAGCTCGATTTCTCCCAGCTTCCGGCACCTTTCGTGCTGAAGCCGTCGGTGGGTTTCTGCAGCATGGGCGTCTACGCCATCCAGAACCGCGAGGACTGGGAGCGCGCTCTGGCCGACATCCAGCAGAACGCCTCGTCGTGGCACGACATGTACCCCGAAAGCGTCATCGGCGCCGGGTCGTTCATTCTCGAAGGCTATCTTGAGGGCACCGAGTACGCGCTGGACGCGTACTTCGACGAGACGGGTCGCGCGCACATCCTCAATGTGCTGCGCCACGACTTCACCTCGCCTGAAGATACCTCCGATCGCATGTACGTGACCAGCGCCTCCATCGTGCGCGACACCTCCACGATGTTCGCCTCTTGGCTCGACCGCGTGAACGCGCTCATCGGCGCGCGGAACTTCCCCGTGCACGTGGAGGTGCGCGTGTCGGACGGGCATGTGAGCCCCATCGAGTTCAATCCGCTGCGGTTTGCGGGCCTTGGCGGCACCGACGTCAGCTGGTACGGCTACGGCTACCGCACCTACCAGGCGTTCCTCGAAGACGACGAGCCCGACTTCGATGCGGCGTTCGACGGCAAGACCGACAAGGTGTACTCCATGTCGCTGCTGAACGCGCCGGCCGATGCCTCGGGCGACGAAGACTTCGACTACGACGCGTTCCTCGGTCGATTCTCCCACGTGTTGGAGATGCGCCCCTTCGACGTGAAGCGCGTGGGCAACTACGGCTTCCTGTTCTTGGAGACGGATCCGTCCACGTCCGACGAGCTGGATTTCCTCATGCGCTCCGATCTTAAGGAGTTCCTCCGCTAAGGCGGAGGAGCGCACGGCGCACGGGCTGATCGGTGAAGAAACTCAACATTCGAAACCTGCTCATCGGACTGGTCATCGTCATCGTGCTGGCCGTGGTGCTGCTGCGCGGCGACCAGCTGGTCGAGCTCGTCGAGACCATCAAAAAAGGTGCCGTCATTCCGCTTATCGCGGCGGTGTGCACCCAGTTGGGCAAGTACTTCGCGCAAAGCTTCTCGTACTCGTACGCCTTCGAGGCCGTCGACGAGCACATGAATCCGCGCGAGACGCTGCCGCTCGTGTTCGGTACGTTCTTCGTGAACACTATCGCGCCCTCTCTCAACCTGGCAGGCACCACGCTCGTGGTGGACGATGCGCGCCGTCGCGGCATCGCGCCCGGCAAGGCTACGAGCGCTGCGTTGCTCATGCAGATCACCGTGGACTCGGGCTTCGCCACCATCATGCTCATCGCGTTCGGCATCTTGGCGGCCACGGTGGGTTTGTCGCCCTTGTGGTTTCTGTTGGGGCTGCTGGTTATAGCGCTGGTCAGCGCGATGGTGCTTATCCTCGTGCTGGGACGCAAGCGTCCGGCTCTCGTCCTGCGCGCCCTGCGTCCCATCGAACGGCTTGTCGACCGCGTCCTCGTGCGCTTCAAGAAAAAGCCCCTCGACCCCTGGGTCGAGCGCATCGTGGGCTCGTTTTCCGACGCTGCCGGCCTTATCGCGCATAACCCCAAGACAACGGCGAAGGCGTTCGGCTGCTCCATTGCGGCCAGCGCTTGCGAGCTGGCCTGTTTCAGCTTGGTGGGCGTGGCGTTCGGCGTGCATCAGCCCGAACCTCTCATCTGCGGCTACGTAGTCGCCACGTTGTTCGCCATGATCTCTATCACGCCGCAGGGCGTAGGCGTGGTGGAGGCTGCCGTGGTGGTGGCGTTCACGTCGTTCGGCGTGTCGGGCGCGGCGGGCCTGTCTATCGCGCTCGTGTACCGCGGCATCGTGTTCTGGATGCCGTTCCTCATCGGCGCCATCCTCATTCAAACCACCAAGACGTTCAAGCACGATGCGAAGCGGGCCGTGCGCGACCAGAAAGGCAAGGGCTTGCGCCGTTAAGCCCGAAGCCCGTCATCCGTTCGGCGCATTCAGCCTTCCTCCGCGGCCTCAATGGTAAATTGACGACGTTTCGGTGTGCTCCATGTTCTAGAATGGCAGGATGCATGCAGCGCGGCTCCGGCTGCCGTACGGAACGAGGGGACTATGAAAAAGAATGTCATAGGGCGCGCGGGCACGGCTTTCGCGCTTGTCGGCGCTTTGGCGCTTGCGGGTTGCTCGGGTTCTTCGGCGCCCTCGGAGGATGCGGTTTCGTCCGTGCTCGACCCGTCCGATCCGGTGCAGGTGGAGCTGTGGACCTATTACAACGGCACGCAGCAGCAGGCTTTCGAAGACCTCGTCAAGGACTTCAATGCGACGAAAGGCAAGGATCTCGGCATCGTGGTGACCAGCTCCAGCCAAGGCGGCGTCAACGACCTGGCCTCCGCCGTCACCGATTCCGCGCAGGAGCTTGTGGGTTCGGAGGCGATGCCCGACGCGTTCCTGTCGTATTCCGATACGGCGTCGGTCATAGACGGGTTCGGCATGGTGGCCGATCTGTCGGGCTACCTTACTGAAGAGGAGAAGGCCGGATTCGTGGAGGGCTTTCTGGAAGAGGGCGATCTGAACGGCAACGGCAGCCTCAAAGTGTTCCCGGTGGGCAAGTCCACTGAGACGCTGCAGATCAACATGACCGATTTCCAGACGTTCGCCGATGCCACCGGCACTTCGCTCGACGAGATGAGCACCATTGAGGGCATCGTGAGAGTCGCGGAGCGCTACTACGAGTGGACCGACGCGCAGACGCCGGGCGTCATGGGTGACGGCCGTCCGTTCTTCGGACGCGATGCTATGGCGAACTACCTGATCACAGGTTCAAAACAGCTGGGTCACGAGATTTTTGAAATCGAGAACGGCGTGTGCGCGCTGAACTTCGACCGCGCTACGATGAAGACGCCCTGGGACAACTACTACGTGCCCATGGTGCAGGGCTGGTTTTCGGCGGAGGGCAAGTTCCGTTCGGATGCGGTGAAGACGGGCGATCTCATCTGCTATGTGGGCTCATCGTCCTCGGTGGTGCACTTCCCGCAAACGGTGACGGTGGACGATGCCACGAACTATCCTATCCAGTTGGGCGCGTTGCCCAACCCGTCTTTCGAGCACGGCAAGCCGTGCTCGCCGCAGCAGGGCGCCGGGTTCGTGGTGACGAAGTCCGACGAGAAAAAGGAAACTGCGTGCGTCGAGTTCCTCAAGTGGTTCACCGCTAAAGAGCAGAACACCGACTTCTCGGTGAGCGCCGGCTACGTGCCGGTCACCAAGGATGCGCTGACGCTTGAGAACCTCCAGGCGGCGGCCGAGTCGATTGACGGCGCTTCGGGCAACTATCTGGTGAACCTGCCTGCCACGCTGGATACCATCGAGGCCGGTGTGTACGCGAACCCGCCGTTCAAAGGCGGCGTCGAGGCGCGCGCCGTCCTTGACCGCGCGCTTTCGGACAGGGCGGTGGCCGATCGTGCGGCGGTGGTCGAAGCAATGGCGGCGGGAGCATCGTCCGAAGAGGCTGTGGCTCCGTATCTCGACGACGCAGGGTTCGACGCTTGGCTCGCCGACCTGGAGACCCAGCTCAGGGAAGCGATCGCTTAATATTGAGGATGCGTTCCGGACAGAAGCGCACGGCTAGACGGCGAGGAGTGACGTTTCGAGCTCTCGTCGTTTTGCCGTTCTGCGTCGCGTTGGGAATCCAGGGCGTCGTCTGCGCTACCGTGCTCGCGCGCAGCGAGATACTCAAACAGATGGAGATCGACGCGTACGATCTGTTCTCGGAGCGCGTGGCGAGCCGTGCGGGTTATCTGGAAAACGATATGATATTCCGCTGGTCGGACTTCGATCCCGTGGTGGAAAGCGCGACCGCCAGCATTGACAAGGCGCTGGCCGCGGCTCAGGCAACGTCGGCGGATATCGAAACCGGTTCCGATCTGGCCATCTCCATAATCGAGGCGACTTCCCAAGACCTTCTGGCCTATTCTCATCGCGCCGAAGTCGACGGCGTGTTCCTCGTGCTGGCTGACGGCGCAGAAGGACAATCGGACAATCGGACGGCGCTGTACATCCGCGACTCGAACCCCAAGGTGGAGGTTGCCAACGGTTCCGATCTCATGTTGGCCGCCTGCCCCATCAGCATCGGGCGACAGCTGGGCGTCACCCTCGACAGCATGTGGTCCGCCACGTTCCCCTTGGCAGCCGAGGGTGAAAGCCGGAGCGCATTCTATTACGAGCCCGTGCGCGCTGCCGAGCGCTACCCTGAGGCCAGCACGAACGATCTGGGTTACTGGGGCCGTCCGGTCGACTTCGGATGGGCGGGAACCCCTTCCATTACGTACAGCAAGCCCATCAGGGATGCGCAAGGGGGCATCGTGGGCGTCATAGGCGTGGAAGTGCGCCTCGACCGCGTTGCATCCTTCTTCCCGTATCGCGATCTCGCCAGCAGCGGCAACGGTTCGTACGTGCTGGCCATCACGAACGAGGACGGCGGCTTCGTCCGAGACGGCGGCGTGGCGCCGCTGCCGGACAAGGAGCGGGTGTACGAGGCGCTTACCACCACCGGCGCATCGCAGAGCCTGTACCTGAAGGAGTCTGCGTTCTCTGCGTCGATCGACGGCGCCGGACGCATGGTGGTAGATCCGGCGGACGACGCTTCCTCCGACGCGCGAGCCGTCGCCAGTGCAGCCGAGATCCAGCTCTACGACAGCACGTCCCCGTTCGCGTACGAGCATTGGGCGCTCGTCGGGCTTGAGCGCGAAGGCGAGATGTTCTCCGCATCGAAGACGCTGTCCGACAACCTCACCGCCGTGTTCGCCGCATCGCTCGTGGTGGGCTTGCTGATTGCCGTCGTCGCTGCGTGGCTGTCGTCCTCACGTTTGCGGCATCTCATGTCCGAGGTGCGCGCGGCGCAGCCCGAGCAGCCTATTGCGTTCACTCCCACGGGCATCGTGGAGGTCGACGAGCTGTCCGAGGCCATCGAGTCGATGGGCGAGGAAGTGGCCATGACCGCATCGCGCCTATCGCGCATCCTGCGCCTGTCCGACCGCGGCATCGGCGCCTTCGAGTACAGCTACGAAACAGATGCCATCACCTTTACCGACGGGTTCTTCGCCACGTTGTCGACGCTGGAACCTCCTGATCCCTCGTACTTCGATCCGCAGCGCACTGCGACGGGGTCGTTGAGCGCGAGCGAGTTCGAGAGCCTTATGAAATGGTACGTTCCCTACATCGAGGTGGAGGACGAGGGCCGCTACCTCTTCACGGGCCCGCATCGAACCTCGTGGGTTCGTCTCGTGGTGGTGGAAAGCGGCGAGCACAACCGCGTGCTCGGCCTCGTGGAGGACGTGACGCATGAGATCGAGACGCGTCGCCGCATCGAGCATGAGCGCGACCATGACATCCTCACCGGGCTGTTCAACCGCCGTGCATTCGAGCAGGAGGTTACCGACCTGCTCGCGCAACGCCCGCCTGCGCTGGGAGCGATGCTGATGCTCGACCTCGACAACCTCAAGTTCATCAACGATATCTACGGGCACGATTGGGGCGATCAGTACATCAAGGCGGCGGGCCGCGTGGTGGACGAGGCGTTCAGGGACAAGGGATTCTACTCGCGCATCTCCGGTGACGAGTTCCTCGTGTTCGTCGACGTATGCCCTGATCGCACATCGGTGGAAGACCTTTTCGCCACGTTCCGCGCCATGCTCGATGCCAGCTCCATCGTGGCGCCCGACGGAAAGACGCTCAAGGTGCGCGCGTCCATGGGCGCAGCGTTCTATCCGGAGGATGCGACGGACTTCGCTCACCTGCGCGAATACGCCGACTTCGCTATGTACCTGGCGAAGAGCAGCCGCAAGGGGGATCTGTTCTCGTTCGATCGGCAAAGCTACGAAGAGAAGTCGTTCATCGTCAACAACAAGGAGGACTTGAACCGCTTGCTGGAGGAGGGTCTCGTCGAGTATCACTTCCAACCCATCGTCGACCTGCGTGCGGGCGAGCCGGTGGCGTACGAAGCGCTCATGCGCTCGCAGTTGGACACCATTCCGACGCCCGACCAGGTTCTGGCGCTGGCGCGCTCGCAGTCGAAGCTCTACCGTGTGGAACACCTCACGTTTTTCGGCGCGCTCGAGGCGTTCTCCCGCTATCCCGAGGCGCATGGGGCCACTCTGTTCGTGAACAGCATCGCTACGCAGCGCTTGTCGTCCGACGACGAGCTCGTACTGAACGAGCGCTATCCGGACCTGCTCAAGCGCCTCGTCATCGAGATCACCGAGAGCGACTACAGCCGCGAGATGGCGTTGTACAAAGAGGCGCTGGCGCGGCGCTTCGGCGCGCGTCTCGCCATCGACGACTTCGGCAGCGGCAACAACGGCGAGACGTCGCTTTTGGACTACCACGTGGACTTCGTGAAGATCGACATGGAGATCGTTCGCGACATCGACGTGGCGAAAGACCACCAAGACATCGCCCGCAACCTGATCGTGTACGCGCATGATCGCGGCATCCGCGTGATCGCGGAAGGAGTGGAGACCGAGGCCGAGCTGCGAGCGTTGCGCGAATTGGGCGCCGATTACGTGCAGGGCTACCTCACCGGGCGGCCTGCTCCTGAGCCGCGCGATGTCGACGACGAGGTCAAGCGCCTCATCCGCAGCCTGAACGACGCGCGATAGGGGGGGGACGGCCGCGCGGGTCTGTCCGGTGCCGCGATGGCGCGCTGCGGGTATACTTGACGAAAAACCGCACGGAGGCCGCGACGATGCGGCCTCGTTAACGAAGGAGGCTTCCATGGCGTTGACCGATACGCTGCACATCGAGACCGTTTCCGCCGACAAGCGCCACGTCGAGGCGACGATGCCCATCGTGCCCGAGGTGTTCCAGCCGCACGGCTACCTGCACGGCGGCGCCACCATCGCGCTGCTGGAAACGGTGGCAAGCATCGGCACCGAGCAGAACACGGATTTCGATAAGGAGCGTCCCTTCGGAATCGACGTGCAGGTTCGCCATCGTAAAAGCGGCAAGGAGGGCACGCTGCGCGGCGTGGCCGACCTCGACCGCGAGGAGGTGTCGGAGCGCACGGGGGCCGTCAAGCAGTACTGGAACGTGGCGGCGTACGACGATGCGGGCGACGT